>Ga0326726_10005954_pt1 | contig 11004 bp, 11 predicted proteins | sample MHFenrmetagenome_2_FD_207603 | JGI IMG/M metagenome (GOLD analysis project Ga0326726, IMG submission 207603) | Lab enriched peat soil microbial communities from Michigan Hollow, Ithaca, NY, United States - MHF15MN | ecosystem: Environmental > Terrestrial > Soil > Wetlands > Peat | place: USA...
AGCTCCACGTAGACCGCCTTCGGGGCGGGCGACAGCGACTGGGCGTACCGCAGGGCCTTGACCACGCCCATGTGGAGATCTCCGGCCAGGACCAGCACCGTGTTGCTCACCGGTGGCTCGTCGACGAGATGCTCGAGGGAGAGCTCCTCGGCCACCGTGTCGTAGTGCCGGTGGATCGCGCGGAACCCCAGGACCAGGAGCGGGATCAGGAGGACGACGATCCACGCGCCGTGCGTGAACTTGGTCACCGCGATGATCACGGTCACCGCACCGGTCACGAGCGCGCCGGCCCCGTTCACGCCGAGGCGCCACCGCCAGCCGGCGCCGCCGTCGGTGAGCCAGTGCCGCACCATGCCGGCCTGGGAGAGGGTGAAGGAGATGAACACCCCGACCGCGTACAGCGGGATCAGCGCGTGGGTGTCGCCCCCGAAGATGACGATCAGCATCGCGGCCAGGCCCGCCAGGATCAGGATGCCGTTGGAGAACACCAGCCGGTCGCCCAGCGTCCGGAATTGCCGGGGCGCGTAGCGATCGCGGGCGAGCAGCGAGTTGAGGCGCGGGAAGTCGGCGAAGGAGGTGTTGGCCGCGAGCACGAGGATCAGGGTGGTCGAGCCCTGGACGAGGTAGTACGGGAGCCCGCCGCCGAAGAGCCGCCGGGCCACCTGGGAGACCACCGTCTCGTCGGCCAGCGGGGTGATGCCGAGCGCGGAGGCGAGCACCGAGACGCCGAGGAACAGCGTGCCCAGGACCGCGGCCATCCAGCCCATGGTGATCGCCGCGTTCCGGGCCTCCGGAGCCTTGAAGGCGGGAACCCCGTTGGAGATGGCCTCGATGCCGGTGAGGGCGGTGCAGCCCGACGCGAAGGCCCGCAGCACCAGGAACCAGGTCAGGGTCTGCGTGGTGGCGGCCGCCTCGTGGACCGCCGCGGCGGCCGGCAGGCTCCCGGCGAGCCACCGGAACAGGCCGGTGGCCACCAGCGCGCCGAAGGTGACGATGAAGAGATAGGTCGGCACCGCGAAGACGCGCCCGGACTCGCGGACGCCGCGCAGGTTGGCGTAGGCGATGGCCGCGGTGAACGCGACGCCCAGCAGCACGCGGTGGGTCAAGAGCCACGGGACCGCCGACGTGAGCGCGGCCACCCCCGCCGCCACCGACACCGACACCGTGAGGACGTAGTCGATGAGCAGCGCGCCGGCCGCCACCAGTCCCGCGGTCGGCCCGAGATTGGCGCGGGCGACGATGTAGGAGCCGCCGCCGCTCGGATAGGCATGGATGGTCTGCTGGTAGGACACGCTCACCACCACCAGGAGCCCGGTGATCGCCAGCGCGATCGGCACCGTGAGGTGCGCCGCTGCGGTGCCGGCCAGGACCAGGATCAGCAGGATCTCCTCCGTCGCGTAGGCCACCGACGACATGGCATCGGAGGAGAAGACGGCGAGGGCGACGGTCTTGGAGAGCCGCTCGTGCCGGGCCTGGGCGAGCGACATGGGGGCGCCCACGATCAGGCGCTTCAGAAGGCTCATTTCCATGCTTGCCTAGGCTGCTCCCATCGCGCATTCTACGCAACGCCCCCGCGAAAGGAGCAATGAGCCATGGCTCTTCGCCACGTCGTGTCGACCCTCACCCTCGAGCAGGCCGTCACCATCGCCACCCGTGCCATCGCGGCCGGCCGTCGCGAGGGGATGCTCCCGCTGGCCGTCGTCGTCGTGGATGCAGGGGGCCAGATCGTCACCGTGCAGCGTGACGACGGTTGCGGCACGCTCCGGGTGCGGATCGCCCAGGGCAAGGCGCGGGGCGCGCTCGGCATGGGCATTCCGTCGCGCACGATCCGGGACCGACTGCAGAACCGGCCGGCCTTCCAGAGCGCGGTCGCGGTCGCCTCGCAAGGACAGTTCGTCCCCGTTCCGGGTGGCGTTCTCGTCCTGGATCGCGACGGTCGCGCCATCGGGGCGGTCGGCATCAGCGGCGACACCTCCGACCGCGACGAGTACTGCGCCATCGAGGGCGTCAAGGCCGCCGGCCTCGCGAGCGATCCGCCCGAACCCGCGCCCGACTGGCGGGAGTCCGGCCTCTAGAAGATCCGCGGGCGGCTCCGTCTCACGCGGTCCAGCGCGGCCGGGCTCCCTTGCAGATCAGCTCGGTCCCGGTGCACTCGGGCTGGTCTCCGCGCCAGCGCCAGGCCACCCGCGCCTCCCTATCGGGCGCGGCCCGGCTTCCGGGATCGTCGAGCCACGGGCTTGACGCGGGGCGGGCGGCCGCCGGCTCTCCGTCCCCGTCGGTACTCGAGGATTTCGCGCGCCACTAGCACGACCAGGCCCCGGGCCACCGGGCTCAGATCGCGCCAGCGATCCCGTGCGACGTCGCCGACGGCCAGCAGCACGTCGTTGACCAGCCGCCGGGCCTGCTCGCCGCGCTCTTTGGCATGGGGCCGGGCTTCGGCTCCCAGGCCGGCGAGCTCGTCCCAGGCGTCGATGAGAATGCCTGGGTCGGTTCGAACATGCTCTCGGACGGCGTCCCACACGGCCTCCGGGGCGCCGTTGGTCTCCGTGATCAAGTTCCAGACGATCGCCACGAGTCCGTCCATGCCTACCTCCGCCGCATCTGGCGACTGCAACCGAGGTGCCAGGGCGAAGCCACGCGAGTTCGTATAGTTAGCGTCACGTGCCCTTCGTCGGGGCGGGAAGCGCTCGCCTCGGTGGGGAACAGCCGCCTCACGTTGCCGCGAGCCCGGGCCGGCGTGCCATAATGCCGCCGCCCTATAATGCCGAGGACCCACGCCCCTTGAACGTGCCCGCGCCCCGCCCGGATACCACGCGCCTGCAGCGCCTGGTCCATTCGTACCGCGACGCTGCCGCCCTCATGGCGGCGGTCGAGCTGGGCCTCTTCACCCGGGTGGCACGGGGGGCCGACACCGAGACCGCGGTCGCCCAGGCCCTCGACCTCACGCCGACCAACGCCGAGCGCCTGGTCACCGCGTGCGTGGCCCTCGGCCTGCTCGTTCGCGACGGCGATCGTCTGCGCAACGCGCCCGACGTGGCCCGCTTCCTCGTCGAGGGCGAGCCGACCTACGCGGGGCCGTGGATGCTCTTCAGCAAGCCGGACTGGAACGAGTGGGGCCGGCTGGGCACGCACCTCCGGCGTCGCGACTCGATCCTGCTCGGCAAGTACGCCCAGGGCTTCACGGTGGATCAGGCGCGGAAGTATCACGAGGCGACCTACTCGATCGGCATGGGGGCGGCCCGCCGCTTCGTGCGTCAGGTCGATCTCTCAGGGCGGCGGCAGATCCTCGACCTGGGCGGCGGCTCCGGCTGCTACTGCATCGTGGCCGCGCAGCGGTACCCGCGGCTGCGCGCCGTCGTCTTCGACCTGCCGCCCGTGGTGGAGGTGACGCGCGAGTTCATCGCCTCCCACGGGCTGTCGGACCGGGTCACCGCCCAGGCGGGAGACTTCACGCGGGATCCACTGCCGGCCGGCTCCGACGTCGTCATCATGGCGAGCAACCTGCCGCAGTACAGCCGCGAGATCATCCAGGCCGTGGTCACCCGGGCCTTCGCGGCGCTCGTGCCCGGCGGGGAGATGCATCTGATCGGCGAGATGCTCGACGCCGGGCGCACCGGCCCTCGTGATCCGGCGCTCTGGGGCCTGGCCGAGGCGCTGTGGGGCAGCACCGGCATCGCGCACTCGGTGGCGGAGTGCCGGGCCTACTTCGAGCGCGCGGGCGCATGTGAGATCGCCGCTTACGAGTTCGTGCCCGGGGTACTGACGCGGGTGACCGGGCGGCGGCCCGGGTAGCGCGGGCCGAGCCGCGGACGATTACCGAGGGAGGCCAACCGGTGGCGTACGACGTGATCGTGATCGGCGTGGGGGGAATGGGCAGCGCGACGCTCTTCCATCTGGCGCGCCGGGGGAAGAAGGTCCTCGGGCTCGAGCAGTTCGACGTTCCCCATCAGCTGGGCTCCTCCCACGGAGTCAACCGGATCATCCGCCTCGCCTACGCGGAGCATCCGAGCTATGTGCCGCTGCTGCGGCGCGCCTACGAGCTCTGGCGGGAGCTGGAGCACGGCACCGGCGAGCGGCTGCTGTTCGTCACCGGCGGGATCGACGCGGGCCCCGAGAACGGCACGCTCGTGTCGGGCTCCGTGCGCTCGTGCCACGAGCACGGGATTCCTCACGAGCTGCTGAGCGCGGCCGAGGTTCGGCGCCGGTTTCCCGGCTATCGGCTGGGGCGCGGCATGGTCGCGGTGTACCAGGCCGACGCCGGATTCGTGATGGCCGAGCGGAGCATCGTGGCCCACGCCAATGCCGCGCTCGAGCGCGGGGCGGAGATCCACGGACGTGAGCGTGTGCTCGAGTGGAAGGTGGGCCGCGGGGCGGTCCGGGTGCGGACGGACCGGGGGAGCTACGAGGCGGAGCGGCTGGTCCTGGCCGCCGGCGCCTGGACCGGGAAGCTGGCGCGCGCCCTGGCCCCGATGGCGAAGCCCGAGCGGCAGGTCCTCCTGTGGACGCAGCCACGCCGGCCGGAGCGCTTCCGGGTCGGCGCCTTTCCCGTGTTCAACATGGAGGCACCCGAGGGGCGGTTCTACGGGTTCCCCGTCCACGGGATTCCCGGATTCAAGATCGGGAAGTACCATCACCGGGAGGAGCAGGTCGACCCCGACGCGATCAACCGCGGCTGCGACGCGCGGGACGAGGCGGTCGTGCGGGCCGGGATCAAGCGCTACTTCCCGGACGCGGACGGGCCGACCCTCTCCATGACGACGTGCATGTTCACCAATACCCCGGACGAGCACTTCATCCTGGACGTCCATCCGGACGCGAAGGAGGTCTCCATCGCGGCCGGATTCTCCGGCCATGGGTTCAAGTTCTGCAGCGTGGTCGGTGAGATCATGGCCGACCTGGCCACCGCGGGGCGGACGCGATGGGACCTGGACCTGTTCCGGATGGCTCGCCCGCGGCTCCCGGTGCCTCCGTCCGCGGGACGCTAGCCCTCCACGGCGCCCGAGATCTCCAGCGCGCGCCCGCGCGGGCGGGCGACGATCTGCCCGCGCCCGATCGCCAGGACCATCAGGGCGGCGATGAGGCAGACGAACCCGGCACCGGTGAAGGCCACCTGGTAGGAGCCGAGCCACGTGCGCACCAACCCGGCGCCGAAGGCAGCGGTCGCCGCGCCCACCTGGTGGGCGACCGCGATCCACCCGTACATGATGCCGACCCGATGCTTGCCGAACAGGGTCTCGGTCAGGCGGACCGTCGGCGGCACGGTGGCGACCCAGTCGAGACCGTAGAACACCGTGAACAGGGTCAGGCCGAAGTACTCCGAGCCGTAGGCGTAGGGCAGGAGCATGAGCGACAGGCCGCGTAGGCCGTAGTAGCAGAAGAGGAGCCGCCGGTTGTCCCAGCGATCGGAGAGCCAGCCCGAGATGGTCGTCCCGACCAGGTCGAAGACGCCCATGGCGGCCAGGAGGCCGGCCGCGGTCACCGCGGGAATCCCGTGGTCCATCGAGGCCGGGATCAGGTGGGTGCCGATCAGCCCATTGGTGCTGAGCCCGCAGATCAAGAAGCTGCCGGCAAGGAGCCAGAAGTCGCGGGAGCGGGCGCCCTCGATGAGGGCGGCGATCGCGCCGGTGGGGCGCGGCGCCGGACCCGACGGGCTGACCGCGTCGGCGAAGGCGCCGTAGGCGCGGAGCCCGAGATCCCGGGGCTGATCGCGCATGAAGATCGCGACCACCGGGATCAGGAGCAGGGTCAGCCCCGTCACCACGAGCGCCGCCGCGCGCCAGCCCGCGTGCTCGACGACCGCGGCCAGGAGCGGGAGGAAGAGCAGCTGACCGGTGGCGGTGCTCGCGGTGAGGATGCCGATGACGAGGCCGCGCCGCGCCACGAACCAGCGATTGGCGATGGTCGCGGCCAGCACCAGCGCCAGGGCGCCGGTCCCGATTCCCACCACCACCCCCCAGAGCAAGACGAGCTGCCAGGGCGCCCGCATCACGGTGGTGAGCGCCACCCCGACCGTCACCGCCGAGAGCGACAGGAGCGTCACCCGTCGTACCCCCACGCGCTCCATCAGCGCCGCCGCGAAGGGCCCGCAGAGGCCGTAGAGCAGGAGGTTCACCGACACCGCGAATGAGACGGTGGCCCGGCTCCACCCGAAGGTCTGCTCCAGCGGAACGATGAGCACGCCCGGGGTGGCCCGGATGGCCGCCGCGGTGAGGAGCGCGAGGAAGGTGACGGCAACGATGATCCAGGCGTAGTGCACGCGCCCGCGGACGACTCGCTCGGCGAGACTCATCGGGCTCAGGATAATACATGTATATGCATTGTGCCAGCGAAAGCTCCGGCCCGTGAGAGACTGAGCGGCCGACGGAGGAAGCCCCTGCGCACCCTGCGATCGATGATCGTGTCCCTGCTCCGTGGACGACGCACGGTCGGCGTGCTGGGCGCCTCGGCGCTGTGGCTGGCCGGAAGCGCGGCGCACGCCGCCCAGGTCTGCGCGCTGGGACGGATCGCGATCGTCGAGTCCCGCCGCGGTGACTGCCACGCGATCCGGGCCATCGTGCTCGACCCGAAGGGGATGCCGGCGGCGGCCGGCGCGGTGTGCCTGACGAAGAGCGCGGCCCTCCACCAGCTGACCCGTCAGGGCGACTACATCGTGGCGCAGCTCTGGAACGCGATCGAGATCTATTCCTTCGCCGATCCCCGGGCGCCGCGGCTGGTGCGGTCGTTCACCCTGGACGAGACCCATCCGAGCTGGGGCGGCGGGGGCATCGTCCACGAGGGCGACCGCCTGCTCGTGCTCGGCACCACCGTGTCGGCGGAGCTGGAAATGGCCGCCCCCCCTCGGCGTGGAGCGTCCGGAACCTCGAGCCCACCGCCGAGCTGCGGCGCCGCACCGAGGGCCTCTACGACCAGGAGGCGCGCGAGAAGGATCCGTCCGAGTTCGTCCCGGTTCGCCGCGGCCTCATCCCGCTCGAGGGCGGAGTCTTCGCGGTGCTCTGGCGCGAGACCAGGCCGAGCCCCGGCGTGCTCCGACACCGGCAGTACCTCCGGGCGGTGGAGTCCGGGGCGACGATGCAGATCGACGTGCACGACGAGACCATCGACTGAGCGTCGGAAGCGCCCCCGGGCCCGCCGCGGCCCGGACTTGACATTGCTTCTGTAGTTTCATATATTTCAAAATATGAAAAGCATCGCGCGCGCGCCGGCCGCCCATCTCGAGGCCTCCCAGGAGCACGTGGAGGCGTTCAAGGCCCTCGCCCACCTCACCCGGCTGCAGGTGTTCTTCTTCCTGGTGCGGGCGGGCAAGGAGATGTCGGTCGGCGAGATCCAGGAGGAGGTCGGGATTCCCGGGCCGACGCTGTCGCATCACCTGGACCAACTGCGGCGCGCCGGATTGGTCGAGAGCCGAAAGGAAGAGCGGTACGTCTACTATTCCGTGAAGCGGGATCAGGTGACGGCGCTGGTGCGTCTGCTCACCGCCTGCTGCTGAGGAGGAGAACGCCCATGAGCGCAAAGGTCCATCTGCACATGCACGTGTCCGACCTGGCCAAGAGCCGCGAGTTCTACGAGAAGTTCCTGGGCGCGGGCCCGGTCAAGGTCAAGCCGGGCTACGCGAAGTTCCTGCCCGACTGGGCGCCGGTCAATCTCGCGCTGTCCGGCGGCGGGTCCGCGAGCGAGGGCACCGTGAACCACGTCGGCGTCCAGGTGGACGCGGTGGACATCGTCATGGCCCACCTGGCCCGCGTGAAGGCGGCCGGGCTGCCGGTGCGCGAGGAGATGGGGGTCAACTGCTGCCACGCCAACCAGGACAAGTTCTGGGTCCGGGATCCGGACGGGGTGGAGTGGGAGGTCTACCACCTGAACTACGACCTCGAAGGGGACGAGGACACGCCCAAGGCCAAGAGCGTGAGCTTCCCGCTGGCCAAGGGCAACGCCTGCTGCGCGTCCTGACCCACGGCACGCCAAGGAGAGGACAATGAGCGGAGAGGACATCAAGGACATCGTGAAGGACAAGTACGCGCGCGCGGCGCTCCGGGTGACCGCCGGCGGGAGCTCGTGCTGCGGCACCGCCTCCGCGCGGGGCGAGTGCGATCCCATCACCTCGCGGATCTACACCGAGGGCGAGACCGCCGGGCTGCCGGCCGAGGCCCGGGCTGCGTCCCTCGGCTGCGGCAATCCCACCGCGCTCGCGGAGCTCGCGCCGGGCGAGACGGTGCTCGATCTGGGGTCCGGGGGCGGCATCGACGTCCTCCTGTCGGCGAAGCGGGTGGGCCCGACCGGCAAGGCCTACGGGCTCGACATGACCGACGAGATGCTGGCCCTGGCCCGGGAGAACCAGCGCAAGGCGGGGGCCACCAACGTGGAATTCCTCAAGGGCGAGATCGAGCAGATCCCGCTCCCGTCGAGCGCGGTGGACGTCATCATCTCCAACTGCGTGATCAATCTCTCGGCCGACAAGGACCGGGTGCTCGCGGAGGCCTTCCGCGTGCTCAAGCCGGGTGGGCGCCTGGCGGTGTCGGATGTGGTCGTGCGCGGCCCGATCCCGACTCAGATCCGCCGCAGCGTCGAGCTCTGGATCGGCTGCGTGGCCGGCGCGCTGGAGGAGCAGGAGTACCGCGACAAGCTCGCCCGGGCCGGCTTCGAGGCCATCGACCTGGAGCCGACGCGGATCTACCGGGTGGAGGACGCGCGGGAGTTCCTGGAGGGCGCCGGGCTCGACGTCGACGCGATCGCCCCCCAGGTCGACGACAAGTTCATGAGCGCGTTCGTGCGGGCCCGGAAGCCGGCGCGCTGACCTCGACCCGTCTCGTCACTCACGTCTGCGCGGCCCAGGTGTGCGCCCAGATCGGCGCGTACACCTGGCCCGCGCTGCTTCCCGGGTTCATCGCGGAGTGGCACCTCACCAACCGGGAGGCCGGCTGGATCACCGGCATCTTCTACGCCGCGTACACCCTCTCGGTTCCCATCCTGGTCACCCTGACCGACCGCGTGGATGCCCGCAAGGTCTACCTCTCGGGCGTCGCCCTCACCATCGCGAGCCATCTCGGATTCGCCGCCCTCGCCGACGGGTTCTGGAGCGCGGCGGTGGCGCGAGCGCTGGCCGGGGTGGGCTGGGCGGGTACCTACATGACCGGTCTCAAGCTGCTGGCCGACCGGGTCGAGCCCACGCTGATGTCCCGGGCGGTGGCCGGTCACGCGGCGAGCATCGGCATCGCGGGCGCGCTCTCGTTCGTGTTCGCGGGCGCCCTCGGCGAGTGGCTCGGGTGGCGCGGCGCGTTCACCGCGGCCGGGCTCGCCGCGGTCGCCGCCTGGCTCATCGTCTTTCTCTGGGCCCAGGCCCGCGAGCATCGCGCTCCCGTTGCGCCCGCCGGCCGGCTCTTCGACTTCCGGCCGGTCCTCCGGAACCGATCGGCCATGGCCTACGCGCTGGCCTACTGCGCCCACACCTGGGAGATGAACTCGCTGCGCGGCTGGGCGGTCGCGTTCCTGGCCTACGTGGTGGCGACGACCGGAGTCGGCCGCCCGTGGATCGCGCCGGCGGTGGTGGCGATGACCATGGGGCTGGTCGGCACGTGGGCCAGCGTGATGGGCAACGAGGTGTCGATCCGCCTCGGGCGCCAGCGTCTGGTACGCCTGGCCATGACCGCGTCCGTCGTCTGCGCGGCCGGCATCGGGTTCCTCGGCGTCCGCTCCTACCCGCTCGCCGCCGCGCTCGTGCTCGTCTACGGGCTGCTGATCTGGCTCGACTCCTCCTCGCTCACCGCGGGAGCGGCGGGGAGCGCCGATCCGGCGCGGCGCGGCGCCACCCTGGCGCTGCACTCGATGGCCGGCTACGGAGGCGGGTTCGTGGGGCCGATCGCGATCGGGTGGATCCTCGACCTGGCGGGCGGCATGTCTCCCCTCGGGTGGGGTCTGGCCTTCCTGCACGTGGCGGTGATCGGGCTCCTCGGGCAGCTCGCGTTCGTCGCCCTGGCTCCGCGCGACCTCGCGGGCGATCGGAGCCGGGCGGTCGCTCGCTGAGCGTCGACCGCGCTCCATATGGGGTCCGACGCGATCAGCCGGGGCCGGGCGACGATCGTGATCGCCGCAGGTGCGCCTCGGTAAAGGCGCAGCGGTCGTAGCCGGCGGCGGCCGCGGCGGCCAGGATGGCCCGGGCGTGGTCGGCCATCGCCTCGAAGCGCGGCGCGGGCTCCGTGGCGATCAGAGCCTGCGCGACGTGCGCAAAGAGGGTCATGCTCGAGACGAGCTTGAGCGCGTCGACGGCCGAGCCCATCAGGTGAACGAGGCCGATCCGGCGCGGGCCGGTCAGGTGACTCCGCACCGCCGCGGCTGGCTCGACGAGCCGCCCACCGAGCACGGGGTCGCGCAGATAGTCGGCCGCTTCCGCCGCGTCGGCGAGGCCATAGTGAACGGCGGTCGGCGAGTGCCCGAGACCGGCGAGCTGAGGGAAGACGTACCAGATCCAGTGGCCGGTCTTGCGGCCCGCCTGTATCTCGCGCAGCGCCGATGTGAAGCCGGCGTGGGGATCGGCCTGCGCGTCGTGAAAGCGGTCGAGCCGGGCCATCATTCGGGCATTCTAGGCGCAGTTCGAGGGGGGACGCCATGAAGGGATTCGCGCCGAGGCGCCGTGGCATAATCCCGTCGCGATGAAGCCCGCTTCCTTCCGTTACGCCCGTCCCGCCACCGCCGCGGAAGCGGTCGCCTTGCTCGCGGCGAGCGCCGGCGAGGCGAAGCTCCTCGCGGGCGGCCAGAGTCTCGTGCCGTTGCTCAACATGCGGCTGGTCCGCCCGGCGGTGCTCGTCGACCTCAACGGCGCGCGCGAGCTCGAGCGGATCGACCCCACGCCGCGCGGCGGCCTCGTGCTCGGGGCGCTGGTGCGCCACGCCGACCTCGCGACCGCACCGCTGGTGCGCGAGCGGGCGCCGCTCCTGGCCGAGGCGGCGCGCCACGTGGGACATACCGCGATCCGCAACCGCGGCACGCTCGGCGGAAGCCTCGCGCACGCCG
>Ga0326726_10005955_pt1 | contig 11004 bp, 6 predicted proteins | sample MHFenrmetagenome_2_FD_207603 | JGI IMG/M metagenome (GOLD analysis project Ga0326726, IMG submission 207603) | Lab enriched peat soil microbial communities from Michigan Hollow, Ithaca, NY, United States - MHF15MN | ecosystem: Environmental > Terrestrial > Soil > Wetlands > Peat | place: USA...
AAAACAAAGGATGTGCGAAAGAAAGACATGAAGAAAAATCCTCTGTTAACAGCAATAATTATCTGTTTCATACTCAGCATTACCTGTTTTGCACGGGAAGATAGCGGAGAATATTCATCGTGCTCATGCTGTGGAACGGATAGAGGGGATTATTCACAGGGCAGAATGCTCATAGAGTATGATGATGGAACAAAGGTGGATTCGTGCAGTATGCATTGTACGGCGGCCGAATTTGCCGCACACAGGGAAAAGGCTCTAAAGAGGTTACAAGTGTCTGACTACGATACGCAGAAGCTTATCAATGCGAAGGACGCTTACTGGGTTATCGGTGGCAGCAAAATAGGTGTAATGACACACAGGGCCAAATGGGCTTTCGAGAAGAAAGAGAATGCGGACAAATTTATTAAGGAAAGCGGCGGAGAACCCGGGACATTCGATATGGCGATGAGGGCGACATTCGAAGACATGTATGCCGATATAAGAATGACTAATGAAAAGAACAAGACGATTACAAAAAAGGAAGATATAACGAGTTTCCCGGAATGCAGATATTGCGGCATGGACAGGTATGAATACTCGCATAGCAGGGCGCTCGTCGAATATTCCGACGGTACGGCGGCAGGCGTGTGCAGCATTCATTGTGCCGCGATCGATCTTGCTCTGAACATGAATAAAACGCTGAAGGCTGTTATGATCGCCGATTACAACTCAAGAAAGCTTATCAGCGCAGAGAAAGCAGTGTGGGTGATGGGGGGAACAAAGTCCGGGGTCATGACAATAAGGGCTAAATGGGCTTTCGAAACACAGAACGGTGCTCGAGAATTTATTAAGAATAACGGTGGCCGCCTGTCGACATTCGACGAAGTGATGAAGGCCACATTTGAAGATATGTATGAGATAATGAGATGATCGCATGCGGATAAAGGGCTTGCGGATTCTTATCGCGAGTACCTGATATTCACAAACCCAGTTTTTCAAAAAGCTTTACGATTACCGCATTTGATACAACCATGCCTTTTCGTGTCAGTCTGAGCGTGTTGTCCTTCACCTCAAGGTGATCGTCCAATAATTCTCCACACAAGGCCGGGATATCCAGCCCCTTTTTTTCGGCTATCTCGATGCTTATCCCTTCAGTTTTTCTTAACCCGAGGAAAATGAACTCTTTAAGAGCCTCTGCACGAGTAATTCCCATTGATTCTGTTTCGGGGATGATGCCTTTATTCAGGCGACCAATATACCCGGCTATTTCTTTCATGTTTCGCAATCTTGTTCCAGCAATAAAAGAGTGTGCTTCTGCACCGGCGCCGATATATTCACCCCTGTCCCAGTAGTTGAGGTTGTGAACGCATCTGAAACCCGGCAACGCAAAGTTAGATATTTCATAATGTTCATAGCCGCATCGCGTTAAGTGATCTATTGCATGGTAATACATTTCGAGGATTAACTCTTCGTCCGGCAGAATTAATTGTCTGGATTTTACTAATTCAAAAAGAGGTGTATTTTCTTCAAGTGTCAGTTCGTATGTGGAAATATGAGATGGTGAACGCTCCAGCGCCTTTGTGATCGTATCATGCCATGAACCAATCGTCTGCCCCGGAATTCCGTACATTAAATCTATTGAGAAATTCGTTATCCCGGCTTTTTTCACCAGTTCAAGCGCTCCCAATGCATCTTCTTCGGTATGTATCCTTCCGAGCGTTTTGAGTTCAGCGTTATTCATGGATTGCACGCCGATGCTTATCCTATTGACGCCGAGTGAAAACATGGTATGTATCCCCCGTTCGCGGAGGGTTCCGGGATTCGCTTCCACGGTTATTTCGACAGGAGTAGAAAGATTGAAATTGTCTCTTAAACACTGAAAAATTTGCACAAAACATTCGTCGGGTAGAAGGGAAGGGGTGCCGCCGCCGATATAAATCGTTTTTAGTTTATGGGCGGAGCCTTTCTTCAGGTACAGCTCTTTGCACAAGGCATTTGTATAAGCCTTAACGAATGATTCATTGTAAGGGACGGAAAAGAAGTCACAGTAGAGGCATTTTTGGATGCAAAAGGGGATGTGAATGTAAAGTGAATCAGGCATAAGAAGCGACTCTCATATGGCAGGAAAAGCCTTCTATGAATATACACAATAGTTTCATAATTCTCTCTCTTTTCATTGTAATCCATATAGACGATTTTCCGCATGATAAAGCCCGGGGTAGGATGATTGAGTTGAATCCATCCTCTTCATGCGAGTAACGATTGCCTTAACCAGCGCGGGCAACCAGTAATGAAAAAGCAAACCGGGCTTAATCCGTGTCGGCTGGATGAAATTGTTAAGCCCTCTTTTTTTCTGTTAAATAGCCTGATACAGATTCCCTTCTTGGACACAAGAGCGTGGAGACGACCATGATCTATACCCATGTCTTGCGCGATATGAAAAATGCGCCGCAGAGTCTGCTTGACACACTTTATCCCAAAGAATGACATATGAACGCTTGAGACAATGTCATTTCACCTTCAGTACCGCCAAAAATGCCTCCTGGGGGAGTTCAATCTTTCCAAACTGCTTCATCCTCTTCTTCCCCTCTTTCTGTTTTTCGAGGAGTTTTCTCTTCCGCGTTATATCACCGCCGTAGCATTTTGCGATTACGTCTTTCCTCATCGCTTTAACGCTCTCCCTCGCTATAATTTTATTTCCGATCGCGGCTTGTATGGCTACCTCGAACATCTGGCGGGGAATAATCCCCCTTAGTTTTTCAGCCAGCTCGCGGCCTTTATAATACGCTTTATCTTTATGAACTATCAGGGAAAGCGCATCAACAACATCTCCATTCAGGAGAATATTCAGCTTCACCAGGTCGGATTCCCTGTAACCGACAAACTCATAGTCCATGGAGGCATAACCTTTCGATATCGATTTCAGTCTGTCGTAAAAATCCCAGAGGATCTCGTTCAACGGCAGTTCGTATTCAACTTTTATCCTGTCTTTCCCGATATAAGTGAAGTTCTTCTGAATACCTCTTTTTTCCTGACATAAATCAAGGACCGGGCCGATAAAATCCGTGGGGACAAGAATAGTCGCAAGAACAAAGGGCTCTTCAATCATCTCATAGCTTTCGGGTAATAATGCAGGATTATCTACGTGAAGAACCGTGTTGTCTGTTTTCGTTACCCGATAAACGACAGTGGGTGCGGTGCTTAAAAGGGAGAGGTCAAATTCACGTTCAAGCCTTTCCTTTATGATTTCCATATGGAGCAACCCGAGGAAACCGCACCTGAATCCGAACCCAAGGGCCAAAGATGTCTCGGGCTCATAGATAAAGGAAGAATCGTTCAGCCTTAATTTATTAAGGGCATCCCTCAGATTCTCATATTGATGCGATTGAGTAGGATAGAACCCGCAAAAGACCATCGGCGTTATATCCTTATATCCCGGGCAGGGTTCTTTGGCAGGGTTATCCGCATCGGTTATCGTATCACCAATTTTGGTCTCGGTGACCTTCTTGATGCCCCCGATAATATAGCCGACCTCTCCTGAGGTCAGTTCAAGAACGGGCTCCATCTTCGGTGAAAAGATTCCCACCTGGGACACCTCAAAGAGGCCTCCTGTTGCCATAAGGGTGATTCTCTTGCCGGGAACTACTTTTCCATCAAACACCCTGACAAGAACAATAACGCCCTGATAATTATCAAACCATGAATCGAAGATCAATGCCTTCAAAGGCTTGTCATCATCTCCTTCCGGAGACGGAATTTTTTTCACAATGGATTCAAGGATTTCCTTCGTTCCTATGCCTTCCTTAGCGCTGGCGAGAATGGCCTCGGAACAGTCGAGGCCGATCGCTTCCTCTATCTGTTCTTTCGTTTTCTCGGGGTCTGCATTCGGCAGATCTATCTTATTTATCACCGGGATGATTTCAAGGTTGTGCTCCAGCGCAAGATAGGTGTTGGCAAGCGTTTGGGCCTCCACGCCTTGAGAGGCATCGACAACGAGGAGAGCGCCCTCGCATGAGGCAAGACTCCGCGAAACCTCATAGGAAAAGTCAACGTGCCCCGGGGTATCTATGAGATTAAGGATATAGTCTTTTCCGTCGTCGGCCCTGTAGGAAAGTCTCACCGCATGGGCTTTTATGGTAATACCCCTCTCTTTTTCGAGGTCCATCGAGTCCAGGACCTGTGCGGTCATCTCCCTCTTGCTGAGGGCACCGGTATCCTCCAGGAGCCTGTCGGCAAGCGTAGACTTCCCGTGATCTATGTGAGCTATAATGGAAAAATTACGTATGTTTTTGGGCATATCGACCTAAAGATTTATATTCTATCATAAAAGCTTATCTGTGCGCGTGACACGAAAAAGTAAAAAAGTAAGGTTGTTCACGGAATTGTGTTGAAGAAAGGTGGCCGCAAGAGTGTCCGGAGAATCAAAAGTAAAACCCGTAAATGTCAATATTACCGCACAAACTGTTATAATGATAAAATTACAGAATTTTTCGGGAGTCAATAATGCTTAATGATACTTTAGAGACAGGTTTGACATTCGACGACGTGCTTCTTGTGCCGGCTAAATCGGAGGTCCTTCCCAAGGATGTTGACATATCTACCCAGCTCACCCGGACTATCAGGATCAATATCCCGATAGTCAGTGCTGCGATGGATACTGTTACAGAGGCTGATCTCGCGATAGCTATAGCAAGGGAAGGCGGCATGGGTATGATACACAGGGCTATGAGTCCGGAAAGGCAGAGGTCGGAGGTTGACAAGGTGAAGAAATCCGAAAGCGGCATGATACTGGATCCGATAACGATAGCGCCGGGTGCGCCGATCGCTGAAGCGCTTGCCCTGATGCAAAAATACAAGATATCCGGCGTGCCCGTTACAGAAAGAGAAAAGCTTATCGGGATCATAACAAACAGGGACCTTCGCTTTGAGACCCAGTTTAATAAAAAGGTTTCCCAGGTGATGACTAAGGAGAGACTGATTACGGCGACCGTAGGTACGGACCTCGATAAAGCCCAGAAGATTTTACACCAGTACAAAATAGAAAAGCTTCCGATAGTGGATAAAGACAACATTCTCAAAGGACTGATCACGATAAAGGATATCGAGAAAAGGAAAAAGTATCCCAATGCGAGTAAGGACGCCGTCGGAAGACTTTGCGTCGGAGCTGCGATAGGCACCGGTGAGGATTCTTTACGAAGGGCGGAACTTCTCGTAAAGGCAGGGGCTGATGTGATTGTGATAGATACTGCTCACGGACATACAACTCCTGTTCTTACTATGCTGAAGGCTTTGAAAAAGAAATTCGACGTTGATGTTATCGCAGGCAATATCGCTACGGCGGAAGCTGCCCGCGACCTTATAAAAGCGGGAGCGGACGGTATTAAGGTCGGCATAGGTCCCGGATCGATATGCACAACGAGAATAATAGCGGGTGCGGGTGTGCCGCAGATTACCGCAATAAAGAACTGTTATGAGGTTGCAAAGAAATCGGGAGTCCCGATTATTGCGGATGGCGGAATAAAGTATTCCGGAGATTTAACAAAGGCACTCGCAGTTGGGGCCTATTCTGTGATGATAGGGAGTCTGTTTGCGGGTACCGATGAATCCCCTGGTGAAATAGTCCTCTTTCAGGGGCGGAGTTATAAGGTTTACAGGGGCATGGGTTCTATCGGGGCCATGGAGCAAGGTACAAAAGACAGGTATTTCCAGGCGGGCGTAAAATCTACCAAGCTCGTTCCCGAGGGCGTAGAGGGCAGGGTACCGTATAAGGGACCGCTTGCCCAGAGCATTCTCCAGTTAATCGGCGGATTACGTTCAGGGATGGGGTATTGCGGCTGCAGGAACCTTAATGAACTCAGGAGAAAGGCGAGATTTATAAGAATTACGAATGCCGCTCTGAGAGAAAGCCATGTGCATGACGTTATTATTACGAAGGAAGCCCCGAATTACAGGCCGGAGTGGTAAAAAAACAGTAAACCGTAGCAGTAAGTGAACGTACGCGGACTTCATTAATCATTGGAATAAAGTATGCACGAAGAAAAGATATTAGTCCTTGATTTCGGCTCACAGTATACACAACTCATTGCGAGGCGTGTAAGAGAGAGCAAGGTCTACTCGGAAATATTTCCCTATAACGCACCAATCGAAAAAATAATCAGTTTCTGTCCGAAAGCAATCATCCTCTCCGGAGGTCCATCGAGTATTTACGATCAAGGCGCACCTGTCCCGGATCTTGAGATATTCGAACTTGGCATCCCCATTTTAGGCGTTTGTTATGGAATGCAGCTCATGGCGCATTGCCTCGGCGGAAAGGTGGCAAAGGCCCGGAAAAGGGAATATGGCAAGGCCGGACTCATAATCGACAGTAGCGCAGATATTTTCGAAGGTGTTCCGAACAGGACCATTGTCTGGATGAGCCACGGCGATCGAATCGAACGCCATCCGTCTCATTTTCAGTCTATAGCGCACACGGACAACTCTCCTGTTGCAGCTATGGCAGACAGAGAGAAAAAATTCTATGCGTTACAGTTCCACCCTGAGGTCGTCCACACTCCCATGGGGAGGAAAATATTAAGAAATTTTGTTTTCAGAATATCCGGCTGCAAGCCTGCATGGACGATGAAATCCTTTATCGAGACCACCACAAAAGAAATAAGGGACCGAGTAGGCGATAGAAAGGTTGTATGCGGAATAAGCGGCGGAGTGGATTCAACGGTGACGGCGGTATTGGTGCACAACGCTGCAGGGAAACAGCTCAACTGTATCTTTGTCGACAACGGAGTCCTGAGAGAGGGAGAGGCCAAGAAGGTCGAAGAGACACTCAGAAAGCATTTCCATATGAACATAGACTGTGTCGATGCCTCGGAAAGATTCTTAAAGAGATTAAAAGGTGTCACCGATCCCGAAAAGAAGAGAAAGATCATCGGAAATGAATTCATAAGAGTCTTTGAAGAAGAGGCCAAAAAGATAAAGGGCGTTGAATTTCTCGCACAGGGGACATTATATCCCGATGTCATCGAGAGTGTCTCCTTTAAGGGCCCTTCGGCAACAATTAAAAGCCATCATAATGTGGGCGGACTTTTGAAGAGGATGAAATTAAAACTCATAGAACCTCTAAGAGAATTATTTAAGGACGAAGTCCGGGTCCTCGGAAAAGACCTGGACATCCCTGAAGAGATAATAAACCGCCATCCCTTTCCCGGACCGGGCCTTGCGATAAGGATTATCGGCGAGGTAACCAAAGAACGATGCGACATATTGAGAAAGGCCGATATGATCGTTCTGGAAGAGATAAAGAATGCGGGACTTTATATAAAAATTTGGCAGGCGTTTGCGGTGCTCCTGCCGGTCAAGAGTGTCGGGGTTATGGGTGATGAAAGGACATACGAAAATGTGATCGCCGTCAGGGCTGTGAACAGTCTGGACGGCATGACCGCAGATTGGGCAAGAATCCCCTATGACGTCATGGGAAGGATCTCTAACCGGATAATAAATGAGGTCAGAGGCGTCAACAGGGTCGTCTATGACATCAGCTCCAAGCCGCCGAGCACCATAGAGTGGGAATGAAAAAGACGGCAACTGGCAGGTAGTAAGTGGTCAATGAGAATGAAGAATAAGAGCATACCTAAGAACTGAACAGTGGACATAAAAACCTACCTTCAGGAAAAGCGTGAAGCAATCGACTCATACCTGAAATCCTATTTCGAAGCTCCTTCGGCGCCTCCCATTCTGTACGAAGCGATGAAGTATTCACTGTTTGCCGGCGGCAAGAGGATCCGTCCGATACTTGCGATGGCATCATATGAAGCGTGCGGCGGAGATTCAGGAAAGATCATACGTCAGGCTGCGGCTTTGGAACTTATTCATACCTATTCCCTTATTCATGATGATCTTCCCTCTATGGACAACGATGACTTAAGACGGGGCAAACCCACAAACCATAAGGTGTTCGGCGAGGCTATGGCCATTCTAGCAGGGGATGCTCTCCTTACGGAGGCTTTTCTTATGATGACGAACGCGAATCCCCCCTTTGCCATTAATATTGGACCACCCATCGCTAAAAAGGGGAATACCAATATTGAGACCCCTTTTAGGAAAGGAGGGGTGGGGGAATTTTCCGACACGAAGATCAAACCATCTGCCCTCATGAAGTCTGTTCGCGACGTGGCGCTTTCAGCCGGTGCCAATGGTATGGTGGGAGGTCAGGCGCAGGACATTCTTTCGGAAAATTCAGAACCCGATGGAGACACCCTGGAGTTTATCCACCTTCACAAGACCACAGCACTGATAACCGCATCAGTCAGGATGGGGCCGATACTCGCCGGCAGCAAAAGAAAGAAACTATATGCCCTGACAAGGTACGGAGAGAGTGTGGGGCTTGCCTTCCAGATTATCGACGATATCCTTGATATCGAAGGGACCGCAGAGGAACTGGGCAAACCGGCGGGGTCGGACCGTAAAAAGAATAAACTTACCTATCCCTCTTTATTCGGAATAGAAGGAGCGAGGAAAAAGGCAAAGGACCTATTAAAAACAGCGACAGATTCCCTCAGGATTTTTTCAGCAGAGGCTGATCCTTTGAGGGAGATTGCCGGATATCTGGGAGTGAGGAGGGCCTAATGTATATAGAACAAATCAAGTGCCCGGCTGATTTGAGGAAACTCTCCATTGCAGAATTAAAGAAACTGGCAGGGGAAATCAAAGAAGCGATAGTCTACAGGGTTTCCAAAAACGGAGGACATTTGGCATCGAATCTCGGCGTGATAGAACTGACGATCGCCCTTCATTATGTGTTCGATTCCCCCACAGATAAAATAATTTGGGATGTCGGACATCAATCCTATACCCATAAAATACTGACAGGAAGACATGAAAGGCTATCGAGTTTAAGAAAATTTAAGGGTATCTCCGGATTTCCCAAGAGGGAAGAAAGTGAGCACGATGCATTTGGCACCGGGCACAGTTCTACGTCGATCTCCGCAGCTGTGGGCATTATCGAGGGGAGAGACAAAAGCAAGAAAGATTTCAAGGTAATAGCGGTTATCGGTGACGGGGCGATGACTGCCGGTATTGCACTTGAAGGATTGAATAACGCGGGCGACCTCAAAAAGGACCTTATCGTAGTCCTTAATGACAACGAAATGTCGATATCGCCGAATGTCGGCGCACTGTCTGCTTATTTAAACAGGATACTTACGGGAGAGCGTTTTCAAAAATTCAAGAAAGACACCAGGTCTTTTCTTGAAAGCATACCGAAATTGGGGGATAAGGCGGCAAAATTAGCACAGAAGACGGAAGAGATGCTTAAAGGATTTTTTCTCCCCGGCGTATTATTCGAAGAGCTCGGGTTTAATTATGTCGGTCCAATAGACGGCCACAACATTGAACTCCTGATCGAAACGTTAAAAAGAATCAGATCATCTACGTCTCCGGTCCTCATTCATGTGATAACAAAAAAAGGGAGGGGCTATGAATTTTCAGAAAAAAACCCTTCTCAGTTTCATGGTATCGGACCTTTTAAACTCGAAACAGGGTTGCCCGCTAAAGAACCAAGCCAGACGTACAGCGAAGTTTTTGGGGACACCTTAATCGAGCTCGCTGAAAAAGATGACAAGATCATTGCTATTTCAGCCGCAATGAGAGAAGGCACCGGACTTGAGCATTTTGCAAAAATATACCCCGATAGATTCTATGATGTCGGCATTGCAGAGCAGCATGCCGTAACGTTTGCCGCAGGGCTTGCAACGCAGGGCTTGAAACCGGTCGTTGCGATATATTCTACGTTCCTTCAGAGGGCATATGATGAAATAGTCCATGACGTCTGTCTCCAGAACCTCCACGTGGTGTTTGCCATCGACAGGGCCGGGATAGTCGGAGATGACGGACCTACCCACAACGGGCTATTTGACCTCTCTTATCTCAGGCATATCCCGAATATGGTCCTTATGGCTCCCAGGGATTTTATCGAATTCAGATACATGCTTCGTCTTGCCTTCGAGCATAATGGACCAGTCGCCGTACGGTATCCGAGGGGATGCATAGAGGTATCGGTTATCAGCGACGTAGTCAGTGTCCCTTTCAAGATCGGAGAGGCCGAGGTCATCAAGGACGGAAGTGATGTAGCACTGCTGGCCCTGGGCAATACCGTGTATCCGGCCCTTTCCGCGGCAAAAAAACTCGAACAGGAAAATATTCATGCAATGGTCATTAACGCGCGCTTTGTAAAACCCCTGGACCGGCGGCTTATATCTTCCGTAGTTTCAGGGATTCCGAGAATAATAACCATTGAAGAGAATGTCCTTCAAGGCGGTTTCGGCAGCGCTGTGATCGAATTCTTAAACACGATAGGAGTGCCCCATGTCAAAGTGAAGAGGCTCGGCATCCCCGATATTTTCGTTGAACAGGGACGCCAGGACGAATTGAGCCGGATATACGGTCTCGATGAAGAAGGGATTCATACCGCTGTTTTGTCCATTCTAAAAGAGCCGACGTATTACCCTTGAAGGAAAGACTGGATAAAATTATTGTATCCGGCGGGATGGTAAAGAGCAGGGAGATTGCGAGGGCGCTTATCATTGAAGGGAAAGTATTTGTTGACGGCAAAAAGATGACCAAACCCGGAACGCCGGTTAGTGATACCTCGGAAATAGTTCTCAAACAATCAGAACTACCTTTTGTCGGTAGGGGGGGACTCAAACTCGATGCGGCATTAGACTTTTTTTCTATCGAAGTGCAAGATGAAGTTATTATGGATGTCGGCTCTTCGACCGGCGGCTTTACCGATTGTTTATTAAAGAGAGGGGCTGAGAAAGTATATTGTGTTGATGTCGGCTATGGGCAGCTTGCATGGTCGTTGAGAAAAGATCCCAGGGTTATAGTCCTTGAAAGGACCAATATAAGATATCTGGATTCGGAAATAGAAAAACAGGAGTCAAGATTCAGCGGGCTCGAGTTCAACGACCTGCTCAAGGGAAATATCGATATGGCGACGATAGACGTCTCGTTCATCTCTCTGAGAAAAGTTAT
>Ga0326726_10005956_pt1 | contig 11001 bp, 8 predicted proteins | sample MHFenrmetagenome_2_FD_207603 | JGI IMG/M metagenome (GOLD analysis project Ga0326726, IMG submission 207603) | Lab enriched peat soil microbial communities from Michigan Hollow, Ithaca, NY, United States - MHF15MN | ecosystem: Environmental > Terrestrial > Soil > Wetlands > Peat | place: USA...
CGCGACTACCTGTGCGAAAAATTGGGCATCCGGGTGGGAGAGACGACCCCGGACGGGATGTTCACCATCCTGCCCACCGCCTGCCTGGGGTATTGCGACCTGTCTCCGGCCATGCTGGTGAACCGCAGGCCCTACGGCCCGCTCACCCCGGAGAAGGTGGATTCCATCCTGGAGGACCTGAGGAGACAGCCTCCTCCGCGGGCGGCACGGATCAAGTAGACGAAGAGGTATCTGGTTCCACATTCGTAAATATTTAGCCTTCGGAAAGAATTTCTCAGAAATCCCCACTGCCCCCCTTTGAAAAGGGGGGTTGGGGGGATTTCAAGGATCGGTGGCGAAAAGGAATAAAAATCTAATGTATCCCCAGGTGCTCCTCCAGAATCGAAAACCCGACCGGATCGCCACTCTGGATGAATACCGGAAGAGCGGTGGTTACGAGGCCCTGGCCGCTGTCCTGAAAAAACAGTCCCCCAAGGAAGTGCAGCAGATCGTCCTGGACGCCAACCTCCTGGGGCGGGGGGGCGCAGGCTTCCCGGCCGGGAAAAAGTGGATGGCCGTGGCCGACCATGCTCCCTTCCCCCGTTATCTGGTCACCAATATCGACGAGATGGAGCCGGGCACCTTCAAGGACCGGGTCATGGCCCACGCCGACCCGCACATGATCATAGAGGGAACAATCATCGCCGCTTACGCCGTCTCGGCCCAAAAGGCTTTCCTCTTCATCCGCCCCTCCTACGAAACCAGCGCCCTGATCTTCGAACGCGAGCTCCGGGTCGCCCGGGAAGCCGGGTTTCTGGGGAAGAACATCCTGGGAAGCGGCTTCTCGCTGGAAGTGGTCGTCCACCGGAGCGGGGGCCGGTATATTTGCGGAGAGGGCACCGCCCAGTTGAACGCCATCGAGGGGAAGAGGCCAAATCCCCGGGGGGTCCCCCCCCACCCTACGGATAGCGGCCTTTGGTCCCTCCCCACGGTCCTGAACAACATGGAGACCGTGGCCTGCGTTCCCCATATTCTTCGGCATGGGCCCGAATGGTTTCGAAACCTTGGCAAGACCAAAGAAGCGGCAGGGACCAAGCTCTACTGCGTGAGCGGCAAGGTGAGAAGTCCCGGATGCTACGAACTCCCCATGGGAACCCCGCTGAACGAGATCATCGAAGACCACGGGGGCGGCATGATTTCCGGTTCGGAATACCGGACCTGCTTGCCCGGAGGGGCTTCGACCCGTTTCCTGCCGAAGGAGCATTTCAACATTATGATGGATTACCCTCCTCTGAAGGCGATCGGCAACCGCCTTGGCACGGGGGGGGTGATCGTCTTCGACCGCAAGACCTGTCTGGTGGGAGCGGCCCTGAATTTGACTGAATTCTTCGTCCGGGAATCCTGCGGCTGGTGCACCCCCTGCCGAGAGGCGCTCCCTTTCATCCGCGACCTGCTGTGGCGGATTGAGCACGGGGAAGGGAAAGAAGATTTCATTCCCCTGTTGAAGCAGATGTGCAAAGACACCTGGAAATCCTTCTGCGTCTTTGCCCCGGGGGCCACCATGCCGGTGGAGAGTCTCTTGACTTTTTTCCCCGATGAGGTGCTGGAGCACATCAGTCAGAAGAAATGCCCGTATTCCAAAGGCAGCGATCAGCGGTCAGCCATCAGCGATCAGCTAAAAGAAACGTCCAACGTTCCTTGAGCTGTTCACGAAAGGGCGACCTGTTTCGTTTTTTGCCTTTGCTGATTGCTGAAAGCTTTTTTTTTATGCCCAAACTGAAGATCGACGGTCTGGAAATCGAAGTCCCCAAAGGGACAAAAGTGATTGAGGCGGCCGAGCGCCTGGGAATCGTGATTCCCCGCTTCTGCTGGCACCCGGCCCTCGGACCCGCCGGAGCCTGCCGCGTATGTGCGGTGATGTTCCTGGAGGGGCCGATCAAGGGAATTCAGATGAGCTGCATGGTGGACGCCCAGGATGGCATGGCGGTCTCCACCCTTCATCCCGAGGCGGCGGCTTTCCGGAAGCAGGTGGCCGAATGGCTCATGATGAACCATCCCCACGACTGCCCGGTCTGCGATGAGGGGGGACAGTGCCTTCTCCAGGACATGACCGTCTCCGGCGGGCACGGAATCCGCCGCTACCGGGGAAAGAAGAGGACCTACCGCGACCAGGACCTGGGACCGTTCATCCAACACGAGATGAACCGCTGCATCCATTGTTACCGCTGCGTGCGATTCTACCAGGGATTCTCCGGGTACCGCGACCTCGGGGTTATGCAGAGCGCCTACCGAACCTACTTCGGCCGGTACCAGGACGGCCCCCTGGAGAGCCCCTTCTCCGGCAACCTGGCCGACATCTGTCCGACGGGGGTTTACACCGACAAGACCGCCCGGTTCAAAGGGCGGCGGTGGGATTTCGAAAGAGGGCCTTCCCTTTGCATCCACTGCTCCCTGGGATGCCGCACCGTGGGCAGCGCCCGCTACCGAGAAATGGTCCTCATGGAGGCCGAGTTCAACGGGGCGGTGAATGGGTACTTCATCTGCGACCGGGGGCGTTTCGGCTTCCACTACGTCAATCATCCGGATAGGCCGAGACGGGCGCGGCTGAAGAAAGAGGAGGTCTCCCCGCAGGAGGCCTTGGACATTTCCGCCCGGACCCTGAAAAAGATCCTCGGGGAGAGTGGCCCCTCTTCCATCGCTGCCCTGGCCTCTTCCCGCACGAGCCTGGAGAACCAGGGCATGCTGCTCCGTCTCTGCCGCCGGATGGGCTGGAGGGTTCCCGCATTCTTTGCCACCCGGGACGCCGCCCTAAAGGTGTCCAGGGCCGCCGCCACCCTGGATTCGCGGAACGCGGTGTCCCTCCGGGAGGTCGAACAAGCCGATTTCATCCTCGTCCTCGCAGCAGACCCGGTGAATGAGGCCCCCATGCTCGCCCTGGCCCTGCGGCAGGCATCCCTCAGGAAAGGCCGGGTTGTGGTCCTGGACCCACGGCCGGTCTTTCTTCCCTTTGATTTTGACCATCTCCCTCTGTCGCCGGCGGGAATGGAGATCTTCTTCAGCGCCCTAGTCAAGAGGACCGCAGACCTGTCATCAGCGACCCTCTTAGGGCCGAAAGCGGCTCAATTCCTTGACTCCCTTCCCGGCGAATACCCGGAAGGAGCGTTCAAGGATTGGTTCGAGGCCCTGGAAGGCAGGCTAAAAGAAAGCCAGAGGCCGGTCATCATCTGCGGACTGGATCTCCTTCCCCCATTTCTTGTGGATTTGGTCGGTGCCGGAGCCATGATCTTGAGAGGGGTCAACGGCCCGGTTGGGCTTTTTTACCTGATGCCGGGGGCGAACTCAATGGGGGCGGCTCTGCTCGCGCCGGACCCGGGTTCCGTCGAGCAGGTCGTGGAAGAGATTGAAGATGGCAAGATTCGAGCTCTGCTCATCGTGGAGAGCGATCCTTTTTGGCTCTTTCCCGATCGGCAAAAGTTGGAGAAAGCCCTGGCCAAACTCGATTTTCTTCTGGCCATGGATTACCTGCCCTCGAAAACCGGGGATTGGGCGCATGTCTTTTTTCCCACGGCGACCCTCTTCGAGACCGAATCGAGCTTTGTCAATCAGGAGGGGCGGTTCCAGTCTGCCCGGCCTTTCTACGGGGGGGGAAGCCCGGTCAGCCAGGTCGGCGCCGGCAGCCATCCGCCCCGGACCTTCCAGGCGGAAATTCCGGGAGGCGAACCCCGGCCTGCCTGGAGCATTCTGGCGGAGATGGAAAAGGCCCTGTCGGGCCGGGGGGGCGAGTCGTTCGAACCAACCCTGCAGGGCCTGCGGGAATGGATGGCCGGGGAATTCCCGGCTCTGGTAGGATTCAACCTTGGCTCTCCGGAGGGAATCCGCCTCCTGCGGGAAAGAAGGGACGGAGATTTTTCCCCTTCCCAGAGCGCCTCCCCGGCCATTCCCGCTGGGGAGAGTCTGGACCTTTTTTTCGTCGACTGGACTTTTGGAACGGAAGAGCTTTCCAGTTATTCGCCGTTTACCCAGCAGGCGGAAAAGAGCCCCTGTCTTCTTCTCCATGCCGCGGACGCGAACCGGCTGGGGTTGGGCGAAAAAGACCGGGTCCGTATCGCCTTGGACAGCGGCTCTTTGGAAGTGGAATTCTCCGTCACGGAAAAGATGGCCCCGGGAGTGATGATCTTGCCGCGGCACCGGCGCCTTTCCTGGCAGGTGATGCCCGAGTTGCCAGTTAGAGTGACAGCGGACAAGATTAAGAAAATCTAGTTACTTGTTGCTGGCCATGGATTTTTTGTTGTCCCTTAAAGAAGGGGAAGCCCCCAGCAACAAGCATCGAGCAACGAGCAACAAATTTTAAATGGAAACCTGGATCGCTGGACTCATCTTTCTGATCATCAAGCTGGTTGTGGTGCTGGGTGTCCTTTTGGGGATCGCCATGTACCTGGTCCTGGCGGAACGCAAGCTCCTGGCCCGGCTTCAGGTCCGCTTCGGCCCGAACCGGGCGGGATGGTTCGGAAGCCTTCAGCCTCTGGCCGATGTGATCAAACTGATTACCAAGGAAGATACGGTGCCGGCAAGAGCGGACCGGTTCATTTTTCTCTTTTCCCCGGCGATCATCGCCGTAACCACCCTCCTCCTCTTCGCCGTGGTTCCCTTCGGAGAAGGTCTCGCTTTCCGGGGCCGGACGATTCCCCTGGTGGTCGCCGACCTGGATGTCGGACTTCTCTTCCTTTTCGCCCTCTTCTCCCTTGGGGTTTACAGCGTGGCCCTGGGAGGGTGGTCCTCCAACTCGAAGTACAGCCTTCTCGGAGGACTCCGGGGGGCCGCCCAGATGATCAGCTATGAACTTCCCCTGGTCCTTTCCCTGGTACCGATTATCATGCTCGCCGGCTCATTCAGCTTGGTGGATATGGTGAAGGCTCAGGCTTGCTATCCTTTCATCCTGGTGCAGCCGGTTTCCTTCCTCCTCTTTTTCGTCAGTGCCGCGGCGGAGATTAAACGCATTCCCTTCGATCTGCCGGAGGCCGAAAATGAACTGGTGGCCGGTTACCACACGGAGTACAGCGGCATGCGCTTCGGTCTCTTCTTTCTCGGGGAATATATCAGCCTGATCGTTTTGGGATCCCTGGTGACCGTTTTCTTTCTGGGCGGGTGGCGAGGGCCTTTCTTCCCGCCCCTGGCCTGGTTCGCCCTGAAAGTCCTGGCGGTGGTTTTCGTCATGATCTGGATGCGGGCGACTCTCCCCCGGCTGCGCTACGACCAGCTGATGAAACTGGGCTGGAAGGTACTCATCCCCGTGTCGCTGATCAACATCGTCTTCACGGGGGCGGTGATGATGGTTTTAAAAGGCTGAAAGTTTCGGGTTTCGGGTTTCGAGTTTCAGGTTGCATTTTTTTGGACTCGAAACCCGAAATTCTAAGAAAGGTAAGTTCCGATGGCTGGATTTTTTGAAGGCATAAAAGGATTGGTAGAGGGCTTTGGGACCGTCCTCCGCCACCTTTTTCGGCGCCCGGTCACCGAGCAATACCCGGAATACAAGCGGAAGCTTCCGGAGCGCTCCCGGGCCAGGATTATTCTCACCCGCGACCCGGATGGGGGAGAGCGCTGTGTGGCCTGCTACCTTTGTTCCGCTGTCTGCCCGGTCAGCTGTATTTCCATGGAGTCCGCCGAACGGGAAGATGGGAGGCGGTACGCCCGCTGGTTCCGCATCAATTTTTCCCGGTGCATATTCTGCGGGTTCTGCGAGGAGGCCTGCCCGACCCTGGCCATCCAGCTCACCCCGGATTTTGAGATCTCCAGGGATGAGATCCTGAAGCTGGTGTATGAGAAAGAGGACCTCCTGGTCGATCACGGGGGAAAGAACCGGGAATACAACTTTTACCGCCACGCGGGCGTGGCCGTCGTCGGGGGCAAGGGAAGCCATATCGACGAAGCAGTGCCGGTGGATATAAAGAGTAACTTACCTTAACTCGTTGCTGGTTACTGGTTACTCGTTACTCGATAACGAGGGGGAAGAAACCAGCAATCAGGAACGAGGAACGAGCAACGAGCAACAAGTAACGAGAAACAAGGACTCCCCATGAATCTTTACGCCGCCATATTCTATTTACTAGCCGGCGTTCTCCTCGTTTCCACGACGGTGGCCATAACCCGACGGGATGCCATCCATGCGGTGGTTTACCTCATCATTTCCTTCATCGCCACCGGCCTGATGTTTTATTTGCTGGGGGCCCCGTTCCTCGCCCTTCTGGAGATCATCATCTATGCCGGGGCCATCATGGTCCTCTTCCTCTTTATCGTGATGATGCTGAGGCTGACCCCTTCGCGGAGGACCGGAAGGCACGCCCTTTCCCAGTGGGCTCCGGCCACGGTCCTGGGTGGACTCGCTTTGATTCTCGCCGCGGTCATGATCTCGGCTGACCCGGCTACAGGCCCGGCTTTGAAGACCCTCACGGCAGGGCCCAAGGAGTTGGCCCTGTTCCTTTTCCAGAAATACTGGTTCCCGGTGGAGATCGCCTCTTTCCTCCTGCTCATCGCCCTGGTGGGAGCCCTCTTCCTCGGCCGCCAGGAGAAGAAGGCCGAAAAAACCACCCGCCCGGAGGGATTATGATCGTCCCCTTCAGCCATGTCCTTTTCCTGGCCGTGCTTCTCTTCCTTCTGGGGGCGGTCTGTGCCGTCGCCCGGCGCAACCTGGTCATGATTCTCATCGGGGTGGAGATCATGCTGAACGCCGCCGGCCTGGCTTTCGTGGGGGCCTCCCTTCACTGGGAACACCTGGAAGGGCAGGCTTTCGTCATCTTCATCCTGACGCTCGCCGCCGCGGAGGTCGCCGTGGGCTTGGCGTTGATCGTTTCCTCCTACCGCCGTACCGGGTCGGTGAACTCGGACCGGTACAACCTGCTGAAGGGATAAGATGAGAGGTTATCTTCTCATTACCTTACTGCTTCCTTTCCTCGGATCCCTGACCCTGGCCCTGGTGGGTAGGCTCCTGCCCCGCAGGGGAGTGGAGGTCCTGGCCTGCTCGACTATTCTCCTCTCTTGCCTGGCAGCTCTGCTGGCGCTTATCTCCTCGGAGCCGAAAGCCCAAACCGTGATCCTCCTTCCCTGGATATCCACGGAGGGGTTTTCCGCCCCCATGAGCGTGCTCTACGATCCCCTGGCAGGCATCATGGCCCTCATGGTGACCTTCGTCTCCGCCCTCATCCACCTTTACTCCGTCAGCTTCATGCGCGACGATGATGGCTACGTTCGGTACTTCTGTTACCTGAACCTGTTCGTCTTTGCCATGCTGGTCGTGACCCTGGCGGACAATCTTCTTTTTCTCTACCTGGGCTGGGAAGGGGTCGGTTTCTGCTCCTATGCCCTGATCGGTTTTTGGTACTCCGATGAAGTCAAAGCTGCCGCCGGGCGGAAGGCTTTTATCCTGACCCGGATCGGGGACGTGGCCTTCGGAATTGCCATCGCCCTCCTCTTCGCCCTGTACCGGGACCTTTCCCTTGCGGTGTTGAACCTGAAGGCCCCCGGATTAGACCCCTCTCTGGCCACTGCCCTTGGGCTGCTTCTGCTCTGGGCGGCGGTGGGGAAATCCGCCCAACTCCCCCTGGCCGTATGGCTTCCCGATGCCATGGCCGGCCCCACGCCGGTCTCCGCCCTGATCCACGCCGCCACCATGGTCACCGCAGGGGTGTACCTGCTTATGCGGTTTTTCCCCGTCATCTCCCTCTCCCCCGTCGCCCTGTCCACCATCGCCGTGGTGGGAGCGGTCAGCTCTCTCTTTGCCGCCTGCGCGGCCCTGGCCCAGAGGGATATCAAGCGCGTCCTGGCCTATTCCACCATCAGCCAGGTGAGCTACATGTTCCTGGGGGTGGGGGCGGGAGATGTGGCCGGGTCCATGTTCCACCTCCTCTCTCATGCCTTCTTCAAAGCGCTCCTGTTCCTGGCTGCAGGATGCATCATCCAGTGTCTTCACGAAGAACATGACATCTTCCGCATGGGCGGCCTTCGCCGCTCCATGCCGGGGGTCTTCCTGCTCTTCCTGGCCGGGGCCCTCTCCCTCGCCGCCATCCCTCCATTCGGCGGGTTCTTCAGCAAGGACCGGATCCTTCTGGCCGTCTTCAATCGCCCGGAGGGAATTTATCAGTTCCTGGGGGTATTGGGGGAAGTGACCGCCTTTCTAACCGCCCTCTATACCTTCCGGCTTTTTTCCCTCGTCTTCGGGGACCGGCCGGCGTCAGGCAGCGTCGGAAGTTCTGCCCTCCCGGAGACCGGCCTTCGCCCCCTGCCGAAATTCATGATCGGGGTCCTGTGGCCCTTGGCCTTTCTATCCCTGGCCGCGGGGGCCCTGAACCTGCCCGAGTCGTTCTCCGGGCGGGAATGGCTGGCCCGGGCCTTGGCAGGAGTGCCCGGCGGGGCGGCGCCGTCCAAATCCTCCCCCGGAGTCGAGGCCGCGGTCATGGCCATGAGCGGTTTCCTTTCCGTCGCGGGCGCGGTCTGGGGTTATTTCATCTACCGCCGCCGCCCCTTGCCCGAAGCCGCGACTCCTCTCGGTCAAAGGATGAAAGAACTCCTGTCGTCCGCCTTCTACCTGGACCATGGGTACCAGAAGGCCATTGCAGCCCCCTACCGGGCGATGAGCCGGTTCCTGTGGCTCAAAGTCGACGAGGGCGCGGTGGACACGGGAATCGATGGAGCGGGAAAATGGTTTCCCTTCGTCTCCCTGGGCCTGCAGCAATGGGCCACGGGCAGGCTTTCCACTTATCTGAAGATGCTGTTTCTGGGATTCACAGCTCTCTTGGGGGCTATCATTCTGGGTTGGTATCCTTGGTAGGCAGTTATATTCAGTGTGAGTGTCAGGGGCTCCGGTCGTTCTCTTTAACTTGAGGCACTTAAGGCACTCGAGCGCACTTAAGCCACTGTAGATTAACTCTAGGCACTTTTTATGCTCCCTTGGCTTTCCATCATTTTATTCCTTCCCCTTCTGGGAGGCTTTCTGGCCTTGGTCTTCGCGCGGCGTCCCTACGTTTGCCGCTGGACGAGCCTCCTGGTCGCGCTGGGCGACCTGGCGTTGATCGTCGGTCTTCTTGCCGGCAACCTCCAGGGTCGTTTGGGACCCGGGGGGAAATGGCTGCTCTTCGAAGACCTGCCCTGGATCGAGCGCTTCGGCATCCGCTACAGCCTTGGATTGGACGGGATCAGCCTGGTGCTGGTCCTGTTGACCGCTTTTCTCACCGCCCTCTGCGTCCTGGTATCCTGGAAACAGATCACCATCCGTGTGGGCGCCTTCCACTTCTTCCTGATGCTCATGGAGACCGGGATCCTGGGGGTCTTCCTGGCCAACGACCTTTTCCTCTTCTATCTCTTCTGGGAAATTCAGCTCATTCCCATGTTCTTTCTCATCGGCGTATGGGGCCACGAAAACAGGGTCTACGCCACGATCAAATTCATCCTCTACACCATTTCCGGGAGCCTTCTGATGCTCGCCGCGCTCATCGGCCTGTACCTCCTCCACGGAACCCAGACGGGGCAGTACACTTTTTCCCTTCCCCAATTGATCCAGACCCGCCTGCCCCTGGCCACGGAGAAATGGCTGTTCGCCGCCTTTCTCCTCGCCTTTGCCATCAAGGTGCCGCTGGTTCCCGTTCATTCCTGGCTGCCCGATGCCCACACGGAGGCTCCCACGGCAGGCAGTGTCATTCTGGCGGGACTGCTTCTCAAGACCGGGGCCTACGCCCTCCTGCGGTTCGGCTTCCCCCTCTTTCCCAATGCGGCCAGGATATCCGTCCCGCTGCTTTTGGGGCTTTCCCTCGTCGGTCTCTTCTACGCTGCTTGGATCGCCTTGGCCCAGAAGGACCTCAAGCGTCTGGTGGCGTACTCCAGCATTTCCCACATGGGGCTCGTGGTCATGGGCACCGCGGTCTGGAGTTCGCTAACCCTGTCGGGGGCCGTGCTGCAGATGGTGAACCACGGCCTGACCACATCGGCCCTCTTTATCCTGGTAGGGATGCTGGATGAGAGGGTCCATTCCCGGGAAATGGAGAACTTCGGCGGGCTCTGGTCCAAGATGCCCGTATTCAGTGCCTTTTTCCTCTTCTTCTGCATGGCCTCCCTGGGATTGCCCGGGCTGAATAATTTTGTGGGGGAGGTTCTCATTCTGATCGGAACGTTCAGCCGCTGGCCCTGGGTCGCTGGGTTGGGGTTCGCAGGTCTCCTGTTCACGGTCGTCTTCATCCTCTGGGTCGTCCAGAGGACCCTCTTCGGAGAGACCCGGGACCCGCAGATCAGGGGGCAGGCCATACTGGATGTCACCGCCCGGGAGGCGGCGATCCTGGTACCGCTGGCGGCGGCAGTCCTTTTCATCGGCCTTTCCCCGGGACCGATCCTATCGATCCTCCAAGGGCCCATCGCAGGGTTGATCGGGTTGTTGAAATGAGACCTGTTGCTCGTTACTCGTTGCTGGTTGCTCGTTTCCCTTTTCAAGTTCCGAGTTTCGGGTTCTGAGGCAGTTAATTTTAGGCATTTTAGGCATTTCGAATTTTAGGCATTTTTATGTTTGACTGGCTTTCCATACTTCCCCACCTGATCCTGGCTGGCGGCGGCTTTCTCCTGCTGTGCGTCGGTGCTTTCTGGAAACGGAGGTCTTCAGGGCTCCTTTTTGTTCTGGCTTTGATCTCGGTCTCTCTCGCCGGGGTTGCGGCGGTATGGGTCGTGCCCGAGGGACCGCATTTTCTGGGAATGCTGGAGGTGAAGGGGTATGGTCGGTTCTTCACCTGCCTCTTCTCCTTGATCTCCGGCCTCACGCTTCTCTTCTCTTACCAATACGGGAAGAACCGGGGCATGACCGGGGAGGAGTTCTTCAGCCTCATCCTCTTCGCCGCCCTGGGAATGGTCCTGGTGGCGGGCGCGGTCCACTGGCTGGTCTTTCTCCTGGGTCTGGAGGTTCTATCTCTTTCCCTCTATGTACTTATCGCTATCCGGAAAACCAACCCCGGGTCGAATGAGGCGGGCATCAAGTACTTCATTCTGGGCTCC
>Ga0326726_10005957_pt1 | contig 11001 bp, 6 predicted proteins | sample MHFenrmetagenome_2_FD_207603 | JGI IMG/M metagenome (GOLD analysis project Ga0326726, IMG submission 207603) | Lab enriched peat soil microbial communities from Michigan Hollow, Ithaca, NY, United States - MHF15MN | ecosystem: Environmental > Terrestrial > Soil > Wetlands > Peat | place: USA...
ATAGCCTTCGGGCGGCACGACGATCCCGCCCTCGCCCTGGATCGGCTCGACCAGGAACGCAGCGGTGTGGGGTGTGATCGCCGCCTCGAGCGCGGCGATGTCCCCGAAAGGAATCGGTCTGAATCCCGGCGCGAACGGCCCGAAGCCGTCGCCGTACTGCGGATCCGAGGAAAAACCGACGATGGTGATCGAGCGACCGTGGAAGTTGTTCTCGCAGACGATGATCTCGGCGCGTCCCTCGGGAATGCCTTTGACGCGATAGCCCCACTTGCGCGCGGCCTTGAGCGCCGTCTCGACCGCCTCGAGCCCCGTGTTTACCGGCAGCGCGCGATCGAGCCCGGTCAGCTCCGTCAACCGCTTCAGAAACGCGGGCAGCTTGTCGGTATGCACCGCGCGCGAGGTTACTGAAAGGCGCTGCGCCTGCGCGATCAGGGCCTGCACGATGCGCGGATGCGCGTGCCCGTGGCTCACCGCGGAGTATGCGGACAGCATGTCCAGATAACGTCGGCCGTGCTCGTCCCAGAGCCAGACGCCTTCGCCGTGCGCCATGACGACGGGAAGCGGCTCGTAGTTGCGAGCGCCGTAGCAGCGCTCGGTCTCGATGAACGACGACCCCGCGCCAACCCCCGTGAGGCCGGAAATTGCGGCAGTGCCAACGCCAGATCGGATGGGCTGTTTCATGTTCTTGCTCCTTCGACTCGAGGCGTGCCCGGTCGTTCCGATGAATTCAGGCGACGACTCCTCCTGGGGCGTCCCGGAAAAAAATACGCGACGTGCGGATGGCGAAACGACTGCGATGCGTTGCGCGAACCGACTCGGCGCCGGGCGCGTGAATCAGAAAGACGGGAGGAGACGACTTCGCCACGACATGCGGTGCATTTTACGCCGACTCGGCGCGCGAAGCCTGCTGCAGTGCAAAATAGGCGCTGTTGACGACAAGGCGAAGAGGGTTTTCGCGAAACGCCGCGCGAACGCCGTGATTTGCAGGTCCGCTACACGCCCCACTTCGCGAGGATCTTGTCGATCGTCCCGTTAGCACGCAGCTTGGCGATCGAGGCATTGATCTTGGCGAGCAGCTCGGTATCGCTCTTGCGTACGGCGATGGCGACGCTGCGATTCAGTTTCGCCTCGTAGGTCGGCACGAGCTGCGCCCACAGAGCGGCGTTGTGCGCGAGCTGGTATCGGACAATGCGCGCATCGCCCACGCCGGCCTTGACGTGACCCAGACTTACCTGGCGCAGGAGCTCGGCGAGCGAATCGTAGACCTTGACCTCGGCGGCCTCGGCGTTTCTTTTCAGGAATTCGACGTACACGGTGCCGGCCTGTGCGCCGACGACCTGTCCCTTGAGCTCGGCGAGCGAGCGATAAGCGGTCTTGTCGTTGATGTTGACGACCAGCCCCTCGGGATACGAAAACACGGGATCGCTGAAATCGACGACTTCCCGGCGCGGCGCCGTGATGAGCATCGGCGCGGCGATGATGTCGATCCGCTTGCCGGTGAGCGCAGGAATCAGGGCCGGAAACGGCGTCGGCTGGATGCCGATCTTGAACCCGGCGTCGTTGGCAATGGCGTCCAGCAGATCGACCATCGCGCCCTGGATGGTGTTCGTCCTGACGTCGAGAAACGTGAACGGAGTCCCGGTCGGTGTCGCGCCGACGCTGTAGGTCGGTACTTGCCCGGGACTCGCGCCCGTAAACGCAACAGCGAGAGCGAATACGCGGCAAAGCCCGCGAACCAAGCGGTAGCCTCCCATCGGATGTTCCTCCGTGATCGCGAGGAGCGATGTTACCCGGCGTTGCGGCCCGCAGGAAGCGGCAGCAGGTCGCCGACCCCAAGTCATCCCGCTTTCAAGGCAAAGCGCGCGAGCAGCTTGTCGTGGATGCCGCCGAAGCCGCCGTTGCTCATGACCAGGATATGGTCGCCGGGCTTCGCCGAGGCGGCGATCGCATCGACCAGCGCCGCGAGATCGCTGCTGGTGTGCGCCCGCTCGCCCAGGGACTTCAAGACGACGCCCGGGTCCCACGCCAGATTCGCCGCATAGCAGAACACGAGATCGGCTTCCGCGAGACTCGGCACCAGCGCGGCCTTCATCGTTCCGAGCTTCATCGTGTTCGAGCGGGGCTCGAGCACCGCGAGGATGCGCGCCTCGCCCACCTGCCGGCGCAAGGCTTCCATCGTCACCGCGATCGCGGTCGGATGGTGCGCGAAATCGTCATAGACCGTGATGCCGGCGACGGTCCCGCGAAGCTCGAGCCGGCGCTTGACGCCGCGGAACGCCGCAAGTGCGGCAAGACTCTCCCGCACCGGGACGCTTACGTGGCGCGCGGCGGCGACCGCGGCCAGCGCGTTGAGCCGGTTGTGCGCGCCGACCAGCGCAAAGGGCTTCAGCACGCCTTGGGGGGCGCCGCCAAGCTTGATCGTGCCGTCGACTGCGATCGTCCAGTCCGCCCCCGTGTCCGGAACCGCTGCGGCGCCAAAGCGCTCGACCTCGCTCCAGCAGCCGCGTGCGAGCACGCGCTGCAGATTCCCGTCGCCACCGTTGACGATGAGGCGGCCACGGCGCGGCACCGTGCGCACGAGGTGATGGAACTCCCTCTCGATCGCGGCGAGATCGGGGAAGATGTCGGCGTGATCGTATTCGAGATTGTTGAGGATGACCGTGCGCGGCCGATAGTGGACGAACTTCGAGCGCTTGTCGGAGAACGCCGTGTCGTATTCGTCGGCCTCGATCACGAAGAAGGGGCCGCCGGTCAGGCGCGCGGACACCGCGAAATCCATCGCCACCCCGCCGATGAGGAAGCCCGGATCGAGCCCCGCGTGCTCGAGTATCCAGGCGAGCAGCGCAGTGGTCGTGGTCTTGCCGTGCGTCCCCGCCACCGCGAGCACCCATTTGTCGCGCAGGACGGTCTCGGCAAGCCACTGCGGTCCGGAGGTGTACGGACGACCGCTGTCGAGGATCGCCTCGAGCAGCGGATTACCGCGCGAGATCGCGTTGCCGACGACGAACGCGTTGGCGCTCTTGGCCACACCTTCGAGCTGCGCGGCATCGTAACCCTCGGTCAGTGCGATGCCGAGCGACGAGAGCTGCGTACTCATCGGTGGATAGACGTTGGCGTCGCAGCCGGTCACCGTATGTCCGGCGGCGCGGGCGATGGCGGCGATGCCTCCCATGAACGTGCCGCAGATGCCGAGAATGTGCAGATGCATCGGGCGTTTTCAGACGGCCTTGAGCGCGACGGCGCGCTCGTAGGCGGTTTCGAGCGAGCGAGTGTACCGATCGAGATCGGCGAGCCCGGACTGCGGGAGCTTCGCCGCGATGGCAGCGGCATTACTCGCCCGCCATGCGCCGTCCTGCGCGAGGCGGCAGGCGATCGCCACGTATTCGTCGTCGGTGCGTGCCACGGTATCGACCACGCCGAGATGCGCGAGCAGGCTGTACGTCATGCGTTCCGCGGCGCGCTCGCCCACACGGGTGACCACCGGCACGGCCATGTCGAGCGCGGCCGCGGTCGTGTCACCGCCGGTGTAGGGGAGCGTGTCGAGCACGACGTCGACCAGTCGATAGCGGGCGCGGTCGGTCGCCTCGTTCATCGTCCACGGAATGAACGCGACCCGCGAGCGGCCGATGCCGAAGCTCGTCAGCCGTCGCACGAACAGCGCCTGGCCGGATTCCCTGCGCGGTGAAAACGCCAGCACGCTGCCTGGCACACGCTCGAGGATCGTGCGCCAGAGCATGAGGCAGCGCGGGGAGAGCTTCAGCAGACTCACGAACGTGCCGAAGACGACGGCGTCGGCGGAGAGGCCGAGCGCTTCGCGCGTGATGGGAGGCGCCGCCGCCGGCGCAACGCGACGCACCGGAAGCACGCAGCCGTCGAGGAAGAGCGGCGCCTCGATCTGATAGGCCGCCGCATCGGGCAGGTCGGCATCGGCGTCGGTCAGCTTGAAATCGACTTGCTGCAGGCCGACGGCACCATGCGAGCCCAGGTGGCTGACGATCACCGGCGCCGGCTTGTAGAGCAGGATACCGGGCCGCGACGAGCTCGAGTGCCCCATCAGATCGACAAGGAGATCGAGCTTGTCGCCGGCGATCGCCCGCGCCGCGCCGCGATTGTCGAGGCCGTCGAGCGGCACAAACCGCTCGCAGCAGCGACGAAACTCGCCGGTCACGCCGTCTTCGAGCTCGCGCGCGGCGAGCGAGTACGCGTGAACGGACACCCGAGCCGGATCGTGCCGCGCAATGATGTCCAGCATCAACCGACCCATGACGTGATCGCGAAAATCGGCCGACAGATAGCCGATGCGCAGCGCCCCGGCGCCACGCGTTGGCGGAGCGGCGAAATCCGCGATGCCCGCGCGCTCCTCCTGGCGAAGCCGGTTGTACGTGGCATGGAGCTGCTTCAGCGCGGCGCGCGAAACATCGAAGTACTGCGCCTGCGCAACCGCGACGCCCGCGAACGGAGCCTCGCCACGCCGGTAAGGCCAGTCGAGCGCGAGCGGCAGGTACTTGTTCTCGTACTCCGCGCCCGGCGCGATGCGCGCGGAGAAAAGTCCGGCGGCGACGATGCGCGCGGAGAGCTTCGCGCGTGGCTCGAACGCGCGGAAATCCTCGAAGGCCTCGTCCTGGCGATTGAACAGCAGCAGATGCCCGCGCAAAGCGAACCAGATCTCCTCGCTGTCGGGTGCCAGGGCACGCGCGCGTTTGAGCAAGGGGACCGCCTCCGGCCAGCGGCGCAGCCGATCGAGGACGTTTGCGTGATGAAGCAGCGCCTCGGCCGAGTCCGGAGCGAGCTCCACAGCTCGTGCGAAAGCGCGCTCGGCGTCGGTGATCCGACCTTGCCGAATGTGAAGGCGCCCGAGGCTGAGCCAGCCCTGCGGCCAATCGGGCTTGAGCCGCACCGCCTCGTCGAGGCTCGCTTGCGCACCCGCGAGATCGCCTTTCGCCAGCCGCAGCGCCGCGACGTTGTAATGTGCTTCGGCGATTTGCGGCGAGTCGGCGAGAGCGGCGGCGTACGCCGCCAGCGCATCGTCGATGCGCCCGGCGGCGGCGCGATCCGCGGCTTCGTCGAGCAGCTCGCGCAGGTTCGGCAACGTCGTCACGTCGCGATGCCCGCCAGACGACCTTCGGCCACGTGCCGTCGCCAGCCCAGCAGGAACCAGCCATACGCGGCGGCTTCCGCAGCGAGCACGAGCGCGAACGCGACGCGCAGGCCACCCGCAAGGTCCAACGCCAGGGCAACCCGCGCGGCGTCGGCGATGGCACCGATCCCCCATTGCACTGCGAACGTCGTCGAGAACATCACCAGGTTGAGTGCCGTGCTCGCCCGGCCGGCAAGCTCCCTCGAGAAGCCCTCGTTCAGGAGCAGGTAGCCAAGGATGTTCACCGTGGCGGTGAGCCCGTAGAGCGCCCATACGACATAGGTGTATGGCACCGCGCGGGTGACGATCAGCGCGAGCATCAGGAGCTGCAGGCCGTAGCCGCCCGCCACCAGATGCCGCGGCGCGATCCCGATCTTCGCGAGCCGCGTCGAACCGAGCGCGACGACGGCGTAACCGGCGAGCGTCGTCAGGCCCATCGCGAGCAGATGGTTCGCCGCCTCGATGCGGTTGTAGCCATCGACCTCCATCAGCCACGGGACCGACCACAGGCCCTGGATCGCCATCAACGAGCCCATGCCGAGGCCCGTCACCGGGGCGATCCACCACAGTCGTGCGTGGCGATAGACGAACTTCACGCCGCGCCACGGCGCGCTCGCAGCAGCCGCCCGCGACTCGTGCGGAGTGTCGGGCACCACGATCGCGATGGCGATCGCCACTGCCAGCGTGACCGCGGCCAGCACCACGAAGATACCGCGCCACGAGAGTACGGTGAGCGCCGCAGCGAGCGGCGTCGTCGAGAGCAACGCGCCGGCCCCGCCGGCGAACATCATCCAGCTTCCGAGCGAGGGTTGGCGCTCCGGCGGATACCAGGTCGCGATCGCCTTGAGCGGCGCCATCAGGCACACGGCGACACCGGCGCCGATGAGGGCGCGCGCGGCAGTCAGCCCAGCCAGGGTGTCCGCCGCTGCGAATGCCAATGCGCCCAGCGTCGCGATGACCAGCAGCACCGGCTCGACACGCCGCGGCCCGTAGCGGTCGAGCAGTATGCCCGCGGGCACCTGCATCGATGCAAAGGCGATGAAATAGGCGCCGGTCAACAGACCGAGCGACGACGCCGATATTCCGAGCCCCTCGGTGAGCTCGGGCGAGATCACCGCATTGACCGTGCGGTAGGTGTACGAGAGCATGTACGCGGCCGCGAAACATACGTAGAGCCGCAGGAAGTTGGGCGCAGTCATGGGCATTCCGTATTATCGCCGATTGCGGCGCAGGCGCCGGACTCGGCGCGCGGCGGCGGTGTAGAATCCGCCGCTCCGCCGCCACACCGTTTTGAGAGGCACCGCATGACCATTTTCTCCCCTGCATCGGCGCTACGCGTGTGCTGCTTCGTCCTCGGCGCCGCGAATGCGATCGCCGCAGGCGCTGTCCCGGCTTATCCGCCCACCGCGAAGCATTCCGTGAGCGATGCGTATCACGGGGTGAGCGTGACCGATGACTATCGCTGGCTCGAAGAGGACGCGAGCTCGGACGTGAAACGCTGGGTCACGGAGCAGAACAGCTTCACGCGCCGTTATCTCGATGCCATCCCGCAGCGTGCGGCGATCGCCGAACGCGTTGGCGAGCTGTTGCGAACGGCGCCGGTGCGCCGCTTCGACTTCCGGTACCGAGTACGCCTGTTCGCGCTGAAGATCCAGCCCCCGAAGAACCAGGCAATGCTGGTGGTTCTGCCAGCCTCCGGCGATCCGCGTGCCGAGCGCGTCGTCCTCGACCCAAACGCGCTCGACGCGTCGGGTCATACCGCGATCGACTTCTTCACGCCGTCCTACGACGGCAAGCGCGTGGTCGTGTCGCTGTCGAAGAACGGCAGCGAGGATGGGACAGCGTACGTCTACGACGTCGCTACGGGCAGGCGGCTCGACGACGAGATTCCCGGCGTCACGTATCCGACCGCGGGGGGCAGTGTCGAGTGGTCGCCCGACGGACGGGGCTTCTACTACACGCGATATCCGCGGGGCGAGGAGCGGACGCCCGAAGACCGCCATTTCTTCCAGCAGGTCTACTTCCACCGACTCGGCCGACCCGCGGCCAGCGACAGCTACGTCATCGGGAAGGAATTCCCGCGCATCGCCGAGATCCAGCTCAAAGGCAGCCGCGACGGCGCCTATCTGCTCGCGATGGTGCGCAACGGTGACGGCGGTGAGATCGCCTTCCACCTGCGCAGCCCCGATGGCCGCTGGCGCGAAGTCGCGGGATTCAAGGACGGCGTGAAGCGCCTTGCCTTGGGCGATGACGGCAGGCTCTACGGCATGAGCATCAAGGACGCGCCGCTGGGTCGCATCATCGCGATCCCGATGCTCACGCCGTCGCTGGCGGCGGCGAAGATCGTCGTCCCGGAAGCGAAGCTCGTCACCGAGGACGTGCAGCCGACCCGCTCGCGCCTGTATGTGACGTACCGCGACGGCGGCCCATCGCTCGTGCGCGTGTACTCGCTTTCCGGCAAGCTTCAGCGCGAGCTTCCGACGCCGCCGGTGTCGAGCGTCTCGGTGTCGGCAAGGCTCGAGCGCGACGACGTCCTCCTGACGACCATGAGCTACGTCCAGCCAAGAAGCGTCGCGCGCTACGATGCGCGCGCTGACCGTCTCGTGCCCACCGAGCTCAACGGCCGTTACCCGTTCACGCTGGACGACGCGGTGGTCGAGCGCGAGTTCGCCGTCTCCAAGGACGGCACGCGCGTGCCGGTCACCATCGTCCATCGCAGGGGCGTCAAGCTCGACGGCAGCAATCCGACGCTGCTCTACGGCTACGGCGGCTATGGCATCACCATGGTGCCTTACTTCTCGCCGCTCACCCGCCTCTGGCTCGACTACGGCGGCGTGTACGCGGTCGCCGGCATACGCGGCGGCGGCGAATACGGCGAACCGTGGCATCTCGCCGGCAACCTGACGCACAAGCAGAACGTGTTCGAGGACTTCGCGGCCTCGCTGCAGTGGCTGATCGATCGCAAGGTCACGCGCCCGGACAAGGCCGCCATCATGGGGGGCAGCAACGGGGGACTGCTCATGGGCGCCACGTTCACTCAACATCCGCAGCTCATGCGCGCGGTGGTGAGCGAAGTGGGCTTGTACGACGCGCTGCGCTGGGAGCTGCAGCCCAACGGCGCGTTCAACGTGACCGAATTCGGTTCGGTCAAGGACCCCGAACAGTTCCGCGCCCTGTATGCCTACTCCCCCTACCATAACGCCCGCGACGGCGTGGCTTACCCGGCGGTGCTCTTTTCCACCGGCGACAACGATGGACGCGTGGCTTCGTACGAATCGCGGAAGATGACCGCACGCCTGCAGGCGGCAACCTCCTCGTCCAACCCGATCCTGTTGCGTACCGAAGCCGCGGCTGGGCACGGCATGGGCACCGCGCTATCGACCCGGATCGAGGAGGAAGCCGATGTCTATGCGTTCCTCGTCGATCTGCTGGGCATGTCGCCTGCCGACGCGTCCGGTGCGTCGCGCCCAAGCGCATCGTCGGTCAGCGCACCGCCCGCACCAGAGGCAGCACCACACTGACCACGACGCCCTGAACGTCGTCGCGGTTGGCGGCGGCCGCGCGTCCGCCGTGAAACTCGGCGATGAGCCGCACGATGTACAGGCCGAGACCGAGATGCGGCTCGCCATCACCACGATTCTCCCGCACCGACACCATGGAGTCGAACAGCCGCGCCTGCATCTTGGTCGGCAGCGGCGGTCCCTCGTTGGCCACTGCGAGCCGGAGCGACGTCTCCTCGCGGTGCAGCGCAACGATGATCGGCGTTCCAGGCGCGGCGAACTCCACGGCGTTGGCGCAGAGCTTGTCGAGCATCTGCGCGATCAACTCGGGCGCACCGAAGAACGGGACCTCGCCGGACGGCACACGGAGGTCGAACACCTGCTCGGGGTACGCGGCGCGATAGCCGTCGACACAGCCGGCGATCACGCGTGCGAGATCGAACCGCTCGCGCTCGGCCTCGGCCAGGCTCTCCTCGAGCCTGGTCGCCTCGCTGATCCGGGTGATGATGTTGGCGAGCCGGAGGAGACCCTGCTGGGCCCGCTCGATGTAGACGCGCGCATCGGCAGGCAGCCGCTGCAGAGCGAGGTTGTCGACCGACGAGCGCACCACTGCGATCGGCGTGCGCAACTCGTGCGAGAGGCGGCTCGCCATGGCTTCCTGATAGCTCGCGTATTCGGTGAGTCTGGCGAGCGCGCTGCCGAAGCTGCGCGACAGGTCCCCGATTTCGTCGCGGGCGTTCGAGCCCGCAAGCGGGCGGCGCACGCGCCCCCGTGCGTCGATCGCCGCTTCGGCCTCGTCGCGCAGCCGCCGGATGCGCGACGACAGCCACGACGCGTACAGTGTCAACGCGACCGAGCCGACGAGCAGCGCCGCGAGCACGATGTTGAACAGCCGCGCGAACGCGCGGTTGCGTTCGGTCAGCACCGCGTTGGTCGTCTCCTCGACGATCACCGCGCCCTTGACCTCGTCTCCGACCCAGATCGGATGCGCGGCGGAGACGATGATCGCCCTGCCGTCGGCGGTCGGCCGGCGCTCGATAGTCAGAATACCGGCAAGCGCGCCCTCGACGTCTCGGCCGGCTGCGACCGAGCGGCCGGAGCGCTCGTCGCTGAACTCTTCCGTGGGTTGCTGCAGCACTTTCGCGTACAACGGCTGCAGCGCTTCGCGATCGAGCCACGCCCCCAGCCGCGAGATTGACGAGCCCTCCGCGACACCGGCGCCGGACGCGGCCGGGGGATGCCTGAGGCTCCCGGCGCGCGCCAGCACGTGCTGATCGCGATCGACGACCCAGATGCGCGCAGTGGTGCGCGACAGGCCGTGGAGAATCTGCCCGATTTCCGGCGACTCCGGCGTCTCCAGCGCGGCGCTCGGCCGCATCGGAACGTCGTCGCTCGCGCGCTCCGCGGGTAGCGTCTCGAGCGGGGCCGCGCGCGCCTCGAACAATCGCGAGCGGTCGTGCAGCGCGGTGGCCACCGCCTGCGCAGTGCCGGCGAGCGTGCGCTCCTGCGAGTCGCGCAGGAAGCGCTCGAGCTCCCGCACGTACTCGTAGCCAAGCCACGGAATCGCCAGGAAGACCGTGAGCACCAGCAGGAGCTGCGCGCGGATGCCCAGCGCGATGCGTGGGCGAATCATCCCTCGCGCGGATTCCAGCGATAACCCATCCCGTAGACCGTTTCCACACAATCGAACTTCGGATCGAGGGCCAGGAACTTCCTGCGGATACGCTTGACGTGCGAGGTGATCGTGCTGTCGTCGACGACGATCTTTGCATCGCGCATCAAGCCGTCCCTGTCCTTGACGTGGCCGGGGAAGCGGGCCAGGGCGTGGACCATCCAGAATTCCGTCAGCGTGAGGTCGACGCGCTTGCCTGCCCAATGCGCGGTCAGGCGCTTCAGATCGAGCGAAAGCGGACCGCGCTCGAGGATCTCTTCGGAGGCCTGCGGTGTGGCGAGCAGATCGCTGCGCCGGAACAGCGCCGCGATCCGGGCGAGCAGATGCGGCAAGCTCACGTCCTTGGTCAGGTAATCGTCTGCGCCCAGCCTCAAGCCCGCGACGATATCGAAATCGGAATCGCGCGCGGAGAGAAAGATGATGGGCACCGTCGCCGACATCGCGCGGAGCTCGCGGCACAGCGCGAAACCACCGTCGATGTCCTCGCCCAGCCCGATGTCGACGACCGCGAGGTCAGGAAGCCGGGTGCGGAATGCCGCAAGCGCATCGGCGCGATTGCCGTAGGCCGCGACCTCATAGCCCTGCTTGCGCAGCAGATCAACGTAGTTCCCGCGGATCGCGGGCTCGTCCTCGACGATGGCGATGCGGCGGCTCATGGGGGTGACGGCGGCGAGTTGCTCGAGCGACGGCCG
>Ga0326726_10005958_pt1 | contig 11000 bp, 6 predicted proteins | sample MHFenrmetagenome_2_FD_207603 | JGI IMG/M metagenome (GOLD analysis project Ga0326726, IMG submission 207603) | Lab enriched peat soil microbial communities from Michigan Hollow, Ithaca, NY, United States - MHF15MN | ecosystem: Environmental > Terrestrial > Soil > Wetlands > Peat | place: USA...
CCCTTCGTTCACCAGCGCAAAGACCAGGCGATCGACGATTTCCACGTCGCCGATCGACCGCTGCGCGATGCCGAGCTCGGCCCGCTGGGTCGCGATGAGCTCCGCGACCGCCTGTGATGCTTCCGGCTTGCCGGGGCCCTCGGGGTAGTCGTACCACCCGCCACCCGCCTTCTGCCCGAAGCGGCCAAGCTCGCAGAGTCTGTCCGGCAGGGTCGAGAACCGGTATCCCGGACGCTCGACACGACGGCGCTTTCGTATCGACCAGGAAATGTCGTTGCCGACAAGATCGCCGACCTTGAACGGTCCCATCGCGAATCCGAACGCCTCGATGGCGCAGTCGATCTGCTGGGGCGTGGCGCCTTCCTCCACCAGGTACGCTGCCTGCTTCGTGTAGGGCTCGAGCATGCGATTGCCGATGAAGCCGTCGCATACCCCGGACACCACCGCCACCTTGCGCAGCGTCTTGCCCAGCTTCAGCGCCGTCGCGAGCACCTCCGGCGCGGTGGCCGTGCCACGCACGATCTCGAGCAGCCGCATCACGTTGGCCGGGCTGAAGAAGTGGGTTCCGAGAACGTCGCGCGGGCGACGGGTGAAGCCGGCGATCCGATTGACGTCGAGGGTCGAGGTGTTGGTTGCCAGAATCGCGCCCGGCTTCATGACGCGATCGAGCGTGGTGAACACCCGCCGCTTGACCTCCATCGTCTCGAACACCGCCTCGATCACGATGTCGGCCTGGCCGATGGCCTCGTAGTTGAGAGTCGGCGTGATGAGCGCCATGCGGCGATCGCGCTCGCTTTCCGTGAGCTTGCCTTTCCTGATCTGGCCATCGTAGATGCCGGCGATCCGCGCGAGGCCGCGATCGAGCGCCTCCTGGTCGGCTTCGAGGAGCCACAGGGAGATGCCGGCGTTGAGCAGACAGACGGCAATGCCGACGCCCATGGTACCGGCGCCGATGACGGCCGCACTGTCGAGCGGACGGACTGGGGTCGCCTCCCCTATGTCGTCGACCTTGCCGGCCGCACGTTCCGCGAAGAACGCGTGCCTGAGCGCCTTCGACTCCGGCGTCTGCATCAGCTCGAGGAACGCCTGCCGCTCGAACGCGAGTCCATCCTCGAATGGCTTCCCTGCGGCCTCGATCGCGTCGATTGCACAGAGCGGCGCCGGCAGAATCGGCCGCTGGCCCTTCAGCCGGCTCCGGGCCGACTCGCACAGCGCTGCCAGATTCGACTCGTTGAGGGCAATATCGCGGGTGCGTCGCGGCGGCCTGGTGGCAACGTCGGGTGCGGCCGCCAGCTCCACCGCCGCGGCGACCGGATCGCCGTCTACCACGCGATCGAGCAGTGCGGTCTTCTCGAGAAGGTTCGCCGGCAGCGGCTCGCCACTCACGATCATTTTGATGGCCGTTTCCACCCCGGCGAGTCGCGGCAGCCGCTGGGTACCGCCCGCGCCGGGCAGGAGGCCGAGTTTCACCTCCGGCAGGCCCAGCCTGGCGTCCGCACTCGCCACGCGATAGTGGGCGGCCAGTGCCAGCTCGAGACCACCCCCGAGACAGGTGCCGGCGATCGCCGCAATGACCGGCTTGCGGCTCGTTTCCACTGTATCAATGAGCTGGCGCAGCGTCGGCTCCCGCAGCATCGCGGGCGTGCCGAATTCGCGGATGTCGGCGCCCCCCGAGAAGAGGCCACCGGTGCCCGTGAGCACGATGGCCCGCACGGCGCCGTCTCCCGCCGCGCGATCGAGCGCCACGGCCAATTCGGACCGGACGCCGTGCGATAGGCCGTTGACGGGGGGATTGCCGAACGCGATGATGGCAACAGCGCGACGGACCTGGTAGTCAACCTGGGGCATGAGACGTCATTCCGAGCACAGCGAGGAATTCCTTGAGGCGGGCGGTGCCATCCCGACCCCGAGCGGAGCGAGGGGGAGAAATCTCTGAAGGTTCGGCACGGTGCTTCCCTGTAGGGGTCTCCGGGCGCTCGGCTTTGCATCAGGGCCCACCTGCGTAGCCAGGCCGGCTGCGCCACGCGCCCTCCAGGACCCCCGCGGCCTCGCCCCGCCCGACAACAGCGTGGTGCGAGCCCAACGCCACAGCCCTGCGGCCCCTACCGCGCCGCCCGGAGCTTCCCGCGATCCACCTTCCCCAAATGCGTCGTCGGGAGCGAGTCCACGAAGATCACCTCCCGGGGATGCTTGTAGGGCTCCAGCCGCTCCCGCACAAAGGCCTTGAGCTCCTCCGCCAGGCCCTCCCGGCGCTCGCGCGGGATGACATACGCGTGCGGCTTGACCAGCCCGTTCGCGTCCGCCACACCGACCACCGCCACTTGCGACACCGCCGGGTGGAGCAGCAGGCAGCCTTCCACCTCGGTGGCCGAGAGCCATTTGCCGGAGACCTTGAGCAGTTCGTCGGCCCGGCCGCCGTAGGTGTAGTAGCCGTCCGGGTCCCGCCGGATCAGGTCGCCCGACACGACCCACTCACCCCGGAAAGCGCTCTGGCTCTTCTCCAGCTGCTGCCAGTAGCCGATGGCGCGCGACCCGCCCCGCACCCAGAGCTGGCCCACCTCTCCGTCGGGCAATTCCCGCCCCTCCTCGTCCGCCACCTTCACTTCGAAGCCGGGGACGACCTCGCCCAGCGTCCCCCGGCGGATCCGCCCCAGCCGGTTGGAGAGGAAGATGTGCCACATTTCGGCGGTGCCCAGTCCGTCGAGCAGCGGGACCTTGAAGCACTCGTCCCAGCGGGCGTGCAGCTCCTCCGGCAACCCCTCCCCCGCCGAGGTAGCGAGGCGCAGTGAGGAGAGATCCTGGCGGCGGGCCTCGGGGTGACTGACCATCTGGTTGATCATCGTGGGGACGGTGATCAGCACGGTGGGCCGGTGCTTCGCGATCCGGCTGAAGATCACCTCTGCGGTGCAGCGGTCATCGAACAGGACGCTGGCGGCGCCGGCGGCAAAGGGGAAGAGCAGATTGGAGCCGGTGGCATAGCCGAAGTAGAGCTTCGGGACCGAGAGGGTGATATCGTCCTCGGTGTAGCGGAGTACCTCGCGGGCGTAGCATTGGGCCGTGTTGGCGAACGACCGGTGCGGCTGCACCGCGGCCTTGGGACGGCCGGTGGTGCCGCCGGAAAAGAGCCAGATGGCGGGGTCATCGCGGTGGGTGGGGAAGTTCTGGAAGGTCTCGGGCGCCGACTGGAGGCGCGGCCCCCAGTCGGCGCCGCCCACGACCAGCAGCTTCGGCCGATGAGCCGCCCGCCCGGCCGCGGCGCGGAAGGCATCGGCCCGCTCCGCCGCCACCAGTGCCACGGTGGCGCGGCTGTAATCGAAGAAATACTCGATGGCATCGGGCTTGAGTTCCGGGTTGACCATGACCACGACGGCGCCGATCTTCAGGGTGCCGAACAGGGCAGCGACGAAGTCCGGACCATCGGGCAGGGCGATGATCACGCGCTGTTCGGGAGCTACTCCCGCCGCACCGAGCAGGTTGGCATAGCGGTTGGCCAGCGACTGAACCTCACGGTAACTCAACCGACCGGCATCGGTGATGAGCGCGGTCCGGTCTCCCCGGCCCTCCCGCACCCGGGCATCGAGAAAAAAGTCGGCGATGTTCAACTGGACCGGAGGTTCGAACGTCATGGCTGACATCCCGGACGGAAACGAGCGGTGAGGACACAATAACAGTGCCGACGCTCGCCGCAATGACCTGGGAAGAGGCGCGGGAGGCCGCGGGTCCGGGATCTACCGCCATCCTTCCGGTGGGCGCCATCGAGGCCCACGGCCCGCACCTCCCGCTTGAGACCGACGTGATCATCGCCCAGGCGATGGCGCGCGCCGGCGCGGCCCGGCTCACCGCGCGGAACCTGCGGGTGGTGGTACTCCCGCCGCTGGCGTACACCTCGGCGGCCTTTGCCCAGGGGTTTGCCGGGACCATCTCGCTCCGGCCGGAGACCGTCACGGCAACGGTCGTGGATATCGCCAGCTGCCTTTCCCGACAGGGATTCGGAGTACTGGCCATCGCCAACGCGCATCTCGATCCGGGACATCTCACGTCACTCGAAGCGGCCGTGAGCGCCATTCGCCGCGACACCGGGCTGGCGGTGGCCTTTCCCAATCTCGCCGCCAAGCCCTGGGCGCTTCGGCTGGGCGAGGAGTTCAAAAGCGGCGCCTGCCATGCCGGCCAGTTCGAGACGTCGGTGCTCCTCGCCGAACGCCCCGAGCAGGTGCACGAGGCCACCCGGGCGGCGCTGCCACCCAATCCGTCGTCCATTTCCCGCGCCATCCGGGACGGCAAGCGGAGTTTCGAGGAGGCGGGCGGCCCGCGCGCCTACTTCGGGTTTCCCGCTCAGGCCACCGCCCTAGAAGGCCGGTCTACTATCGAGGTCTTGGGCATGATTCTCGAGGAAGCCGTCCAGGCCGAACTCAGCCCCAAGACCGGAAGCGCGACGTGAATTCACTGGCCGGTCGGGTAGCGGTGGTTACGGGCGCCGGTCGCGGGATCGGAGCCGCCTCCGCCCGGGCGCTCGCGGCCGCAGGTTGCGCGGTGGTCGTCGCCGCGCGGAGCCGGGATCAGGTCGAGCAGGTGGCCTCCGAGCTGGCGGGACTGGGTCACCGGGCGAGAGCGGTGGTCTGCGACGTGACCAGCGAGGAGAGCGTGCTGGCACTCTCCCATGCAGCCGCCGAGTTGGGACCGGTGGCGGTGCTGGTCAACAATGCCGGCGCCGCCGCCTCGATGCCCGTGACCAGGACCTCGCTCCAGGACTGGAACCGCCTCATGGCCGTCAATGCCACCGGCGCGTTCCTTTGCACCCGGGCCTTTCTCCCCGGCATGATCGAGCGGAAGTGGGGCCGAGTGGTCAATGTGGCCTCCACTGCCGGACTGAGCGGCGCCAAGTATATCGCCGCCTATTCCGCGGCGAAGCACGCACTGATGGGGTTCACCCGCTCGGCAGCCGCAGAGGTGGCGGGCACCGGGGTCACGGTGAACGCCGTCTGTCCCGGCTACGTCGATACCGAGATGACCACCGAGTCACTGGACCGCATCGTGGCCAAGACCGGCCGGAGTCGGGAGGAGGCGCTTGCGGCGGCGCTCGCCTCCGCGGGCCAGACGCGGCTCATCACGGCGGACGAGGTGGCGGCAGCAGTGGTCTCGCTCTCGGCCGATGTCACCGCTCCACCCAACGGGGAGGCACTGGTCCTGGATGGGAGAGACGCGGTGAGCGGCCGCTTCGCGATCATCAACCCCGAAGAACTCGGGGCCCCCAGCGGCTGGAACAACGGGATGCTCGCCCGGGCCGAGGGGAGAATGCTCTTCATCGCAGGACAGACGGCGCGTGACGGCTCAGGCCGAGTGCCGGCGAGCGACTTCGTGACTCAGTTCGACCGGGCGCTGGGAAATGTGCTCACCGTGCTCCGCCAGGCTGGTGGCACACCGTCCGATATCGGCCGGTTCACGATCTACGTCACCGACGTGGCCCAGTATCGCGCCAGCCTCAAGCCACTCGGTGCGGCGTACCGCCGGCAGATGGGCACCCACTTCCCCGCCATGGCGCTGGTGGAGGTGAAGGCGCTGGTGGACGAGCGGGCGCTGGTGGAGATCGAGGCAACGGCCGTGTTGTAGGCGGTCAGGCGGACCGAAGGTGCCAGCACACAAGGATTCCTCCCCCTCGCGCTGCTCGGGGTCGGAATGACAACGGTGGTGGTCGCCTGCGGCCCAGCACCGACATCCTCGCAATGAACGATGGAGATCCGCATGGCTCTGAGGCCGAAGTCCTTCCTGTACTCCGTCGACCCGGCCACCTCCGTCGCGACGATCACCCTCAACCGGCCCGAGCGGCTCAACGCCCTCACCTTCGAGGTGTACAAGGAGCTCCGGGATACCTTCCGCGCCCTCGATACCGCGCCCGGGGTCCGAGCCATCATCATCACCGGCAGCGGCCGAGCCTTCTGCACCGGGGGAGATGTCGAGGACATCATCGGTGCGCTGTTTTCACGGGACTACGACGGGCTGCTCGAGTTCACCCGGCTCACCTGCGATCTCATTCTCTCGATCCGGCAGTGCCGGCGGCCGGTGGTGGCGGCGCTCAACGGCACGGTGGCCGGAGCCGGAGCGGTGATCGCGGCAGCCAGCGACATCCGGATCGCGGCGGAGAGCGCCAAGATCGCGTTTCTCTTTTCCCGGGTGGGACTGGCCGGCGCGGACATGGGGGCGGCCTGGCTGTTGCCCCGGATCGTCGGCAACGGCCACGCGAGCGAGTTGCTCATGCTGGGCGACTTCATCTCGGCCCAGCGCGCCGCGGAGATCGGGCTCTACAACCGGGTGGTGCCGGGAGACCGGCTGTTGCCGGAGGCGACCGAGTTCGCCGCCCGGCTGGCGCGGGGCCCCTCGATGGCCCTGGGAGTGACCAAGGAGTCTCTCAACCAGGAGGCAGCGATGGATCTGGTCTCCGCCCTCGAAGCGGAAGCCCGAGCCCAGGCCGCCTGTATGCAGAAGCCCAACTTCCGCGAAGCCTACGAAGCCTTCCGCGCCAAGCGCGACGCGAGGTTCGAGTAGTCGATGCCGGACACCAGGCTGGTGCGCGCCTTCCTCGCGCCACACCACGCGCCATTCGCCGAGCGGGCGAGCGGCTTTGCGATGGGGGAGATCGCGAACCGCCCCGAGCCGGCGGACGACGCTGCCGCCAGGGTGGAGGCGCGCGCCCTGCTCCGGCTGCTCGGTAGCGGCGGGTGGCTCAAGCCGATCTTCGATCTCGATCTCCGCGGCTGCTGCCTGGTACGCGAGGCTCTGGGAGAGGCCTCCCCGCTCGCCGATGCCGTATTTGCCCTGCAGGGGCTGGGCACCACGCCGATCCTGTTGAGCGGATCGGCGGCGCAGAAGGAGCGCTGGCTCGGGCCGATCGCCGAGGGGAAGGTGATGACCGCCTTCGCGATGACCGAGCCGGAGGCGGGTTCGGATGTGGCGAGCATTGCCACCAGCGCCCGCCGCGAAGGGTCAGGGTACATCCTCAACGGCACCAAGACCCTGATCTCCAACGCCGGCATCGCCGATCTCTATACCGTCTTCGCCTCGACCGACCGAGGCAGAGGCACCAAGGCGATGAGCTGCTTTCTGGTTCCGGCGGATGCGCCGGGACTCCGGTTCGTCGGCCCCCTGGTGTTGAGCGCGCCGCATCCATTGGGAGAGATCGCCTTCGAGGACTGCCGGGTCCCGGCCGAGGCGCTGCTGGGAGAGGAAGGGCGCGGGTTCGGCATCGGCCTGGCGGCGCTGGACCGGCTCAGACCCACGGTCGCCGCGGCGGCCTGCGGCATGGCCGCCCGGGCGCTGGCGGAGTCGCTCTCGCACGTGAAGGCCAGGCGACAGTTCGGAAAGCCGCTCGCGGAGTTCCAGCTGGTGCAGCAGAAACTGGCCCGGATGGCCACCGAGCTCACCGCCGCTCGGCTATTGGTCTACCGGGCGGCGTACGAGAAGGACCAGGGCCAGGAGCGCATCACCAGCGAGGCCGCGATGGCCAAGTCCTTTGCCACCGAGATGGCGCAGCGGGCCGTGGACGACGCGGTGCAGCTCATCGGCGGACGGGGTGTGCTGGCGAATCACCCGGTGGACCGGCTGTACCGCGCGGTGCGGGCTCTCCGGATCTACGAGGGGACCACGGAGATCCAGCAGTTGATCATCGCGGGGGAGTTGCTCAAGGGTTGAGCCTTCGGGGTTGCGGGATGGGTGTCATTCCGAGCGCAGCGAGGAATCCCTTGAGGCTCGGCATCGTGGCTCACCTTAAGGGATCCCTCCCCCTCGCTTCGCTCGGGGTCGGGATGACGTGGCGTCATTGTTAGCGGTGGGACGCGCCGATTCGCCTGGCTAACTTACCCCACATGTGGCATCCCGAACCCTTCACCAAACACGCTCTCCCGCCTACGCGCCCGCCCACGACGGCGGAGGTGGCCCGCTCGCGCTGGTTCAGCCCGCTCCGGGTTGGCCGGCTCGAGCTGGAAGAGCGCACCTGGGTCCCGGCGATGGTGCCTTGGCGAGCCACCGATGACGGGCTGGTGACGCCCGAGGTTCTGGCGTGGTACGAGCGGTTCGCGCGGGGAGAGCCCGGGGCGCTGGTGGTCGAGGCGACGGGGATCCGCGACATTCCGAGCGGGCCGCTGCTTCGCATCGGGCACGACCGGTTCATCCCCGGGCTCGCCGAGCTGGTGCGCACCGTGCGCCAGGCGAGCGGCGGACGGACCAGGCTGTTCATCCAGATCATCGACTTCCTCCGGATCCGCCGCCGGCCGGAGCCGGAGCGATACTTCCGGGAGTACCTGGCCCTCACCGACCGCCACCGTGCCCTGCTGCCGGGCAGTGACGCCGCGATCCGCGAGACTCTGCTGCGATTGCCGGAGGCGGAGTGGCCCCGCGTACTGAACGAGCGGGAGCTGGAGAGCCTCGAGTACGGCGAGCGGGAACGGGTCACCGATACCCACCTGCCCCACATCCGGGAGCTGCCGCGGGTCCTGCCGAAGCTGTTCGCCGACGCCGCGCGGCGGGCGGAGCAGGCGGGGTTCGATGGCGTGGAGCTGCACTACGCCCACGCCTACACCATGGCCTCGTTTCTCTCGGCCCTTAACGATCGGGACGATGGCTATGGCGGCACCCGGGAGCATCGGGTCCGGCTGCCGCTCGAGGTGTACCGTGCGGTGCGCGGCGCGGTCACCGGGCGCTTTGTGGTGGGCTGCCGGTTCCTGGCGGAGGAGTGCATCCCGGGAGGCAGCACTCCGGAAGACGCTGCGTGGTTCGGGGTGGAGTTTGCGCGGGCGGGGATGGACTATCTCTCGCTCTCTCGCGGGGGCAAGTTCGAGGACGCCAAACAGCCGCGGGTGGGCTGGGCCCGCTATCCGTATACCGGCCCGAGCGGCTATGAGTGCATGCCGACGGTGCGCTCGGACGCACGGGGGCCGTTCAGCCGAAACGGATCGGCGACCCGGGCCGTGCGACAGGCGGTGCGCGCCGCGGGGTGCCAGACGCCGGTGGTCATGTCCGGCGGCATCTCTGCCTTCGAGCAGGCCGAGGAGCTGCTCCAGACCGGCGTGGCGGACATCGTGGCCTCCGCCCGGCAGAGCCTGGCCGATCCCGACTGGTTCAGGAAGCTCAGACTGGGCGCGGGAGAAGGAGTGCGGCGCTGTGTCTTCACCAACTACTGCGAGGGACTCGACCAGGTGCACAAACCGGTGACCTGCAAACTGTGGGACCACGTCGAGCTGGACCGCCCCGGCACGCCGCTGACGCCCGACGGGCGCCGCCGGCTGGTGGCACCGGCCTGGGACCCGGGCGCCAGGTGAAGGTCGCGATCGTCGGTGCGGGCCCCGCCGGGCTCTATCTCGCCATCCTGCTCAAGCGCGACGACCCGAACCATCGGGTGACGGTCTACGAGCGCAACCGGCTGCAGGACGCTTTCGGTTTCGGCGTGGTGTTCTCCGACGAGACCCTGGAGAATGTGGGCGAGGCCGATCCGGAGACCAACCAGGCGATGGCCGCCGCGGCCGCGCGCTGGGACGATATCGAGATCCACTACCGCGGCAGCGTCACCCGGTCGACCGGGCATCGCTTCTCCGGGGTGGCGCGTAAGACGCTGCTGGGGCTGCTGGCCAAGCGGGCGCAGTCGCTCGGAGTGGGGTTTCAGCAACAGCGCGAGATCAAGGACGCGGCGGATTGTGGCCCCGCCGACCTGGTCGTGGCCGCGGACGGCGTCGCCAGCCTGCTCCGGGACAGCCTCTCCGATCAGTTCCGTCCCCAGCTCGACTGGCGCCAGAATCGCTTTGTCTGGCTGGGTACCACCCGACCGTTTCCCGCTTTCACCTTCTATTTCAAGCGTTCGCCGGTGGGACTGTGGCGCGCTCATGCCTACCAGTACGCGCCGGGTCACTCCACCTTCATCGTCGAAGCCAGGGAGGAGACCTGGCGGGCCAGCGGGCTGAAAGAGGACGACGAGCCGGCCACGGTCGCCTACCTGGAGCAGCTCTTCAAGGAAGAGCTGCATGGCCACCGCCTGCTGGCCAACCGCTCCATCTGGCGGCGCTTCCCCACCGTGAGGAATGCCAGCTGGCATGCCGGCAACGTGGTGCTGCTCGGCGACGCGGCCCACACGGCGCACTTCTCGGTCGGCTCGGGAACCAAGCTGGCGATGGAAGACGCCATCGCGCTCGCGGCGGCGCTCAAGACAAAGGGGTCGATTCCCGAGGCACTCGCTGGCTACGAGGCCGGCCGCCGGCCCGCGGTGGAGAGCCTGCAGCGCGCGGCCCAGGCCAGCCTCGAATGGTTCGAGTCGGTGGAGCGATACGAGGAGCTGGAGCCGATCCAGTTTGCCTTCAGCCTGCTCACCCGCAGTCTGCGCATCACCCACGAGAACCTGAGGCTGCGCGATCCAGAGCTGGTGGCTCAGGTGAACCGCTGGTTTGCCGCCGAGTCGGCCAAGCAGAGCGGGCACCCGGTACCGCTCGACCCCTGCCCTCCCCCGCTGTTCACCCCCTATCGCCTCCGTGACCTGGTGCTGCCCAACCGGGTCGTGGTCTCCTCGATGTGCCAGTACCGGGCGGAGGACGGCCTCCCCAACGACTGGCACCTGGTACACCTCGGCAGCCGGGCCATCGGCGGGGCGGGGCTGGTGATGACCGAGATGACCGACGTGAGCCGCGAAGGCCGGATCTCGCCCGGCTGCGCCGGGATGTACCTCGAGGCGCACGTGGCAGCGTGGCGGCGGATCGTGGAATTCGTGCACCGGGAGAGCGAGGCCAGGATCGGTATCCAGCTCGCGCACGCCGGCAGGAAGGGGTCGACCAAGGTCCTGTGGGAGGGCGAGGACCAGCCGCTCGCCGCGGGGAACTGGCCGCTGATCGCCGCCTCGCCTCTTCCTTATCTGCCTCACAGCCAGACGCCGCGGGAGATGACCCGCGCGGACATGGACCAGGTGCGCGCCGACTTTGTCCGCGCCACCCGGATGTCCGACATGGCCGGGTTCGATCTGCTGGAGCTGC
>Ga0326726_10005959_pt1 | contig 10999 bp, 9 predicted proteins | sample MHFenrmetagenome_2_FD_207603 | JGI IMG/M metagenome (GOLD analysis project Ga0326726, IMG submission 207603) | Lab enriched peat soil microbial communities from Michigan Hollow, Ithaca, NY, United States - MHF15MN | ecosystem: Environmental > Terrestrial > Soil > Wetlands > Peat | place: USA...
CCCCGCCCCTGTCTGTTCAAAATTGCACAATGTCGGCAATTGGAGTAGCACCGGAAGCTAGGACTACTTCAGAACGAATCGGCAGTTTTCCCATCGTCGCGTACACCTCGGGGTTCGCACCTTGGGCCCTCGAGTGCGACTGACGTTGAGTAAGGGGTTCTTGCGGTTGCGGCCAGCTCCCGCGCCTTGATTTCCAGTTGACAATGGGTTCGTTTTCATACAACTTAACCCAATAGCTAGCACAACCGGCTCCCTAGCGATTTGCGGGCAAGATGCTGTTAGGAGGTCTCTATGGCGCGTCTCAAGCCGCCGAAATTTGATGCCCATGCCTTCCTTTCCGAGGCCGGCTTAGGAAGGAGGATCGAGCAATATCCGGCCAACCGCGTGATCTTTGCCCAGGGCGAGCCGGCTGATGAGGTGTTCTATATTCAGAAGGGGCGAACGAAGCTCACGGTCGTCTCCAAGCAGGGCAAAGAAGCTACCGTCGCGCTGCTGGCGGCAGGCGATTTCCTCGGGGAAGCGTGCATCGCGTCCGGCAATCCGGTGCGGACGACGTCGGCGGTTGCGATTACGGCCTGTTCGATACTCAGAGTCGAAAAGAAGGTGATGCTCGCGGCGCTTCACACGGAACATACGCTTTCCGAACTGATGGTCGCGTTTTTGGTGGTCCGGAACAGCGAGATTCAGGCGAACCTGGTCGATCAGCTCTTTAACTCCGCCGAGAAACGGTTAGCTCGCGCCCTTCTGCTCCTTACCCGCTTTGGCAAGGAAGACAGACTGGAACCGGTGCTTCCGAAAATAAACCATGAAGCCTTGGCTGAGATTGTAGGTACCACCCGAGCGCGAGTTAGTTTCTTTATGAACCGCTTCAGGAAGATGGGATTCATTGACTACAACGGAGGCTTGGAAGTTCGCAGTACGCTGCTGGATGTTGTCTTGCACGACTAAGGCTGATGTTCTACCTTGCTTCCGAGATGATCATGATGAGCGCCGACTCTACGGCGCTGTGCCAGCACCCGCCGGAGGATTGACTCCATGCCTAAAATCAAAGCCAACAACATCACGATAAACTATGAGCAACAAGGGACCGGAGAGCCCCTCATTCTCATTCCTTACTTGGCCGCCGATCATGCCTGTTACGCCTTCCAGGTGGCCGAGTATGCCAAGCACTTTACCTGCATTTCGCTCGACCTCCGAGGCACGGGTGAAACGGACAAACCCGAAGGCGCCTATTCCACCGAAGTTCTCGCCGACGATGTCGCCGCTTTCATGCAAGCCGCGGGCATCCGCAAGGCGCATATCTCTGGTTTATCCCTGGGCGCGGCCATCGGCATGTGGCTGGCGGCGAAGCATCCCGACAAAGTCCAGTCGTTGTCGCTGCACAGTGGCTGGCCGAAAACGGACCCCTTCGTGAAGACTTTAATTGAAGGTCTTCAGGTAATGGCCAAAGCCTTGGGGAGTGTTCCCGAGATGGTTATTCTTGCACTCTTCCCCTGGTGCTTTACGCCCGAACTCTATGCCGCCAAGCCCGACTACATCCAGGCATTGTCAGACTTTGTGATGAGCCGGCCGGCGCAGCCTGTGGCGAGTTTCATCCAGCAGTCGAATGCCGTAATCACCCATGACGCGGAGATGCAGCTTGGCAGCATCACGGCGCCGACGCAGATCACATTCGGCCGTCACGACGTGGCAACCTCAACTCGTTTTGCGGACCGGATGACCGGCAGCATACGCAATTCCGAGCTGCTGATCTTTGAAGGCTGCGCGCACGCGCCGATCTACGAGCAGGTCGAGGAGTTCAACCAGAAGACCTTACAGTTCTTGCAGCGCCACGAAGGAGCGATCGCCGCATAAGTCGCGGGGTTCCTCAACTTCCACAACTGTCATCCTGAGCGGAGTTGGGAACTTCACGAAGTGAAGTTTCCACGAAGTCGAAGGACCCCTACACCGTCGGCTCACCATGGACGCCTCAAGGAGTTCTCCCCGTGCACCTCACTACCCTTTGCTGAGATATTTCATCCCGGTATCGCACATGATGGTGACCACAGTCGTGCCCCGTCCCAGTTGTTCGGCGAGCCGCAAAGCGGCGATGACATTGCCGCCGGTGGAAGTGCCTGCAAAAAGACCTTCTTCGCGGGCAAGGCGAATGACCATCGCCGCAGCTTCTTCCGTGGAAACCTGTTCAATCTGATCGGCGGTGTCCTTCTGCCAGAGCGGCACGATAAAGCCCGCTCCCACTCCATCAATCTTATGAGCCCCGGTCTTGCCGCCCGACAGTACCGGAGATTCCGAAGGCTCCACCGCAACGATTCTGATCTTATTATTATGGCGTCGTAAGCCTTCCCCGATCCCCCGCAGCGACGCCGCCGTGCCCACCATCTGGACAAAGCCATCGATCTCGCCCCCGGTCTGGCTCCAGATTTCCTCCGCCATTTTGTGATAGGCCGCGAGCTGGTCGGTATTCTTCAGCTGATCACTCCAGTAACTTCCAGTTTCTTCCGCGATGATGCGGGCGGCTTGGACCATATCGCGGGTCAGCTTCTCCGTCATGCCACCGCTCTCACTGTGCAGGATCTGAAGTCTGGCCCCCAGAACTCTCATGTGCTCGAGTTTTTCCCGTGCGAATGCATCCGAAGTCACGATATGGAGCGGATATCCCTTCACCGCGCAGACCAGAGCCAGCGACACACCCGTGCTGCCGCCGGTATATTCGACGACCGAACCCTCCGCGGTGAGACGTCCGTCTGCCTCAGCCGCTTCGATCATGGCCAGCGCCATCCGGTCCTTCATGCTGCCAGTGGGGTTCTCGTTTTCCAGCTTCAGCAGGATGCGCGCGCCGTTCCTGGGCAAGATCTTGCGCAACGGCAATAAAGAGGTGTTGCCGATACACTGCAGGATGTCCTGTTTCAATTCGCTCATGATGCCTGTCATGCTTTCCTGATGTGCCCACTTGATGAATAGTTTCAAGAATCGAATGATCTTAAGAATCGTTGCCGGAAGTGCACGCTATCGATGGGAACGGCTTCACAGGCTGCGGAAAAACTCACGAATGTATGCACCACCGTGGAAGAGCGGCCCTTTAGAGCCTGTCCTGAGCTTGTCGAAGGAGCCGCGTAAGACGTCTGCAATGAGTGCGGGCTTCAGCCCGGGGGCGCCTTTCCTCGGCAAATAGAATTTTTCCGCAGCCTGTTCAGCCATGCCGCCAGGTTTCGTATCGGACATTTGAGGTACCCGTTTTCGAGAATCGGGCCCGCTCAGCGTATTCTCTGTCCACACGAAAAAGATCGTACTCTATACTCACGCAGCGGACATCCGGGCTACACGGCATTAATTATGAGAACACCCGCAGACAGGCCATCGGCGCATCTCGAAGTCATTGCCGCCGCGCCCGAGCAGGAGCCGATCGTTGCGAATCTTCTTGAGCTGTACGCGCACGACTTCAGCGAGTTCTATGATTTGGACCTTGGGGCCGATGGCAGGTTCGGCTACCGGGATCTTCCTCTTTATTGGAGTGAGCCGAACCGCCACCCGTTTCTTGTAAGGATGGATGGCAACTTAGCGGGCTTTGTTTTGGTGAAGAGAGGGTCCCTGATCTCAGGCGATGAAGCGGTCTGGGATATGGCCGAGTTCTTTGTTGTTCGTGGGTATCGGCGGCGTGGAATTGGAACTCAAGTAGCGCATGAAGTGTGGAGGCAGTTCCCGGGGCGCTGGGAGGTTCGCGTGCTGCAGTCGAATCATTCGGCGCACCATTTTTGGAAGCACGCGATCAAGGCATTTGTGGGTCAGGCGATCGATCCCGTTCCCGTCGAAAAGAATGGCGAGGACTGGCACCTCTTCTCATTTGAATCCGCGCGCGGCGCGTAGCCGCCTTACTGAAACAAAAAGCCCCGCCTAACGGCGGGGCTTGGTCGGACAAGAGTCTCCGACCCACATCGGTTCTAGCTGAAAGCTGACAGCTGACAGCTGACAGCTGATTTTAGTACATGTCTCCCATGCCGCCGCCGTGACCGCCGGGCATCGGAGCTTCCTTCTTTTCAGGAATCTCCGCGACCAGGGCTTCGGTGGTGAGCATGAGGGAAGCAATCGAGCCGGCGTTGGTCAGAGCGGTGCGCACGACCTTGGTAGGATCGAGCACGCCTGCCTTGACCAGGTCCTCGTAGTCGCCGGTCAGCGCATTGTAGCCGAAGTTGTTGTCCTTGGAGTCGTTGACCTTGCCGAGGACAATCGCGCCCTCTTCGCCGGCATTCTCGGCGATCTGGCGCAGGGGCTCGGTGATGGCTTTCTTCACGATGTTGACACCGATCTGCTCATCACCTTCCAGCTTCAGCTTGTCGAGGGCTGCGACGCAGCGCGCCAGGGCTACGCCTCCGCCGGGGACAATGCCTTCCTCGACGGCCGCGCGGGTGGCATGCATCGCGTCTTCGACCCGAGCTTTCTTCTCTTTCATTTCGGTCTCGGTGGCGGCGCCGACTTTGATTACGGCTACGCCTCCGACCAGCTTCGCCAACCGCTCCTGCAGCTTCTCGCGGTCGTAGTCACTGGTAGTCTTGTCGATCTGGCTGCGGATTTCCTTTACGCGGCCTTCGATCTCGTTGTGCTTGCCTTTGCCTTCGACGAGGGTGGTGTTGTCCTTGTCGACGGTGATCTTCTTGGCCTGGCCGAGATCGGACATCTGCACGTTCTCGAGCTTGATGCCGAGATCTTCGGTGATGGCCTTGCCGCCGGTGAGGATGGCGATGTCCTGCAGCATGGCCTTGCGGCGATCGCCGAAGCCGGGCGCCTTGACGGCCGCGACTTGCAGCGTGCCCCGCAGCTTGTTGACGACCAGAGTGGCGAGCGCTTCGCCTTCCACGTCCTCAGCGATGATCAAGAGCGGCTTGCTGCTCTTCGCGATCTGCTCGAGCAACGGGAGCAGGTCCTTCATCGAGCTGATTTTCTTTTCGTGGATCAGGATGTAGCCGTTCTCCAGAATCGCTTCCATCCGCTCCGGGTCGGTCACGAAATACGGAGACAGGTAGCCGCGGTCGAACTGCATGCCTTCGACCACATCGAGCTGGGTTTCGAGCGTCTTCGACTCTTCCACGGTGATGACGCCGTCCTTGCCGACCTTCTTCATGGCTTCGGCAATGATGTGTCCGATGGTTTCGTCGTTGTTGGCCGAGATCGTGCCGACCTGCGCGATCATCTCGCCGGTGACGGGCTTGGAGAACTTGTCCAGCTCGCCCTTGATCCGGTTGCCTTCCTTGTCGAGGCTGCCGGTAATCGCTACCACTGCCTTCTCGATGCCGCGCTTCATGGCCATCGGGTTGGCGCCGGCCGCGACCGTCTTCACGCCTTCACGGTAGATCGCCTGGGCGAGAACGGTGGCGGTGGTGGTGCCGTCGCCGGCGACGTCGCTGGTCTTGCTGGCGACTTCACGGACCATCTGCGCGCCCATGTTCTCGAGGCCGTCCTTCAATTCAATTTCTTTCGCGACGGTGACGCCGTCCTTAGTGATGGTCGGCGAACCGAATTTCTTTTCGATAACCACGTTGCGGCCCTTGGGGCCGAGAGTAACTTTCACAGCATCAGCCAAAAGGTTGACGCCGCGGAGAATGGCCTGGCGGGACTCTTCTCCGTGAACAATCTGCTTTGCCATTGCGTTGCTCCTAATTTAGATTTTGGCAGGCCCGTAGCCTGCGGAAATTGTTTAGGTGGAGACGCGGCTGGCCGCGTCTCAAGACGGGGCTACCGAGCTACTTTCTCGACCCGGCCGTCTCTTTCTTGGTAGCGCCGGAGAGGACTCCGAGCACTTCCTCTTCGCGCATGATGACGAAATCTTCGCCATCGATCTTGATCTCGGTGCCGGAATACTTGCCAAACAGGATGCGGTCGCCGTCCTTCACGTCCAGCGGACGAACCTTGCCTTCTTCGTTGATCTTGCCCTTGCCGACGGAGATGACTTCGCCCTCCTGCGGCTTGTCCTTGGCGGAGTCGGGAATAATGATGCCGCCGCGGGTGGTCTCGGCTTCTTCCACGCGACGAACCAGGATCCGGTCATGCAGCGGGGTAAACTTCGTAGCCATGCTTGCGTACTCCTTTCAATGAGGTTGATTGGGTTTGAATGCAGAGCATTCCTTGGAATCGACGCCTTGTTAGCACTTAAGGCCGTCGAGTGCTAATTGTAGAGATGTGAGTGGATAGTTGTCAAGAGCCAAACGAGACTGGCAGGGTTATCTGTCATTCAAAATACTGATAATAGGCATGTTAACTACTACATTGGTTGTCCTCCTGACCCTGAGGAAGGTCGAAGGGGCAGGACCTGCTTTCATCACTGGCGAGGGGAAGAGAGGCTTCAGTGTAGGGACGGTGCCCTGACCCCGTCCCGCCGAGCGCAGCTCGGTACCGCTGTTCGGATTGGGACTTGTTCACCTTGGCCTGCCGGGCGTGCCGCACCGGACGTTCGCTCCAGCGACGACCGACGGGGCCAGCCACGGCTATGATGCGCCTTCCCGCGGGGGGCAGCTATCGAACGCCGGCCAGTGGGGACGGGAGCGTCGGCGGTTTTGGAGCGGAACCCACGGGCTGTTTTAACGAAACTTCCTCGAAAAGCAGGGAAGGCACGACGTAGGAAGCGACGATGAAGTTGCGGCCGGCGCCGCCCTCGCTGCCGCCCGCAAACATTGGTCCACCAAACGGCATGAATGAAGCGTGGGAGACCGACGGCGTGTCCCCTCCGGCAAGAATCTCTTTGAAAGCCGGTACAAGAATTGGTTCGATCTCGGAGCGAACGAGTTCTTCATGGCCGTCGGCAAAGACCTTGTAGATCGCCGTTCCGCCGGTTACATCGGCACCTTGCGAACTGGCGGCAAGGCGCATGAACGCGCTCAGCGGACTATCTCCCGCGTGGCGGACGATGATTCCGTAGTCGTATCCCCCCTGTTTGGCCGCGCTCAACAGCTCTTTGCGGAGTTCTTCCTTACTCTTGGGTTTTCCCACGGTGAGAAAAAGGTTGCTCGGGGCTGCCCCGCCCCCTCGCACGCTGCCCGTGCTCGCGGTTGTCTGAGGCGTTGGTGTGCGTCCCGAAAGGAGATTTTTTAGAATTCCATTCTCAACGATCTTCACTCCCCGGCTTGCACTTCCTTCGTCGTCGATTTCCATGGCCCCGAACAATGGCGCATCGTGAAAGCGATTGGTACGCGGATTGTCGGTGAGATCGAAGGACTCCGGCAGCACTCTACCCCCAAGACGATCGGACAGCGTGCCACCGAATTGGCTGAGGAACTGCTGAAACTGGGCCTCAAACCTCGGTTCATCGCTGAGGGGACGGCGCAGTGCGACGATCGCGGGTGCGAAGACCTGGGCCACCACCTCCGCTGAGGCCTCGCCTTCAAACAAGACGGGCCCGTTGTATTGTTCGAGAGTGCCAGCCACGCTAAGAGCCTTCAGTCGGGTAACCAGATCGTGTGTACGCCTGACCAGGTCGTCTTTCTGCAGGCTCTCGGGGTTCGTGGCATAGATGCGGAACGAATCACGCAGTGGCTGGCCATCACTGGCTGGAAGAGAGGCTCGAACGTCCAGCACGACGATCGGTTCAGGACGTGTGAACGTCGTGCCTTCGCTGTCCACGAAGCGCACGAAGTCGTTGATCACCCACATGTCCACACTCGAAAAGAGGACCTCGGGTGACGAGCGAAACTCGGCGGAGACTTCGCGCGCCAGATTTTCCAGGGCGCGTACGTTCGGATTTAACGAAACCGGCTTTTCTACTACTGTCGTGGCGGCTTGCGGCGTAAAGTCGGCCAGCTCTTTTCCGTGCTGGCGATGCTCAAGCACGGAGCGCTTCGCAGCCAGTTGACTGGCGGACTGCTTATACTCCGCGTCGGTAGCCAGCCAGATCTGACGGCGAATCTGGGTGTAGTCGTCATCCAGAGGAAGTGTGGAATGGCACCCGCAGTCTCCGGCAAAGCTGTTGGCGGATCGGATCTGCAGAAAGTTTGAGTTGTCGAGCCCGAAGTCCCCGACACGTACCTTAACGCTGAGCCTCCTTCCGCGATAAAGGTTTTCGTCGGTTAACTGACCTAAGGTCGCCGAAATCTTGGTAGTCGTGTTGTCATCAATGCGATAAGAAATGAAGTAAGGCTTATCCAGGTCAGAGAGCCGTAGGTCCTTCATCGAGCGCGACAGTTCATCGCGCATCGCTTTCATTACGACGTCATCTTGCCCGAGGGCGGCGGTGCCAAGCGCCAACAGCACTAGTAATGCGCAGTACCCTGCTCGTTTCATAGCTTCTCCTGAAAGGCGCTTCTACTGTTGGACTTCAGCTGGGGATGACAGGATCGGTTTGCCATCCTGCGATTTTTCTTTCCGTTGAACCTCGATTTGCTCCAGCAACAATCCTGGGGCAACCGCCGAGACTGGTATCCACCCCGACTCGGCGCCGCATATGCCGTTGAAGACGCCGGTCTGGTCGTCCGCGGCGGCGATCTTGCTAAAGGCGATTAAGGGTGTGCCAATCAGATCCAGGCCGCGAACCAGTTCCTCACGCCCGTCCGGGTAGATCCGGTACACCATCGTAGGCATGACCCTGAAGGAATTGGGAACGCTTCGTGAGGTAAAGGTCAATCCACCTTCGATGTCGTCAAGGAAGAGCCCATAGGGTTTCTTGCTGGCCTTGATGCGATCCAGCAACATCTTCTTCAACTGTTCGCGAGCAACCGTTCGCGACGCGGACACGATCAGGTTCGACTGCCGCGCAGCCACCCGATATCCCTCTTCTCTCCGGCCGTGTCCGTTCGATCCCACCAGCTGGTCGATCGGTGATCGCGACATGAGGAAGGTTTTGAGAGTGCCCTTTTCCACTACCACGACTCGCTGCGCCTTCACGCCTTCGTCGTCATAGGCGTAGTACCCGACCAGGTCGGACTCGCCCACCCGTCGGGCCGTAGGATCGGAATATACCGAGAGAAAACCAGGTAGAACCTGCTGGTGGATTTTCTTTTTGAAGGTCTGCGCGTCATCCTCGTCCTTCAGACGGGCACCCTCGATACGGTGACCGAAGATCTCATGGAAAAAGACTGCGCTGGCGCGGCTGGATAGAATCGCCGGGCCGGTATAGGCGTCCGCTACGGGCGCTTTTTGCAGAGCCTGCAGCGTCTCGATCATCTGCGTGACCGTGCTCGTCACAGCGGCATCAGTCGGCAAGCCTTCCGGGCTAAATGACATATAGGTTTCGTGCAAGGGGAGAATTTCTCCGTCCTGCGCCCGGATCGAGGCTGAAATCGACAGCCGATAGAAGGGTGTTGAAGTCGTAGTCTGCGTACCCTCTGTGTTCACGTAGCGCCGTGTAAGGAGCACTGCGGAGGCGCTAATATCCGCATCGACAATGTCCGGCACGGTCCGGAAGGCGTGGCCGTATCGACGAACCTTGTCTTCCCAGGATGCACGGTTGAAATTGAGTACTGCCGGATCATCGAGGTGTTTTTCTGCGAGGGCAGGTGAAAAGTCCGGGGACTTGTCTTCGCTGTCAGTTTTGAGCTCGCGCTCTGTTTTGATCGCTTCGAAACGTTGGACCGCATCCTTGAAGCGCCGGTCGGTCTCCAGCCATATTCCCACGCGCAAAGCATCCGGCCCGTCCTCGATGGGAAGCTGACCGCGCGACTCATAGGAACCAAAATCCATCATGCCCCCGTGGGTACTGTCCAGCTTGTAGTCGCCGATGCGCAGATCGACGTCCAACAGTCGTTTCCGCGAATCGGTGCTGTTGGTCAGGGCGCCAAATGAAGAGTCGACCGTGATCGTTCGGCGATCGGTGAGTTCGTAGGAAATGAAGTACGGTGGTGATGGAGTCGTTTTTAGGACGTTGAATGAACGGGTTAGCTCCTGTTGTAAGGCAGGCATCACAGGATCGACCGCTTCATTTGTCTGGGCAAAGCATAAAGGCGTGAGACACAGGATCAGCGACCAAGCTACTGAACGGACGTGCAAAGGCCACCTCTTAAAGTTAGTGATACGGTGTACCTATTGATTTACCACGTCGCTCATATGACAACCAGTTACTTTGGATGTAGACCGATGTCGATGTTCCCGTAAGGTTTCTGTGATTCTGGTTGGGGCGGTTGGCTTCGTTAGCTGCGAATGTGTGAGCTTTCGAACACCGCGGATGCGGCCCCTGTTCCCCGCGGCCTCCCCGACACTTCCCTCGGCGACGACGCCTGGTATAGAGAAGAATTCGAGCCCGAAGAAGTCCTGTCGGAGGTTGAAACTTCCGACGCCCCTCCAACGACTGTGAATATCCAGGCGGTAGCCGAGCCCGGCTGGGCTCGGTCGCGACGCCGCAGAACTGCGTATAAAATAAGGAGCCATGAACAGCAAGCATGCGGCGGTAATGGCCTGGGTGCTGATCGCCGGCCTGGCGGTGTCGGTGCGGGCGGCGGCGCAGGAAGACGTGCAGTATTCCGCGTTGTCGTTTCTGGTGGTGCGCGACTACAACGGCAAGCCGGTCAAGAACGCCAGCGTCATCATGCATCCCGTCAACAAGAAGGGCAAGCAGGAGCGCACCGGGTTTCAGATCAAGACCAACACGGAAGGGAAGACCAGTTTCGACGGCATCCCCTATGGCCCGCTGCGAGTGCAGGTGCTCGCGCAGGGCTTCCAGACTTTCGGGGAAGACTATGACGTCCACAAGCCGGAGATGGAGATCACGATCCGGCTGAAGCGCCCGCAGGGACAGTATTCGATCTACGAGGATCATCCGGAAGAAAAAAAAGACGAGCCGAAACCGGCAGAACCGAAGCCGGAGCAAAAGGCCCCGGAGCAGAAACCGCAGTAGAGATTGCAGAAGTCGAGAACGAGGTCAAGGTCAGATTGCTGAGGTAAAGGCAAAGGATTTTTTCCCTCCCGCCAACCTGGTTCGCTCAACCCTGCCGCAGGCTCCGCCGAATGGCGCTGCTGTCGCCGGTTTGCAGCCGGAGTGAGGCCCAAGAGCAAGGTGACAGATGCGGGCGAGTGTCCTACAATC
>Ga0326726_10005960_pt1 | contig 10998 bp, 12 predicted proteins | sample MHFenrmetagenome_2_FD_207603 | JGI IMG/M metagenome (GOLD analysis project Ga0326726, IMG submission 207603) | Lab enriched peat soil microbial communities from Michigan Hollow, Ithaca, NY, United States - MHF15MN | ecosystem: Environmental > Terrestrial > Soil > Wetlands > Peat | place: USA...
CGGAAGTTGTGGATGCGATCGCGCAACCCTCATGATTAACGAATGTCACGGTCGCCGTCGAGGATGGGCTAGAGGGAGTAAGCGTTTCTCCGAATAGCTCGCCGCCGATCGGAGCACAGGCGCGGCTGAGATGGAAAACACAGCCCGGCTATGGATAGCTCGTTTCTAATGATGAGCGTGATCCAAGCATTGCTTGGAGCGTTAGTTCAGTGTCTTTACCAGGTGTGGATCTAATCCGAAGTTTCCCTCCCACGAGCCTCATTTTGTTCTGCATGGTGCCAGCCGCAGGCCCTTTGCGGCAGTCGCGGAGCCAAACTCCATTTCGCAATCTCGACTCGTCATTTTCAACTTTCCGTTGCAAGGGAAAGTCTCACATCAGCGAGCGGAACCGCTGCGCTTCCACCGAATTGCTCAAGGTTTCCTGGGCCACTCGATAAAAGCAGAGTCCGAGATCCTCCTAACGTACCTCGAAGCCTGCGTTGTGCATCGGGCGCCATCGAATACCGATTGATCGATTCAGCGATCTCCCCTCTGCTGGGCGCCTCTTGACCAGAAGCCGGGTGCGAGCGTCCTGTTTGGCTTGGCACCACCCACTCGTCCGCGAGAGCGAAAACGGCGCCACCCTCGCACGGCAACCTATGGCTAGTGCCTTTCGGCAGGAGCTTAAGCCGCGCCTTCGTTGTCGGCAATCAGCTAATGAACTGTTCCGTGTCGGCCTAACTACACCGCAGTCCGTCCCGATGTCGCTCCCATCTGGCTATTGCAGCTACAACTGTCGTTGCCGTTTCCCAAGATCCTCAACAAGTAGCCGCCGAACCGCCCGGCTGCGTACTGCCACCGCTCGAAGCTCGGCTCTTGCCCGTCTCGTTCCATCCCGGACAACCATAGAATTGTATGCAAACGACGTCTGCAAGAAGTGACAGTTACCTTCCAAACACGGAATGTGTTACGCTCCGCCAATCGTTTGACCTCGGCGTCCAGATCACCCCACAGGGTTGGTTCGGGCACTAAAACTCATCTACACGATCCACGCTTACCGATAGGAGTAAAATGCCATGCCTTTAACTGCCGACCAACTTGAAATGGTGGCCAGTGAATTGAAGAGGGTTGCTGGTGAATTGAATCTCTCCCCTGATCAGAAGGAAAAACTCCGGAGTTTTCTGGGGGAGGCTTACGAGAAGGTGCAGGAATATGTGAAGGCAAATCCGAGTGTGTCCAGAGAGGACCTGGCCCAGAAGGTCGCAGAGAGCCGCACTTCCATACGCCAGCGTCTCGTGAACTTCCTGAGCCCTGATCAGTTGTCCAAGTGGGATGCCGAGATCGCGAAGTCAAAAGAGTTCCTTGGCCAGAAAATTGCGGCCTAACCAGTCACATTTACGCAGTGGCCGGCGTATCCTCCGCCGGCCACGTGTAATGCTCAATATGCCAGTCTCTGCAACTGACTACCGTGAGCGCAAAGTCCCATCCCCTGTTGCTTTCTCCGCAATCTGCAGCACCTCCTGCAAGCTCGCAGATCGGGTGGGCAAACGTGAACTTTCAAAGTGAGGAAATCGTGTTTCGGTAGGCAAGACTGCGGAATGCGCTCGCATCCCGTCGATAAAATGGCGACGTTGTGCCGACAAGATCACACCCGGCCGCCCTTCTCCTGCCGCGTGCTACATAACTAGCTCACTGGATAGCGTGCAGGAACTCGACACGACGTTTCGTTTCGAGCACTCCTCCGTCCCATTCCAAGCAGTACGGGTATAGTCTTCCCCATCCCGTGGCGAACTCGATACGGTTGTCAGCGATGACCATTCGCACTAACTCCTGCTTAACGCACTCGGCGCGTTGCTGTGAAAGGGCAAGGTTGCAGACAACGTCCCCACGCGGGTCCGAGCAGCCGCCTTATCCGGATGTTTGGATGATTCTTGAGTCCGTTCGCGTTGCGTCTAGAACCAATTGTTCTGAGGCTAGATCTTGGCTGTCAAAGTCGAATTCAATGTTCTTCAGGTCTTCAATTATGTTGGGATCCTTCCAAACCTGGGATATGCCTGAGTGAGGCACGGATGTTGTTGCAAGCCTTTCTTGATCCTGTGGCGCAGTGTCAAATGGGATTGCGAGCGAACTCGCAAGAGCAAGAAGGGTTAAAGGTACCACCACGACCGCGAAGAATAGCGTCATTTGTCACATTCTCCCCATGCATTCCCGGTAGACACCATTGTTGCCGCTGCCATCGGCCAGAAAAACTGGTAAGAGTAGCAGCCGGGTCCGTCACCTGCGAGCTTTTGCGCACAATCTCAGATGCGGGCTTTTCGCTTTCTGGTGAGCTCTTCGGAGTGTTCGTAGGCTGGCCACAGCATTGAGCAACGTGAAACGATCTACGCTGCTCCTCCCGGAGTCGGGATCTTCACAGGGACCTTCTGGCCCGGTTACCGATTCGCGTTCGCAACGGTTCGAGATCAGAAACTCACTGTGACCCATGCATCTGTTCCACAGCCTTGATCATGATTGTTAGCTTAAGTTTCCTTTTCGCTTTGTGGAGTTGGGACTTTGAGTTTCCTACTGAGCACCGCAGCATTCGTGCGATCTCACGGTGCGCGTATCCCTTGATCTCGTGGAGCACGAAAATCGTGCGATAGCCAACAGGCAACCCTTTCATAGCCCGAGTTAGCACGATTCTGTCCACCGAGCCTGCGAGTCGGTCGTCCATTCTGCCAAGTTCCCATTTCGGAGAGCTGTCCGGCCGGTGCCCGTGTTCGTCGAGCGAGAGTTGTCGAGGTCCGCTCTTGCGGAAGTGCATCAGTACCGTATTTACCGCGACGCGATAGAGCCAGGTTGATAGAGCAGAGTCTCCGCGAAAGGTGGCAAGTTTGCGAAAGACCTGGAGGAAAGCGTCCTGGGTCAAATCCTCGGCTTCGGCGGCGTTGCTGGTCATGCGCAAGCACAGAGAATAGACTTTGGTTCTGTGCGCACTAAACATGACTGAAAAGGCATCGGCATCCCCTTGCTGGGCCCGGCGCACAAGTTCCACATCGGCTTGGCGCTCGTTGGCGTTGAGGTTGTGTTTCACCGCCAGCTGCTTCCTGAGCTACCGCGCAAGGTCGACAGTCGATCGAGAACCGTTCGCACCTTCCGTTGGATCGGGGCGGCTCTTGGTCGTCGCCTGTTTCCGTCCTTAACCATATTGCTTCCCCTGCTCGTCATGGAGACCTATGAAATATTAGAGCCTGACAACGATGCTCGTAGGAACTGTAATAACTGCCAGAACATGGATCGCCTTCGTATAACTGCTGTAACATGGATCGGCGCCACGCCTGTGACAGACCGAATGAAGAAGACGACTGCCGTCGAGCGGGAGCGCTTAGACTCGCTGCTCTCATTGAATTACACGAGGATACCCGCGAATGTGGACTTAAGAACTATAGAGCACCAGCACCACAAGTAAACTTGCCCCGCGTGACTCAAGCCGAATCAGAACATGCCCAAGAGATGCAAGGGGGAGGAGAAGAACGGTCGCCCCGCCAAGGCGTCGTTGATCGCGGTCAAAAGGTCGGAGTACATCCGGGGCTTCAACACATAATTTGCGCCCATTGCACAAGGCGTCAACGCAGTCAGGATCGTCCTGCACGGTGAGAAAGATGATCTTGGGAGCGAGCCCAAGATTTCTGATTTGATTTGCCGCCTGAATCCCGCCTGTGCCTGCCAACCCGATATTGGGTACCGCCACGTCGGGCTTTAGGGCAGCAACCGATCGCACCGCTCCTACGGTATCACCCACGGTCGCGGGAAGGCGAAGTACGGCGGCATGGAGAGTGGCGACACGAAGAAGATGAAGCAACTGGAGGATGAGAACCGGAAGCTGAAGCACGTGGTGGCGGAACTGACGCTGGATAACCGGGCGCTGCAAGACGTGCTCTCAAGAAACCGGTAGCGCCTGCGGACTCTGGGGCGCCGTGAGCTACGTCGAGGTGGAATACCAGATGAGCGAGCGGCACGCCTGCAGGCTGCTGAGGCTGGGACGATCGATGCATCGCTATGGGGCGCGGGAAGCGGAGCGGGATGCGGCTCTGCGAACGCGATTAAAGGAACTGGCAGCGAAGCGCAGGCGCTTCGGATATCGGCGACTGACGCGATGCTGGTGCGGGAAGGAATGCCGGCCAATCGCAAGCGCGCGTACCGGCTCTATCGCGAAGAGGGCCTGGCGATGAGGATTCGACAACGGCTTCGGATCGCTGGAGTGGCCCGGCGGTGAAGTCCGTGGCGAGTCGGCCGAACCAACGCTGGTCGATGGATTTCGTGAGCCAATCGCGAGCGAAGAGCCCAAGGAACCGGAACACTTCTCGAGTGTGAGTGTCAGGTCGAGTGAGGACGGCGGTTTTCTCCGAATGCACCCCCAGACTCCAACCTCGACCACAATGCAGCGCAGATCCGGCCTTCGCCAATGTTCATGCTCGTTCCGGCACAGCAAATCATTTCCTGACTTGTGAACAGCCAGACTACTCCGCGGTCACCGCCCACGATGTGCAGCGCAGCGCCCGCTACTCGCTCTAATGCGGCTTGTAAAGCCAAAGTTCCAGAGTCAACGCCGCGCAATGTTTCCAGCAAGTACGGGAGAGGCGGTGAGTTGCCCGCATTGATTCTCCTTGCGGCTGCCTGTTGCAGCGGCTGGAAGAACGAGACTGCGGCGATGCGCGTCCTCTAGCCGGTCGAGGTCTTCTTTCACAACATTTAGCATCTCAAGCAGTCCTGCGCGTGCATCAAGTGGAATGTTAGGTGTGCTCAACCATTTTTCGATCACTTCCCGCTGCCACTGCAATTCCATGCTCCTCGGCAACTTCATGGGTCACCCTCCTGGGACGTTGCAATACGGATCGTCCTCCCCCGCGCAGTCGCGCCGTCAGTCTCGGACTGCCTCCCTATTCCTCCTCGTTCTATTGAACAAAGGAAGTATCGCGAATTAAACTCGAGAACTAAATGGGAAGAACACTGGCAGGAGTAACAGATGAGCGCTTAATCGGTGTTGAGCTGATTGGCCGCACTTGGCTTCTGTACAGCAAGGCTCTGTGCATCTTGCTAGTAGAAATGCAGGAGTGCGCCACGTACCCTTGGGCCAGGAAGCAGATTCTATCGAGTCACCTGGCACCAGACACACCGTTCAAGGCGCCGAGTCTATAGGGGGACAGTATGCGACGTGTATTTCTCGTAACACTAACGTCATTGACATTGCAGATCTCCGCTTGGGCGGACGGAATTAACCTTGTCAACAGGTTTGGTTCGATCTCGATTTCGAGCGCGGGCGTCGTGTCCCAAGGTTCACAACTTCGGCAGTTCAACGGAATTGTCCCAGGAAAGGGACACTCTCTCGGCTCTGTTTCATTTTCCACTGGGCCTCTATTAAGTGGCAGTATTTTCACCGGTGGTGTCTTTTCGGCCGTCGGTTCGATGTTTCGAGTACTCGGTCGCGGCAACGGCGGACAGCCGAAGGGAGTGATTTTCAGCGGCATGTTCGTCGGGCCTAGCGCCTGGACTCTAGTCGGTCAGAAGGGACAAGGTCTTACTTTCCAGCTCACAGGAACGATCTCCGGGCAGTTGTTTAACGGGCGCACAGTAACCGGAACCACGATGCAAATGTTCCACACGACGCAAGCGCAACTCGGCAAAGGAATCGTACACATTCTTTCCGGGAACACTCACGTGGCGGCGACGCCAGAACCGGGAACAATGAGCCTACTCGGATTGGGGTTGCTGGGGATTGCCACCTTGGTGCGACGGCGATCTCCACGACAGAAAACTCCCTGATGATCCGCAATCCAGTCGGGTCGCTTTTGGCCCGGATGGTTGTTGGCCTGCCGGACACACTTCCTCGACTCGGAGGAAGACCTGACCGCACTCGATGGCCCTTCTCCCCTAGTTCTTCCAATTCGTATCCGTGACTTTCGGATCGGTGTTCCAACATCGCTTCTCTGACAATGTCGGCGGTGTCAAGCCCGAATCCACTGTCACCTTTCGGAATCCACTTGCAAGCATGGCAAAAGAGAGTTCTCGGTACGTCCTCGGCCTTCCCGGACAGTGTTTCGATGACACAGTTTTGCAAGCTTCGAGTTCCTCCCGAGGCTGTTCACATTAGATTGACCGTTTTTAATGCTTTGCGGGAATGGCTCGGACGAGCCATTCCTTGAGGATCTGGAGCAGAGGCAGAGGAGCTCATGATTGGGCCGCCTCTGCCTCGTCTACCTGCTGGCTACTGCTCCTGATGGGGGAGGTATGCTCTTTCGGACTCAGGTATTTTGTACATCACCTTCCTAAGTGCGATGCAATATTCACTGAAATTCTTCGCAGGGCGATACCTGCGAGATATCGCTAAGCTGTCTTCCAGCTTCCTCGTTGCTCTTCGACAACGACAGCCAATCGTCCGGGTGCCAGAATTAAAAGGTATGAAGAACGAGAAGCTCAAGTCTACGACTGTTCGCTTCACGGACTCGGACCTGCATCTCATTGAGCGCCTGCAAGAAAAGCTCGGGCTCGGTATGATTCACGTCATTCGGCTCGCGATTCGGCGCTTGGCTGAGAGTGAGAATCTGCCGCCCTCTAACTCTCCCCTTGGAAAGCGCTAGGAACACGCGATGTGTCCCAACAAGGATCTGCACAGGCGATTTCACTCATTGACTCTCTCCCTCACCACGCACTCAAGTGATGCGCACATGTACACCCCTTCACCTTGGGTTGGGAAATCCTCAGTATTCATACTATCGCGGGCGCTATGACCTGCGTTGTAGCAACGTGAAATGCTGCTTCCTTGGACTACACCTGCGGAGGGCACTTCTTGTTGCGGTTTGAAAGAACGCGATTGACAAGTGGCCCGTTCGGGCCATGTGCGCATTTCCATTAAACGATCAAAATGATCGACTGGCACTGGAGGCGAGGTTTGTCCACACTCATGTCTCTGCAACTGTTTAGGGCAAACACAAACATTGCCCGTCAGCAACGAACGAACTATTCCGTTATGCGATCCTCTTGTGTCTGGAATTCAACAGCCCTGTCGTTGACTTCGGAATCCCATCAGACTAGACGGAGGCCACTTGGCTCAATCCTCCACCCGTATTTTGGTAGTAGATGATTTTGAACCTTTTCGGCGATTCGTCTGTTCGACCCTTCAGAACAACTTGGAATTGCCAACCATCCTCGAAGCGTCGGATGGAGTGGAGGCCGTCGAGTTAGCGCAGGCCCTGCAACCGCACTTGATCCTGCTGGACATTGGAATTCCGAAGCTCAATGGAATCGATGTGGCACGGAGAATCCGTGAGCGTTCTCCACATTCGAAAATCCTATTTGTCAGCCAAGAATCTTCCCTGGATATCGTGCAAGGGGCTTTCCGTGCAGGCGCATCGGGCTACGTCGTTAAGCTGGAAGCGGGACGCGAACTAATGACAGCTGTGAGAGCTGTTCTTGGCGGCGAGAGGTTTGTCGGGCGCAGATTTGCGGGCCACAGTTTCAGCGGGCCTTCGAGTGAACCAACCTCCGCAAGCACCCGGGGCAAGGAGGTTTTTGGAGGCCGGAAACCTGAAATCCCAGAGATCCCCTCCGGCCACGAGGTGGGGTTCTATTCCGACGATGCAAGTCTTCTGGACGGCTTCACTCAGTTCATCGGGGCCGCTCTTAAGGCCGGGAATGCTGTGATTGTCATCGCGACTGAGTTACACCGGGCCAGCCTGCTACCGAGACTGCAGGCCAAAGGCATAGATATTGGCGCCGCAATTGAGCAGGGTAGATACATCTCAATAGATGCTGCCGACGCACTCTCGACGTTTATGGTCAACAGCCTGCCTGATCCAGTTCGAGTTCTTAAAGCCGCTGGCGATCTCGTTCTGAGTGCCGCCAAGGCTGCGAAAGGAGAGCACTCCCGCGTTGCCGTCTGCGGAGAACTAGCGCCTCTCCTGTGGGCACAAGGCAATGCAGAGGCAGCGGTTCGGCTCGAACATCTCTGGGGCGAGATTGCCAAATCATACGATTTAGAGGTCTTCTGCGGGTACCCACTGGATAGTTTTCAGGGTGGGATGGACAGCCACGTCTTCGACCGAATCTGTGCTGTACATTCAGCCGTTCATTCTGGCTGAAGGAACGTCGCTCCAGAAATCACGCTGCAACACCTTGTGCAAGCTGACGCCACTCGGAATTTGAAATGATGAACTCCGCGAATCCGCAATGCAAACAGACCAACAGCATTGGGAATACCAGGACAGCACGCTTGTCCAGTGCCTCCCTCCCAGGGAGATGGATGTTAATCTCCGCATCAAACTTAAGCTGATCGTCTGAGCCACACGATTTGCACGCCATAACTCCCGTCATCTCCGGCGAAGGTAGGGTGTCCAATGTTAACTCCTTAGTAGTGTCCAAACTAGTGATTATTTGAGTTCACAATGCAGTAACCCAGCTGTGAAAGGGGAGGTGATCCACGCAGACAAGTTCGTCGACACACATCGTGTTTGGGTTGTGACGGCAGGGGAACGAACTTAGCGGCGAAGTCGCTGCTCTCATCCCGCCGCCCGTGCGGAATCGCTGCTTGAACTGAACGGCACCCGTGCGTGGATCGTGGTGCCACCGCCGGGCTGCGACTTGATCGAAATCTCGCCCTTCACCAATTGGAGTCGCTCTCGCATGCTGATTAGCCCGAGGCCACGACGGTTGATGGCATCTTGCGGGTCAAAACCAGCTCCCAGGTCACTCACGGTCAGTTCAATCTCTGCCGCTGTACCCCGCAGATCCACGGTGAAGTGCCGGACGCCACTGTGTTTCACCGCATTCTGTAAAGTTTCCTGCAAAACTCGGAACAAGCAAAGCGAGATTTCTTTGGATACATTGTTCGATATAGCTGCAGCGCTGAAGTCGATCTCCACCTTCTGCTGCTCTGACAACTCCTTGCAGAAGCTCTTGGCCGCCACCACAATGCCCAGGTATTCGAGTTTTGAAGAGTGAAGACGGTGCGAGAGAGCTTGAATATCGCGCCCTAAATCGGAGAGGCCCTGATGGACTCTGCCTAGGTGACGGTGGAGTTCAACGGCTGAATCGGGCGGTTGTTGATTCCACTGTTCCAGTTCGACTGCCAGAAGCGCAATCCGTTGATTGATATCGTCGTGCAGTTCTCTTGCGATCCAGGTGCGTTCCTCTTCATGGGCTTCGATCAATCTGCGACCCAAGTCAGCCAGACCTTCCTCGGCCTTTTTGCGCTCAGTGATGTCAACGCAAGATCCGATGTAGCCTGCAAAAGAACCATCCGGGTTCAATCTTGGCACACCAATATCGGACACCCAGCGGTACTCTCCGTCATGCCGCCGCAGGCGATACTGCATCTTGAATGATTCGCGAAGATCAAATGCCTGCGTGTAGGTATCAAGGCAGCCCTTCAAGTCTTGCGGATGCACCCCTTCCGACCAGCCGTTACCCAGTTCGGCTTCGAGTGGCCGACCAGTGAATTCCAACCATGGCTGGTTGAAGTAGGCGCATAGCTTGTCGGGACCAGACATCCAGATCAGTACTGGGGCTGTGTTAGCGACGAGACGGAAGCGGCCTTCGCTCTCACGGACCGCCAGCTCCGCCTCCTTGCGCACAGTCCGCTGCCATACCAGGGAAAAAATGAGTAGTGTCTGCAACAGGATCAAGGCAATAGCACCAATGATGTACCCCTTGTAAGACTCCCAGACAGTTGGCTGCCGGTTGAGGACTACGCTGCCAGGAGGAAGATTGCTTTCCTTCAATCCCCAGCGCTTCAGGGCACGCCAATCGAACATGTAGACATTGGCGCTCTTCACGATAGGAATGTCCTGCGGCTTCTCACCGTTGAGAACCCTCACTGTCATTTGGGCAGCAGTCTGACCAATAGCAGCAAAGCTCACCAAGTAGCCACCAACGGTTCCCTTGCCAAGGTCTACGTCGTCCACGACAAAGACGGGCGCATTTGCAGAGCCGGCAACCAGGGGAACGGACTGGTTGGCATCAATGAAGCGAGTTCCCTCGGCATCCTGCATGATTGATGTGTGGTAGACGATCGTATGATCCGGCAGATTTGTCAGGCGCTCGAGCAGCGCGGGCATGCCGAGGTCGGTGAGGTATGTGAACTCTAGTCTCGACTCGTATTTGCGAAACCTCTCCCTGGCAACGGCCTCAAGGTGCTGGTCATACACTCCCACACCACCCACCACGACCACGTGCTTAGTTCCGGGTTGCAGCGATAGTGCCGCCTTCAGAGTTTCCTCCGGGTGCGCCACGGCCCACACCCCAGTGAATTGAGAATCCAGCTTCAGTCCGTCCAACATCTCCTCTGTAAGTCCACAAAAGATAATCGGGATACCCGGGAAGGCCGATTCGTGCGATGCGGCCATGAACCTGAGCGGTTCGAGCCCGACGGCAATGATCACGTCGGGCGGGCGATCGCGGTACTTGCGGATGTACCACTCGCGGAATTGCCGCTGGGAAACTTCATCCGGAAACAGGGTCGCCTCCATATCTTCGCTGTAGAGTTCAATCTGATATGGCGACTTTTCCAGACCAGCCACGATCGCGTTATCCAACACAGCAACGCCGGGTGACGAAAGTGGTCCAAAGACATTGAGAATGAGAACGCGACGGACTTCTTTAACCTGAGCAGGGGCGTGGCTCTGGAAGAGTAGAAAGACCCCCAGCAGCAAAAGCACGAGCTCCCGTGCTCCCCAGCGGTCATGCCGCCCTTGGGCAGAAGTCTCTGCCCTGTAGCGGCTAGCCCGTGAATTCTCTGACTTTGGCGGCCCGACCAGCCAACTAAAGAGCGACACTTCAACCCTGTCGAGCTGTGCAGGTTGGTGCCAGGAAGTCCGGTTTCCGGAGTCATCTGGACGCAATCGCATCTCGATAGAGTCTCCCCGATCACCTCGGCTATCCCATACTGGCAGAACTTACAGCCGGCCACAGTTGTCAAGGATGGTGAGTCCGCGTTAACATCGCGAAGGCCCCGGTGAGCAGCATACTCTCAAGATTAGCTTCACG
>Ga0326726_10005961_pt1 | contig 10998 bp, 11 predicted proteins | sample MHFenrmetagenome_2_FD_207603 | JGI IMG/M metagenome (GOLD analysis project Ga0326726, IMG submission 207603) | Lab enriched peat soil microbial communities from Michigan Hollow, Ithaca, NY, United States - MHF15MN | ecosystem: Environmental > Terrestrial > Soil > Wetlands > Peat | place: USA...
CGCGTCGAACCAGACGTAGACGACGCTCCCCGGATCGAATGGGAGCGGGATGCCCCAGGACTGCCCGGCGCGGCTGACAGAAATGTCGACGAGTCCGCCTTCGATGAGCCGGAGGATCTCGTTGCGCCGGACGTCCGGCTGCAGAAAGTCCGGGTGCGCAGCGAAGTGGTCCAGCAACGGCTGCTGATACTTCGACAGCCGGAAGAAATAGTTCTTCTCTTTGATCCATTCCGGCTTGAGCGTCGGGTGCAGCGGACAATTCCCGTTGACCAGGTCCTTCTCCTGCTTGAACTCCTCGCAGCTGACGCAGTACCAGCCTTCGTAGACGCCTTCGTAGATGTCGCCGGCGGCGTGGATGCGATTCGTGATCTCGGTCACGCCCGCCCGGTGCCGCGGCTCCGTTGTCCGGATGAAGTCGTCAAACGACACGTCGAGCCGCCGCCACGTCCGGCGGAACTCCTGCTCCATCTGATCGCAGTACGCCAGCGGATCGAGCCCTTCGTCGCTCGCCTTCTTGAACACGTTCTGCGAGTGCTCGTCGTTCCCCATCAGGAACCGTGTATCGAAGCCGCAGAGCCGTTTGTAGCGGGCGATGACGTCCGCGCACACCTTCTCGTACGCCGTGCCGAGGTGCGGCCGGCTGTTCACGTAGTCGATGGCGGTCGTCAGGAAAAACTGCTTCATTGTGATCCGGCGGGTCCAAAAGGACCCGCCCTACGCCCTACGCCCGTACTACGCCCTCCGCCCGTACGCCTGCACGGCGATGGCCTGGACTTCCTTGACGGACAGATTGTTCGCGGCGGCCAGCTTCGCGCAATCTTCGAACTCGGGAACCGCGTTGACGACGCGGCCGTTGCGCCGCGCGATCTTGAAACGAACGGCCCCAATCACCGTCTCGATTTTGACGATCTCCCGGTCGAGGCACTCGCGGTCCACGTCGTAGTACCGCAGGCCGATCGTCGTCGTCTCGCGGAAGATGACGTCGGCAATCGCCGTGCGCCGCTCCGGCGCGACGACCGCCGTCAACAGCGTGCCGGGCCGATTCTTCTTCATCTGCACCGGCACGTAGAACACCTCGAGCGCGCCGGCGGCGTACAGCTGATCCATCACGACGCCGAAGATCTGCGGGTTCATGTCGTCGATCTCGCACTCGATCACGGTCACGCGGTCGCCGAGCGGCCGATCCGTCTCCCGGCCGATGAGGACGCGGAGCACGTTCGGCGTCGTCCCGTCATCGCGCGTGCCGGCGCCGTAGCCGACCTGCTCGATCGCCATCGCGGGAATCGGGCCGAACGCGGACGCGTAGGCCGACACGATCAGCGCGCCCGTCGGCGTCACGAGTTCCTTCTGCACCGGGCCGCTGTACACCGGCGCGTCGCCGAGCAGCGTGACCGTGGCGGGCGCGGGCACCGGAAAGAGTCCATGGGCGGATTGCACCAGGCCGCCTCCGACATTGAGCGGCGAGCAGACGACGCGGTCCGGGTGGGCCCATTCCATCGCGAACACGATCCCGACGATGTCGATGATCGAATCCAGGGCGCCGACCTCGTGCAGGTGGACTTTCTCCACCGGCATCCGGTGAATCGCCGCCTCGGCCTCGGCCAGCCGCTGAAACATGGCTTTCGCCCGGTCGCGGCCGGACAGCGAGAGTGCGGACGTATCGATCAACGCGAAGATCTCTGGAAGAGATCGGTGTGGATGATGATGCGGGTGCTGGGTGCTGGGTGCCGGGTGCTGCGTGCCGGGTGCGGGGTGCTCGTGGTGCGCATCCGCGTGATCGTGCTCGTGCACGACGAAATGCGTCGCCGACAGATTGGCGCGGAGCACTTTGTGGGCGTGGATATGCACACCCGGGAGCGCCAGGCTTCCCAGCGCGCCCTTCAACGCTTCAAGCGGCAGACCGGCATCGAGCAGCGCCCCGAGGGCCATGTCGCCGGAAATGCCCGAGAAACAGTCAAAATACAGCACCCTCGACACTACAGTTCCCTCATCTCCTTGAAGCTCCAGTACCGCCCGTCGCCGAGCACGATGTGATCGACGAAATCGATGCCCATCAGCACGCCGGCGGCCGCGAGCCGCTGCGTCAGCTCCGCATCGTCCGGGCTTGGCGTCGGATCGCCGGACGGATGATTGTGGAACGCGACGATGGCCGCGGCGCCGCCCAGCATGGCCTCCCGGTACACGTCGCGCGGCGCGATTCCTGCCGTGTCCAGTGTGCCCACCGTCAGCACCGGCACCCACAGCAGGCGATGCCTCGCGTCGAGCAACATGATTCCGAATTGCTCGGTGCGGCGCGATCCGAACCGCGGCATCAGATACTCGGCCGCATCCCGCGGACGGAGGATCTGCGGCCGCGTCCCCGGCGGGCGCGTCAGCGTCCGCCGGCCAAGTTCGAGCGCCGCGACGATCTGCGCCGCCCGCGCGCGCCCGACCCCCGCGATCCGCACCAGATCGTGGCACGTCGATCGCGCCAGCCCGTGCACGCCGCCCGCGTTCGCGAGCAGTTCGTTCGCCAGAACGAGCGCGCTGCCCCGCCGCGATCCGTGTCCGAGGACGAGCGCGACGAGTTCGTTGTCGCCCAACGCCGCGGCGCCGTGTCGTGACAGCTTCTCGCGCGGCCGATCGTCGACCGACAGGTCTTTCATCGTACTACAGCCACACGTATACTTGAGCCCATGTCGTTTCGTCGCATCGTGCTGTCGCTGGCCGTGGTGGCGGCACTGAGCGGCGTCTCGTGCGGTGACGATCCCCCCGACAAGGAAATGCAGGCGGCGCAGGCCGCGATCGACGCGGCGAGCGCCGTCGGCGCCGATCGGTATTCCCACGACGAGTTCGTCGCGGCGCAGCAGGCCCTCGCCCGCGCGAAGGACGCCGTCACGCAGCGCGACTACCGGCTCGCGCTCGGCCAGGCGCTCGACGCCCGCACCCGCGGGCAGAACGCCGAACACGAGGCGACGAGTCACAAAGCCGAGGCCCGCAGCGCCGCCGACGGCGCTATTTCTGACGCGACCATGGCGCTCACGGCCGCGCGCGCGAGTCTGAAGACGGCGGAGGCGAACCGCGCACCGGCGCGCGCGCTGACCGCCGGCCGGCGCGCGATCGGCGACAGCGACAAGGCCTTGCAAAAAGCGCGCACGGCGTTCGGGCAAGAGGATTTCCCCGGTGTGACCGCGGCCTTGAACGGCGTGACCGCACGCCTGCAGTTAGTTACCCAGGATCTTGCCGTGTTGACGCCGTCAGGTAACCGCCGGCGTCATTGATTCCTGTTGGAAGAATTTGATCGACGCGGCCCGTCGCCGGTTCGAAGAATCTAGCGTCCCGCCCACACTCCGTCGAACAGAATCTCCGCCCACCCGGTGAGATAGACGGCCTCTTCGCGCCACTCGACCCGCTGCGCCCCGCCCGGCGCCACGACCTCCGCGTCGCGCTTCGCGCCGCCGAACGCGGCCGCGGCGATCAATGCGGCGCAGGACCCTGTCCCGGAGGACATGGTCGGACCGACGCCGCGTTCCCAAATCAGAATGCGCACCACTTCGGGACTCTCGACGACGGCAAACTCGACGTTGGTGCCCTCGCGGAACGCCTCGTGACGCTCGATCGCCGGCCCCAGACGCCGAAAGCGCGCCTCGTCGGGCATGGGCCCCAGCACGACGCTCTGCGGGTTGCCGAACGTCATCGTGACGACCTCAAGCGTCTCGCCGGCAGCCGTCAGCTGAATCCGCCGCAGACCTTCAGGCAGGCCCATCGCGGCCCGGAACGTCTGGCGCGTCTTCGTCGTCGCGGTGCGCGTCAGTTGCTTCACGCCGCCTTCGGTGTGAATCGCGATCTCGGGCGCGTCTCGCGTGTCGTTCCGCAGCAGCAGCGCCGCGAGCCCTCGCACACCGTTGCCGGACACTTCCGCCCGTCCGCCGTCGGCGTTGAACAAGACCATCGTCGCGCCACGGGGCGCCGAGGCGAACAGGATCAGGCCATCGGCGCCGACGCCGGTGTGACGATCGCAGAGCTCGCGGGCGAGAACGTCAAGGGCCATGCCCGAAACGCCCGCGGCCTCGACGTACAGGAAGTCGTTGCCGTAGGCGTGGGCCTTGCTGAATTTGATCATCGAGTCATCTGGTTATCTGGTCATTGGGTCCGGGTCTGGGTCTGGGTCTGGGTCTGCGTGCGCCGATTTTCGAGAACCATTCGCTCGCCCGGGCCGTCAAACTATAACCCACGCGTTCCGCGGCAAAGGCCCTCATGACCCGTGATCTCGATTCGCTCGTCGCCCGCACGCTCGACGTCCTCGTCGTGGGCGGCGGCATCACCGGTCTCGCCATCGCGTACGACGCGGCCCAACGCGGCCTTGCGGTCGGGCTCATCGACCGCGATGACTTCGGGAATGCCGCCGCGATCCGCAGCTGGCCGATCGTCAGCAACGACATCCGCCCTCCCTCCTCCACCGGCGGTCAGCACGCGCGCGAGCGTCAGACGCTGGCGCGCGTGGCTCCGCACGCCGTGTCGCCGGTCGCCTGCGTGGTTCCGATCTATCGGTCGCTTCGCCATGGCTCCCTCGTCACGCGGACCGTCTTGGCCGCTGCGGCCCTGCGATTCAGACGCGCGCGCGATCTTCCGCCCTCGCTTCGCCTGCCGCGTGCCCACGTCGTGTCGCGGAGCCATGCCATTCAGCAGTTTCCCGGCCTGCGACGCCAAGGCTTGACAGGGGCTGCTGTCCTTCACGACTACCTCGCACCCGAGCCCGATCGGCTCGTCTTCACGTTCGCGCTGGCCGCGGCCGAGCATGGCGCCGCTCTGGCGAATCACGTCGAGGCGCTGGCGCCGTTGGTCGATGGCCGGCGCGTCGTCGGCGTCCGGGCCCGCGACGCCGTGAGCGGTCGCGCGATGGAGATCGGCGCGCGCGTCACGATCAACGCGACCGGCTCCGCCGTGGACGCCTTGCTGGCACCACTCGACGCGGCCACCCGCCTTCCGATGCACGATCGTCTGACCATCGTCACGACACGTGACGCGGGCGAGGACGTCCTCGGCGGCTTCGCCGAAGCCCGTCGGCCGCTGTTTCTCGTGCCGTGGCGCCAGCGCGCGCTCTTCGGCCCGTGGTACGGCGACGCGGACCTTTCCGCGTTTGTCGTCCAGCTGAACCAGGCGTTCCCCGCGCTCGATTTGTCAACGAAAGACATCACGCTGGTCCATCGCACGCGCGTACCCGTGGCTGCCGCTGATCACGTGCTCGATCACGCCGCGACCGGCATCGACGGCGTCGTCACGGCGATCGCGGCGTCCGCAGTCACGGCGCGAGCGGTCGCGGAACGCGTGACGGATCTTGCGCTCGTGAAGCTCGCGCGCGCGCCGTCGCCCAGCCGGACGGCGGACACGATCCTTCCCGGCGGCGGCCTCCGCGATGTCGGCGCCGCAATCGGGGACGTGCGCCGCGAATACGACGCAGGCCTGCCGACCGACACCATCCCGCATCTCCTCGTCGCGTACGGATCGCGACATCGGGATCTGTTGGAACTGGCATCGAGCCGGCCGGACTGGCGCACGCGCGTGGCGCCTGGCTCGCCCGTCATCGGCGCCGAGCTCGTCCACGCCGCGCGGGCGGAGATGGTGACGCGCCTTGCCGATGCGGTGATGCGACGCACACCGATCGGTGCGCTGGGCGAACCTGGCGAAGAATCGCTGACGCGCGCGGCTGAGATCGTCGGGGGCGAGTTGCGCTGGCCTGCGGAACGCGCGCGCGACGAGATCGCCGCGGTCCGGACGCTCTACGGGACCCTGAAGCCGTTGAAGACGTAGGTCAGCCCGGTCGTGAAGCCGACGGTCGGATCGACCGACGTCAGCCCGAAGAAGAGCCCGGCGTCGAGCCGCAGCATTCCCATCGTGTAGCGCGCGCCGAGCTTCAACAACCCACGCGTCTCGGTCCCGGGAAATGCCGGGCCGCTGCGTGTTGAGACGCGGCCGTTGAACTCGCCCACCAACTCCGCCTGCTGCGTTACCGCCCGCGCGAACGAGAGGCCGTACGTCAGGTCGTCGTTCTGGCGCGCGCCGTCGGTCGGATCGCTAAGGATGCCCACGCCGAGGTTTCCGACAACGCGAATCGATTGTACGGTCTTGGCGCCGAGCAACGAGATGAAGAAGTCCGTCGTGTTCAGGTCCAGGCCGCTGGCGTTCGATGCGGTCGGCAGCTTGGTCGCGAAGCGGATGCCGATCGCCGGGCGGCTTTCACTCTCCGACAGGAGGCGAATCTTCGTCGCGACAACCGCGTCGTCGACGCCGTGCGAGCTGTCGCCGACCGGCACGGACGCCGCCAGCGGGGCGAACGGGTTGCGCTGGCTGATGTTGAGGCGGCTGTAGAGGTCGCCGTCGATCTGAAACTCCGCAATCGAGCTGATGCCGAAGCTGATCCCGATGGTCGGGAATCGCAACAGATTCCCTCTCAGCCCCGAGACCGGATACTGCTGATCGTGCACCAGATCCATGCCGGTCTCGAGCAGAATGCGGCCGGCGCCCACAGTCTCGGGATCCTCCGTGGCGAGCGGCCGCTGCTGCGCCGCCGCCGGCAGCGCCCGCAGCGCAAGGAGAGTGACGAGCGCGACCAGACTCACACATCGATACCGCATGCGAAACCTCATGGTGTCAGAGACGTTTTCGACTATCCAGGAGCAGCGTGACGGGGCCGTCGTTCACGAGCGAGACCTGCATCGTCGCCTGGAACTCGCCCGTGGCCACCGTGACGCCGCTTGCCTGCAACGCGCGCACGACGTTCTCGTAGAGCGGCTTCGCGACGGCGGGCGGCGCCGCGTCATCGAACGACGGGCGCCGGCCCTTCCGGCAATCCGCCGCGAGCGTGAACTGAGAGACGACCAGGACGGCGCCACCCACGTCCTGCACGGAGAGGTTCAGATGCCGCGAGGCGTCAGACGGATCCTCGAAGATGCGGAGGTCGCGCACCTTGCCGGCAATGCTCTGCACGTCGTCCGGGCCGTCGCCCTTCTCGACGCCAACGAACACCAGAAGACCGCGGGCGATGCGGCCGACGATCTGGCCCTCCACCGTGACTGACGCGGTCAGCACGCGCTGAACGACGGCTCTCATTTCAGGGTCCGGCTAAAGCCGGACACCACGAACATCTTCCGCCTCCGCGCTGACCTCGTTCGTGGGGTCCGCCTTCAGGCGGACCTGTGCGCGGAGGTCTCCCGGCGGATTGAGACGCGTGTCGAGCAGGTGTCGCGGCGCGACGTTCGCCAGCGCCTTCAGCATCGATTGCTTCACGCCCGGATGCTCGCGCTCGAGCTCCATCAACAGGCGCTTCGTGCGCTGGCGCTGCAGGCCGAGGTCGCCGCACGCCGGACAGCAGCAGCCGATGATGGACAGATCGCACTCCTTGGTGTACGCCCGCGCCTCGTCTTCACCCACGTACACCAGCGGCCGGATGACCACGTGCTGGCCGTCGTCGGACACGAGCTTCGCGGGCATCGCCTTGAGCGCGCCCGCGAAGAACAGATTCAGCAGCAGCGTTTCGATGAAGTCGTCCGCGTGGTGGCCGAGCGCGATCTTCGTCGCGCCCTCCTCCTTCGCGATCCTGTAGAGCACCCCGCGGCGAAGCCGAGCGCACAGCGAACACGGCGTCGCGCCGTCGTCGAGGAGATCGTCGATCGTCTCGCCGATGTTCGTGTGCTCGATGCGATAGTCCCAGCCGTGCGCCTTGCACGTGCTCGCGATGAGGCCGTGTTTGTATTCCTTGTAGCCGGAGTCCACGTTGACCGCGACCAGCGAGAACCGAATCGGCGCGCGCTGGCGCAGGACGTCGAGGATCTGCAGGAGCGCCCAGCTGTCCTTGCCGCCCGACAACCCGACCATGACGCGGTCGCCGTCCTCGAGCATGGCGTAGTCGACGATGCCCTTCGTCGTTTTCCGGGCCAGGCGCGCTTCGAGCTCGCTGCGATAACTCATACGCTTCGATCTTAGACGATTAATGGCGTCGCACGGCCGCCGCATCGTTCGGCGACAGGCGTCGTTCCGCCACCAGCGTGACCGGCGTGCCCAGCTGGTCGAGCAGCCCGAGGCGATCCAGGATCTTCTCGGACGCGATGGTGAAACGGCGGGACCCGATCGCCCGGTGCAGGGTGATGGGCAGCACGAACTGCCGGTGAACCGAGCGCACGCGAAAACCGGATCGGTCCAGCGCGTCGGCAATCGCGGCGTTCGTGACCAGGCTGTAGGCGGCGGACTGCGCACCACGCGTCCGGGTGACGCGCCGCACCAGCGCCCCCAGCAGCGCCGCGCTCATGACGGGAAAGTAGTCCAGGATGACGAGACGCTCGGCGACCCGGCACAATTCCGACACGCTCCGCCGCCACTCCCGCGTGTGCACCAGGAGTCCAACACCAACGGCCACGTCGAAGCTGCGGTCGGGAAGATCCAGGGCGCGGGGATCGCCGACACGAAACTCGATTTTGACGAACTCGGCCGCCGCGCGCTGCCGTGCCCGGACGATCGTCGCCTCTGAGGACTCGACCACCGTCACCTTCGCGCCGCCGCGCGCGAACAGCCGCGCCGCCCATTCACTGCCCTCGCCGACGGTCAGGATGTCGCGCCCGTGTATCCGCCCGGCGAAGTTGGCCATCACGCGAGCCTGCGTGCTCGCCACCAGATCGCCGATGGGCCCCGACACCGGGCGATTTTCGCATGAAATCGTGGTACAGTGACGCGTCCGTTCCCGCGATGTCCCCGGCTCCGGCCCGAACTTCTCCCATGCGCCGCTCCGTCGTGCTCGTCCTCAAGATTGGGGTCAGCGTGGCGTTGCTCTGGCTGCTGTTCGCACGAAGCGACGTCGCCCTCGCAGGACTCTGGACGACCGCGCGCCGGGCATCGCTCGTGTGGCTGGCCGTAGCCTTCGGTCTGTACACGATCAATATGATCGCGACCAGCTGGCGCTGGTACCTGTTGCTCCATGCGCAGCACGTTCATGTGGGCCAGCGCTCGCTCTTCGGCTCGCTGCTCGTCGCGGCCTTCTTCAATAACTTCCTGCCGAGCAACATCGGCGGCGACGTCGTCCGCATCGGCGACACGGCCCGCGCGGCCGGCTCCAAGACGCTCGCGACGATGGTGGTGCTCGTCGACCGGGGGCTCGGGTTGGCGGCCCTGGTGTTCGTGGCGGCCGTCGGCGCGACGTGGGCCGTCGCCACCCACCATGGCGTGATGCCGATCTCGCCCGTGTGGCTCTGGACAGGATTTGTGGCCGGGATGGTCGTCGCGGCGCCGGCCGTCTTCGCGCCAGACGCGTTCAGCCGCCTCCTCCGTCCGCTGATGGTGTTCCATCCGGAATGGGTCGGCGGCCGCATCGAAAAGCTCACCAAAGCCCTCGCGCGCTTCCGGGAGACTCCGGGGGCACTCCTGTCGTGCTTCGGCACCGCGATCTTCGTGCAGGCGACGATGGTCGTGTTCTACTTCGCCGTGGCGTACGCGCTCAGGCTCGACGTCGGCTTCTGGGATCTCAGCGTCATCGTGCCGCTGTCATTCGTTGTGCAGATGCTGCCGATCTCGTTCGGCGGCTTCGGCGTGCGCGAAGCGACGTTCTCGATTTACTTCGCCGGCATCGGACAGTCGAAGGAAGGCGCGATTGCGATGTCGCTCGTCGCACAGGCGCTCATCATGCTGTTCTCGCTCAGCGGCGCCGCGGTGTACGTGTCACGCGACCATCGTCGGCATCAGCATCCCCACCATCATCCTTCTCACAAGGCCTGACGCCGCGATCGGTTCCACACGAGGTACACGACGAACCCGCCTGCCAGGACGCCGACGACGATCAATGAGGCTGCGACCCCGTGGTCGTGCATGTACGTCATCGCCCGGTCGCCGTACTTCACGGCCAGCAGGCCCAGCACGAGATACCGCGCGCCGCGTCCGATCGCGACGGCCGTGAGAAACCGCGTCGCGTTGATGCCGGCGGCGCCGGCCAGGACGACGAACACTTTGAACGGCGCCGGCGGTGGCAGAATCGACGGGACGAGCACGGCCATCACGCCGTATCGCTGGAAGGCGCGCATCGCGCGGTCGACGCTCGAGCCGGCGAATCGCTTCCGCACGAGCGCCTCGCCGCCCTTCCGCCCGAGGTAATACATGATCAGGCAGCCCGCCATGGAGCCGAGCGTGGCGCTCGCGGCGTACACCAGCATGCGGGACGGCTGCTGCGTGACCATGTAGACGACCAGCAGATCCGCAATCTCAGGAAGTGACAAGAATGAGGAATCGAGAAAGGCGACGAGGAAGAGTCCCGGGGCGCCCCACACCAACGCGAGCGCACGCAGCTTGTCGGCGAATCTGCCCATAGAATAAACGGGTGATTATACCGTCTCGACGCCGCGCAGTTCCGATGCTGCTCGCGATCGTCGCGGCGATCGGCGGCGCAGCGGTCGCCTGGTACTACGCGAATCTCGGGCTGACGCTGAGCCACTACGACGCGCGCGGACATTTGGTCGTCGCGCGGCGCATCTTCGACAGTCTCACGCCGGGCTGGCAGCAGATCGGCGCGGTCTGGCTGCCGCTGCCCCATCTCCTTAACGCGCTGCCGGTACAGATCGATTTCTTCTATCGAACCGGCGCGTCGGCAATCGCGATTTCCATTGCCTCCTTCGCCGTCGCCACGGCCGCGATTGGATGGATCGTGCTGCTCATCACCGAGTCGGCCGGCGCCGCGGCCGCCGCCGCCGCCGTCTTCGCCCTGAATCCGAACGTCCTGTATCTCCAGGCGACGCCGATGACGGAACCGTTGCTGCTGGCGCTGACGACGACCGGAGTGGGGTTGTTGATGGCCGGATCGCGCCCCGGCGGGCCTAAAAGGCCCGCCTCCCAAATCGTCGGCTGGGTGTTCGCCCTCGCGTGTCTGACGCGCTACGAGGCCTGGCCGGTGACCTGCGTGGCGCTCGCCGCCGCCGTCTGGACGAAGTGGCGCGCCGGCGACTCACTGGCGGGCGCGGTCCGCAGCGTCGGCACGATCGCGCT
>Ga0326726_10005962_pt1 | contig 10997 bp, 14 predicted proteins | sample MHFenrmetagenome_2_FD_207603 | JGI IMG/M metagenome (GOLD analysis project Ga0326726, IMG submission 207603) | Lab enriched peat soil microbial communities from Michigan Hollow, Ithaca, NY, United States - MHF15MN | ecosystem: Environmental > Terrestrial > Soil > Wetlands > Peat | place: USA...
CGTCGATCTTCTGCTCGACCAGGCAGTTCACTGCAGCCGCCGACCCCGCCACCAGCCAGATTCCGAGTATTGCCGAGAGCAGGAGCCCGGGCGGCACCATGCCCGGCGTGGCGAGGAACATTCCGATTGCCGCGCAGAACACGATGAGCGATACCACGCGAGGCTTCGTGAGGCCGAGGAACTGGCGTAGGCGCAAACCGGAGGCGGTGAGGGCGAATTGCATGGGCGGAAATCTTACCATCACGGTCCTAGCCGATTCGCGAGGCTCTGAGCAGGCGGGCAAGGTCTTTCAGCATTTTCCGCCCATCGGGATCACCGGGAAAACGCAGCATGAGGCTTCCCAACGGATCGATCACGTAGATGTATCGGGCCGGACTCTCCGACGAGGCCAATTCCTCGAGGAGACTCGCGTCGGGTGGGCGCACCACTATCAAGCCCTCGTGCTCGCGCAGCAGCGCCGGGGCCGGGACGGCCGCATCGTCGAGGAGCCATACTCGCTCGATTCTCTCCGCGTCCTTGCCCAGCGCAAGACGCGCTTGACGCATGTACACGAGTCTTTTCTGACAGCTGTCGCCGCAGGCCGCGGAATCGACTTGCAGCAATACCCATCTGCCGCGCAACTGCGAGAGTCGGAACGAGCCGCCGTCGAGGCGGCGCAGCTCGGGATCGGACAGGGAGCGAGGCTCGATCAGCTCCCCGTAGTTCGTCCGAGATTGCGGCTGCCAGACGAAGTAGGCGAGCCAGGCCGCTACCGTCGGGGCTGCGCAGAGCGCGAGAATCACCAGAGCAACGCTCCGGCCGCGCCGGCGCTGCTCATCGGGCGGCAGCGGAACCGGTTCGCTTGAAGCCGAGAGCGACATAGAGCACGGCAGCGAGCGCCGCAAATGAATACCACTGCAGCGCGTAGCTGCGATGCCGTTCGACGCCTGAGTCGGGGCGCTCCCACGCTCTCATGAGACCGTCGCGAGCATCGCTCGTCTGCTCGATCAGGAACGGCTGAAGACCAAGCCCAAGCCGCTTTTCCTCGCGCGGGAGCGCCAGATTCTGGCGCAGGCTCCCCGATTCCGCCTCCGGAGCGAGCTCGAGAAATCGCGTGCCGGGCACGACGGCCACGCCCTCTATCGTCTGAACGCCTTCGGGGGTAGGCACATCGGGCAGCCTCGAGCGATCGCCCGCAGCGATCCAGCCGCGGTTGATCAGAACGTACATACCGCCGCTCTCGAGCTTGAGCGGCGTGACGACGTAGTACCCGGCCGCGCCGTGCATCACCTTGTTGTCGAGGAAAAACGTATCGCCCGCCACGAAGGCTCCGCGCGCCGCAACGCGGCGACGCTCGAAGCCTGTGGCGCCGACACGGGCCGGCGGCACCTGGAGCACCGGCCCCCGTGCCGCCTCGTCCAGCATTCGACCTGCCTCGAGCTTCTCTTCAGCGCGCCGCGTCTGCCAGTTACCCAAAGCAATGGTCAGCACGATGAACGCCGCGGCAGCCAGGCTGGGTACCCAGCCTGGCCTGAACGTACGGCCTGCGATCCTGACCCCGCTCGACATGGCGCTACATGTATTGGAGTACACTCGGTGCCGGCTGTTCCCGTCTCAGCATGAAAATCGTCGTCATCCTGATCTTCATCGCAATACTTGCGAGCCTCGGCTCGGCGCTGTTCTTTCTGGTGACCGATCGCGGCCAGTCCAAACGCACCGTCAAAGCCCTTGCGATGCGCGTCGGGCTCTCGCTCGGCTTGTTCCTGCTGTTGATGGCTGGATACTACTTCGGCCTCATTCCCGGCAAGATCACCTAGCCGCCGGACGCTCGCGCAGCTGCGCGGCGAGCGGCACCGCGCAGCCGCTCCGCGGTTCAGGTGCGTGCGCGCGTCTACAGCCAGTAGACGAAGATGAACAGCCCGAGCCACACGACGTCGACGAAGTGCCAGTACCAGGCCACGGCTTCGAAGGCGAAGTGATGCTCCGGCTTGAAGTGCCCGGCGAGGCAGCGGACCAGAATCGTGGTCAGCATGATGGCGCCGAGTGTCACGTGAAAGCCGTGGAAGCCCGTGAGCATGAAAAACGTGGATCCGTAGATCCCGGTCGTCAGCTTGAGGTTCAGCTCGGAGTAGGCGTGGCTGTACTCGAAGGCCTGTAATCCGAGAAAGAGAACACCGAGACCGATGGTCAGGAACATGAAGAGCGCAAGCTGCCCGCGCTTGTTCTCCTTCAGGGCCCAGTGGGCGATGGTGACGGTCACGCCTGATGAAAGGAGCAGCAGCGTATTGATCGCGGGGATCCCCCAGGCCGCCATGGGCGTGAATGGATCCTTAAAGTCAGGCCCGGCGGAGGGCCACTGGGGCGCGAAATCCGGCCAGAGCAGTTTGTTGTCCAGGCTTCCGAGATCGGGCATGGCCAGCTGCCGCGCGTAATAGAGGGCACCGAAGAAGGCGGCGAAGAACATCACTTCGGAGAAGATGAACCAGCTCATGCCCCAGCGGAACGATGTGTCCTCCCAGCGGCCGTACTTTCCGCCTTCGGATTCGCGGATCACGTCGCCGAACCAGCGCACCATCATGAACACCAGGATCGCAAAGCCGAGGAGCACGAGGTAGCGCCCGGGCTCCCACCCGTTGAACCAGCTCGCAGCGCCGGTCGCCATGAAGAGCAGAGCCGCCGAGCCGAAGATCATCCAATGCGACGGGTTGGGAACGTAGTAGTGCTGAGCGTGGTCGCTCATCTTCCTCTCCTTTGATTACGCAACGCGGCCGATGATGAACTTCACCAGCAGAACCAGGCTCAATACGAAGATCGCCGCGCCGACGAGCCCGGCAATCACGACCTGCACCGGCTTGATCTGCGCCAAATCCTTTTCGTGCTCTGCGCGTCTACGAATACCGAAGAACGACCAGAACACCGCTTTCGCGACCTGCAGCGGGGATGCGGTCTTGGGCTCTGGCCCCGCCTTCATGGCTCTCACCCCCGGCCATCCTGCGCTCCGTTCACCTCGAAAAAGGTGTACGAGAGCGTCACGGTGTTGATCTCTTGGGGCAGCTTCGGGTCGATCAGGAAGACCACGGGCATCTTGCGCACCTCCCCCGGACCGAGCGTCTGCTGCTGAAAGCAGAAGCATTCCATCTTCTTGAAATAGAGCACCGCCTGCTGCGGGCCGTAGCTGGGAACCGCCTGGCCCGTCACCGGCCGGTCGAGCGCGTTCCTGACCTCGTAGAGAACCTGAGTGACTTCGCCCGGATGCACCGACACGCTCGCTTGGAGCGGCTTGAAGACCCATGGCAGGCGCTGGGTATTGGCGTCGAACTCGACTGAGACGTTGCGCGTGGGATCGACCTGCGTGTTCTGTGCGGCGACTGCATCCGGCTGGAACACGTTGCGGATACCCGTCACCTCGCAGATCTTCTCGTAGAATGGTACCAGCGCAAAGGCAAAGCCGAACATGACAGCCGCACCGACCAGCAGCTTCCTCAGCAGTTGCCGGTTTGCAGTCGCGCGATCGTCGGACCGGTGCATCATTTCAGGATAATGTACTTGAGCACGATGCCCAGGAAAAAGACGAGCGCGATCGAGCCGAGCACCAAGGCCGTTCTGACGTTGTCGCGCTGCTGCGCTCGGGTCACTTCACCACCGGCTGCTCGTGGAAGCTGTGGTAGGGAGCGGGGCTCGCCAGGTGGGTCCACTCCAGTGTATCGGCGCCCTCCCAGGGCCTCTGGCCCGCTTTCTCGCCCCGCCCGAGCACTGTCACCTTCAGGATGAGCCACAGGAAAAGGAGCTGCGAGAGCCCGAAGCCGAACGCCCCGATCGACGCGATCTCGTTGTACCCGGCGAACTGCAGGGCATAGTCGGGAATCCTGCGCGGCATGCCCGCAAGGCCGAGGAAGTGCATCGGGAAGAATGTGATGTTGAAGAAGATCATCGAGAGCCAGAAGTGCCACTTCCCGAGCGTTTCGTCGTACATCCTTCCGGTCCACTTGGGTACCCAGAAATAGAACCCCGCGAAGAGGGAGAACAGCGATCCTGCGACGAGCACGTAATGGAAGTGCGCCACGACGTAGTAGGTATCCTGCAGCTGGATGTCGATCGGCATGATCGCCAGGATCAGCCCGGTGAACCCGCCCATGGTGAATACGAAGATGAAGCCCACGGCGAACAGCATCGGCGTCTCGAAGGTCATCGAACCACGCCACATCGTAGCGAGCCAGTTGAAGACCTTCACTCCCGTGGGCACCGCGATCAGCACCGTCGCGTACATGAAGAACAGGACACCCGCGGTGGGCAATCCCACGGTGAACATGTGATGCGCCCAGACGATGAACGAGAGGATCGCGATCGAGGCGGTCGCGTATACCATCGAGGAATAACCGAACAGGGGCTTGCGCGCGAAAGCCGGGATCACCTGGCTGATGATGCCGAAGCCGGGCAGGATCATGATGTAGACCTCAGGATGCCCGAAGAACCAGAAGATGTGCTGGAACATCACCGGATCTCCGCCGCCGGCGGCATTGAAGAAGGAAGTGCCAAAATGGCGGTCGGTGAGAACCATGGTCACCGCGCCCGCAAGCACCGGCATCACCGCGATCAGCAGGTAGGCCGTGATCAGCCACGTCCAGACGAAGAGCGGCATCTTCATCAGCGTCATCCCGGGGGCGCGCATATTGAGGATGGTGGTGATGATGTTGATCGAGCCCATGATCGAGGACGCGCCCATGATGTGCAGGGCGAAGATCGCGAGATCCATCCCTGGCCCCATCTGCGTGGAGAGCGGCGCATAGAGAGTCCACCCGGCCGCAACCGCGCCGCCCGGAACGAAGAAAGACGAAACCAGCAGGGTCGCCGCCACCGGAAGCAGCCAGAAGCTCCAGTTGTTCATGCGCGCGAACGCCATGTCGGGCGCGCCGATCATCATCGGCACCTGCCAGTTCGCGAAGCCGACGAACGCCGGCATGATCGCGCCGAACACCATGATGAGGCCGTGCATGGAGGTCAGCTGGTTGAAGAATTCCGGGTGCCAGAACTGCAGGCCCGGCTGAAACAGCTCTGCGCGGATGCCGAGCGCGAGAATCCCGCCGACCAGGAACATGGTGAAGCTGAACCACAGATAAAGAGTGCCGATATCCTTGTGGTTGGTGGTCGTGATCCAGCGCATGATCCCCGAGGGATGGTGCTCGTGATCGTGCGCGTGGCCGGTATCGATGACTGCGCTCATGAGATGCTCCTAGTGCTCATTGTCCGTTCGCCGGTTCGCGGGTACTTCATTTCCGCGCGGCTTTGATCTCGCTCGGCTGGATCACTTCGCCCGTCTTGTTGCTCCAGCTGTTGCGCTCGAAAGTGATGACCGCCGCGATGTCGGTGTCGGAAAGCTGCTTGCCCCAAGGTGCCATCGCCGTCCCCTGCTTGCCATTCAGCACGATCTCGATATGTCGGCCTCTGGGCTCCTTGATGAGCGCCGAGCCGTCGAGCGCCGGGAAGGCCCCCTTCACGCCCTGGCCGTTGGCCTGGTGGCAGGCGACGCAGTTCGTCGCGTAGACCTTCTCGCCGCGCGCTTTCAGCTCGGCGAGATTCCATTTCTTGCTCGGATCGTCCGCCGCTGCGGCCGACTTCTTCTTCTGCTCCGCCACCCAGGCCGAATATTTTTCCGCCGACACGACCTCGACGACGATCGGCATGAAACCGTGGTCCTTTCCGCAAAGCTCCGCGCACTGTCCCCGGTACGTGCCCTCTTTTTCCGCCCTGAACCAGGTATCACGGACAAACCCGGGGATCGCGTCCTGCTTCACGCCAAAAGCCGGAACCATCCAGGAGTGAATGACGTCGTTCGCCGTCGTGAGGACGCGGATCTTCTTGCCGACGGGCACCACCAGCGGATTGTCGACTTCGAGCAAATAGTGCTCGTTCTTGGGCGCCTTGCCGTTGATTTGGTCCTGTGGCGTCGCCAGGGCGGAAAGGAAGCTGATCCCCTCGCCCTCGCCCTTCAGGTAGTCGTAACCCCATTTCCATTGGTAGCCGGTGGCCTTGATAGTGATGTCCGGGCTGGTGGTGTCCTTGATGTTCAGGACCGTCTTGGTGGCCGGCCACGCCATGAAGATCAGCACGAGGAGAGGGATGGCCGTCCAAAAGATCTCGACCGTCGTATTCTCGTGAAAGTGCTCGGCCTTGTGGCCTATGGACTTCCGGTGAGCGTAGATCGAGTAGAACATCACACCGAAGACGCCGATGAAGATAACGAGAATGATCCACATCATCTTGACATGGAGGTCGTCGATCTCTGCGGCAACGCGAGTTACCGGTGTCTGCAAGTTCCACTGATAGGCGGCGTGCGCCGCTCCCGAAAGCGCAAGGAGCCAGGCTGCCGCGATCCCTTTTTTCATCTTGTCCCTCGTGATTTTTCTTCGCTAGCGATTGGATAGGCTGCGCCGCAGATGCCCGGCGAGCGACGCTCGCCCGTCCGTGTCCAGATGACGCCCGATCTCGAGCTCGTTCCCGTGCGAGCGCAGCAGCAGGTGCAGTTCACAACCGAAACGCCGCTCGTCGAGGCGCAGCCACCTTGGATTGAATTCGTGGCGCACAACGCGCCCCGCGTCGCTGGCTTCCACCAGAAGCCTCCCCTCGGCGAGGGTAACACGCTCGTAATCCGCCGCATGCCGACCGTTCAGGTAGAAGGCCGTCGCGAGCGCGAGTATCTCAATGCCGGCGAACGGAAGGACAGGCCATGCCCCGAAGCACGCCCAACCTACCGCGATGCCCAGCGAAACGCATGCTGCCAAAGCGAGAACGCACAGAAGGTGCCGAGGTGAAATCGAGCAGTTGCGCTTGATGGTGAGGTCCAGAGCCGATTCCGATGCCGCCGTGTACACGCGAGATTCCACCCGAAACGCGATTCGCACTCGCCACCGGCGAAACGCTTGCCTGGAAGGATGCGGAAGATCCTCAAAAAACCGCGGTAAATTAGCACACTATCCCACGCCGGGCAAGCCGCATACCCGAGAGAAGTCGTCTTTCAGCTTGGAATTTTCGTCGCCCATTTCACGATCTGCCTGCCTTCGCCCGCATTGCGCGGTTCGCCCTTCCAGGCGTGGCCGTAGACGATTTCGACTGTCGCCGGCAGTCGCCCGTCCTTGCGCTCGCCCTCGTACGCGGCGAGCATCCTGCGCCAGGTGCCTCGCCCGGTCAGTGTCCGGGAGCGATCAAGGGCAGCGCAAGTCTGCCCGGAAGCCTTCAGGTCGCGGGCGAGATCTTCGACGCGAGAGTAAGTGAGGGTGATACTCTCGACATCCATGACCGGAGCGGCGAAGCCGCAAGCGACAAGCATGTCGCCCATGTCGTGCATGTCGACAAAGGGATGCACGCGGCGCGCGGGCGAGGCCGCGGAGAACGCGGATTTCAGCTCCTTCAGGGTATCGGGACCGTAGCTGGAGAACATCAGCAGCCCCCCGGGCGCGAGGACGCGCTGGAACTCGCGCAGCGCGGCCAGGGGATCGTCCGACCACGCCAGAGCCAGATTCGACCACACCATGTCGATCGCGCCCGCAGCCAGCGGCAGACATGCGAAGTCGGCGCACAGGTAAGCGCTCAGCGTTCCTTGGAGAAAGCGGCGCACCCGCCCCGGCAGGGACTCGGAGCGCGACGCGGCGCTGATCGCGGCCCGCGCAGAATCGACCCCGAGCAGCTCAGCTCGGGGATAGCGGTTGCGCAGCAGCCCCAGGCCTCGTCCGGTGCCGCATCCGGCATCGAGCACGCGCCGAGGGAGCAAGCGCACGTACTCGAGGCGCTCGAGCATTCGCCGTTCGACCTCGCGCTGGAGCGCCGCCGCGTCGGCGCCTTGCCGCGCCGCGCGTTCGAATGCGCGCCGCACCTGCCGCGCGTCCAGGCGAAAAGCGTCCATACCGATAGTGTAGGTGGTGCGATGCGCTGCCGCGCGAATGCGGCAGACACGCTTGCGGTTCTAAAGAGGGCGAATTCCGAGCTTGTCGAGCAGCGCGCGATCGCGCGCCGCCTCGGGATTGCCCGTAGTGAGAAGCTTGTCGCCGTAGAAAATCGAATTCGCGCCGGCGAGGAAGCACAGCGCCTGCACCGCTTCAGGCATCTCGGCACGCCCGGCGGAGAGGCGCACGAAGCTCGCGGGCATGGCAATGCGCGCGCAGGCGATGGTGCGGACGAATTCGCTCCAGTCCAGCTTCGGGAGCCCGTGGAGGGGCGTGCCCTCCACCTGCACGAGATCGTTGATCGGCACCGATTCGGGCGGCGGAGAAAGGCTCGCGAGCTGCGCGATCAGGCCGGCGCGCTGCGCGCGGGATTCACCCATGCCGACGATGCCGCCGCAGCAGACCTTGATGCCGGCATGGCGCACGCGCTCCAGAGTGTCGAGGCGATCGCCGTACTCGCGCGTGGTGATGATGTCGCCGTAGAACTCGGGTGCGGTATCGAGATTGTGGTTGTAGTAGTCGAGCCCTGCCGCCTTGAGCAGCTCCGCCTGGCCTTCGCGCAGGAGACCCAGCGTCGCGCAGGTTTCAAGACCCATGGCCTTGACCGCGCTCACTCTCTCGGCCACCTGCTCCAAGTCCTTCTGCTTGGGACCCCGCCATGCTGCTCCCATACAGAATCGCGTCGCACCATTCTCCTTCGCGGCCCTCGCAGCCGCGACGACATCCCCAAGCGGAACCAGGGGTTCGTTGTCCACTCCGGTCCGATAGCGCGCCGACTGCGGGCAATAGGCGCAGTCCTCGGGGCATCCTCCGGTCTTGATCGAGAGCAGGGTCGACAGTTGCACGGCGTTGGCATCGTGGTGCTGGCGATGGACACTCTGGGCGCGGTGAAGAAGATCGTTGAAAGGCAGGTCGAACAGCGCCTCGATTCCCGCGCGGGTCCAGGCGTCGCGCGACACGGACGGCTTGGGCTCTCGGTGAACCGCGGTGCCGGCTCGTTCGTTATGGGTGATGGGTGTCCTGATCTGCATTGCGCCAGCGCCCCTGAAGGTTACTGGACGAGGTCCGCGAATCATCGCGACAAGATTCAACCATGTCAAATCGTGAGCGTTTGCTCGCGCGCTGCGCTGCAGCCGGATTGAGCTGGCTTGGACAGGATTGTCCGCTTTGCGGCGCGAGGAGCGGACCGGAACTGTTGTGCGCGGCTTGTGCCGCAAGCCTGCCCGCGTTGCCCGAGCATTGCCCCCGGTGCGCGCTTCCCTCGCCCAGCGGATCCCTGTGCGGGGACTGCCTGGCGCGCCCTCCGCACTTCGACCGAACGCAGGCCTTGTGGCTCTACGAGTTCCCCTGTGACCGCTTGGTGCAGGCGCTCAAGTACCGCTCCTGGCTCGCGCTTGCCCCGTTCTTCGGAGGCAAGCTCGCGTCACTGCCGCTTCTCGCGGTCGACCTGGTCGTGCCGATGCCTCTGCACCCGGACCGGCTTGCACAGAGGGGATTCAACCAGGCCGTCGAGATCGCAAGGAGCCTCGCGAAGCGCGTCCGCCTCGCGCCGCGCGGCGCCCGGCGCATCAAGGACACGACTGCGCAGACTGAGCTGCCCTACGAAGAGCGGGCGAGGAACGTTCGCGGGGCTTTCGCTTGCGATCTCGATCTTACCGGCCAGAGCATTGCCGTTGTCGACGACGTCATGACGACCGGCGCGACCTTGAATGAGCTCGCCAGGGTGCTCAAGCGTGCGGGCGCCGCGCGCATCGAGAATCTGGTAGTCGCGCGTGCGGTACTGCGCTAGAGAGCGGCCAGAACTCCCTAGTTCTCTTCTCGCGGATCGCGCGCGAGCAATGCTTTAGCAGCTTCGCGCGGCGAGACACCACGGAACAGTACCCCGCACACGGCGCGGGTAATCGGCATATCGATGCCCTTTTCAGCCGCAAGCGATTCGACTGCGCGCGCCGAGAACACCCCCTCGGCGACGTGGCCGAGCTGCTCTAGGGTCGCCGCCAGCGGCTCTCCTTTGGCGAGGAGCAAGCCGACGCGCCGGTTGCGCGACAGCTCTCCGGTGCAGGTCAGGATGAGGTCCCCGGCTCCCGCCAGGCCCATGAACGTCTCCGCCCGCCCGCCGAGCGCCGTTCCGAGTCGGGCGAGCTCGGCCAAGCCGCGAGTGATAAGGGCGGCACGCGCGTTCAAGCCCAAGCCGAGGCCGTCGCTGATCCCGGCGGCGATCGCCATGACATTCTTCACCGCGCCGCTGATCTCGACCCCGACGACGTCGGTGCTGTAGTAGACCCTGAGGGTTGGCTGATGCAGTTCGCGCGCAACGCGCTTCGCGAATTCCGCGTCGCTTGCCGCAAGCGTGAGCGCGGTGGGAAGTCCCCGGGCCACCTCGAGCGCAAAGCTCGGCCCGGACAGGGTGCCGCAAGGGGCGCGCGCCCCAAGCACTTCGGCCGCGACCTGGTGGGGGAGTCTTGCGGTCGCCTGCTCGAACCCCTTGCACGCCCAGACGACCGGCCCGGCAAACCCTGCCGTGCGTATCTTCTCCAGCGTCTCCCGCAACCCCGCGGTCGGGGTTGCGACGAGGGCGAGGTCTCCTTGGGCAAGCGCGCCCTCCAGCTCCGCGGTGACGGTCACCCGATCGGGAACCGCTACTTCGGGAAGATATCGAGCGTAGCGCCGTTCAGACGCTATCGCAGATGCCAGGGCCCTGTCTCGTGCCCAAAGGGTGACGCGATGCTTTTCGGCGAGCGCAACGGCCAGTGCGCTGCCCCAGGCCCCGGCGCCGAGAATGGCGATCTTCAGCTCAGAGACCCCAGACCTGGCCGATCTTGAGGTAGCCGACCTGGCCGTCGGTATGCCGCACCTTGAGCCAGCCGCCGGCCTGAACCTCCGCAACATCCAGGGCGACGCCTTGCTGTGCCTGAAACACCAGGGCCGCCTGCTCGCTGGGTGACTGTCTCACTTCGGCGAACGCCGCAGTGACGACGACCGTGCGCTTGTCGGAGAGCGCTTTCTTCTCAACCCAAGTGAGATCGCCCGCCTGATCGCGCACCTTCACCCAGGCGTCGATGTTGATCACGACTTCGACCG
>Ga0326726_10005963_pt1 | contig 10996 bp, 8 predicted proteins | sample MHFenrmetagenome_2_FD_207603 | JGI IMG/M metagenome (GOLD analysis project Ga0326726, IMG submission 207603) | Lab enriched peat soil microbial communities from Michigan Hollow, Ithaca, NY, United States - MHF15MN | ecosystem: Environmental > Terrestrial > Soil > Wetlands > Peat | place: USA...
GCGCCCGAAGTTGTCGCGGGCGTACCCGACCATGGGCCGGCTGGCGACGCTCGCGGCGTACCGCGGGTGATACGGCAGCATCGTGAACTCGGCCGTGTCGGGCAGCGCGAGCTCCGCGCTGTCCAGAAGCTGGGCCACCGACAGCGGGGCCGCTCCAGGTGCGCCGGGCGCGGCGCCGCCGGGGGCGCCTGCGGCCGCGGCGGCCGGCTGGGCGTCGGAGGGCCGGAACACGCCGCCGCTGCGATAGACGGACTGGCCGGTCGAGGGCGCGGGGGTCGGCGCCGGGGTCGAGCCCGGGGGCGCGGCCGGATTCGCCGTCGGCACTGTCGGGACCGGGGCCGCGGGCGTCACCGCGGGCACGTCGCTGCGCGAGGGCAGGGCCGCGGCGGCCGCGAGGGCGACGCCGGGGGCCGGCCGCAGGCGCGTCAGGTACGCCATCGACGCCTCGCGGCGCAGCGGCTGGGCGCTCGCGTTCGCGAGCGCGATCGCGCCGGCCGGATTGGAGCGGAACGGCTCACGCCTGAGCGAGCGCGGATTGTCGGCGACGTAGACGTTGTAGGCGCCGTCCTCGTACACCGTGACCGCCAGGCGGTCGGACTGGCGGGCCCAGCTGATGGCCGGCGACAGGTCGGTGATGCCGTGCACGCCGGTGTAGAGCCGCGAGAGCTGGTACACGTCGCTCCCGCCGAAGTCGTAGAGGTAGACGTTGCTGATCCCGTTGCGGTCGGAGACGAACGCGATCGAGCTGCCGTCGGGCGCCCACTGCGGGTTGATGTTCTTCCCCTCGTCCATGTGCGGCAGGACCGTGATCGAATCCCCATCGAGCCAGTACAGCGCGATCTTCATGTTCCCGAAGCGCAGGATCGAGAAGTCGGTGTCGGTGCCACGGTCGGTCGTGAAGGCGATGCTCCGCCCGTCGGGGGACCACTGCGGCATCAGGTCGGCGTAGGAGTCGTTGGTCAGCCGCCGCAGGTTCCGACCATCGCGGTCCACGACGTACAGGTCGGTCCATCCGCCGCGGTAGCCGGTGAACACGATCTGCTGCCCGTCGGGAGAGAAGGACGGGTTGGCGATCCCGGCGAAGCCGAGCCGCAGGCGGGAGGTCACGCGGCGGTGCTGCACGTCGAGGAGGTTGAGCACGTCCTCGCCGCCGGACTTCGAGGTGATCACGAACTCCCGGCCGTCCTGGGACCACGACCCGGCGGAATTGATGAACCGGAACGACTCGTAGTTCGAGCTGAGCGAGGAGCCCAGCAGCTTCGTGATGTTGCGGCCGAACTCCGCGTCGGCCATGTACAGGTCCACGAAGATGAAGTTGCGCTCGGACAGGAAGAGGATCTTGCGGCCGTCGGGCGAGATCTGGGGCGCCACGTTGTAGCGTCCGCCGGTCTTCTTCTGGGTGAGCACGGCGCGCGCGATGGACCGCGGCCGCTCCTGCTCGGGTACCTGCGGCAGGTAGGTGTTCTGGACCGCCTCGACCCACTCGTCGCCGAGCTGCTCCAGGGAGATGCCGAGGGTGCGCTGGAACGCGCGCTCCACGCCGCCGGCGAGCGTCCCCTGGAGGATGGCACCGATGCTCTCGTCGCCCCACTTCTGGCCCACGTAGGCCCACAGCGCGTGTCCGAAGCGGTACGGGAAGAACCGATTGTCGTACGTCAGCTGCTCGATGGTCGGCATGTCGCCGTGCAGCGCGGCGTCGCGCATCCACATGGCGGTCTGCGGGTCCACCGGGCCGAGCGAGAGGTATTCGGCCATGCCCTCCATGAACCACAGCGGCGGGTTCACCTGGCTGATCGTCTGGAACCCGGCGCCGGCACGCCCGCGCGCGAAGATGTCGAACTGGAAGGCGTGCACCATCTCGTGCTGCAGCACGTGCTCGAAGTCGGCGGAGGCGCCCGTCATCGGCAGCACCATCCGGTGCCGATAGAAGTCGGTGAAGCCGCCCGTGCCCTCGCCGATGTCCTCGGGCGTGGTGTTCGTCTGCACGAAGTCCGACTGCGAGGCGTAGAGGATGATCGGCTTGCGCTCGACGAACTCGTGCTGGAGGATCCGCGAGAGCCGCGCGTAGGAGCGCTCCGCCATGCGCGCCGCGTCGAGCGCGGCGGGGCGCATGTCGCCGTAGAAGTAGAGGTCGAAGTGCTCGGTACGGATGATCTGCCAGTCGAAGGTCCGGTACTGGACCTTGTTCTGGCCGAAGTAGCTCTGAGCGCCGGCGGCCGCAGGGGCGGCGAACAGCGCGAGCGCGACCAGCCACGACAGGCGACGGCGCATCGATCCTCCCAAGGTCATACGTGTCGCTGCGGGGCGTCGCCCCACAGCGATTCCAGCTGGTAGAACGCCCGCGGCGTCGGATGGAAGACGTGGACCACCAGGTCCACGTAGTCCAGCAGCACCCATCGCCCCGCGCGCAGACCCTCGATCGCGTATGGCGATACACCGTGCTCGCGGAGCGCGGCGTCCACATGTTCCGCGATCGCGCGCACGTGCGTGTCGGAGGTGCCGGAGACCACCAGAAAGTAGTCTGCCGCGTCGGAGAGCGGCCTGAGGTCCAGGACGACCCCGTCCACCGCTTTCCGGTCGCGGCATGCCGCCACTGCCCACTCCAGCGCCGCCGCCGCTGTCGGCGGCCGCCGCGGCATGCCGGCAGCCGCCGACCTCTTCCTCATATGCGTGATTGTGCCGCTTTGTTCCCAGGACGATCGGGGATGCCGTCCTCGACCTGGTAGAAGACGCCCCAGGCATCGGGGCCCGCGTGCACCCCGATCACCGCCGTGACGGGGCTCACCACGATCTCGAAGGGATGGAACCGCTTGTGCAGCAGGTCGCGGATGTCGTGCGCCACGCGCTCGCAGTCGGCGTGCACGACGCCCATGCGCAGCCGCTGATAGTGCGCCGGCAGCGCTTCGTCGAGGAGCTCGACGACCCGCGGGACGAGGCCCGCACGGCCCCGCACCCGGTCCACGGGCGCGACCTTCCCGTCCCCGGTCAGTGACAGGATCGGCTTCATGTCGAGCATGGTTCCGAGCCAGCCCCGCAGCCGCGAGACGCGCCCCGAGCGGACCAGGTTGTCCAGCGTCGCCACGGTGAAGAACATCCCGGACTGGCCGCGCAGCCGCTCGAGCTCGACGGCGATGTCGGCGGCGGCCCAGCCGGCCTCGGCCAGCTCCGCGCCGCGCAACACCAGGAGCCCGAGGCCGAGCGAAGCGCTGCGGCTGTCCACCAGGCGGATCCCGCCCTCGCCGAAGGCGCGCCGCGCAGCCTCGGCGTTCCCGAACGTCCCCGAGAGGCCGCCCGACAGGAACACGCCCACGATCTCCTCGGCGCCGGCCCGGGCGTGCTCGTACGCCTCGGTGAACTTGGCCACGGTCGGCTGGCTGGTCGTCATGGGGACGTCGCCGGCGCGCAGCCGCAGGAAGAACTGGTGCGGCTGCACCTCGAGCCGGTCCTGGTAGACCCGGTCCTCCATCAGCAGCTGCAGCGGCACCATGGCGATGCCGTGCGTGTCGAGGAGGTCGTCGGGCAGATCGCAGGCGGTGTCGGTGATGACCGCCACGGGCCGCACCGCCTGGGTCAGCATCCGGTGCTGCTCGCGCATGTCCTCGGCCTTGCGCAGCACGACCTCACCCCACGACTCGGCCAGGTCGTAGAGCGGCAGGGGATCGTTGAGGTGGATGTGGACCCGCAGCAGGTCGGACGTGCGCAGCACGAGCAGCGATCCGCCTTCCAGCTCGTGCATACGATTGCGCGCGTCGGTCGAGCTCGGCAGGCTCTCGCCGCGGACGAGGACCTCCGTGCAGAAGCGGTAGTCCTGCGCCTGCGTGACCTCGAAGGTCGCGGCCGGAGCGGCGGCCGCCATGGCCCGTGCCTCCTCGGCGGCCTCGGCCGTGGCCTTGCCGTCGATCAGCCGGACGACCCCCTCGATGACCCGGACGAACCCCATGCCGCCCGCATCCACGACGCCCGCGCGCTTGAGGTCGGCCAGCAGGTCGGGGGTGTGCTCGAGCGCGACCTCCGCGTGGGACAGCGCGGAGCGGAGCACCCCGCACACGTCGTGGCCGCCCAGCGCCGCGCTCTCCGCGCCGGTCGCCGCCTCGCGGCAGACCGTGAGGATCGTCCCTTCGACCGGGTGCTCGAGCGCGCCCTCCAGGCGCTGGAAGCCGCGCCGGATGGCCGCCGCGAGCTCGTGGGCGCGGATCCGGAAGCGTGCCCCGACTCCCTCGTCGAAGCCGACGAGGAAATGGGACAGCATCATGCCGGAATTGCCGCGCGAGCCCATGACCGCCGCCTGGGCCGCCGTGCGCGACACCTCGGGCAGCGGCGCGTCGCCGAGCCGGTGCAGGGCGTCGGCGATGGACTTCATCGTGAGCCAGAAGTTGGTGCCCGTGTCGCCGTCGGGCACGGGAAAGACGTTGATGCGGTTCAGCTCGTCCCGCCCCGCGCTCACCCACTGTGCCGCGGCCAGCAGCGAACGTCTCAGGCGCGGACCGTCGAGGTAGCCGATCGCGACGCCCACCGCGGCTACTCCCGTACGACCCAGACGCGCACTTCGGGCTTGACCTCGTGGTGGAGGCGGATCGGGACCTTGAAGATGCCGAGCGCCTTCAGCGGCTCGTCGAGCTCGATGGCCTTCCGGTCCACCTCGAAACCCTGCGCGGCGAGCTGCGCGGCGATGTCCGAGGCCGTGACCGAGCCGAACAGGCGGTCGCCCTCACCGGCCTTCATCGTGAAGGTCAGCGAGACCGCTTCCAGCCGTGCGGCCACTTCCCGGGCCGAGGCCACGAGGGTCGAGTGCTTCCGGTCCTCGTGCGCCTTCTCCGCGTCGAGCCGGCGCTTGTTGCCCTCGGTGGCCTGGTAGGCCAGGCCCCGCGGGAGCAGGAAGTTGCGGGCGTAGCCGTCCTTGACCGTCACAACCTCGCCGGCGCGCCCCAGCTTCTCGACGTCCTGGCGGAGGATCACATCCATGATGTCTGGTCTCCCATGGCGCAGGCGGGCGCCGCGGCGGCGCCCGGTCCTTGCGTACCGTCCTTATTAACCGTCTTTCGGCCGGTGTGCCAGACGGCGCCGCCAGTCCAGCCACGTGTCCGTGACCCCGAAGGCCAGGGCGGCGAGCACGGCAATGGGCAGCAGGAACACGCTGATCAGCACGGTGAGCACGCCCGCCAGGGGTCCGCTCACCCCGGCCGCGGCGGTCATCGCGGCCACGACGCCGAGGCCCCGCAGCACGTACAGGCCGCCGAAGAAGGTGATCATGTTGCCGCCCAGCAGCCGCAGCGCCGCCTGGCCGGGCCACACTAGCGCCACGGCGGCGAGCACGACGCCCCACACCAGGTGGTCGTTGAACCGGAACTCGCGCAGCGGCGGCAGGCTCACGCCCTCGGGCTCGCGCGCCACGGACTGGTACAGCGACCACGCCAAGGCGAGCGCCGCGAGGGACTGGAGCAGCACGAGGGCGGGCAGGAGCATGCTGACGGTGCCCACCGCCGCCGCCGCCGACTCCTCGAGGGCCGCGAGCGCGGGCGTCGCCTCGCCGCCGGGGGCGAAACGGTCGATCACGATCCCGAGCACCAGCCGCACCTGCTCCCCGTAGTGCTTCTCGGCGAGCCAGCGCAGCTCGCCCCAGGAGAACGCGGTGACGGCGATGAGGGTCGCGCCGGCGAGCCCCGCGAGCCCCACGGCAAGGAGCCCGCCCGAGATGAGCGGGTGCTGTGAAGGCGGCCGTACCAGCAGCGCGATGACGACCCCACCCGCCAGCAGGCAGACCCAGGCACCTTCGAAGCGCGAGAAGCCGTCACCCGCGGTGAGGATCCCCCAGACCGCCCAGGCCAGGAGGAGGCCGGCGACCATCGCCTCGCGGCGCGCCGGTCGCTGGAACAGCAGCAGCAACCCGAGCGGCGCCGCGACCAGCGCGACGGGGCTGACGAAGGCGAACCCGAGGTACAGGAGCGCCCCCCAGACCAGGCGGAGCGTCCGGGGCCGGGGCCGCAGGCTACTGGCCGTAGCCCTTGATGTACGGCAACAGGGCGAGCTCGCGCGCGCGCTTGATCGCGACCGAGAGCTGCCGCTGATGGCGGGCGCACATGCCCGACAGGCGGCTCGGCAGGATCTTGCCGCGGTCCGTCAGGAACCGGCCCAGCGTGCGCTCGTCCTTGTAGTCGAGCACCCGCACGCCGGCCTCGCAGACCGGGCACGTCTTGTTGCGGGTCCGGGGCATCATTCGTCGTCCTCCTCGGCCCCGACGGCCGTCTCGGCGGGCACGGTGCGCGGCTGCTCGCCCTCGATCAGCACGACGAGGAAGCGCAGCACGCCCTCCTCGAGCTTGATCGCGCGCTCGAACTCGGGCAGCACGGCGGGCTCCGCCTCGAACTGGGCGACGACGTAGTAGCCCACTTCCTTGTGGCGGATCTTGTAGGTCAGCGTGCGCTTGCCCCAATGGCTCACGGTCGGCTGGACCTCGGGCCCCAGGAGCGCGTGGAACCTGGCGAGCCGCTCGTTGACGGCGGTCTCGTCCAGGGCGCTGTCGAAGATGTAGACGGTTTCGTACCGGCGGGTCACGCGGAGCACCTCCTCTGGTCGTATGCGGCCCCGGCCTGGTGCGGGCCGGAGCAGGTGGTATGTCCAATCCCGAAAGGTAGAGGGGCCGCCCTGCCGATGGTAGTGCGCGGCTAGGCGTGGACCACGCGGACGGAGCCGGTGCGCTGCAGCTTGCCCCAGCCGCGTCGCCGGCCCTTGAGGGCCGAGACCATGGCCTGCCACAGGACGTAGTAGAGGGTCTGACGGTAGACGAAGCGCTGCCAGAACAGCCACCACAGGTCCCGCATGCGCTCCCGGTCCAGCCGGAAGGCGATCAGCGCGGCGGCGAGCTCGACGACGAAGAAGATCGCGTAGAAGAACCCCGTCTCGACGAGCGTCCGCGCCATCTGGGGCAGCGGTTGCCAGTCCCCGTTGAGCGCCGCGGTCGTCGCGGCGGACCATCCGAAGGCGAGCGCGGTGTAGAGCAGCCGCAGGTCCACGAGCGGCCCGAGGAACTGGAACAGCACCTGGAAGAGCCACACGGTCGGGACCACCAGCCACCCGAACCACCCGTGGTGCAGCAGCGCGTCGCGGTGCTTCCACAGGACCTGCAGCGACCCGAAGGCCCAGCGCTGCCGCTGGCGCAGGAAGGCGCGCCAGGTTTCGGGAGCTTCGGTCCAGGCGAGGGCCTGCGCCTCCGCCGTGATCCGCCAGCCGGCGCGGCGCAGCCGCCAGGTCAGGTCCATGTCCTCGGCGAGCGTGTCGCCGCGGTAGCCGCCGACGGCGAGTACGGCGCTGCGCCGCCACGCGCCGACGGCGCCCGGCACCACCGTCACCGCGTTGAGGTAGCCGTAGGCCCGGCGGTCGAGGTTCTGGCTGGTGATGTACTCGAGGGACTGCCAGATCGTGAGGGCGGTGGTACGGTTGCCGACCTTCACGTTCCCGGCGACGGCCGCGATGGCGGGGTCGGCGAAGTGCCGCACCAGCTTCGCGATCGTGTCGGGTGCCACCTGGGTGTCGGCGTCGAAGCAGGCGACGATCTCCGCGTCGGTCTCCTCGAGCGCGCGGTTCAGGGCCCCGGCCTTGCCGGTGTTGGCCTGGCAGACCAGCCGCACGCGCGGCTCGGCGCCGAAGGCGCTCGCCACAAGCTCGCCGGTGCCGTCGGTCGAGCCGTCGTCCACGACGGTCACGGTCAGGCCCGGGTAGTCGCTCGCGAGCAGCGTGCGCACGGTCCCGACGATCACCGGCGCCTCGTTGTAGGCGGCGATGAGCGCGGCCACGCCGGGCCGGTACGCCGGATCGTAGGTGATGTGCCGCTCGCGGCGGCGGGCGAGCAGGGCCAGGCTCACGATGAAGGCGACCCGTCCCAGGACGAGCACGATCGCCACCGCGAAACCGATGGCGAGCACGGTCTCGACCGAGTCCATCGTCTCGAACGTGACCCGATCCACACCGACCAGGACCTGGTCGCGGGGACGCACCGCCGGCATGATGCTGTCGCGAGTCGTTCCCAGCAGCTCGGAGATCCGCACGAACCGGAACCCCTCGCGCTCGAGCAGGGGCACCACGATGTCCAGGGCCTCGACCGTGTGCGACCGGTCGCCCCCGGCGCTGTGCAGCAGGATGACGTTGCCGTGGATGCTGCGCGACTGGTGGGCCTGCAGCAGGATCGCCGCGACAAGGTCGGCGGTGCCGCGGCGTTCCGGCTCGCCCGCGGGGCCCTGCCGGTAGAGGTTCCAGTCCTGCGGGTCGAGCTGCTCGCCCACGGTCACGTAGCCGAGGCTCGTCGCGGCGAGCAGCGGCGCGGCCTCCGCGCTCGTCTGCGGCTCGGCGTCCGTGTTGTACGGCACGCGGAACAGCGACGTGGAGCGGCCGATCGAGGACTGCAGCGCGCGCTGGGTCGCGTTCAGCTCCAGCTCCAGCCGCCGGCGGCTGATGAGCGCGACGTTGGGGTGGGTGAACGTGTGGTTCCCGATCTCGTGGCCTTCCGCGTAGATGCGGCGCACCATGTTCGGGTAACGCTCCACGTTGCGGCCCACGAGGAAGAACGTCGCCTTCACGTGCAGCGAGTCGAGGACGTCGAGGACTTCCGGCGTGTAGACGCCGTCGGGCCCGTCGTCGAAGGTCAGCGCCAGCAGGCCGGGCCGGTAGCCGCGGTGCATGAGCACGAACGAGGAGGGGTAGCTGGTGTAGCTCTCGTCGGTGATCAGGCCGCTGGCGGGGTCGAGGTCGATGCGCCGCCGTCCGGCCCGCGGCAGCGAGGTGATCGAGAGGATCTCGCCCTCGCCCGCCGGCTCGATGAGGTAGGGGGGCGGGATCGAATCGAGCCCTCCTGCCGAGACCAGCGGGCGGCGGCCGCGGCCGAACACGTTCCACAGAGACGGGTCCTCGGCGCCCAGGACCCACAGCGCGGTGCCGCGCGCGTGCTGCCGCACGGCGAGCAGCAGCTGGTTGCGCGCCGTGACCGCGTCCAGGAACCAGACCTGGTGCGAGCGCCCCGTGCTCGAGTCCTGGTACACGAAGGTCGGGTTGAGGGCCCGCTCGTCGAAGTCCACCACGCTGTCGGGCGGCTCGTCGGGTCGCTGGGTGCGCGCCGTGACCAGCGCCCGCCCGAAGCTGATGGGCGCGCCCACCGTGTCCGAGGGCCAGTCGATGCCGTAGTTCCCGACGCCCACGACGAGCTTCGAGGGCCCGATGACCGGTCCCAGGCGCGTGAGCACGCTGTCGTACCAGCCCACCGCCGACAGTGCGCCGGGCGCGGTGGCGGGCCCGTGCTGGGCGTACGCCATCAGCAGCGCGTAGTCGGCCGACGCGGCCATGCGGCGCACCACGCCTGTGTCGAGACCGGCTTCGATGTCCACCGAGATGGCCAGCCCTCGCGAGCCGAGCGCGGCCTGCAGGGCATCGAGGAAGCCCGGCATGCGCGGGTAGTCCTCGGGCCGGAGGTTCTCGAAGTCGACGTTCAGGCCGTTGAACTGGTGCGACACGAGGAACTGCCGCAGCGAGTCGATGACCATCCGCTGCCGCGTCGGGCTGGTGAGCAGGCGGTGGGCGCGCTCCGGGTCGAAGCGGCCGCTGTCGGCGTTGTTCAGGATCGGGATGATGTCCAGGCCGCGCCGCTTCGCGATCGCCACGACCTCGAGGTTCTGCGGTGTGAGCGTGGGGTCGAAGTCGCGCAGGTTCAGCGCGCCGCCGGAGGCGTCGAGGTGGATCCATTCGGGGAAGACGTGCGTGAGGCGATCGGCGTTGGCGTTGAGCGACTGGAGACCCGCCGCCGCTCGCCAGACGACGAAGAAGCCGCCCACGATCGTGTCGCCGGGCTCGGGGAGCGGCGCGCTCGGCCGGCTGCGCGACACCTCGCGCAGCAGGTCCTGCCGGGCCTGCAGCGCCAGGTGCCGCGCGAGCCGCGTCTGTCGCTTCGGAAACAGCGCCGAGGCGGGGCGGTGGAGGACCTGGGGGCTGCCGATCGGGAGGCGCGGCACGAACGGCACGATCAGCAGGCTGACGACGAAGCCGAACCCGAGCACGCCAGCTCCGATACCCAGGGCGGTGCCGAACCGGTTGACGGCCCGCCGGCGCCGGCCCGAGGGATCGAAGAAGACGGGGTGGGTCACGCGACGACTAGTAGAGGTTGGGCATCAGCGTGGCGCCGGCGATCTTCGTCCAGACCAGTCCGCGCTGGTTCGCGAAGAGGATCCGCTCCGGCGGACCGGCCAGGTAGACGAAGCTGAACAGCAGGGCTTCACCGTTCTCCTCGTACTGCACCTGGTAGAGCGTGCCCCCCTCGGAGCGCCGCTGCCACACCCGCGTCACCGTGTACGCGGTGGGGCTGGCGCTGCTGTCCCCCTCCAGGAAGACGACCAGGCCCCGGCGCAGCTCGAAGTGACTCCGCTGGTAGCGGGCCGCGTCGGTGCGCCAGACCCCGCGCACCTCGCCGGGCAGGGTCCGCGGCACGGCCAAGCGCATCGCGACCACCGTCGCCATGATCACAACGGCGCCCGTGCCGAGGATCAGCAGGATGCGCTGGCGCTCGTGCAGGCGCAGCGCCGCGTCCAGCTCCTTCTGGGCGGCGGTGGGCGGAGGCACCGGACGCTCTTTCTTCCACCGCATCCGCACTTCCGGGACTGCCGGCAATTGCCACGCGGCGCCCAGGTGCCCCTGAGCGCCCGCGGTGGTCGAGTGTCGCGCACCGGCCCCGCCTGGGCCCGGTGTCTGCCCCGGCCGCATCGTCCTGTACAGGCTGAGGAAGCGACGCAGCGCCCCGAGCACACCGTGCGACTGTCCGCTCATGGTCAGTACTTCGAGGCGGAGCCGATGTATCCGCCGTCGGCGGCGCGCACGACGTCGTCCAGGCTCACGCCCGACGTCAGCGGGCCCGCGCTGGCCCCGTCCGGGCCCATGCTGTACAGGTCGTAGCGCGTGTTGACGGGGACCCCGAACCGGTCGCTGCGTGCGTTGCCGGGCGGAGGCGGATTCGAGGGATCGG
>Ga0326726_10005964_pt1 | contig 10995 bp, 8 predicted proteins | sample MHFenrmetagenome_2_FD_207603 | JGI IMG/M metagenome (GOLD analysis project Ga0326726, IMG submission 207603) | Lab enriched peat soil microbial communities from Michigan Hollow, Ithaca, NY, United States - MHF15MN | ecosystem: Environmental > Terrestrial > Soil > Wetlands > Peat | place: USA...
TCCCGGACTTGTATTTATTGATGGCAACCACAGGAAAGAACCTGTCATCAGCTATTTTAATCAGGTTGCAGATATGTCTGATCACAACTGCGTTGTGATAATTGATGATATTAATTCCTCGCGTGATATGGCACAAGCCTGGTGTGAGATTAAAAATCATAAAAATGTGACTCTGTCAGTTGATATCTTCAGAATGGGTGTTATTTTTTTCAGGAAGGGGATAGAACATTTTGATTATGTGGTCAGGTATTAACAAAAATTAAGTTTTAATAATTTCTTATTTAATATAATTAGTCTAATTTCGAAACTTCAAATTTAAGCGCGCTATGGATAAAGTAATTGAAATCAAGGATATTGTTAAAAATTACCAGGTTGGATCAGTAATTGTGAGAGCATTAAGGTCGGTTTCAATCAATATTGGAAGTAATGAGTATGTAGCAATTATGGGGCCTTCCGGATCTGGAAAATCAACCCTTATGAACCTGCTTGGAGCTCTCGACACTCCAACCAGCGGCAGTTATATTCTTAATGGAACAGATGTCAGCAAGATGGAGGACGATTTTCTTGCAGAAATAAGAAATAAGGAGATCGGATTCGTTTTTCAGACATTTAACCTTCTTCCAAGATATACAGCCCTTGAAAATGTTACTTTACCATTGATCTATGCCGGTGTACCTAAAGCTGACAGGGAAAAGGTAGCCATGGAAACCCTTGAACAGGTAGGGCTTGGCGACAGAATGACCCATAAGCCGAATGAGTTATCCGGCGGTCAGAGGCAGCGTGTTGCGATTGCCAGGGCACTTGTAAACAAACCCTCAATAATCCTTGCAGATGAGCCTACAGGTAACCTCGACAGCAAAACGTCACTTGATATTATGGGTCTTCTTGATGAAATTCATAGAAAGGGTAATACTGTTATTGTTGTTACCCACGAAGAAGACATAGCAAAACATGCTGCAAGAATAATCAGATTGTTCGACGGAGAGGTTGCACAGGACTTTGTGAATGAAAAGTATGTAAAGGCCTGACAGAAATTACATTTTTTCTAATACATGAAGATCTACACCCGGACAGGTGATGATGGAAATACTTCATTGGCGGGAGGACGAAGAGTCCCGAAATTTCATCCCCGCATAGAGGCTTATGGATCTGTTGATGAGCTTATCTCATGGATCGGCCTTCTCAGGGATTTCAGCGAGAATGACAGCCGACGGGAAATATTAATTTACATTCAGGATCAACTGATGAGGTGCACTGCAACGCTTGCAACCGAAGAGGATTTCAGTAAGACAGAAAAAAATCTTCCGGAAAAAGACTGTATCTCTGTTGTTGAAGATGAAATCGACAGGATGGAAGCAAAACTGCCTCCGGTGAAAAATTTTATGCTCCCTGGTGGACATATACTTATATCTTATTGTCACATAGCTCGATGTGTCTGCCGGAGAGCTGAAAGGTCAGTTTTAAGGCTGAATGACATTGAAAAAATACCCGATATTCTGTTTAAATTTCTCAACCGCCTATCAGATTATTTATTCGTTCTATCCCGCCTTTTAAGCTTAGAGCTTGATATAAAAGAGGTTATCTGGTCTATTTAATCTATCTGAGAACTTAAAATATTGTATTGTTTTTTAAATAAAATAATATATATATTTGCAAACTTTATAAAACAATTACTTAATCAGGAAACATGTATTGGACACTTGAATTAGCATCTAAACTTGAAGATGCTCCATGGCCTGCCACCAAAGATGAGCTGATTGATTTCGCCATAAGGTCAGGTGCTCCGATGGAGGTGATTGAAAATTTGCAGGAGATTGAGGATGAGGGAGATATCTACGAAAGTATTGAAGATATCTGGCCTGATTATCCAAGTAAAGATGACTTCTTCTTCAATGAGGATGAGTACTGAACAATAGGCTGACAATCAATGTCAGCCTTCTTATTTTCTAAAAATATCCATCATTTTCTTAGGCCTTATCAGATCGAACCACGAAAATCCGTCGAGCCTCAAAGTTCCCGGGTTTACTTTGGAAGGCGGGTCAATAACACCTTCCGGATTCTGATACTCGTTGATCGCAGTAATTTTGCCATCCGTTACAAATATTTCAATGCGGGAGCATTTAGCCTGGTTGACTCCCACAATTTCATCGCCGTCAAGAAGGTAATATACTGCTTCTCCGTTGCCTTCCACATTTATTTTATAAAGTTCATTGTCTTTAAAGAATCCGGTCAGGGACCTCCCTTTTATCTGATTAAACCTGGAATAATCAACCTGGCTTGTAACAAATGCTGAACTGTATAATTCCATCCTGTCAGCCTGGCGGTTTTTTGTAAACAAAGCAATCGAATCTGAAACCAGCTGGTTTTCTTCCGACCATATTACCGGTGCTTTGTACATCCTTATAACGGAGTCACGGAAAGAATAGGAGAGGGAGTCGCATTTTGCCTGAATATCCTTGCTGTAGATCCGGCAGCCGTGAAATGCCCTCATTAGCCTGTACTCCTTCAGTGTGGAGTCGGATCTTGTAACCGCACTTATGGTATCCGCATGAAGGAAAAGCGAATCCTTTTCTGAGACCTGGATAAAAAGTGCCTTATCGGTAACCATAAATCTTTCAGGGCTTTTATAGTACCAGGCGTAATCACCCTTGACAATTATATTGTTTGTAGTGTCTGTTATGCTTGTATTGCGATAGGCAAGTCCATATCCCTTCAGGCCATCATAATACAGGGAATCCCCCCTGATAATCTGCTGCCTGTTGTCAATGACCGCATTCTTCCATATCCTTGAAATGTCATTCTTTGTATCATACCAGCCCTTCTCACAATACAGGTAAATGCTGTCACCTTTCATTTCCGACGGACCTGTGAAGAAAGCAGTCTCAGTTTTGGTATTGTAATCCATTGTATCGGCAGTCATTACGTAATCGGGATTTACAATATCGACACTATCCTTGAAATGGAATAGGTTTTCCGATACATAATAAACACCTATTATGCTTGTCAGTGTGTTTTCACCGTTGGTAATTTTTCCTCCAGTGTTATACCTTGCAACTTTATTTGCTACATCATATTTGACAGATTGGGTATAAAGATGGGTTTCTTTATCGATAAGCTCAACATTCCCGTCGACCGATGCTGTCTCAGAAGTCCCGTCATAGAAAAGACTGTCTCCCCTGAGTTGAAGAGTATCGCCTTGCGTCATATGTATTCTGCTGTATGCCTTGATCTGATTATAATCTTTGTAGAAATGTGCACTATCGCACGTCAAAAAAACATCATTATGTTTCAGGGAATCATTTCCAATCAATCTCGTCAATCTTCTGCCTGTATGTTTCTCAATTTCATCAATTCCCTCATCAGCGTGTATTATTTCGACCATTCTTTTACCTGGTTTTTGTTTTGGAAGAGTCTGACAGAAGAGACCTGAAGAATAAAAGAGAATAGCAATAAAGAGCAATAACTTTCTGATTGTAAATGAACTAAGTGAAAATATCATCGATGCTATTTCAGCCATCCTGCTTCAAGGAATTTGCACGATTTGAATTCGTCACTGATCTTAATATAGATAGTTTCGATTTTTTTCCGGATCCAGTCCTGGTATGAGGATTGTCGTTCATTCATTGTGGTAGCGTTATAAAAGAACTGATAATCATCCTTAAGGTTAGCCCTGTGTGCCGGGATTTCGTCATCAAGCTTTACAACCCTGAATACAACATTCCCTATTTCATCAGTTGTCTTGAACGGATCAGAAATTTCACCGACTTTAAGATCCCTGACTTTTACATACATTTCCTTGTTAAGCTCATCAAGAGAAAACCAATTTATACGGGCAGAGGGATTTGTGCTTACGAATTTACCTCCATTGATCCTGCTGTCGAGGTGGCTTGAGAATCTCACAGCTGCATTTTCGAATTTCAGACTGTCTTTTCTTATAAGCCTTGTGATGCTGTCAAGTTTTGCGAGGGCTCTTTCCGACTCCTCCGGTTTTACCTTTGGCCTGATCAAGATATGGCGGGTATTTACAAGATCTCCCTTCCGGTCAATTACCTGTATAATGTGAAATCCAAACTTGGTTTCAACAATTTTTGATACAGCATTTTTTGAAAGGCTCCATGCTGCATCGGCATAAGGCTTTTCAAGTTCTCCCTTTAATTTGTATCCTACTTCGCCGCCGTTAATTCCCGATCCGTCCTCTGAATTCAATATAGCAAGTACGCTGAAACTCTTACCGGCGAGTATCTGGCTGCGTATGTCGAGCAGTTTCTGCCTTGCCTCAGCCTTGTTTTCTTCATTCTCCGGTGGATCGAGCTGAATTATGCTTATCTGGACTTTAGAAGGAATTACAGGCAGAGAATCTTTTGGAATGGTATTGAAATATCTTTTAACTTCATTTGGAGTTATAGAAAGGTCTTTAGTGATGCTGTTCTGTACCTCGGAGACCACCTGTTGTTCAACGAGTGCTTTCCTTAAATCCCTCCTTATCTCAGCCATGCTCTTTTTGAAAGCATCTTCAAGTGCTTTTTCACTTCCTGCAATTCTTATGGAGTTGTTGATCTGCATATTAAGATCCCCTTCCACGCTATCATCAGATACCTGGATACTGTCAATCCTTGCCTGATCAACAAAAAGCTTAGCTATCAGCAATTCCTGAAACACTCTGCAACGGATATCATCGATTGGAACTCTGGGATTTTCTCTTCTTGCATCCAGTACACCATTCTCAATATCTGACAGGTATATTACTTCATTTCCAACTATTGCAGCAACAGATTCCACAAGAATCTGAGCATTTGAGGATAAAACGCCCAGCATGAGTCCAGCAACCACTAAAAACCCTAACCTTTTGCTTCTTTTCATCATTAATAAATCTTAAAACTGTTTTCTTTAATAGCTTCGTTGTAAATACCTTTCTCAAGCTCCTTAATAAACTCTATCCGGCGATTATTCCAGATTATTCTTTTTATGTCTTCCCTGACATATTCGAACGGAGCAAGCGAACCCCTGAGCTTGAAGTCGTTTATTGTTATCAGGTAAACCGAAACGGAATCACTGGTTTCATAAAATGTTGTCCTTTTCAAAAAATTCTCCTGATTGCTGATATCTTCCTTCAGCTCAAGAGAGAGCCTGTCCATCGTGATCCATTCTTCGTTAAAATCATCAAATTTCTCTGCGAACTGGTAACACAGGCTCTCAAGTTCCTGAAAATCTTTTTGCTTATCTGATCTTGCAAGTGATTTTATCTTCCATATGTTGGGAGTTTCAGCAGGAAGCTTTATAAAGAGAGCCTTTACTATGTTTGATGTCAGCATAAAGCTGTTTCCATTGTCTGCATAGTATTTCTCAAGTTCCTCCTGTGAAATGACTGTATCCATCTTCTGAAGCATCATCATACGCTGATATTCATAAATCACAAGATTAAGCCTTGTTTCCTGAAGCTGTTCTTCGATTTCATTTCTGAGTTCCGGCGAGAGATTTTCTTCAGCTTTCTGATACATAAGCTCCCGTCTTGCCCATTTATTAATATAGTTTTGGATCAAAGCTGCGCTGTCAGCAGGAGAATCAGCGATCTTTGATTGTTCAGGAATTTCATCGAAGTAAAGTACTTTAAGGCCGGCTTTGGCAACAGGAATGCGTTTCACCTGGTTGTTGCTATTACTGCAGCCGTAAAATGAAAACAAAATCAAAATAATCGGGATAAACTTATTCATTGCCTAATTTCTTCTTCACTTCATCAAACACCTGGTTGTCAATTTTAACGGTGTATTTTTTCTTTAATTGTTTAATCCATTCTTCTGTCAGCCAGTCCTGGTAACCTGATATCATATCAGCCTGGACCTCATTTAAGGGTAACGGTACAGGCTCATTTACCTTCATTATATTAATAACCGACGGGAATCCGTTTTTCGTTAAGGAATGCAATCCTTGAGTCCATTCAATTCTGTCAATATCTGCATCATCGCCGGCTGTCCATTTACCTTCCGTAATGTTAAGCAAAGTATCTCCCTTCAGGTTGAATTTAGCCAGGAGCCTGGTATCAGTGCCGGATTTCCGCGAATACTTCGTGTAGGCTGCCTTCAGGCGTTTTGCTCCTCCTGATTCCATGAGGGTATATATTTTGGCCTCGATGCTCTTCCGCGACAGAAAATCGTTTTTATGAGCTTCATAATATTTCAGCAAACCGGCCGAATCTTCCTGCACTTTGTTCCAGACATTCTTTGATGATATATCAAATAAAAGTATGCCGTCGTGAAATTCATTCATCAGATACCTGAAATCGGGATATTTTTGCTCGAGAACTGAATTCTCATATTTCATTATACCATCTGATGCTATGGATTCGAGAGAGGTATCGATGTAGTACTCCGGATTTTTTGTAATAATCATATTTCCCCGTTTTTCGAGGTAAGATGCAAAGTCCTTTGCTGAAAGATGCTGACTGGCAAATGAATATATATTCCCTGAAGGGATGTTTCTCTGGACATATTTTGAGTTGCCCTGGATAATGAGAGTGTCTGTGTTATTAATAAACCACGTACGAATGGACGGGTTAGTCCTGAAATTATACTCTTTCTTAAGTCTGTCTATAAATGATTTCTTACCGAGAGAAATCAGGTTCGACTGGTTCAGCTTGCTTTCGAGAAATGATTTTGACTCTTCATAGGAACCAGGAGCTTTTTTATCAAGAAGCTTGATTATATGAAAACCGTAAACTGAACGAACCGGTTTTGTATATTCACCTGTATCCTTGATTGAAAAAGCAGCTTCAGAAAAATCACTGATAATTTCACCTGCTCCGAACCAGTTCATTTCTCCGCCATTTGCTGCCGATTCTTTATGATCTGAATATTCCGCAGCCAGCTTACTGAATGATTCCCCGTTTTTGAGCTGCGCATAGATGTTATTTATCTCCTTTTCTGCTTTCTGGATGGTTTTTTCATCCGATCCCGGAGGAGCTGCCTTCATGATATGGGCAACCCTTATTTTACCCTTGGAAGGCCGTCGGTCGGAAACTTTAATAATATGGTATCCATAAGGAGTTCTTACGGGCATTGATATAGTACCAGGTTTTAGAGTATAGGCTGCCTCCTCAAAAGGTGTGATCATCTGGAAGACGCTAAAATAACCAAGGTTACCGCTGTTAATCAGTACTGATTTGTCATCTGAAGTAGCTTTCGCCACCTGTTCAAATGCTTCTCCCCTGATAATTCTCTCTCTAATATCAATTGCTTTTTTATATGCCTTCAGGGTATCCTCCGGAGAGGCATCCGGGGTACAGCTTACAAGGATATGCGATGCATTCACTTCTGAAAGTGAACGCTGATAGGCTTTCCGTAGAAGCTTTTCCTTAATGTCCGGATCAGTCAGATAACTTTGAGCCAGCTGATTCCTATAACCGTTTAGTTCTTCTCTGTAGGCTTTTGTGGTGTCATAACCCTGTTCAATGGCATCCGCCACCTTAAGCTTAAAGGCAATGAATTGTTCAAGGTAGTCATTAAGGTCTGTCTTATATGCCGGATCGAGGCTTTTATTGTACATTCTTGTGAACTCGCCTGCCTCGACGTCCCTGCCTGCTACAGTCATCAGTATCTTCTCATCAGGCTTCTGGGCAAAGCTGAAAGAATAAGACAGAATAAACAGTACAACTGGTAGGATGGACCTTATTTTCATAGTATAGTGAAGAGATCCGTTATTCGAAAGATTTCCGGCTATAGTTAGGTGACTCTCTGGTTATCGCAACATCGTGCGGATGACTTTCAATAATTCCGGAGTGAGTTATTCTGACGAATTTGCTTTCTTTTTTAAGAAAATCAATGTTTTTGGCCCCAAGATAACCCATTCCTGACCTTAGTCCGCCCATCATCTGGTATATGACTTCTGACAAATTGCCCTTAAATGGAACCCTTGCTTCAATTCCCTCAGGCACGAGCTTGCGAATATCATCCTCCATATCCTGGAAATAGCGATCCCTGGACCCCTGCTGCATGGCTTCAATTGACCCCATTCCCCTGTAAGCCTTGAACTTGCGTCCATTATAAATTATCGTATCACCGGGTGATTCCTCAACTCCTGCAAAAAGTGACCCTGCCATTATTGAATCAGCTCCTGATGCGAGTGCTTTAATAATGTCACCCGAATATCTTATACCTCCGTCTGCAATTATAGGGATCCCTGAACCATCAATTGCTTTTGCAACATTGTAAATTGCAGAAAGCTGAGGTATCCCGACTCCGGCGATCACCCTAGTTGTGCATATTGAACCCGGTCCTATTCCAACTTTAACCGCATCTGCTCCTTCACTTACCAGCATCTTTGCTGCCTCAGCAGTTCCAATATTTCCTGCCACAACCTCGACAGAGGGATATGCTTTTTTTATTTCCTTCAGAATTCTTATCACACTTTTGGTATGAGCGTGAGCAGTATCGATTACAATTGCATCGACGCTGGCATTTATCAAAGCTTCAACCCTCTGCAGAGTATCCGATGCAATACCAACAGCTGCAGCAACTCTCAGCCTTCCCTTGTCATCTTTGCAGGAATTCGGACGGTCCTTGGTTTTTGTTATATCCTTGTAGGTGATGAGACCAATCAGCTTACCCGATTCGTCAATCATCGGCAGTTTTTCAATTTTATGTTTCTGAAGGATTCGTGCGGCTGCCTGAAGAGTTGTCTGGTGATTAGTGGTGATAAGATTTGTAGTCATCACCTCTGTTATTTTCTTAGTGCGGTTATTTTCAAACCTCAGGTCCCTGTTGGTAACAATTCCCTTGAGGATGCCATTTGAATCGATGACCGGAATTCCTCCGATCCTGTACTCACTCATAAGGCTCATTGCTTCACCAACAGAAGCTTCCAGTCCTATCGTAATAGGATCAAATATCATGACATTCTCAGCTCTTTTAACCCTTTTTACCTGGGAAGCCTGTTTCTCAACCGACATATTTTTGTGGATCACACCTATGCCTCCTTCCCGGGCAATGGCAATAGCAAGCTCATCTTCTGTCACAGTGTCCATGGCAGCGGAGACTATCGGAGTGTTTATCTTTATGTTCCGGCTGAACATTGAGCTTAAATCGACCTCCCGTGGAAGAACCTCGGAATATGAAGGGACCAGAAGCACATCATCAAAGGTCAATCCTTCATAGAGTATTTTATCCTTAATAAATGACATTGTACGATCCTTTTAGTTTTTGTGGGCGCAAATTACTAAAAAAAACAGGACTCTGAAAACAAGTTGCTACATTTGTATATGACTCAGCAAAATGTAAATATTGAACAGTGCAAAAAAATACTTACCAAATACTGGGGATTCAATTCATTCAAGCCCCTTCAGGAGGATATAATAAGATCAGTCATTGAAGGCCGGGATACCCTTGCCCTGATGCCTACAGGGGGCGGTAAATCGATAACATTCCAGGTGCCGGCCCTGGCCAGAGAGGGAACCTGTCTCGTAATTACTCCCCTGATAGCATTGATGAAAGAGCAGGTGAGCCGGCTGAACAGCCTTGAAATCAAATCGCTGGCGATTCATTCGGCAATGTCAAGGGAAGAGATCGACATTACAATTGAGAACTGCATTTATGGAGATTATAAATTTCTCTATGTGTCGCCTGAAAGGATTTCAACCCAATTGTTCCAGGGTAAGGTAGGCCGCCTTAACCTGTCGCTTGTGGCAATAGATGAAGCACATTGCATTTCACAGTGGGGCTACGATTTCAGGCCGTCGTACCTGAAAATAGCATCCCTGAGGGATCGGATTGCAACTGATGTGCCGTTCCTTGCCCTTACAGCCACTGCAACCCGGCATGTCATTGAGGACATAATGGATAAGCTGGCATTCAGGGAGAAAAATGTTCTCAGGACCAGCTTTGCCAGGAAAAATATATCTTATCTTGTGAGACAGGTGGAAGAAAAAGGTACCTACCTTGTCAAAACACTTAATAAAGTCAACGGAAGCGGAATTGTTTATGTGAGGAGCAGGAAGAGGTGTAAAGAAGTTGCTGAAATGCTGGTCGGGAACGGAATAGAGGCCGATTTTTATCATGCTGGTCTGCCCGATGAACTGAGGGATAAGAAACAGGTTTCATGGTCGTCAGGGAAGACACGTGTAATTGTTGCGACTAATGCCTTTGGGATGGGCATTGACAAGGCTGATGTCAGGTTTGTGATCCACTGGGACATGCCTGATTCAATAGAAAACTATTTCCAGGAGAGCGGCCGGGCCGGACGGGATAACAAACCTGCATACGCTGTTCTTTTATACTCACCGGCTGATAAAACCCGCCTGAATGATTCTCTGAGGCAGAAATTTCCTCCTGTTGAGAAAATAAAGGACACCTACGAAGCCATGTGTAATTTTCTAATGGTGCCTCTCGGAGCAGGAAAAGACAACGTTTTTGACTTCAGTATGGCGGAATTTGTCTCACGTTACAGGCTGCCTGTCATCGAATCCTTCAACAGCCTTGCATTTCTCCAGAGAGAGGGTTATATGGAATTTACCGAGGAGATAAATAATCCTTCACGTGTTCATTTTATTGTCGGACGTGATGATCTCTATAAATTCCAGGTGGCAAATGAATCATTCGATGGGTTCATAAAGCTCTTACTCAGATCATATACAGGAATGTTCACCGAGTTTGTGGCAATAAATGAAGAATCGCTGGCAAGGAAGACCGCAATAACAAGGGATACTGTTTATCAATACCTTGTGAAGCTCGCATCGATGAATATTATAAGGTATATACCTGGTAAGAAAACATCCCTGGTTATATTTACAGAGGAACGACTTGAAAGAAAAGCCCTGCTTATCTCTCCAGACAATTATCTTCATGTAAAGGAAAAATATTCCGCCCGTCTTGAAAAAATGATCGACTATGCCGAATCGAAGAACAGGTGCAGATCGATAATCTTGCTTGATTATTTTGGAGAGGCATCGGACCGGTGCGGTACCTGTGATGTTTGCAGGGAAAGAAATGAACTTGACCTGAGCAAGTA
>Ga0326726_10005965_pt1 | contig 10992 bp, 10 predicted proteins | sample MHFenrmetagenome_2_FD_207603 | JGI IMG/M metagenome (GOLD analysis project Ga0326726, IMG submission 207603) | Lab enriched peat soil microbial communities from Michigan Hollow, Ithaca, NY, United States - MHF15MN | ecosystem: Environmental > Terrestrial > Soil > Wetlands > Peat | place: USA...
CTAGTCGGCCCAGCGCTGCTCGCGCCCGTAGTCCTGGCCCCAGGCAAGCCCGCTCAAGGAGAGCAAGATAATGGCGACCGGTATGCGCGTGTCTCCGGGCTATCAAACGCGGCGAGTGGGCGAGACTGTATTGTGCCGTCCCAGCCAGCGCTCCTGAACTGATCGGACCGACAGAAGTCGCTGCTCATTTCATCCCTGGAAGCAGTCCGCGCATCGAGCGCATCATCTTGTGCATGCCCCCCTTGCTCATCATCTTCATCATCTTCTGCATCTGCTCGAACTGGTTGAGCAGGCGGTTTACCTCCTGCACTGGCACGCCGGCGCCGGCAGCAACCCGGCGCTTACGCGATGCTTTGATGATCTCCGGGCGGGCGCGCTCCGCGGGCGTCATAGCGTCGATGATGCCGATCGTGCGGATGACCGCCTTCTCGTCTACGTTGGCGCTCTGGGCTAGCTGGCCCAGTTGCGCTGGCAACTTGTCCATCAGCGCACCCAGACCGCCCATGTTCTTCATCTGCTGCATCTGGCTTTTGAAGTCCTCTAGATCGAAGCCCTTGCCGCTCTTAACCTTCTGGGCCAGCTTCTCGGCTTCTTCCAGGTTTACGCTGCGGCGCGCGTCCTCGACCAGGCTGAGCACGTCGCCCATGCCGAGGATGCGCGAGGCCATGCGCTCGGGGTGGAAGGGTTCGAGGTTGGCGAGCTTCTCGCCCACGCCCGCGAATTTGATCGGCTTGCCCGTGATCTGGCGGACGGACAGCGCGGCGCCGCCGCGTGCATCGCCGTCGAGTTTGGTCAGGACCACCCCGGTCAGCGGCAGCGCCTCCCCAAAGCCCTTCGCCACGTTGGCTGCGTCCTGGCCCTGCATGGCGTCGACCACGAACAGCGTTTCGACCGGCTGGAGCGAGGCGTGCAGCTCGCGAATCTCCTGCATCATCGCGTCATCGACTGTGAGGCGTCCCGCGCTGTCGACGATGACCACGTCGTAGTAGTGCTTGCGTGCGTAGTCTAGCGCGGCCTCGGCGATGGCCACGGGCGTTCGGTCCGCCGTCGCCGGATAGAAGTCGATGCCGAGCTGCGCGGCGAGAGCGCGAAGCTGGTCGATCGCGGCGGGCCGGTACACGTCGCAGCTCACCAGCAGGACCTTCTTGCGCAAATCCTCGCGCAGCATACGCGCGAGTTTGCCGCTCGTGGTGGTCTTGCCCGAGCCCTGCAGGCCAGCCATCAGGATCACCGCGGGCGGGACCGTAGCCAGGTCGAGCGGCACGTTGGCCTCGCCCATCAGGCCGGTGAGCTCCTCGAATACCACGCCGACGAGGGCCTGACCGGGCGTCAGGCTCCCGAGGACCTGCTGACCCAGCGCACGCTCCTTCACACGTGCGATGAAGTCCTTGACCACCGGTAGGGCGACGTCGGCTTCGAGCAACGCGACGCGCACCTCGCGCAACGCATCGTGAATATTCGACTCGGTGAGCCGCGCCTGACCGCGCAGCGTCTTGATCACACCCGAGAGGCGATGGGTCAGATTGTCGAACATCGGTAAGCGCCGTGAGGGACAAACGGGGAAGGCGGATGATGTAGACTGGTAGCATACGCGCGGGCTGGCTGCCGGCGCGAGTCCCATGCCGGAAATTCTACCCTATCTGCTGTGTTCGGCTCTGTATGCAGCAGTCGCTGTTGCGCTCGCCCACGCTATGTCACGGCCCGATCAGAGCGGGCCGCGCGGGCGAGGCGCGCTACACCTCGCCACCGCCCTGCCTCTGGCGCTGCACACCGCACTGCTGTATGGCTCGGTGTTCGCCGGCGGTCAGATGTACCTCGGCGTGGGCAACGCGATGTCTGTGATCATCTGGCTCACGGTCCTGATCTACTGGACCGGGAGCTTCTTCCAGCGGCTCGAAGGCTTGCAGGTTTTCATCGACGGCGCGGCTGCCCTGTTGGTTTGGTCGCCATTGCTGCTGCCATCCGTGCGTCCGCTGTCTCATATCGATTCGCCTGCTTTCCGTCTGCACCTGCTGATCGCACTGCTGGCCTACAGCCTGTTCACGATCGCATCCTTGCAGGCGCTGATGATGGCGGCATTGGAAAACCGCTTGCACGGCGGACGTCTGCCCGCCTACCTGCAATCGCTGCCGCCACTGCTCACAATCGAGCGGCTGCTGTTTCGCATCATCACGCTGGGCTTCATCCTGCTCACTTTGACGCTCGTCAGCGGCATGCTGTTCTCGGAGGCGTTGCTGGGGCAACCGCTCAAAGTCAGCCACAAAGTGGTGTTCGGCATCCTCTCCTGGTGCATCTACGCCGCACTGCTGGCAGGACGGCGTATCTACGGATGGCGCGGCCGGTTGGCACTGCGCTGGACTTTGGCCGGGTTCCTCGCTCTGCTGCTGGCTTATATCGGGAGCAAGTTCGTGCTCGAGGTCATCTTGCACCGATGAGTCCTGCGCCTTCTTGACAGCCCGCTTTTTGCGCGCCGATACTGAATTCGTGTTGGTCTGCGCGAGGTAAGCCCTTTGGACGAGATCTCGCTAAACTCGCTGTTGATTGCCTTCGTCGTACTCCTGTTCGTCTCCGCGTTCTTCTCCATTTCCGAAACCAGCATGATGGCGCTCAACCGCTATCGGCTGAAGCACCTCGCCAGGACCGGCAGCCGCGGCGCCAGGTTGACCGCGCAGCTGCTGGCACAAACCGACAAGCTACTGGGCGTAGTCTTGTTGGGCAGTAATCTGGTCAACACCGCGGCAGCGTCGCTCGCCACCGTCATAGCGTTCCGCTTGCTGGGTGAGAGCGAGCTGGGGCTTGCCATCGCCACCGGCGCAGCAGCTTTCTTCATTCTGGTGTTCAGCGAAATCACGCCCAAGGTGATCGGCGCTTCTTACCCCGAGCGTATCGCCTTCCCCGCGGCCTACATACTCGCACCGCTGCTGCGCGTGTTCTATCCGCTGGTTTGGTTCATCAATCTCTTTGTCAAAGCACTGTTGACACTGTTGCGTCTCAAACCCCCTGCCGCTGGCCAAGCCACGATGCTCAGCCTGGAGGAGCTACGCACGCTCGTGCTGGAGGGGGGCCATTTCCTGCCCCCGAAGCACCAGAAGATCTTGCTCAACCTTTTCGACCTACAGTCGATAACCGTGGATGACTTGATGACCCCCCGCAGCCAGATCGAAGCGGTGGACATCGACGCACCGCCTGAAGAGCTCAAGCGGCAGATCAGCACAAGCAACCACACGCGTATGCCGGTCTACCGTGGAAGCCTGGATAACATCATCGGGGTCCTGCACCTGAGGAAGGTCCTAAACCTCGGGGCCGACGACATCCGCTCAGAAACGCTTATGCAGATCCTCCGGCCACCCTATTACATCCCTGCGGGTACGCCGCTTCTGGCCCAGCTGCAGAACTTCCAGGAAGAGGAAGAACGCCTTGGGCTGGTGGTGGACGAATACGGCGAACTCATGGGGCTGATCACCCTGGAGGACATCCTCGAGGAGATCATCGGGGAGTTCACCACGCACTCGCCGCTCCACGGTGGGGGTATCACGCGCCAGGACGACGGCAGCGTGCTGGCGGAGGGGGGGACTTCGCTGCGGGAGCTCAACCGCAAGCTGGGGACGCAATTCGTCCTGGACGGTCCGAAGACCCTGAACGGGCTCATCCTCGAGCACCTGGAGGACATCCCGGAGCCGGGTACTACCGTCAAGATCGCCGGGGTCCCGATAGAGATCGTGCAGACGCAGGACCGGGCGGTCCGATCTGCGCGGATCTTTCCACCCAATCGACCAAATTAATCAATAGGTTTACGCATATCTGCGGGGACGACGCGGCATCGTCTTCCATGTAGATTCGGGGTTCGAAGGCTCAATGATTGCTGCAGCGACACAAAGTCAGCTTTCCGGCCTGGGTCGAGCGATGGTCCAGAAGGGGCTGCTTGCCGAGCGTGAGGCCGACAAGCTTCAGACCAAAGCCAACGAGACCGGGGTTACCTTCGTCGAGGAGCTGGTCGCGGGGAAGAAGTTCAGTGAGGCGGAGGTGGCGGAGTTCGCAGCCCAGACCTTCGGATTTCCGCTGATCGACCTGAACGCGTTCGAGACCGACCACCTACCGGTCAAGTTCATCGACGCCAAAGCCTTGCAGGGCCGCCGGGCATTGCCTTTGTACCAACGCGGCAACCGCCTGTTCGTCGCCATCTCCGACCCCACTAACCGGGCGGCGATGGACCAGATCAAGTTCCAGACCGGGCTACACATCGAGCCGGTGGTTGTGGAGGACAACAAGCTCGGCGCCGCAATCAGCAGCTTGCTGACCGCGGCAGGCGTCAATCTGAAGGAGTTGGCCGACGAGGAAATGGCCGCCGACCTCACCGAGGCCGGGACCGAGCCGCAGAGCGAGGTGCCGACGGTCGAGATCGACGACGCACCGGTAGTGCGTTACATCCAGAAGATCCTGCTCGATGCCATCAGCAGCGGGGCTTCGGACATTCACTTCGAGCCCTATGAGAAGGTCTACCGCATCCGGTACCGGATCGACGGGGAACTCTACGAAATCGCGACGCCCCCGCTCGCGATCAAGGAGAAGGTCGCCTCGCGCATCAAGGTGATCTCCAGACTCGATATCTCGGAGAAGCGCGTCCCCCAGGACGGGCGCCTGAAACTGGTGATGGCGAAGAACCGGGCCATCGACTTCCGCGTGAGCACGCTGCCTACTCTATTCGGGGAAAAACTGGTGCTGCGCATCCTGGACGCGTCCAGCGCTACGCTGGGTATTGAGGCGTTGGGTTACGAGCCGGAGCAGAAGGAGGCGCTGATGCACGCCATCAGTCGGCCCTACGGCATGATCCTGGTGACTGGACCGACCGGGTCCGGCAAAACGGTATCGCTATATACCTGCCTGAATATTCTCAATCAGCCGGGTACCAACATCTCCACCGCCGAGGATCCGGCCGAAATAAACCTGCCAGGCATCAACCAGGTCAACCTGAACGAGAAGGCTGGCCTGACTTTTGCGGTAGCCCTTAAGGCGTTTTTGCGCCAGGACCCCGACATCATCATGGTTGGGGAAATCCGCGACCAGGAGACGGGCGAGATTGCGATCAAGGCGGCGCAGACCGGGCACCTGGTGCTGTCCACGCTGCATACCAACGATGCCCCCACCACGCTGACGCGGCTGATGAACATGGGTATTGCCCCATTCAATGTCGCGACTTCGGTGATGCTGATCACAGCGCAGCGGTTGGCGCGGCGGCTGTGCTCGAGCTGCAAGCGGCCGGCCGACATTCCCAAGCCGGCACTGCTGCGGGCGGGCTTCACCGAGCGGGAACTGGACGGCAGTTGGCAGCCTTATGCGCACGTAGGCTGCGAGACGTGCAAGAACACGGGATACAAGGGACGCGTAGGCATCTACCAAGTGATGCCTATCAGCGACGAGATCAACCGCATCATCATGCAGAACGGCAATGCGATCGAGATCGCCCAGCAGGCTCGGCGCGAAGGAGTCAAGGACCTGCGCCAGTCCGGCCTGCTCAAGGTCAAGCAGGGCGTCACCTCCCTGGAGGAGGTCGAAGGCGTGACCAACGAATAGTCTTGGAGAGGAAGCCATCATGGCAACAGCAGTCGCAGTAACCGCCGCCCGGCGGGACGTCAAGGAATACACCTTCTCCTGGGAGGGGCGGGACCGCGCGGGCAAGATCCTCAAGGGCGACATGCGTGCGAGCGGGGAAGCTGTGGTCCAGTCCGTCCTGCGCCGCCAGGGCATCACGGTAGTCAAAGTCAAGCGACACCGGGCCGGCCTGGGCGGCAAGATCTCGGAGAAGGACATCACGTTGTTCACGCGTCAGCTCGCCACCATGATGAAGGCTGGCGTGCCGCTGTTGCAGGCTTTCGACATCGTAGGCAAAGGTCACTCCAATCCGGCAGTGAGCAGGCTGTTGCTCGACGTCAAGACTGAAGTGGAGACCGGCAGCGCGCTGGCCACGGCCTTCCGCAAGTATCCGTTGTACTTCGACGCCTTATTCTGCAATCTCGTTGGGGCGGGCGAGGCGGCCGGTATCCTGGACAGCCTGCTGGACCGGTTGGCGACGTACAAAGAGAAGATTGTCGCCATCAAGAGCAAGATCAAGTCTGCGCTGTTCTATCCGATCTCGATCATCGTGGTGGCGTTCATCATCACCGCCGTGATCATGATTTTCGTGATTCCCGCCTTCAAGGACCTGTTCTCCAGCTTCGGCGCCGATCTGCCCGGCCCTACGCTGTTTGTCATGGCGGTGTCCGACTACTTCGTAAAATATTGGTACCTTATCTTCGGTGGTATCGGGTTCGGCCTGTGGTTCTTCTTCTATACCTGGAAGCGCTCGGCCAAGATGCAGGCCTCCATGGATCGTATGTTCTTAAAGCTGCCGGTGTTCGGCGACGTCATCCGCAAAGCGACCATGGCGCGCTGGACGCGCACGCTTGCCACCATGTTCGCTGCGGGCGTACCGCTGGTCGAGGCGCTGGATTCGGTGGGCGGAGCGTCGGGTAATTTCGTGTACGTGCAGGCGACCAAGAAGATTCAACAAGAGGTCAGCACCGGGACTAGCTTGACCGTAGCCATGCAGAACAGCAACGTCTTCCCCAACATGGTGATCCAGATGGTGGCCATCGGCGAGGAATCCGGTTCGCTCGACTCGATGCTGAGCAAGGTGTCCGACTTCTACGAGGCGGAGGTGGACGACGCCGTGGAAGCCTTGTCCAGCCTCATGGAACCAATGATCATGGTGGTGCTGGGTACGCTTATCGGCGGCATGGTCATCGCCATGTACCTGCCGATCTTCAAGCTCGGCCAGGCGGTCTAGCTTCGGCCGCCCGGCGAGTCGTGCTCGCCGGGCACAAGTCCCGAGGGCCGAGTTGTATTATGAGGGCCGTGATCGGCTCCTAGTCGGCGCTCGCAATTCGGCACTGATGACCAGTCAACTGGCCTTCCGAATGCTCGGATGATCGAGACGCTTCAGTCCTCCCCAGCGGCGTTCACCGCGCTGGCTGTACTGTTTGGCCTGCTAGTCGGCAGCTTCCTGAACGTGGTGATCCACCGTCTGCCCCGCATCCTGGAGCGGGAATGGCGCTCGCAAGCCGTCGAGGTGATTAGCGAATGGGCGCAGGTGAAGGAACCACCCGAGGCGCTGGTTACGGCCCGCGCCGGCCTGGCTGAGCTTCGGAAATCGCTAGAGGCACCCCCACGCTACAACTTGGTCGTCCCCCGCTCGGCCTGCCCGGCGTGTGGGCACCGGATCACCGCCAGCGAGAACATCCCAGTGCTGAGCTGGCTCTACTTGCGCGGACGCTGCTCCGGGTGTGGCACACGCATCAGCGCACGTTACCCGATCGTTGAAGCATTGACGGCTGTCGTCTCGGGATATGTCGCTTGGCGCTTCGGCTTCTCAGTTGCGACCGTGGTCGGGCTCGTATTCGCTTGGGGGCTCATCGCGCTGACCTTCATCGATCTGGATACAATGTACTTGCCCGATGACATCACCCTGCTGCTGCTCTGGTTGGGTTTGATCTTCAACCTTATCTGCAGCCTGTCCGCCAGCTTCTTCGGGGACCTAACAGGGGCTGGGTGGCCTGTGATCCTCCCCGCGGGAAGGCAACTCGCTTACTCGGTAATCGGTGCCGTTGCCGGCTATCTATTCCTTTGGGCGGTGTACTGGCTGTTCAAGTTGGCGACTGGCAAGGAGGGTATGGGGTTCGGGGATTTCAAGCTTTTGGCGGCGATCGGCGCCTGGTTCGGCTGGGTCAGCTTGCTGCCCGTCATCCTGATCTCGTCACTGGTCGGCGCGCTGGTAGGCGTTGCCCTGATCCTGTTCTGGAAACATGCCCGCGAGAAGCCGATTCCGTTCGGACCATACCTCGCTGCTGCGGGATTGATCTATATGTTTTGGGGAAGACAGCTCGCTGCCTATCTGTTCGGATGAGTCTGATCGTGGCCGTGACGGGCGGCATCGGTTCGGGCAAGAGCACTGCGGCGCGCTTGCTCCACGAGCGCGGCGCAGATCTGGTGGACACCGATGCCATCGCCCACGAGCTGACCCAGCCGGGCCAGCCGGCGCTCCATCAGATCGCAGCCCGTCTTGGCGCAGAGCACTTGAAAACCGACGGCAGCCTGGACAGGGGCAAGTTGCGCAGCCGCGTGTTCTCGGACCCCGAGGCACGGCGAGCCCTCGAGGGCATCCTCCACCCGCCGATCAAGCGCGAGGTCGAGGCTCGCGTGCGCAAATGCTCCGCGCCTTACGCCGTGGTCTTAGTCCCACTGTTGGTCGAGACCGGAGGCTATCGCGATCTGGTGCAGCGGGTGTTGGTCGTCGACTGCGACGAACGGGTACAGGTGCAGCGCGCAGTGCAGCGCGGCGGGCTGACCGAGGACCAGGTGCGTACGATCATGCGAGCGCAAGCGACGCGGAGCCAGCGCTTAGCGCTAGCCGACGACGTCATCCAAAACGATGGCACCCTGGAGGACTTGGCGCGTCAGGTTGAGATACTGGATGTACGTTACCGTGCATTGGCGGGCGCGACATAGTGTTTGCCCATCGGTGCGCCTCGGGTTTATTTTTGTGCGGATTTAGGCAATACTCACCCAATTTCTGTCGTTCCGGCCTGTCTGCGCTGTGATCAGCTACGAGTTCCCGCTGAACGAGCGAATCCGCACCCTGCTGCGCATGGAGGCTCTGTACGAGCGAGTGCGCTTCTTCAGCGCCAAGGAGCAGCCGCTTGAGCACCACGCGGCGCTGCTCTCTTTGTTTGAGATCCTGGATGTCGCTGGCCGCGCCGACCTCAAGTCCGAGATGATGCAGGAATTGGAGCGCCAGAAGCAGACGCTGTCGGCGCTGCGCAGCAACCCGGCAATCTCGGAGGCGGCGTTGAGCAGCATTCTCGCGGACATCGACCGCGCCGTCTCCGACCTGTTCCAGACATCCGGCAAGACTGGGCAGGAACTGCGCGAGAACGATTGGCTGATGGGTATCAAGCAGCGCTCGGCCATTCCCGGTGGCGTCTGCGAATTCGATCTGCCGTCCTACCACTACTGGCTCCACCAGAACCCCCAGACGCGGCGCCGAGATCTCGAGACCTGGCTCGCTCCGTTTCTGGCGATGGAAGACGGCGCTGGCATTATTCTTCGCATCCTGCGCGAGAGTGGCCGCACCAGCCAGCAGCTTGGCACACAGGGGATCTACCAGCAGATGATGGGCGGCCGCGTAGCGCAGCTCATCCGCCTGCGGCTCGACGACACCTACGACTGCGTGCCGGAAGTCAGCGCCAACAAATACGCGCTCAACATCCGCTTCACTCTTGCTGGTGATGTCCAGAAGCGTGTGGCACAGGTCGACATCCCGTTCGAGCTGACCTTCTGCAACCTGTGATGACTGACAAGTCAAAGCCACCACTGGTCAGCTGCCCGCAATGCGGTAGGGCAACGCCTTGGACCTTCGCCAATACCTATCGCCCGTTTTGCTCCGAGCGCTGCAGGATGATCGACCTGGGGCAGTGGGCAACCGAGTCCTATCGCATTCCCGCGACCGAGTCGGAGCCCGACCAGCCAGAAGGGAAGGGCTGACCCCGGCCGGCCTGCCAGGCCCCGCGCACCATCGCCACTCCTTGAGCCCCTGCACCACAGGCAACGCAGACATGTTGCAAGGTCATCCCGCCCAAGGCATAGACCGGCAACGGGTAGCCGTGCACCATCTGTGCGAAGCGCTCCCACCCCAGCGGGTGCGCGTCGATGTGGCTAGGTGTCTCCAGCACTGGCCCCAGTACTACGTAGTCCAGGCCGAGGGCGGCAGCACGCTCTAGCTCCCGTCTATCGTGGCACGATGCGCCACTCCACGGCAGATCGGGGCGCTCTGCACACTGCAGGAGTTGCGCGGATGTCAGATGCACTCCGTGCGCGCCGGATGCTCGCGCTAACTCTACATCGCTGTTAACCAGCACGCAGGTGCCGGTGCGAGCGCAGCGGCGCAAGACTTCGGCCGTGAATGCGTGCAACCGCGCGCGAGGCATCTGCTTCTCGCGCACCATCACCATCCGCAAACCCCGCTCAAGCGCCTCATCGAGCCGATCGAGCTGCGCCGGCTCGCCGCACGCCCAAGCGTCGGTGATGGCAAGGACGGGCGGCAGAGCCAGCGCACGTAACACCGGCCCGTTGGCAGGAAGCAGAGGGTGCACGCCGATCGCGTCCGGCTGCTGCCATTTCAGGGCTTGGGCCTCGCGCGAACGTGGCTCGCCCTCCCATCCGAGCACCCGGAAGAAGTTGAGCCGTACATGTGCGTGAGGGTAGGTGTACTCGCGCGTGATCCATGGGCACGCGTGCGTGACTTCGATCCCCAGCTCCTCGCGCAACTCGCGCGTCAGCGCCGCGTGTGCCGGCTCGCCGCGTTCCACTTTCCCGCCTGGGAACTCCCAGTAGCCAGCGTAGACTTTGCCAGCCGGCCGCTGCGCCAAAAGGAACTCGCCATCAGTTCGGAGGATCACTGCTACGGCGACCTCTACCAGCTGTGCGGTCGCTAAACGGGACATGCTGATCGATTCGAGTGCGTAGCAAGCGCCTTCAGCGCGTGCGCGGACTAATGCCGTGGCGACCCGCCCAGTCGCGGGCAAACTGGGAAGCGATACGCCCGCTGCGCGAGCCGCGCTGCAGCGCCCACTGCAGAGCTTCGCGGCGCGCCTCTTCTCCATCGGCATCTTCGACGCCGTACTGGCCGAGCCAGTAGCGCACGATGGACAGGTATTCGTCCTGGTCGAAGGGGTAGAACGACACCCACAGCCCGAAGCGCTCGGACAGCGAAATCTTCTCCTCCACGCTCTCGCCCGGGTGGATCTCGTCGCCCAAATACTTTGTCTCCAGGTTCTCCCGCATGTACTCGGGCATCAGGTGGCGCCGGTTCGACGTTGCGTAGACCAGCACGTTGGCCGGGGTCGCCGAGACCGAGCCGTCTAGCACGGCCTTCAGCGAGGTGTAGCCCGGTTCATCGGC
>Ga0326726_10005966_pt1 | contig 10992 bp, 10 predicted proteins | sample MHFenrmetagenome_2_FD_207603 | JGI IMG/M metagenome (GOLD analysis project Ga0326726, IMG submission 207603) | Lab enriched peat soil microbial communities from Michigan Hollow, Ithaca, NY, United States - MHF15MN | ecosystem: Environmental > Terrestrial > Soil > Wetlands > Peat | place: USA...
CGCCCCGCTTCCCCCGTCCCTCTCCCCTCTCCCCTCTTCCCTCTTCCCTCTTCTCTCGCTACGGCCCGGGCTTGATGTCCGCGGCCGTCAGATCGATGACGATGAGACCCTTCGCGCTCACGGCGAAGAGCTTCAGCACGACGCTCGGCGGGTCGCCCGGCATGGGAGCGCTCGCGCGGAGCGGACCATAGATCGGGTTCTTCAACACCAGTCTACCGCGATTGATGTAGTAGGCGACGTCGACGATCTCGACCACGCCGCTCGCCGCGGCGACGAACGCCAGTCGGTCCGCCGCGGGAGTCAGTGTTCCGTCCGCTTTCGGCGCGAAGGTGATGCCGGCGCCGTTGTCGAACGAATCGTATTTGCCTTGGAGACGGAGGTGGAACGGATCGCTGACCGCGGCGAAGAACGACTGTGAGCCGTGCGAGGCCACCGTGCCACCGCTGAGGTCGAGCGCCAACCCGGACACCTGCTCCGAGGCGTTGTCGGTCAAGTCGGAGATCGTGACGAGCGGCGAGAAGAAGTTGGGCACCGGCCCGATGGAATCGGCCACGAGGACGACGCGGCCCGCCCCCGTCGTGTGGCCTTCGCCGAACGCGACCCAGTTGCGATTGCCGCTGACCGCCGCGAAGGTCGTATCGGTGAGTGGCAGCGTGGCGATATCGAGACGGAGCACCGCTTCCGCATCGCTGCCGCCCGCGATCGCCTGGGCGACGGCGTTGAGCGGGATCGTGTCGGACACCGCGATCACGCCGGCTTTCTGGCCGTACGGGTGATCCCAGATGAACAGCGTGTCGGACGCGGCCGACGACGGTAGCGTCGCGCCGATGGCGATGGAGTCGACGTTGAACAGCGCGTACGTCTGATCGGTCGACTTCGTGAACGTGCCGTACTGCCAGATCTGTCGCGGATCCGGAACCGGCAGCGACGGATCGAGCCAACGTACCGTGCCGACGGGGGACGACGCCGTGGGGCGCGTCGAGTAGAAGATGCGACCGCCTCGCGACTGGACGAGATACTGCGGCCGATCCGAGTAGCTGAACGGTCCGAGCGCCGTGAGGCGGATCTTCCCGGTGTTCTCGTCCCGCTGGATCGTGACCGTGTACACGTACGTGTTGCGCGTCAGAATGCGGTTCGGGAGATCTTCATGCAGCGTCGCCGCCGCCGTCGATCCGATGAACACGCGACTGATGTTCGTTCCGCCGGAGTTCGCGACGAGCAGCGTATCCGGATTGTTCGAGACGGCGAGACCCCACGGCAGCGACCCGACCGGGATGCTGTTCGACGCGAAGCCCTTCCCGAAGTTCGAGCTCTGCCAGATGTCGAGCAGGTTGAACGAGGTGTTGGAGAGGAACACGTTGCCGCGGGCCGCATCGACGGCGATGTCGCCGATCGTGCCCTGTTGCGGGAACGCATAGGTGCGGCCGTAGACGACGAGCATGGAATCGCGCAGCGCGAGACTCAGGTTGCCCTCTGACGAGGCACGGGTGAGCGGCACGGCGTACCCGATGCGACCCGCCTGGTCGACGGCGAAGGCCGTGATCCCGAGGCGCTTGCCCTGCTGGTCCGGCGCAAGTCCGAGCCCAACGGTCGCCTGGACGTTGGCGTTGAAGGGCGCCGACAACCTCACGCTGTCGCGCTGAATGATCGTGTTCGTGCTGTCGCGGATGATCAGGCCGACGGTGGTGATGGCCTCACCCGTCGCCCGCACCACGACCGAGTCCGTGAATTCGCTCTTCGTCTGCACGACTTGCGTCACGCGCGGAATCGCCGCCGTGGCGCTGCGCACATAGGCCGCCACCGGCGAGGCCGATCCGGGCTGCCGGTCGACGTCGACCGCGGTCGCGGTGATGGTGATCTTGCCGCGGAGCGGCGCGTCGATCGGAATGCGCGCGACGGCCGAGAACGTGATGTCTCGTGGATTCGTCTGATACGTCTGTGAGAACGACGTATCGAGCTTGGTGGGCCAGTTGGCCTCGCCCTGGACGCGAATGTCGATGCGACCCACGCCGTTCCCTTGCTGCGCGCGCGCCGCGACGTTCAGGCCGACGCCGGCAGGAATGCTGTCGCCGTTCACCGGCGAGACGACGGTCACCTTCGGCCCGGCGACGATGTTGATGCGGCGGGTCGCCGTGTCGGCGCCGCCGAGGGAGTCGGTGGCGATGGCAATGACGATGAGGCTGTCGAGCGTTGTGTCCGCGACGTTGAGCGGCTGGATGTAGCGACGGATGGTCGTATCACGGAGTCCCGGCCGGAACTTGCCGGCGGCCGGAATCGTCTGCGCCTTGTAGCGCGGAATCTGCTGGAACGTGCCCAGGTCGACGCTGCCCTTCTCCGTCACGCCGCTCAAGACGGCCGACGTGAGCGCCTTGCTATCATGGAGGCGCACGGTGACGAGCACGGAGTCGCCGACGTTGATCAGCGCGCCGGTCAACGGCGAGTCGATCACCACGGACGGCTTGTTCGTGCTGCTCGACGTGGACGTCCCGGTGCCGGTCGTGATCGGGGAGCCACCGGTTGGGACGGTGGTCGCGGTCGGCAGGCGTGAGTCGCAGCTCGCGACGATCACGACTCCCGCCGCAACCGCGGCTAGACGAACGAGGACAGTGCGCATCGTATCACTCCAAGGCCCGATTACTGGTGATTATCGGGCCGTTGCCCGTCATCGATGATGTGCGGCGTGATCAGGATGAGCAGGTCGCGCTTCGTCTCGTTCCTGTTGGTCACGCCGAAGAGCCGGCCGATGATGGGAAGATCGACGAGGATCGGAATGCCGGAGCGGCTCACGCTCACGGTCGTCTGCGTCAATCCGCCCATGACCGCCGTTTCGCCGTCGGCGACGAGCACTTCGTTGTCCACCTTCTGCGTCGGGAACACGGCGCCGACATCGTTCGCCTGGAACTGCACGTCGGAGTTCTCGACGTGGATCTTCATCTGCACCTGGTGGTTGGCCGTGATCTGCGGCGTGACGGTCAGGATGATGCCCGTCTGCTGCATGTTCACTTGGGCGCGCGGGGCATTGCTCGTGTTGCCGGCGGCTGATCCGGCGTCGACGACGCGGATCGGCACCTGCGTGCCGGCGGTGAGGTTCGCCGTGCGGTTGTTCAACACCGTGGTGCTCGGCTCGGCCTGGACGTCGAGCAGCGTATTGGTCTGGAGCGCCTCGAGGAACGTCGTGAAGTCGTAGTTCCCCATGGCCGTGGAATAGACGAGCTGCAGTGCGGCGCCCGGCACCCGCGCCGAGGCGTTGGCGATCGCCGACACGGCGTTGCCGCCGAGCGCGATCTGACCGGCATCGGTGCGCGGCTTGCCCGTCGAGTCGAGTCGCGGGATGATGTCGTTGAAGAACTGCTGCTGCGAACCGAGATCGTAGCGCAAGCCGAGTCCCTCGAGCGTCGAGCGGTCGACGAGAATGATCTTCGCCTTGATGTTCACCTGCGGTTGTCGCAGGTCCAGGCTTCTCGCGTACGCCTCAAGCTCAGGAAGGGCGGCGGGGATATCTGTGATGCTGACCGCATTGGTGATCGTGTCGGCGGTCACGATGCCGCGCGCGGGACACGTGACGCTCTGGACGCCCGGTTGTTGCTGGCCGCCCGTGGCGACCTGCGCGGCCGCGGCCTGCGCGGTCATGGGACACACGCGCGTGAGGCGAGCCGTCACCATGTCCTTCACGCCCATGGCACGCGAGTAGTTCAATCGGACCGTTCGCGTCTGCAGCGGAATGGTCGACTGCCGCGCCGCGATCGCTTCGAACGTATCGACGATGATGATGCCGCGATCGTCGACCGTGATGTCGTAGCCGTTCGCGTTCATGACGGCGCGCAGCGCGACGTCCCACGGCTGATTGATGATGTTAGCCGTGACGTTCCCGCTCACGTTCTTCGACGGCAGGATCGTGCGGCGGCTGTACGAGGCGAACATCGCGAGCACGTCGGAGATGGGCGCGTTCTCCCAGCTCCACGTGAAGGTCGGCTCCTGCGATGCCTGCGTGTTCACCACTTTGAACGCCGACGTGGTCGGATCGGTACCGGGCTTGGAGAAGACCGGCGCAAGCGCGGGCGCAGGCGTCGGCACGGGCACCATGGCAGGCGCCGCGGCAAGCACCGCGGCAGTCGTCGTCGCGGTCGTCGTGGTGGACGTCGCAACAGGCGCTGTCGCGGGCGTCTCGGCCTCGCGCTTCTTCGGCGTCTCGACGCGCGCCAGCGCGTCGGACTTGTCGGCCGACCTGTCGCCGACGGCCCACGGCTCGAACGCGCCCGCGCTCGCGCCATCGATGCTGATGCGAAGCCCGCCATTCTCGTTCGTCACGGTGTAGGCACGGGGCGCGTCGAGCGTGAGCACGACCCGAACCACGGTCTTCGTGAACTGTGAATAGCGAATGCGCGTGATGCCGCCGCGTGAGACGCCGTCGTAGGCGTCACCGTCGGGGAGCCCGAGCGTGGCGCCGGCGAGATCGACGACGATCTTGTCGGGTTTGGCGAGGGTGAAGTGCTTGAAGCTGACCGATCCTTCGACGCGCACGACTACGTCGGCGCGTCCGGTCCGCGGCACCACACTGAGAGAGATGACGGTCGCGTCGTTCGGAGTCGGCTTCGCCGCACCGGCGGCTGGACGCGCTCCAACCGCGCCGAACGCAACGAGCATCGCTGATGCAAGCGTCCGGGAGTAGATCATGGTCGCCTCACTTTGGTGGAGTCGCCGAGGACCAGCGAGTCCTGGCGCGTCGTGCCGAATTCTTCGATGGTGAAGATCACTGTCTTGTTGCGGATCGAGGAAATGCGCATGCGGCCGAGCGTGGATCCGACGTTCACCCGGTACTGCGCATTCGTCGACACATCGCGCAGCGTCGCGCCAGACCGACGGTTCGCCGGGTCGAACAGAACGCCCGTGAGCCGCAAGTCGCTCATCGTCGGACGCAGCTCGCTCGTGTTGAGGAGCGAGTTGAACGGATCGCGGCGTCCTTCGCGCGTGTAGTCGAACACTTCGCGATAGATCGACGGCGGCGGCCCGGCCGTATCGGCCGGATTGACGGGCACGCCCTTCCCGGCGCCCTTCGCCGGCGTCTTGGCGGTCGTCTTGGCGGTCGTCGCCGACTTCGGCGGCGCCGTCTTGGCCTGCTGCGTCGCCGTTGGAGCCGGCGCCTTGGCCGTGGACCGCTGCTGGTCCTCGGGGCGCTGCTCCGCCTCGATGTGCGCGTTGGTCGCGCCGGCCGCCTTCTGCGCGGCCTTCTTCGCCGCCGTGAAGGGATCCTGCGCCGACGCGGCGCCGGCGGCGATCACGAGCGCCGCGCTCAGGAGAGTGACTCGCATCATGGCGCTCCCGGCCTGCCCGCCGTGGCGGGCTTCGCGTCCGGCGCCTTCACCGACGCATGCGCCACGAACGTCTGAATGCCGAACTTCACGTCGAGGAGCTGTTCACCCTTCTTCGCCTTGACTTCGCTGTTCCGCGTCGAGGGAACGAGCGTCAGGTTGATCGGCGCGACGATGCGCGACATCGATCCGATGTTCGTGAGGAAGTCGGACACCTGATGGAACGGTCCGGTGACGCCGAGCTTGTAGCGATACGTGTCGTACTGGTCGCCGTTCAGCACACCGTCCGGCGCGATGTCGGAGATCTCGAGGCCCGCTCGCCGCGCCGCCGTCGAGACCGACTCGAGGAGCGCGGGAACTTCGTTTTCCGTCGGCACGAGCCGGCGCAGCACCGAGAGCTCGCGGGCGAACGCATCCGCCTCCTGCTTCATCTTCGTCGCGCTGCCCTTGGCGACTTCAGCCTTCGCGATCCGGTTGAGCGAGTCGAGCGTGTCGAGCCGCGTCTCGAGGATCGTCAGATCGTGATTCTTCGGCGACCAGACGAGCTGTTGGTAGACGACGGCCAGGCCCACCGCCAGCAAGCCGACGATGAACAGGCGCTGATCGCGCGGGGTCTGTGGGAGGAGTGCCATGTTACTTCACCGACAGGCTGAGGGGCACGCGGTGCAGCATCAGCGTGTCTGGCCGCGAGTAGCCCATCGTGAGCTGGAACTGCGAGACTTCCTTCCCCTGCTCCATGGCCAGCTCGCTCTTCTCGAGTAGGATGGCGCTGAGGAACGGCGAGGCCTCGAGGTCGCGCATGAAGCGGGTGACGGCTTGAATGTCCGCCGTGCGTCCCATGACCCGAAGCGTGATGACGTCCTTGGGGATCGTCGTATCCATCCGCTTCGGCGCCTTGGCCGCCTTCTTCGCCGCGGCCGAGGTGTCCTGCGGCGCGTTCTTCGGCCCGACCACGACGTTGTTGCTGCCCTGCGGCGTGCCGGTGAACGAGAGCGACGTGAGCCACGTGTACTGCGGAAGCGCGCGGCTTACCTCGTCCATCACGTGCGGCCAGACGTAGCGATCCTCGTCCAGGCTCTGAATCAGGTGCACCTGGCGGAGCAGCGAATCGCGCGCGGCCTCGGCGCGATAGCGCTCCGTGAGGAAGTTCGCATAGCGCGTCGAGTCCCGCATGGCACGATCGCGGCGCTCGGACAGCGACGACTCCCTCGCCGCCTGCATGGTGTAGAGGAGGCCGATCGCCGCGCCGCTCACCACGAGGGCGGCGATCGCGCCGATCATGAACTTGTCGCGCAGGCGGCTGGAGAAACCGGTGGCGAGCGCGCCGAGGTTTACCGCTTGGCGGCTGGCCGCTTTCTTCTTCCCTGCGCCTGGCAGGAGGTTGATTTCGATCATGGGCTGCTCGGGCGTCGGCTTCGAGCTACGCTCTCCGGGCGGGTCATGCGACCTGCCGGAGCGCCAGACCGATGGGCAACATCAGGAGGGGAGCGATCTCGTCTGTGACGAGCGACTCGAGAGCGCCGTCACGCACCTTCAGGTTCGCCAGCGGGTTGGCCTGCTGCACCTTGATGCGCAGGCGCGCCGCGAGCATGTCGTTGAGGCCGGGGATCCGCGAGCCACCGCCGCACGTATACAGTGCGCGCAACGAGCCCGCCCGGGAGTTCTGTGCGAGGAACGCCGCCGCCCGCTCGACGCCCACCGCGATCTCTTCGCCGCGCGTCTCGAGCACCGAATCGAGGTGCGGCGACCGATCGAATCCCTGAATCAACTGCTGCGCGGCCTCGGCCGAGAGGCCGCGCTCGCGCTGGAGATCTTCACGAACGCGCCGCGTGCCGACCGTCAGATCGCGCGTCAGCAGCGGGACGCCTTCGTCGAGAATGTTGATGTTGGTCACGTCGTGGCCGATGTTGAGCAGCCCGACGACCCCGCTCATCGCGGTCGGATGATTGAGCTCGAACGCATTGTGGAGCGCGAACGCCTCGACGTCGACGATCGACGGTGCGAGACCGGCGTCCGTCAACATACGCACCCTCGATTCGACCAATTCGCGCTTGGCGGCGACGAGCAGGACGTTCATCTCCGCTCCCTCGCCGTCCGGATCGAGGATCTGGAAGTCCAGCTCCACCGACTCCATGTCGAACGGGACGTGCTGCTCCGCCTCCCATCGCATGAGCTCGCGCGCCTGCTGCTCCTTCACGCGTTCGATGGAGATCTTCTTGATGATGACGTCACGGCCGCCCACGGCGGTCACGACGTCCTTTGCGGTCACGCCCGCATCACCCAACGCGCCTTGAATGGCGTCGGCGACGATGCCGGGGTCCATGACCTCGCCCTCGACGATCGCGTCGGCGAGCAGGGGGGCGACGGCCACGCGCGTCAATTCGGGCTCGCGCCTGGAGTGGTCGACAACGGCCACCTTGATCAATCCGGAGCCAATGTCGAGACCGACGGTTTGCTTGTTCCGACCGAACAGAGCCATAATGAGTCCGGCGACTAGTGGGGCCGCGAGCAGACACAACTGCGGAGGGGGGGAATCTCGAGGCGGTAGACGATGTGTCCGATCGGGACCCGACGTCCACCGGTCAAGCTGTCTACCGCGAATGCCCGCGTCGGCTATCCCACCGAACACGACCGACAGGCCCGCAGGTAACAGCCGGTTATATAAGTGACCAGAGTCACATGAGTTAGAATAGCTCCGCCCAGCTCCGCTCCCGGACCGGTCGAAGTGGGATAGCTCGACGGAGCGCCGCGGCGACTGCGCACCGCGAGTACCGAAACGCCGCAGGTCCCACATCGATCGCGGGTTGCGAGCTCGGCGGTCGCGCGAACGACATCATCGTCCCGGTCACGGTCAGCCCGCCGGCGAGCGCGACGATTGGCCCGCGGCTGATGATGAGCCCCGACGCCGTGAACGGCCCGGCGATCGTGAGCGCGCCGTCGACGATCAGCACGCCGTCGAACGACCCGCCCGAAATCGTCGTATCGCCCGTCACGCGCGTGACCCCCGCGCCGGCGGTCAGCTGAGTTAACTGCGACGCGGCGAGAAAGTACGTCGACGAATCGGCCGCGCTCGCCACGGACGACATCGTGGTCGTGTCGGCCGACACGACCATCGCGCCCGGTGCGATCGTCACCGCCGTTGACGACGCGCCGCGGCAATCGACGTCGCCGATCGAATCCGCCGCGAACGTGACTCCCGCGGCGAGGCGCACGCTCCCACGCGCCACGAGCGACGAGGATGGCAACGGCCCCGGCGACCGCCACCGCGCGACCACGTTGACGCGTCGTCGTCCGTCTATCGTTCCACTCGCCGTGACGTCGGCGACCAGCCACACGACGCCATCGGCCAGCCGCGTAACGCCAACGAGGGCAACGATGCCGCTGGCCGCGGGCACGCTCGGCGCATATGTCCGCGCGACACCGAGCGGGATCGTGTCCAGGCCAAGTTGGCGCGCGTTGGCCACCACGGCGTTGACGGCGTAGTCGGCCGCCGCGGTGAGCGCCGCGTCGGTGCTCGCGAACGCAGACGATCGCGCGCTGAGCCGGAACGCCGCGAGCGCGCCGCCGACGAGCAGCGCGATGATTCCGAGCAGCGCGAGCGCGGCGAACAGCGCGACACCGGCTCGCGCCTTCGCGCTCCGAGTCAGCGGCGGTTCCGCAGCAAGATCCACAGCGCCGCCGAATCCACGCGAGGCCCTTGCCGCGCCGCCGAGGCGAGCGCGCGAGTCGCCGACCTGGTCTCGCTTCGCAAGTCCACGTGCACGCCGGCAATGAGGCGCGTGTTCGTCACGGGAGTCGCCAATGTGGCGCCCAGGCTGTCGAGATATCGAAACGCCAATCCACCCGCGGCGGGCGGCAGGAATGGACCGCTCACCGGCTGGATCGCATTGAAGCGAAGAGTCGTCGTGTTCCAGTCGCGTTGACCGAGATACCAATTGCCGTCAGTGCCGCGATAGAGGCTGTAGCGAAACGGGCGCGTGACGCGCAGCGGAGCGCCGAGCGCGAGCGACGGCGACAGACTGTCGAGCGAGAGCACGGCGCGGACACTCGCGAGCGCCGCGGCGCCGAGCTGCGGGCCGCGCGCCGCGCACGGTCCGGCGCGAAACGATCCGCTCGCCGCGACGCGAAAGGGTCGCCACGCCTCGGCGGTATCATCGGCGGTCAACAGCCACGCGGTGTCGCCCGCCGCCGGCGCAGCCGACGTGCCGGCGTAGGTTCGCGCGTCCGCGGTTGCGGGCGCGAGCACGACGCCGCCGCTCGCGGTATCGCACACGACCGCCGAAGCGATGATGCCGCGGAGCTCGATGCTCGTGTCCCGCGCATCACGCACGTCGCCGGCGACACTCGACGCGGCGCGCACGTCGATCGGAAGAATCGCTTCCGCGTCGCGAAGCTGTGCATAGGCGGCCGACTGCTCGGCCAGGTCCGTGAACACGCGCTGCTGGCGAAGGCAGATGACCGTGACGAGCGTGAGCGCGAGGCCGCCGACTACAGTCGTGACGACCAGCTCGACGAGCGTGGCGCCGCGCCGGCGCGGGCGACCCGCTAACACGGCAGTTGGGTGCGTAGCACGACGCTGTGGGTCGCCGCCCCCACCGCGAACGACACGCTGTCGCGGACGTCGAGCATTCGGTTGCCGGGCGCCCCGACGGACCAGTCTTCTCTGATCCCGTTCGCCGAGGTGGAGGCGCCGGCGGCCGGCGCGCATGGCGCGACGCCGAGCTGCTCGAGGCGGTTCATCGCGGCCCGGAGCGCGGCGTTTCGTAGCCTGAGTGCGTTCGTCTGGCGGACGAGCACAGCGCTGCCCGCCACAAGGGCGAGGAGGCCGACGTCGATCAGGATGACGGCGAGAAGGACTTCGACGAGAGTGAAGCCACGGCGGGTGCGCATGGCCGCAACGTATGACGTCGCGGAGCGTCGCCGTCACCAAACGAACTCCGGCCGGACCGCGATCTCGCGAACGGACTCGGCGAAGAGCTCGTGCGAGGGACGCGCTACCTCTTCTTCACGTCGAGCTCGAGATTGGTGAAGCCCGAGCCATTGAGCTGCCCGAAGATCTTGGCCTGTGACTCCGACATCGTGCCCTTGTAGTTGACGTCGGAGACCGACGGGAACGTGATCGTGATGTTGAGCGCCGGATAGACGAACGTGCCACTGACCGTTCCCGACGCAGCACCGCCGACACCGAGGAAGTCGGCCGTTCCAGTCACGGACGTGCCGGTCTGCGAGAGCGAGAGCGACATGCTGTAGCCGTTCTGCAGCCCGGTCCAATTTCCATCCACGGTCTGCACAGGTCCGAGGATGTCGGACCCGCAGCCGAAAGACGCAACGATCGCGACAAGAGCGAGGAGTCGACGCATGAGGGGTTGGGACGTGGTGGGGGGGATTCGCCTTGACGCTCGTTCCGCGTGCGCGAGAAATCAATGGCGCCGCACGAAAGAACGAACCCCCGGCGACGCGTTCGCGTCACCGGGGGTTGTCCTGTCAGCCTGTCCCGATCTCAGACTGTCGCTGAGACCGATGCGAGCATCGCTCGCTTACTTACACGCCGGCTCGCCTTCCGCCGCCGCCGCGCCCACCGTCGGATTCGTCGTGTTGATACCGACGCCGCACGCGAAACCAGGCAGCTGCGTGTGGTCAACCGTCGCCGTCCAGTAGCCCGCGCCAACCGCAATCGTCGGCG
>Ga0326726_10005967_pt1 | contig 10991 bp, 8 predicted proteins | sample MHFenrmetagenome_2_FD_207603 | JGI IMG/M metagenome (GOLD analysis project Ga0326726, IMG submission 207603) | Lab enriched peat soil microbial communities from Michigan Hollow, Ithaca, NY, United States - MHF15MN | ecosystem: Environmental > Terrestrial > Soil > Wetlands > Peat | place: USA...
GCGGCGCGTTTGAAGGCATCTGATGGCGAGGCGTAAGGAAGCAGGTCACGGCGGCGGTCACGGGTGGTTCGTCACCTTTGCTGATTTGATGGGCCTGCTTGTCAGCTTTTTCGTGATGCTGGTTGCTTTTTCTACCCAAGATCAGGCCAAGCTTCAGGTTGTCGCCGGCTCCATGCGCGATGCCTTCGGTGTTCAGGACCGCGTACGCTATTCCGGCATCATAGAGGTTCTTGGCTTGCCGACGCGCCCTAGACTTAAGAACGCCGCGCACATTGATCCGTCAGAGGCCTCAGCCACGCCATCGCCAGAGGAAAGCGACCGGCAGCGCACCTATGGCGCCCGTTTCAAAGAGGATCGCAAATTTTCGCTCGCGTCCGCCTCGCTACGGCAGGCAATGCAGGAGATGCCCGAAATTACAGAAGCGTCGAAAAATATTATGCTCGAGGAGACCAAACAAGGTCTCAATATTGAGATTGTTGACCAGGATGGCCGCTCGATGTTTCCCGACGGCGCCAAGGAACCCTATGAGCGCACACGCAAACTGATCCAGAAAATCGCGCCGCAACTTAAAGCAATGCCTTATCGTCTTTCCATCGTCGGCCATACTTCTTCGAGCAAAGTACCGCCAAAGCCCGGCTATGGGCCATGGGAATTGTCCGCCGATCGTGCCAATGCCGTACGCCAAATTTTGGATGCGGAAGGCGTACCGTCGGGAAATATTTTTATGGTGTCAGGCAAGGCCGATACGGACCCGCTGTTCCCGGACGATCCCTACATGTCGCCGAACCGTCGGGTTACTATTACTCTGATGCGGGAAGAACCGCCGCTGCCGGCCGATCTGACGCCCTAGGATGCCACGGAACCGCGCGGCCGTTGTTCGGTTGTAGTCGTCACGAAATAGGCCCTGTGTTCTCTGGGCCCGTGCGGTGATATAAGGCCCCGCCTTCACGGCGATCGGCGGACCACGGCAATTTTCAATGAGTGATGGCGCGAACCAAACTACGGCGTCCGCGCAGATAGGGCATGACGCGCCTCCAGGGCTCTTGCCCCTGGCACTCGGCAGTGTCGGCGTTGTCTATGGCGACATCGGGACAAGTCCGCTTTACGCCTTTCGCGAGGCGGCAATCGCGGCCAGTGGTGACCACGTCGTCAGCCGCGGCGTCGTTCTCGGTGTGCTTTCGCTCATCGTCTGGGCGCTGATCGTAACGGTGACGCTCAAATACGTTCTGATCCTGCTGCGCGCCGACAATAACGGGGAGGGCGGCACGCTTTCGCTTACCGCGCTAGCGACACGCGCGCTCGGCCGTCGCACCGCTTTCGTTTTCATCGTCGGCGTAATCGGCGCCTCGATGTTTCTCGGTGACTCCGTAATTACTCCGGCGATCTCGGTGCTCTCCGCGGTTGAAGGGCTCAAATTAGCAAGCCCCGCGTTCACCGAATTCGTTGTACCGCTCACCGTCATTATTCTGATTGCTCTATTCGCTGCACAAAGTCGCGGCACCGCGAAAGTTGCGGCGATGTTCGGCCCGATCATGGTCATCTGGTTTCTGTCAATCGCGATTGCCGGCGGCCTGCATATTCGCGATGATCCGACCGTCCTTGCTGCCATCAATCCGTTTTATGGCATTGATTTCCTCATCCATCACGGCGCGGTCGGTTTGGTCACGCTTGGTGCGGTATTCCTCGTCGTTACCGGTGGCGAAGCGCTTTATGCCGATCTCGGCCATTTCGGACGGAAGCCTATCCAGGTTGCGTGGCTTGGTCTCGTATTGCCCGCGCTGCTGATCAACTATTTCGGTCAAGGCGCCAAGGTTTTGGCTGACCCCGCTGCAATCGAAAATCCCTTCTACAGATTGGTTCCTGAGACCTTCCTGCTGCCGATGATCGTGTTGGCTACAGCCGCAACGGTTATCGCGAGCCAAGCGGTTATCACTGGCGCCTATTCACTCGTGCATCAGGCGATCCAGCTCGGTCTGTTGCCACGGCTGGCTATCTTGCACACGTCGGCCTCGCATGTTGGCCAGATCTATATCCCGCGCGTAACTATTTCGCTGATGATCGGCGTGCTCCTGCTCGTCGGTTTGTTCCGCACTTCGAGCGCACTCGCCTCCGCCTACGGTATTGCAGTTGCGACGACTATGGTCGTGGACGGGATACTTGCATTCGTCGTGATCTGGAAGGGATGGCGGTGGCCTCTTTGGCAGACCGTGCTGTTGATTGTTCCGTTTGTGATTGTCGACGTGGTGTTCTTTTCGGCCAACTTTCTCAAGTTATTTGAGGGCGCCTGGGCGCCGCTGCTGTTCGGCGCAAGCATGGTGCTGCTAATTCTGACGTGGCGGCGCGGAACCGGCATCCTGATCAGTAAGACGCGACGGACCGAAGTCCCGCTCGACACTCTCTTTCGTAGCCTTGAGAAAAAGCCGCCGCATTCCGTGCCGGGTACGGCTGTGTTCCTAACCAGTGACCCGGAATTTGCGCCGACCGCGTTGTTGCACAATCTCAAGCACAACAAAGTGCTGCACGAGAACAATGTCATCCTCACGATTATCACCGCCGACACGCCCCGTGTACCGGAAGAGGAGCGAGTGCGGATTACCCCAATGTCAAAACATTTTTCGCGAGTGTCGCTGAAATTCGGCTACATGGAGCAACCTAACGTACCGAAAGCGCTTGCTATCGCACGCAGGCACGGTTGGCAGTTCGATATCATGTCGACGTCCTTCTTCCTGTCGCGGCGTGCGCTCAAACCCTCGGCGAAATCGGGCATGCCGTCCTGGCAGGATCATTTGTTCATCGCGCTGGCACGGTCAGCGAGCGACGCGACCGACTTCTTCCAGATTCCGACGGGTCGAGTGGTGGAAGTGGGTACGCAGGTGACGGTCTAGGTTGCTTTTTGCCTAAGCCTTTGATTTTTTTGTTGAATCAATTTGGTTATTATTGCAATTTGTGCATGCCTCGGGGAATTGGATTGCGCAAATGAAGGTGCTGAGCCGAAGATGGGGGAGTTATAAGCCGCGTCCCAATAGAATTTTTGCATTGCAAAATCCCAAGGCAACCTATGTCCCGTAGCAGTGCCGCTGTCCCCGGCGGCTCGATTGCGCCCACTAATGGTGGCGACGCGCCGGCCAAGGTCGGCTTTTGGTCACTCGCACTTGGCAGTATTGGGGTTGTCTATGGCGACATCGGCACAAGTCCTCTGTATGCCTTCCGCGAGGCGGTGCTCGCGGCGACGGGAACAGGCAATCCCGCGAGCCAACCAGTCGTCCTCGGCATACTTTCTCTGATCATCTGGGCGCTGCTGTTAGTCGTAACCGCAAAGTACGTGTTGATTTTACTGCGCGCTGACAACAAGGGTGAGGGCGGCACGCTTGCTTTGATGGCGCTTGCATCCCGCGCGCTCATGCGCCGCGGCGGCGTTGTGATCCTGCTTGGAATAATCAGCGGCGCACTGTTTTACGGCGATGCCATCATTACGCCGGCACTGTCGGTTCTCTCGGCAATTGAGGGGTTGAAAGTTGTGACGCCGGCGTTCGACGCCTACGTGGTGCCGCTCACGGTGCTCATCCTCGTCGTACTGTTTATGGTGCAATCACGCGGTACCGCGAGCGTCGCCGCGTTTTTTGGCCCAGTCACTCTGTTTTGGTTCTGCGCGATTGCCGCCGCCGGCATTTGGCATATCGGGCAAAACCTGACGGTGCTGTTGGCATTCAACCCCTGGCACGGAGTGAACTTCCTGCTCCATCACGGGCTTGTCGGCTTTTATACACTTGGTGCCGTTTTTCTGGTGGTGACCGGCGCGGAGGCGCTGTATGCGGATCTTGGCCATTTTGGCCGCGGTCCGATCCGCTTCGCGTGGCTGGTCGTCGTGCTCCCCGCGCTCACGGTCAATTATTTGGGGCAGGGCGCGTTGGTGCTCGCCGATCCGAAATCCGTCGAGAACCCATTCTTTCTGCTCTACCCGGACTGGGCGCTACTGCCGATGGTGCTGCTCGCCACGGCCGCTACAGTCATCGCGAGCCAGGCTGTGATCACCGGCGCATATTCACTCACGCGACAGGCAATCCAGCTCGGCCTTCTGCCGCGGCTGGAAATACGTCACACCTCGGAAGCTTTGTTCGGACAAATCTATATGCCGCGCGTCAACACGCTGCTCTTGGTAGGCGTGTTGTTGCTGGTTGCGCTGTTCCGTTCATCAAGCGCACTCGCCTCGGCCTACGGGATTGCAGTAACTGGCACCATGGTGGTGACGGCCATGATGGCCATTGTAGTGATCTGGCGGGTCTGGCATTGGCCATTGATCGGAGCTTTGGCGCTGATGCTGCCCTTTGTGTTCATCGATTTTACGTTCCTGTCCGCTAACCTGCTCAAAATCGTGGAAGGCGGATGGATGCCCCTTGCGCTGGGCGCTTTGGTGATGGCGGTCATGTATACGTGGCGGCGCGGCAGCCGTCTCTTGTTCGAGAAAACACGGCGTCAGGAAACCCCGCTCGAATCTCTTGTGAAGAGTTTGGAAAAGAAACCGCCGGCGCGGGTGCCGGGAACGGCAGTATTCCTCACCAGCGATCCAGTTAGCGCGCCCACCGCGCTGCTGCACAGTCTCAAACACTATAAGGTGCTGCACGAGAAGAATGTCATCCTCACAATTGAGACTGCTGATGCGCCTCGCGTTGACCCGGCGGAGCGAGTGCGCATCGAGCCAGTTGGGAAAACGTTTTCGCGGGTGGTGCTGCGTTTCGGCTTCATGGAAACGCCGAACGTGCCGAAAGCGCTGGCGATCGCGCGCAAGCTCGGCTGGCAATTCGACATCATGTCGACGTCATTCTTCCTGTCGCGGCGCTCACTTAAACCTGCTGCCCATTCCGGTATGCCGCACTGGCAGGACCGCCTGTTCATAGGCCTCACTCGCGTGGCCAACGATGCTACCGACTATTTCCAGATACCCACCGGACGCGTGGTTGAGGTCGGCACGCAGGTGACGATCTAGTCCGCGAAACTAAAAGACCGAGTGCGTTACACCGCATTTCCGGCTAAAACCCGCTGTTCCTGGACAACGGAGTTTCGGCAATGGCCGATGAAATGCCGCGCGCGGACGAAGTGACAAACCTTACGCCCGAACAGGTCGCCGCTGGCTTGCGCGAGGGGCGCATGCTGCTTGTTGATGTCCGAGAACCGAACGAGACATCGGTGGAAAGCTATCCCGATGCGGTGATCGTGCCACTATCGTCGTTTGACCCCAGCGCGATCCCCGACCCGGAAGGGAAACAGGTCGTATTCGCTTGTCGATCGGGTCGTCGTTCGGTGACTGCCTCGCTCGTTGCCCAGGACAGCGGCTACCCCTACAAGGCTCACCTCGCCGGCGGTATCATCGCGTGGAAGGCGGCCGGCCTTCCGACCAAGACCTGAACGATCGATCTGAGGATTCCATGCACCGTGCATCCGTAATCGCCGCCTTGGCACTCGGCCTTGGCGTGACCGGAATCGGTATGGCTTCGGCGCAGAGCGCTCGCGTGGTCAATGTCTACAATTGGTCTGATTATATCGATGCTAAAGTCCTCGAGGACTTCACAAAGGAAACAGGCATCAAGGTCCTATACGATACCTTCGATGCCAACGAGACGCTTGAAACGAAATTGCTTGCCGGCAAGTCCGGCTATGACGTTGTGGTGCCTACAGCCTATTTCCTGGAACGCCAAATCAAAGTCGGTGTCTTCCAGAAGCTCGACAAAAGCAAGCTCAGGAATCTCGACAATGTCTGGCCTGACATCGCCAAGCGGCTGGCTGTCTATGATCCGGGCAACCAGTACGCCGTCAATTACATGTGGGGTACGACGGGCATCGGCTACAACGTAAAGGCGATGCGTGATCGGCTAGGCCCCGATGGAAAGATCGACAGTTGGGCGATCGTGTTCAAGCCTGAAAACTTGGCGAAGTTTCGGGACTGTGGCGTACATATGCTCGATTCCGCCGATGATATTGTGCCCGCGGCACTGCATTTCCTCGGTCTTGATCCGAACTCGAATGACCCCAAAGAATTGGAGAAGGCCGTCGAACTGCTGATGAAAATTCGCTCTTCCGTACGGAAATTCCATTCTTCTGAGTATCTTAATGCCCTGGCGAGCGGCGAGATCTGTTTGGTGGTGGGCTGGTCGGGTGACATCAAACAATCGCAGAAGCGCGCGATCGAAGCCAAGAACGGGGTAGAGGTTGGGTACGCGATTCCAAAAGAAGGCGCGCAGATGTTTTTCGACAATCTCGCTATTCCGAAGGATGCGAGCCACGTCACTGAGGCACACGCCTTCATCGATTATCTGTTACGGCCGGAAGTGGCTGCGAAAAACAGCAATCTGGTCGCCTATGCCAATGGCAATCTAGCGAGCCAGAAATTCATTGATAAGGCCGTGCTGGACGACCAAAGTGTTTACCCGGACGCTGCCACAATGAGTCGGCTTTATACCGTGAGTGCGCGCGATCAGAAGTCGCAGCGTTTCATCAACCGATTATGGACCAAGATTAAGACCGGGCGCTGACCGGCTGATCTTCCGGTCGCCAGCGGCGGTGCATCCACAGCCATTGCTCGGGATGCTCGCGAATCCAGCCTTCGATCACGGACGTGATGATCTGCATGGTGCCGGCGATATCGATCTTGTTCGAAGCATCGCGCGCCGGCTTGATTTCCTCGCTCAATTCGGCGCGGAACCGATGGTTTGGCAAGCGCACAATGCGCGTGCCATGGATCGGACAATCGAAATGGCCAGCAAGCCGTGCCAGCAGAGGATTTGCCGTGGTCGGCCGACCGAAGAAGGTCACCGGAACGCCACGGACGTAATACTGATCGACCAGCATCCCGACATGAGCACCGCGTTTGAGCGCTTCGGCGATCTTCATCGGCGCATAAAGGTCAGTCGAGATCAGTTCACCCATGCTGGCGGTGCGGGTTTCAGTGAGCCAACGATCGATGCCCGCAATATTCGGCCGCCGGTAGAGCACCGCGCTGTCGAGCTTGTAGGTGGCGGCGCAGATTGCAGGCAGCTCCCAATTGGCGAGGTGGGCCGCAAAAATCAGCGCTGGTTTGCCGTCATCTAACAGCCTGTGAAATCGCTCGATGTCCGGTTGCATGAGTTCGACGCGACTTTGCCCGGGGCTCTCGCGGTCGAAACTCCAAAGCCGATCGAGGTGTGCAAACTCTGCGCCCATACGACCAAGATTGTCCCAACAGCCACGCAATATGACGTCAATTTCAGCACTGGATTTTTCCGGAAAGGCGGCAACGAGATTGGCCCGACCAATTCGGTTTTCCCGCAGCAGCGGTCCGATCGTGCGCATCGACCAGCCGGCCAAATCGGCCAACTTGTCAGGATCAGTCAGACGCAGGCCCCTGAGCAGGCCGATCGCAAGCGCTCCGATCAGCGTGTCGCTCGCGCGCTTGAGGCCGCGGCGCAGGAGCCGGATCAGGCCTCTCATGACGACACGACCGTGCTTACATGGCGCATGATTTTTTCCGAAAACCGGTCCCCACTTTTTGGGATCATGCGTTAAAAGTTCACGATCACCTTGCCGAACACCTGCCGGCTTTCTAAACGGTCCAGACCACGTTCGAACTCGGTGAGTTCCACCTCGGTGTCGATGATCGGCGCCATGCCCGCCGCGATCTTTGACAGGCTGTCACGGATATTGCGCATGGACGCACCGAACGAACCAAATATCTTGTACTGCTGCTGGAACAGTTGCATCAGGTTAATCGTTACGATTGGGCCGGCGGTAGAACCGCAAGTGACCAATCGACCGCCGCGCTTGAGGCAGAGGAGGGAGCCGTTAAACCCTTCGCCGCCGACATGTTCGAAGACGACATCAACGCCCTTCTTTGCAGTGAGTTTGCGGGTGACGCCCTCGAAGCGTTCAGTCTTGTAGTTGATAACGTGATCGGCGCCGAGTGCTTTCGCTTTCCCGGCCTTCGTATCGTCGCCGACTGTCGTGATGACGGTGCAGCCGAGCGCCTTCGCCATCTTGATGGCAACCGATCCGATGCCAGAGCCCCCGGCATGGACGAGGATGGTTTCTCCAGGCCTGAGCTTGGCATTGTCGAACAACATGTGTTCGACGGTGCCGAAGGCGATCGGTGCGCAAGCCGCATCGCGCAACGAAACGCCAGCCGGCACCGTGATCACCAGTCGTGCCGGCAGATTGATCAGGTCGCGCGCAAAACCGTCGATGTGAAAGCCCATAATGCCGCCGACGTTCTCGCACAGATTATCGCGACCTTCGCGGCAAGCCGCGCATCGCCCGCAGGTCATGGCGCCATACATCACGACCTTGTCGCCGGGCTTAAAGCCTGTAACGCCCTTGCCGGCCTCAGCAATCTCGCCGGAGGCTTCGGCGCCCACCACGAGCGGCAACTGCCGCTTCGCGAAAGCCATGCCGCGGAAACCCCACAGGTCGAGATGATTGAGTGCCACCGCTTTGATGCGGATTTGAACCTCGCCTTCGCCGGGCGGGGGAGGTGGCGATATGTCGGCAAGTTCAAGCTTGCGGTCGGCAACCAGTCTCAACGCACGCATGGTGATTTGGCTCGCGCGGCCGTCAGGCCGGCTCGAGCCCCATGACCAGCGAAACGTTCTGCCCACCAAAGCCAAACGAATTCGAAATTGCGTGACGCAAGTTTGCATCGCGCGCCTTGTTGGGCACCACGTCCAGAGGAATCGCCGGATCCGGAACGGCGTAGTTGATAGTGGGCGGAATGCGCTGGTGCTGTAGCGTAAGCAGCGTAAACACCGCTTCGACTGCGCCGGCAGCAGAGAGTGTGTGGCCAATCATGGATTTGTTGGACGAGATAGGCAGGCTCTTTATGCGATCGCCAAATACGGTTGCGCAGCCAAGATACTCCATCTTGTCATTTTCAGGCGTGCTGGTGCCGTGCGCATTGACGTAGTCGATGTCGTTCGGCGTGAGGCCGGCGTCGTTGATCGCGTTGGCTATACAGCCGATAATCGGCTTGCCGTCGGGACTTGAACGCGTGCGGTGGAAAGCATCGGTCATCTCGCCGCAGCCTTCGACTACGCCAAGGATGTTGGCTCCGCGCGCTTTGGCGGCCTCGTAACTTTCCAGGACCAGCGCGCCAGCGCCTTCCGCCATGACAAAGCCGTCACGATTCTTTGAAAACGGTTTGGCCGCGGTCTGCGGGACGTCGTTGCTGGTAGACAAGGCGGAGAGCAACGAAAAACGGATCACGGCCTCGGGATTAATCGACCCGTCGGTGCCGATGCAGAGCGCGGCATCAATTTCGCCGCGGCGAATGGCCTCGACGCCAAGCTGAATTGCAGTTGCGCCTGAGGCGCAGGCAGTCGACAGCGAAATGGGAGACCCCTGCGTACCAAACTTCTCGGCCAGATTGTCCGCAACCGAGCCCAGCAGGAAGCGACGATGATAGGCAGGAAATTCCGCGCTCACTCTCCACATGTCCGCATAGGTCACCTTGTCGTTGGCCCCTGACTTTGCCCCGACCTCGAGCCGTTGCGGCCAATCCAATTCAATTGGAGGTACGGCCAGAAAGAGGGGGCCAGGGAATTGGCCGAACTTGCCGAGCTCGGACTGCGCGATGGCCTCTTCGGCTGCGAGTTCTGCAAATGATTCCGTCAATGCGGCGGCGCAGGCCTGCGGCGGCAGGTAATCAATAGTTCCGGCGATGCGCGTTTTCAAACCATCCGTAGGAAAACGGGTGATGGTCTTGATGCCGGATTCTCCGGCTGTGAGTTTCGCCCAATTGTCGGCTCTGCCGGCTCCGAGCGATGTCACCACGCCGAGACCAGTCACGACCACCAGCGGCCGGCCCATCTTGTCTTTGCCCGCGGCCATCTTTCGTTCTCCCTTAGTCAATCCGCTCGACCAGCGCGAGGCCTTCGCCCCGCCAATGCCCAACTCCGGTTACCAACACTTGCGTTAAGTCCTCGGTCGTTGATCGCTCCAAACCCGTGGAGTCACAAGGCGGAAACAGACTACCATGACCGAGTGCGACCGTGGCCAGCGCGATATTCATAGGGAATTGCGGCTCCAGCCCATGTCCCAGATATGAGCCGGTGGCACGAACGGCAAGGTCGGTGTGAAGCTCCAGGAACTGTCGCTCCTCGGCGGTCGCCGGATTGGCGCCAGTGGCTCCCGACAGGATTGCGGCGTGGCCAACTTTTACCTTTTCCTTGAGTTTATCCCAGAGCCGCGAGAGGGCTTGAACGACCGTACCAGGCTCCCGGTTGGTACGGTCGGAGACGACGACTGTGAGGCGGCTCAAAGGTTTAGCGCCGCGTTTTTCCGCATGATCGCGCGCCTCCATCACAAGGAAGGCCCCGAGTGATGCCAGCGCAAAACCGCCTTTGCCGTTCCCACGCTCCCACACCGGCTCGTACTTATCCTTGAGCATAAAGCCCGCAAAGTCATAGAGCATCAGGAGATCAGGCCGCTCCCCGTTGTAGGAGCCGCCAACCAATGCAATGTCGCTTTGTCCTGCACCGATGCGTGCGTGCGCGATGCGCACCGCGTCGATGCCGGCAGACTCTTCGCCCATAAAAGTTCGCGACGAGCCTGTTACCCCGTGCACGATAGAAATATTGCCCGCCAGCAAGTTGGAGAGCTGCGCAAGGAACAAAGTCGGCCGCAGGTCGCTCATCAGGCGCTCGTTTAAGAATGCCGCCGGATTCGTAGCGCGTGTAATGCCACTCAAAATGTTCGAATCTACGGTCAGGTCGCGTTCGCCTCCGCCGGCCGCGACAATCATGTCCATGCGCGAGAGGAGATCGGTGTTGCCTTTGACACCCGCGGAATCGAGTGCAAGCCCCGCGGCATAGGTGCCGATTCGCTGCCAGTTTTCCATCTGGCGTTGGTCGCCCTTTTTCGGAATTTGTGCGTCGAAATTGATCGGTGCCAGCGGGTGAACCACGAATGGGGCAAACGCCGTCGTGTCGGCGTTTGGATGCGCGTCCATAAGCTTGTGCCAATGCGCGTCA
>Ga0326726_10005968_pt1 | contig 10990 bp, 11 predicted proteins | sample MHFenrmetagenome_2_FD_207603 | JGI IMG/M metagenome (GOLD analysis project Ga0326726, IMG submission 207603) | Lab enriched peat soil microbial communities from Michigan Hollow, Ithaca, NY, United States - MHF15MN | ecosystem: Environmental > Terrestrial > Soil > Wetlands > Peat | place: USA...
TTGAATCCTGAATGTACCAGCTTATACCGCCGTTTGAGGTGTGTATTATTACCCCTGAGTCTCCGGCAGCCCATCCGTTAAGTACATCCGTGAAACAGCATTTATTCAGACCCTTAGTTGTTGGTGATGTTACACGGGGCCAGAAATTCTGCGGGTACAACTCGTTGACTAATATTAGCAAAAAAATAATTGTTATCGATAAATATGTTTTTTTCATGCTCCGGATAAAAAATTATTTTGTTAATACCATTTTCATTGTCTTAACATAATTATTTGTATTACCCGATGACGCCCTCATAAAGCAGAAATAAATTCCGCTTGGGTAATTTCTTGCATCCCAGTTTACCCCATAGCTTCCCGGTTTAAGTTCATCATTCACTAGCTTAACGATTTCCCTTCCGAGCACATCGTAAATGATCAGTTTTACGGTTTGTCCTGATCCCACGGGGTATGATTTACCTTCACCTTTTACTGCGACATCAAATTTAATCGTCGTAATTGGATTGAATGGGTTAGGATAATTCTGGTATAAATTAAATTTAGATGGAACAGCTTCTGAAAGCGGAATTATTCCTATCGCATTTGGTATAAATTTATAGATAGCACCATACGAACCAACTGCCCATCCGTGCAATGAATCGACAAAGTACACGCCCCAAATACCGGCTGAATCAGGACCGGGTATGTGCTGCCATGTTCCTGCCGAGTCATCGCTGTATGCCCAGCTGGCCGCAAATCCTAATGCCATCCATACCTGTGCACTTGTTCTGAATGCCATCGACCACCCTATGCCAAACATCATTAAAGCGTGGTAATTCCACCTTGTGCCTCCGTTTACTGATTTTACTGTCGCTGCTCCAAAATCGAAATCTCCTCCTGAGACGATTGCACTGGCGGAATCTATATATGCTATGTCGAATAACGGTTCAGGTGCTACACCCTGGCTGGTCCAGTTATTCCCGTAATCGGTTGTCTTCCACATGACACCCCTAGAATCAAATATTCCCCCGCAAGCAAAGCCGTTTCGGTCACTATAGAAATCAATATTTCTTACAATGTAGTGTGCGTACATTCCTGTGTCCATCGAGGTTTTATACCAGTTGATTCCCCCGTTCGTTGTCTTAAATATTACACCTGAAAAATTATCCTGGTATCCTCCAATGTAACCATTAAGCGAGTCACGAAAGTATACCGCACCCATTACTAGTGTTGTGTCAGGATAATTATGAATGGTCCAGTTTAAGCCGGAATTTGTAGTTTGCAGGATGTATGAACCCGTCTGGTATGCGTAATTAGTAAGGCACCACCCAAGTCTCCTGTTAAGGAAGAAAATGTCATCTATCGGATTTACCGTAAAGCTGTTTTGTGCAACCCAGGTATTTCCGCCGTCTGATGTATGTATTATTACTCCCGAATCACCTGTTGCCCATCCGTAATTATCATCTGTGAAAACACATTTCTTGAGCCATCTTACTGTTGGAGAATTAGACTGCCTCTGCCATATGCCCTGAGCGTAGAGGGAACTGGACAGGAATGTAGCAGATAATATAAATGTAAGAATGATTTTCATAGCGTGATATTAAAGTACCTAAAATTCATTCCATTATATCGAATCATTACAGGATAGTATGGAAGAAGTTCATATTATATCCTATTAATCTAACTGTATTATAAATATAAATAAATAATATATATATAAAAGTAGATTTACACATTACGATTCAGGCATTGTTATAAAAATAAGAGGAAAAGACATGAATTTAGAATTGAATTTATAACAGTCTATGGGTATATTAGTAAATTGTGTTAACAGAATTTGGCCAAATATTAACGTTCATAATTCTTGCTATTGTGTTTGTGTTTGCAGGTTTGATCGTTTCGAGAATTATCCAGCCCAGAAAGCCTTCAAAAGAAAAATCTACAACTTACGAATGCGGCGAAGTTCCGGTAGGAGATTCATGGATCAGGTTCAATATTCGGTTTTATGTAATTGCCCTGGTCTTTGTAGTCTTTGATGTTGAAGCTGTATTCCTGTTTCCGTGGGCGGTCGTCTTCAAGAAAATGGGGATGATAGCTTTAATTGAAATGTTTGTTTTTCTTTTAATCCTTTTTGCAGGCTTCATTTATTTATGGGCCCGGGGTGACCTGGAATGGATAAGACCAAAGCCCGTTATTCCAGGGATCGATAGAAAAATTATCAAACATGCTGAAACGGCTGAGAAAGAAGTTGAGCTGGAAAAAGTTTGATTATTAGTACAATCCTTAAACCGTTTTATATACAAAACCTTTAAGTTAGAGTATGGGACTTCTCAGTAAATATGATAATCCTTTCGAGAACAGTAATATCATTATTACATCGGTAGATAATCTTTTGAACTGGGCGAGATTGAGCTCGATCTGGCAGCTCGGGTTCGGACTTGCATGCTGTGCTATCGAAATGATGGCTACAAGCGCATCACACTATGACTTCGACAGGTTCGGCGTTATACCGCGCAACACACCAAGACAAAGCGATGTAATTATTATTTCGGGAACCGTAACTTTAAAAATGGCGACGAGGATAAAGAAGCTCTATGAACAGATGGCCGAACCTAAGTATATCATTTCGATGGGAAGCTGTTCTAACTGCGGCGGACCGTACTGGGAACATGGATATCATGTTTTGAAAGGAATCGATAGGGTGATACCTGTAGATGTTTATGTTCCGGGCTGCCCCCCGAGACCTGAAGCTTTGCTTGAAGGACTCATGAAACTGCAGGAGAAGGTTAGACATCAAAGTATAGCAAAAAAAACAAACGGAGTTCCGGCTAAAGTATAAGTTATAAATTAAGAAACTAGTAGTTTATTAATGACAACACTGGAGATATTCGATAAGTTAAAAGAAAAATTTGGAGATGCAGTTTTAAGCATTATAACAGATAAACCGGTTGATCATTTCATTAACATAGCTCCTGACAAAACCGATGAGATATGCCTGCTCTTAAGAGACCAGGAAGAGTTTCAATTCGACAGCTTAAGCTGTCTTAGTGGTGTTGATAACAACGACGGTACCCTTACTTCTGTTTATCACCTTTACTCCTTCAATAAGAATCATAAAGTAGTTCTCAAAGTCACTGTAAACAAAGATGCCCCTGATGTAAAATCAGTTGCCAATATCTGGCTCACAGCAAACTGGCACGAGAGAGAATCTTATGATCTAATTGGGATCAATTACCTTGATCACCCTGATCTGAGAAGAATGCTGCTTCCTGATGATTGGGAAGGTCATCCGTTAAGAAAGGATTACGAGGTGCCTGAATTTTATAATGGAATGAGAGTGCCTTATTAGACGCATGCTTTTGAAAGAAATCAGATTACTTGCCTTAGTACTTATTTTTGTGATATCTTTGAGCTTTAGCTGTAATTCTTCTAAATCGAACAAAGATTCACCTCAAATAAAGAGTAATTCATATTTCCCTGTAACTCAAGGATACAGCTGGATATATTCTAATTCTTTAACCGGTGAAAATCCATCAACCTCCAATGTTTATGTTAAGAGTGTCGTTAATGCAGGTCCGGATAAGCTGGCACAACTCAGCTTGTTTCCCTTCTTCTCGGATTTTGTAACGTCTACAAAGTTGAAAATAAAGAAAACCGGCGCAATATATGTAGTTGGTGAAGATTCAACTGAAAATCTTTTCCTTCCCGTTAATTCTGATATGCAGGTAGGATCAAAATGGCAATTTGCACAGTGGAGTGCATATATCGGTAAAGCAGATACTATCACAACCAAACTTGGTACATATACCAATTGTTTATTAATAACCTATTCAATCGCATTTACATTTGTTTCAGAAATATGGCTGGCAAAAGATGTTGGCATTGTCAAATGGGGATATAACAGAATTAATCCTCCTTCATTAAGCCCTTCATATAATGTATTAATTAATATGGAGCAGAATAAATAAATGCCCGAGATCAAGACAGAGGAAATGGTTCTGAACATGGGACCGCAGCATCCTTCAATGCATGGAGTATTGAGACTTGAATTGGTTCTTGACGGTGAAATAATTATCGAGTGTACACCTCATATCGGGTATCTTCACAGATGTTTTGAAAAGCATGCTGAAGCAATGACTTATCCTCAGGTTATTCCCTATACCGACAGAATGGATTATCTCGCATCTATGTCTAATAATTTTGGGTATGCTATTGCCGTTGAAAAACTGATGGGAATTGAAGTACCCGAAAGAGTGGAGTATATCAGAGTAATTATGGCAGAGCTGCAAAGGATAGCTTCTCACCTTGTTGCAATAGGTACGTACGGACTGGATACAGGTGCATTTACTCCTTTCCTTTATTGTTTCAGGGATAGAGAAAGAATCCTCGAGCTTTTCGAGATGACGTGCGGTGCCAGATTGCTTTATAATTATATGTGGGTTGGCGGGCTTTCACATGATATTCCTCCGGGCTTCGTAGAAAAAACAAGGGATTTTGTAAAGTACTTCAGGCCAAATATCAAGGAATTGAACGACCTGCTTTCTTTCAATAAAATATTTATTGAGAGAACTGCTAATGTGGGTATTCTTCCTCCTGAAGTTGCAATTAATGCAGGAGCTTCAGGACCGACACTCAGGGGCTCGGGTGTGAAATTCGATCTGCGGAAAAATGACCCTTACTCTATATATAATAAGTTTGATTTCGATATATGCGTCGGCAAAGGAGAAATGGGTACGGTTGGGGATTGCTGGGATAGGTACATTGTACGTTGTTATGAGATGGAAGAATCGTTGAAGATCATTGAACAAGCAATCGAACAAATTCCGGAAGGCGATATAAGCTCGAAGATACCTAAGAATGTCCGACCGCCCAAGGGTGAGATCTATTTCAGGACTGAAACACCAAGGGGTGAGCTTGGTTACTATATAATAAGTGATGGGACAAATTCTCCGTATAGAATTAAAGTTCGTGCCCCCGCTTTTTGTAACCTGGGCATTTTACCGTATATTTCTAAAGGATACATGGTAGCCGATATGGTTGCGATGGTTGGAAGTGTCGACATTGTATTAGGAGAAGTTGATAGATAATAATAACCGGTGAAACAGACATTCTTGTCTGTTTAAAAGCGTTGATATTGAATAATTTAAAAATTTAGATGTTACAGTTTCTTCAAAATATATTCGGACAAGGTAGTATCTGGGTCTATATAATTATGACCCTTCCGCCTCTAGTGTTTATGATAATCTTTGCACTCGCTGCAGTCTGGCTTGAAAGAAAAGTTTCGGCTCATATGCAGGATAGGCTTGGACCCATGCGTACAGGTTATCACGGGTGGCTGCAGACCGTTGCCGATATAACAAAGCTTCTGCAAAAAGAGGATATAATTCCGGTTGCTGCAGATAAAAAATTATATATATTAGCTCCTTACGTAGTTTTTATTGGGTCATTTGCTGCATATTCATGCATCCCGTTTTCTAGCCAGTATATAGGTTCGACAATAAGTCTTGGATTATTTTTTATAGTTGCTGTCTCATCTTTTGTTACGGTTGGTATTATGATGGCAGGATGGGGTTCGAATAATAAATATTCATTATTCGGAGCTATGAGATCGGTCGCTCAGATCGTCAGCTATGAAATCCCCACAGTTTTTGTGATATTATCCATCGTTGTGCTTGCCGGTTCAATTAATCTGCAGGAAATAGTGCAGGCACAAAGCGGTTGGTTCTGGAACTGGTACATTTTCGGTGGACCCGGCGGCTGGAGCAAGATTATTTTAATCCCGTTTATTCTGGTTTCGTTTCTTATTTACTATGTAACCTCTCTGGCTGAGACAAACAGAACACCCTTTGACATACCCGAAGCTGAATCCGAGCTTGTTGCCGGATACCATACCGAATATACCGGGATGAGGTTCGCTTTCTTCTTCCTTTCTGAATATGCAAATATGTTTGCAGTGTCGGCGATCGCAGCAACTTTATTTTTTGGAGGATGGCAGTCACCATTCGGTGATGCTATTCCATTTCTTAACACTCCGTGGATGCAGGTATTCTGGTTCATAGCAAAGGGGATGGTATTTATATTTATCCAGATGTGGCTAAGATGGACTCTGCCCCGGTTGCGTGTTGACCAGTTAATGTATGTGAGCTGGAAGGTCTTGATTCCTTTTTCATTCGTGAATCTTCTAATCGTAAGTTTATTCGTCATGTTAAGGTGAGCATTTTATGAATTCAGTTAAGCAATATTTTAATAATATCTGGCTCGGGCTTTATACCGTTGCAATCGGATTAAAAATTACCTTTAGCCACCTTTTTACAAGAGCTGTTACCATCCAGTATCCTGACGAAAGGCTTCAGCTTCCCGAAAGGGAGAGGAACCGGTTGTTCGTCAATATGGACGATTGTATCGGATGTGACCAGTGTGCAAGGGCTTGCCCGGTAAGTTGTATCTATCTTGAGACCATAAAAGTAACTCCAGGAGATATCGTAGGCAGGACCGGAGTAACTTCAAACGGCAGAAAAAAAGCTTTGTACGTTCCAACCTTTACAATTGATTTTGCAAAATGTTGTTACTGTCAATTGTGCGTGTTCCCATGCCCGACCGAATGCATCTATATGACAGAAGTTTTTGAGTTTACGGATTTCGAGCGGGATAAGTTTATTTATGAATTTACGGATATGACTCCTGAGCAGGTTGTGGAGAAGAAGCAAAAGCTCGACGCTTACCAGAAAGAACAGGATGAAAAGAAAGCTGCTGCTGCCAAAGCTGCTGCAGAAGCCAAGGCTAAGCCGGCAGAGGATATTAAAAAATAATTTTTAAGTATTAGGGAATGAATTATTATGATGTAATATTTTACGTGTTCGCAATTCTGACAATAGTATCGGCGGGGATTGTTGTGTTTTCAAAAAATATTGTGTACTCTGCATTTTCTCTATTATTCACTTTATCCGGGGTAGCGGGTATCTATGTATTATTGAATGCAGATTTTATTGCAATCACACAGTTGTTATTATATGTCGGGGGTATTCTTGTCTTGGTAATATTTGGAGTAATGTTAACTACAAATATGACGAGTGTGGAACTTACTTCGCAAACATTAAAAGTCCTTCCTGCAACTTTAGTAGTCGCTATTGTATCGGCATTGCTGGTCAGCACTATGCTGACGACAAAATGGAATCAGGGTGAACCGAAGTATTATGAGACAACTATATCGGAGCTTGGCGGATTGATTTTAACTAAATATTTGCTGCCGTTTGAGATAGTATCCATCGTTCTCCTAGCAGCAATGATGGGTGCAGCATTTTTCGCAAGAAAGAGTTAAAGTATATGGAACAACTACACGTAGGATTAACACATTTTCTCATCGTCAGTGCATTGTTGTTTGGTCTCGGTCTCTTCGCAATCGTGACAAGAAAAAACGCTATCATGATTCTAATGGGCATCGAGCTCGTATTAAATGCTGCAAACATTAACTTCATAGCATTTTCCAAGTATGGAAAAACTATAGAAGGGCTGCCTAATCTCGATGGACAGGCGATCGCAATTTTCGTAATTATTCTTGCAGCAGCCGAAGCTGTTATCGCTCTTGCAATAATTTTGAATATATACAACAACTTCAAGACTGTGAACGCTGACGAAATAGATTCACTTAAGGAATAACTTAATAGAAGATTATAATTTGTTAGTTACAATTTCGTTAATAATATTATTTTTACCGCTTCTTTCTTTTCTTGTTCAAATATTCTTTGGTAAAAAGCTTCCGAGGCAGGGTGACTGGCTTGCAACTTCGCTACTGTTCGTTGCTCTGTTTCTTTCTTTCTTTGTATTCTTCAGTACCGGAGCTAATGACAGGGTTGTTGGAACTGTAAGCTGGATCGATTTCAAAGACACTCCGGTATTAGGTTCGTTTAAGATAGACCTCGGGATAGTTATTGATAATCTTTCCGCAATAATGCTCGTAGTTGTTTGCATGATAAGCTCGCTTTCCCACCTGTTCTCGATAAAGTATATGGAAGGTGATCCCAAGTACAGCAAGTATTACGCATACCTCGGAATATTTTCTTTCTCCATGCTGGGCATTGTACTGACAAACAATCTATTCCTTATGTACATTTTCTGGGAGCTGGTTGGTATAAGCTCATATATACTGATCGGATTCTGGTATGAAAAGCCCGGACCGCAGTATGCGTCAAAAAAAGCATTCATTGTCAACAGGATAGGGGATGTCGGATTTTTCACGGGGATTCTGATTATCTATATAACTTTACGGACTTTTAATTTTACGGATATTTTTGCCGGAATTGCTGCCGGTAAGCTCACGGGTGGATGGTTGACCGCAGCCGGAATTCTGGTCTTCTGCGGCGCGGTAGGTAAGTCGGCTCAATTCCCGCTGCATGTCTGGCTGCCGGATGCTATGGAAGGTCCAACACCGGTTAGCGCTTTGATCCATGCCGCTACAATGGTAGCTGCCGGTGTTTATCTAGTTACACGGGTTTTTGTGATGATGACTGCTGATGCACTGATGGTTATAGCAACAATTGGTATGATCACGACCTTCATATCAGCTACTATAGCTATCACGCAGAACGACATTAAAAAAGTACTGGCTTACTCCACAGTCAGCCAGCTTGGGTATATGATAATGGCTCTTGGCGTAGGTGCTTACACGGCAGGATTTTTCCATCTTGTTACACATGCTGCATTCAAAGCATGTTTGTTCCTTGGAGCCGGTTCTGTAATAATCGCATTGCACCATGAACAGGATATAAGACAAATGGGCGGTTTGAGGAACAAAATGAAGATTACCTATTATACTTTCCTCATGGCTACTCTTGCAATATCAGGAGTACCTTTAACATCGGGATTTTTAAGCAAGGATTCCATACTTGCCGGTACAATGGCATTTGCTTCATTGAGAGGAGGGATTAACTATATATTCCCTGTTGTCGGATTTTTTGTTGCAGGATTAACCGCGTTTTATATGTTCAGGTTGGTACTCTTAACTTTCCATGGTGAACCGAGGAATAAAGAAAAGTATGAACACGCCCACGAATCGCCGAAGGTAGTTACTATTCCATTAATTATACTTGCAATCTTTTCTTTCTTCGCATTTTATTCGGTCAATCCGATAGATGCTAACACAGGGTGGTTCGCAAAATATGTTACTGCACCCAAAACAGTCGTTCCTGTTGAACAGCGATTTGCTTATGAGCAGGAAGCAGTTGAAGAATCTGTCTTTGTCGAAGAAATACACCATTTCCATTACCCGGCTATGGGTCTATCTTTGTTCGTAGCAGGTGCGGGAATCTTATTAGCTTTTGCATTTTATAAATGGAATAAGTTCAGTGCTGATGCAGTTGTTGAAAAGATCAGGCCATTGTATAATTTCTCTCTCAATAAATGGTACTTCGATGACTTCTATGACGGTATAATTGTAGCAGGTCTGCTAAAGTTTACGCAGGCCCTCAAGTGGTTCGATAATACTATCATCGACGGTGCCGTCAACGGTGCGGCTTACATTACCGAAAAAGCTGCAACGGGTTCCGGTAAGTTCGATAACAGTTTTGTGGATGGGCTTGTTAATCTGGTCGGAAGCTTCGTTATGTTCTTCGGCTTGATTTTCCGCAAGATACAAACAGGCAGGATTCAGACTTACCTCGCTTATGTTTTGTTCGGAATAATTATATTCTATTTTATTTTCAGAGCTTTGTAGATTGTCATTCCCGCGAAAAGCGGGAATCCAGAACATCAAGTGATGTGAGAATCGTTCTTAAAGAATAGTGTTATGTAAAATGAATAAACTAACCGTTTTATTTAAGCCGCTGTGGCGGAATTGGTAGACGCGCACGACTCAAAATCGTGTGGGCTTGCGCCCGTATCGGTTCGATTCCGATCAGCGGTACAAAAAAGTTTTATTAACGGAATCTTTGAATTATGCAAGAATTAAAAATACTTAATATTGGAATTTTAACCTGGATTACTTTCCTTCCCATACTGGGAATGGTGGTTGTCCTGTTCCTGAACAAGGAAAAAGAAAATGCTATAAAATGGATTTCGCTTGCATTTGTCTTTTTACAGCTCGTTCTGTGCTTTGTTGCGTGGGCTTTCTTCAATAATAACCTTGCGGGAATAAATAATCCGGAATCCATGCAGTTTGTTGAAAAATTCAAATGGGTCGATGTTTCGGGCTTTACATGGACGAACCGTATTATAATAGAGTACTTCATGGGTGTAGATGGACTTTCGATGCCTATGGTTCTGCTTACAGGAATTATTTCATTCATTGCGGTATTGGCTTCATTCAAGACCACTGGCGTCGATAAAGCAGTAAAGGGATATTTTGCGTTACTGCTTATGCTTGATACCGGTATGATGGGAACGTTCGTATCACTCGATTTCTTCATGTTTTTCATATTTTGGGAGATAATGCTTCTGCCCATGTACTTCCTCATAGGAATCTGGGGCGGACCAAGGCGTGTGTATGCGGCTATTAAATTCTTCCTCTATACTTTGTTCGGAAGCGCATTTATATTATTGGTTATGCTTGCGTTGTATTTCTCGTCCAAAGATGTTGTTACAGGTGCGCATACATTCAACATGCTTTCGTTAATGGACCCGAATAACTTTATCAAAGGTTCTCTTCTTGGGGGAGCCTTAACGACTGCCAGGCTTCTTGCATACGTAGCTCTTTTCATCGGATTTGCTATCAAAGTTCCTATATTTCCGTTCCACACATGGCTGCCTGATGCTCACGTCGAAGCTCCGACGCCTATCAGCGTAATCCTTGCAGGAGTTCTGCTGAAGATGGGAACCTACGGCATGCTGAGGATAAGTTTCCCCATGTTCCCCGAAGCGATGGTTTATTTTGCTTATGCGCTTGCTGTTTTCGGTATGATCAACATCATTTACGGCTCGTTATGTGCAATGGCTCAAACCGATTTTAAAAAGCTGATTGCTTATTCATCTATCGCGCATATGGGTTATGTTATTCTTGGAATGGCATCGCTCACCACGC
>Ga0326726_10005969_pt1 | contig 10990 bp, 8 predicted proteins | sample MHFenrmetagenome_2_FD_207603 | JGI IMG/M metagenome (GOLD analysis project Ga0326726, IMG submission 207603) | Lab enriched peat soil microbial communities from Michigan Hollow, Ithaca, NY, United States - MHF15MN | ecosystem: Environmental > Terrestrial > Soil > Wetlands > Peat | place: USA...
AAGCTATTTATAGGCGCTTTAAAACCGGGGAAATCCAAACTGAAGATTTTTCCGGGGCTAAGGCAATTTATAAGTATAACAAAGGAATATTGACTTCTGCCATGACAAAACAATATGGTGAAATTTGCTTCTCATATGATGTTCAGAACCATTTGCATGAAATCAAACTTCCTAATGGTCTTGTGGTTGAGCGCTTATATGGTTCATTAAATTCTAAGTCAAAAAGGTCAAATTGGTCAAAGCTTCAAATTATAAAAATAATAGTCCATAAAAATTCAGAAATACCAGAATAAGTAATTCTAAAACAGAAAGAACCTGGCCTTTTTTATTATGAAAAACTTAAAAGTTCAAATCAAATTATGTACACTATTTAACCCATAAATTACAATTGTAAGATTATGAAACCAGGAGATAAGGTAATTTGTATCGACGGCACAGATTGGTATCCGATACCTGTACTTGGTATTTGCGCCGGCCAAATTTATACCATAATTGAAATATTTACCTGCCGGTGTGGTAATGTATATGTACGACTAGGTGAGTTGGATATATATTTTAATATGTGGTGTGCCAAGTGTAACATTTTTAGTTACACAAAAATGTATTTTCACATTGAGAGATTCCGGTTGCTTCAGGATGAATCAGAAGACACTGAAAAAGAATCCGAAAATGTAAAAGCCCCATTGCGAATCCCTAGTTAAGATTTATTAGAATCAGGAAATACTGTTTTGGATCCACTTTCTGACAAAGAAATACTGATATTATAAATAAGTTCAATTACAGACACTAAGAGTAGGACAATTTTGCTCTAAAAATCCAGATTATAGATTTAAAATCATCCATTTATTCATCCTTTTTCAGGGGATATAAGATATAATCTATCTATGTTTTACAGTTATCATAAGCACCCAAGAACATTATTTTTTCAAGCTTATTTCACCATAAAGGCTATACAAGTCACTCCTTTGCGGTCGGGAGAACTGATAAAAATCTAACATATTATTGATGGAAATTTCTCAGATTAGTAAAGAGGGGAAATATGTCTTTAGAACTTGAAGCTAATTTGAGTTATATTCAAATATTAAAAAATAACACCACCCTGGCAACAAAGCAGCTTATCTTGTTTGACCACCCAAAATTGGTTATTTCTCCAAAGGAAAAAGAGTTATAAACGAACCCTATAACTTTTTGCGACCACCTTTTGCAGGAAACACATAGAATCTTTGTAAAAGATACTCTCTGAAAAAAATTAACAACTGATGTTTACTTTCTTACAATGCTACGGATATTAAATATGTGCGGCTTACACTGTAACAAAAAACGAAAAGCTATGAAAACATCACCAAACAACGCTCCGGTCCAGAAAAATGATTCAACGAAATCAGTTAGGCATTGTGGAAGAAATAACACCCATTTGGTTACCAAAACGGAAACCTTCAGGTCAGGCAGCGATGCTCAAAAGAGAGCTCTGCAACTTCAGGATGAGAATGTGTACAGAGTAATCATACTTCAAAAAATAATAGAAGTATTTTATGTTCGGTACCAAATAAGCAGGTAGTATATTTATATCGCAGTATGAAGTTATTGAGTTGTTAAGAAATTAGACCAGATTGTGACTTCTCGTAAGTAAGACAAAAAGCTCAGCTTTAAACTTATATGAAAAACAAAAGGGGCTTATTTCCATTAAATAAATATGTTAGTTTACTAAATCGGGTCATTTCAAAGTAAATATTAATCAGTAATCAAATGAATGAGTTTGAAAATATAATCGAGGAATTACATACAAATGGCATAATAACAATCCGACCTGTAGGTGGATCTATGCGAGGACGGATAGAAGATGGTCAGCTTGTTACACTCACTAAAACATCACCTGATAAACTGACTATTGGTGATGCAGTTCTTTTACGCTGGAAAAACAAGTTAATTCTTCATCTTATCATATTCACTAACGATAAGTATTTCCTGATCGGGAATAATCTTGGAAAAATAAATGGTTGGGTTTTAAAAGATGATGTTATTGCAAAAGTTATCAAAGTAGAAGATTGGGTAGTATAGACTAGATTGTGTAAACGCTAACTGAGAGGAGATTTTCTCGACATCAAAAATCGAGAAAATCATTCTCGAAAGATTATTAGTTTTAATTTTAATATCAGTTAGCGATTAAAAACAAACTTAACTTTGATTAAATCCTGCCCTGGAAATGGGGAACATTATAGTATTACTAAAGTCAGGTATCGGCATTGTCGCAGCGCAGCACCTGGAAGGCGGACCAGAAGCCCAGCTTTACCTGAATGTTGGAGATTTTGAACTGGACTTATGCGGAAGTTATGAATCCTCATACAATGAAGATGACAGAAATGTAACAAGATGGCCAATTCCCAATATAATCGGTATAAGACAAAGATCAATAACACAAGATAGATAGCCAGCTGGTGGATATCGTCATTTTAAAATATTATTAGATTATAAAAGTTTAAGTTGTCAGGCACTTTTATTAATTTAGGTCTTGTTCAAATCCGTTACTCATTTGCAAGTATCTAACAGATAAATAAAGTATCCGGATACAGACTGAACTGAAGCTAAAACCAATATTGCAGAACATTTATGCCCTTTATTGAAGAAGATCTGCCAAAAAGAGAGGCGATTCGCAGACCACATAAGAAAATCTCAAAGAAGAAAAAGCTTGCAAGTCTTTTTAAATCATGCGAGTGGCTTCTAAATATACCTTTTGTAGATGAAAACTGTGATCTGTTCTGTGTTTTGACTAAATCGTCTGATCCGGAAACAATAAGAACTAACGATTTTGAATTGTTTTCAAAGAGGTTTGATAAAACATTCCATGAAGTAGGATCTTTTATAGCCTCTAAAATTCCTGTTACGGGCGAACTGCTCAGTTCCGCTTCGAGGCAACTCTATAAAATCAGAAGATTATTAGAAAGATCTGATACTGTATCGGGGCAATACAAATACACTTATGAAAAATACAATTCGAGATATTTTTATCTGAAAGAATCATTCAGGCTTACTGAAGGAATAAGGCTTAAAGACCGGAATACTGAAATCTGTGGCCTGGATCGGAAAGTTATTTATGAGTTCCTCAACTTTCTGCATCTCGAAGCTTTCTGCGATTACCGTGTCGCATTCAGTCCGGTGGAATGGGTTCGGGAAAATTTCAGAGCTGTAAAACATTATATTGATGAATTTGTCATGGATGAAAATATTTCTGTCTATTCCCGGATGCTTGCTTATTCAATATCTGTCCGGGAAGGTTTGAATTTTAAATATAATGGTGAAAATAAAAGTATTAAGCAAGTATTAAAGGTTGTACAATATTCACAATATGAGGATTATGATGATTTCATTGTGAAGCTTATTTTACTTGGATGCAGCTTAGATAAAGTTCTCAGGTTTGTCGAATTATTAAACAGCTTTAGAACTGAAAAGAGAATACTGAGGTCATTTTTTCGGATTATGTTCAGGCTAAAACATCCGGATTATTTCGTTGATTTTCTGATCGGGTTTTATATCATGCTCCTGGAATTCAATCCGGAAAATAAATACTATGATCTCTTTTTTGATAAAGCTGACTTTGATGAAATTCAAATAAAGAGATATCATAAGGTATTTGGAGGGAATATTGACATATTTAAAGCAGGCACCGATCCTTCACTTGTAAGCATCCTGGTTTCGCATATCGAAATAAACCGTATTGAATCAATTCTGGCAGAAAGTATTCCGACGGAGTGGATTGTTTCAAAGTATTATCAAAATCCAGACCTTCTGGAAAGTATGGTTTTGATGTTATCGGAGAATTACAGGTTGTTCGAGTTCGATTGTTCAAGGGTGATGCCCAAACTATACTATTTATATTCCACATCACTTTTCAGATTAATTTATCTCGTCAGGTACGAATATTATTTATGTTCAAGATTTGAACGGGAACCTGATTTTACATCAATACTCGGTTTCTTTTCATGGAAATATGAAAACCATCAGATTATAGAAGGCATAGAACTACTCTTTCATTACATTGAATCACAGAAGGTTTTGTATACAATATACAGATGTTCCCTGAGTCTGAGTGAAACAACCTTTCTACTCAGCTTATTTAAGTTCAATTACTCAGTAAAAGACTTTTTTTATGCAAATATTTCCGGATTTCTATTTGCCTGTCCTGAAAGATTACCAGATCTTATTGAGAAATATTTTTATTGCGTTAAATTAATTGATCACGAAACCGGATCATCAGAAAAAACGGAGTTAATTTATTTTCTGACCGCGACTATCAGAAACCTACCTGAAGCAATTCAGGATAAATTTCTTGATCTGATAATAAAAGGATATAATTTATGGCGCTTCTCTCTCAATGAGGTAATAAAATTTACGGTTAATAAAAATACATGGATCAGGAGCCAATGGGCTGAAAATATTATAGATGTTATAGCTGAGAGCAATAAGAAAAATGCAATTGAATGGTTAAGAAAAGATTACACCATTTCTGTTTTAAATAAATTAGCTGTTTTCAACAATGAAGATCCCAGCACCTTCATGGCTTATCTCATTAAAAGGATAGATCCTGTAGATTTTGAAAATGAGAAATATCAATTAGTGCTTGATATATCCCCTTGTGATCCCCGCATCTATATGGATCTTATTAAATTTATTGAAAGGGAGGACCTTTATGTTTATCAGATAGCTCCGATCCAAAAGATAGCTGTCGCCCTGGCAGGAAATCCTGCAGGCCTTATGAAATTCAGCTTGATCCTGCATGAAGATCCAAAACGGTGGTTGAGGGTTTTCACTCCGATGGGATTTTTACTTGATATAAAACCTGGTTTCTTAAGTACCTTAATTGGCAACTTGTTTAGAGAGTACAAGGAGATCGATCTGTCTGAAACCGTTTTGAAAGAATTTTCAGGCGATCCTTTAATATCATCTCTGATCAGTGAATTGAAATTCTATCTTTCAGAAATTGAACATATTTCAGATTTGCCCGCATCTCTTGTTGAAGCTGCAGAAATTGAAAAATATTATTCGGATCAACTGGATTATATAAGAAGCAGGCTTAAAGAGCCGGGAAAGACCTATCAGGTCTATAATGGACTAAGGAATAAAAGGAGAAAGATCGAAGCAAAATTAGCCGATCCTTTAAGACTTGTTAAGGAAAAGAGATCTCTGGTGATTAAAAAAGCCAAAGATCTTATTTATGAATACATGCAAGCCTATATTTCGAAAGTCCTCGATGATTTTATTCAGGAAGTATCCAGAAGGTTTAGGTTAAAAGACATTAAAAGTTTACAGGAAAAAATCGAAGTCGGCGATCTCCTGAATGCTCTTAAAATAAGTATCGAGATTGAATATAATAAAAGTTTTACTATTAAGCTGATTGGCAAATATATAAAGGGGAAAAAGAATTATTTTGATTCGCATCTGAAGAATCAGGAATTTCTGAAGAAGGTAAGGCTTATTGGGGTCGACACCAATGCCTGGATATCGGGTTTCTCCAAAAGCTATGATAAAGTAATCCTAAGTGTTGAAACAGATCCAATCAAGGTGCTTCAGATGGGAAACTATTTCAATACCTGTTTATCGCAAGGTAAAAGCAATGCATATTCAACCATAACAAATGCCATAGAGGTAAATAAAAAGGTCATTTATGCGCGGGACATGCAGGGCAAGGTTATTGGCAGAAAGCTTATTGCTATGACAGACCGGGGCAATATCATCGGATATAAAACCTATTCATACAATGGCACCTTGGATTTGAAGAAGATATTTGACGAATATTGTTATGACCTGTCACAGATATGCAATTCCAGGCTAATAAATGGTGGCAAACCTTCTTTATTGCTGGCTGATCACTGGTATGAAGATTCTGTTGAACCTTTCCTTTCGGTGACTTTCAGAATTATAATGAGGCTTTTTGAACAATACAAAACTGAAAGAAAGCCTGAATTTATAATTAAAGCTTTAGGGAAAATGCATAAATTGAATAATTCGGATTATGCGGATCAGGCAATGGACCTGTTCATGGACCTTGATCTCAATGAATATAATCCCAGGATTAGTTATGCTATATTCAGAATGTTCAGCGAGATTCCATCAGAAAGACTGTTCAGTTTTATAATCGAAAAAGAAGAAAGAAAAATCCTGAAGTTTGGAAAAATGCCTGAAGGTTTTTTTAGTCCTTATAACCTGGCCAGAATATCTCCAGACTTGGTAGTGCCATTTTTAATACGGTATAAAGACGAAATTCCCGGGATTGAAAAGGTTTTTCTGAAATATGCATCATTTGCAGGAGACAAAGTGCTTGTCTGCATTGATAATACATATCCGGGATTTGACGTATTCCCATTCACCCTGTCGGACACTTTTTATCATTTTATTTTGCATCCTCCGTCAGGTGAAATAAGTGAATCGAACCAGAGTTCAATTTTCAGAAAAATAGTTAAATCCAGAAAATATGATCATTTATTTAATCTAAAATACGAGTATCCTAAAAATCAGGTTTTCATTTCTGTTGTGAATCAAATCCTCGAATTATCATCACCGGAAATCCAGGATGTTATCAATTGTTTTAAATATCTTTTTATAATCGAAGAAAAGACAGCCCAGGAATATATTGAGAAATATTTTAACCGGGCTGCTGAGCTGGCCGCATTTTTTCTTGATTACCTTTTTATTACCAGATCATATGAATATTTCAGGTCATTTGAATCGGAAACAATACTGAATTGGATTAACGAGCATGTTGAAGAGTTTGAGGCACTGATGCGTCAGGACGCCAGGACATTCTACGATAACTTCCTGACTAACCGTCCAGTTATCCTGGCGTTGCTGGATCATGTCCTGGGAAGTCATGCCACAAGCTCACAAAAACTGGACAGCATAAGGGCATTTACTGAATCTGTAGGAAATATCCAAAAATGCCAGGAAGTAGTAGAGTTTATTAAATCAAAAGCAAGTCAGAATGTATATTATAGAAAAGCTTATCAGATCTTAAAGGAAAAAGGTTTATGATAAAAATATCTTTAGTAATTTATGCTTGAAGGACAAAAAAATAGAATTCATTTTTCTAAATATCCCAACCCGGAAGAATATCTGAAGATACTTTGTGAATCCGGACTTACAAGACATCTCAGTACATATAATAAAATACTGGAACTGGCTGCCCTGATAAAAAATGCCGGAGGACACGCATTGCTGGTTGGCGGTTGTGTTAGGGATTTTCTAATGGGCAGAACATCAAAGGACTTTGATATAGAAGTATATGGACTACAGGCCATTCAGGTAGAAGAAATCGTTAAAACTCTTGGTAAAGTAAAAGAAGCGGGTAAAGCATTTGGCATTTTGAAATTTCCATTAGAAGGCGGTTTGGAAATTGATGTCTCGCTTCCCCGTACTGATTCCAAAATTGGTGTCGGACACAGGGGATTTGAAGTTAAAAGTGATCCCTTTATGAGTATTGAGGATGCCGCAAGAAGACGTGATTTTACAATAAATTCTGTTGCAGCGGACCCATTAACCGGTCAATTATATGATCCTTTTTGTGGTGTCGAGGACATTAAAAGCAGAATCTTAAGAATAACTGACAAAGAAAGATTCAGGGATGATCCCCTCAGGGTGTTGCGTGCTTTGCAATTTATAGGCAGGTTTGGCCTAAAATTAGATGAAGCAAGTATTCCGGTTATCCAGGAAATGGTTTCTCAATTGGTAGAACTGCCAAAAGAAAGAATCGGTGAAGAATGGAAGAAGCTTTTATTAAAATCAGAAAAACCATCATTGGGGTTGTCAGCAGGTATGAAACTTGGAGTGTTTAAGGAAATTCATCCTGAATTATATCAGCTTAACAGCACAATACAGGAACCAGAATGGCATCCTGAAGGTGATGTCTGGACTCATACATTAATGGTAGTGGATGAGGCAGCAAAAATTGTCCGGAGAGAAAATCTGGAAGATGATGAAGCATTGACAATTTTGCTGGCAGCCTTATGTCATGATTTAGGGAAACCTGAGGTAACAGAATTCAGGGAAGGCCGTATTAAGTCAATTGGCCATGAAGCAGCAGGAGAAGAACCTGCAAGAAGGTTTTTAATTAGTCTTTGTATCAACATTAATATTATTGATAAAGTTGCCAGATTAGTAACAAATCATTTGGTGACCAACTCACTCTATCGAGAAGAAAGAAAGGAAAATTCAATAACCGATGGGGCTATACGAAGGTTAGCCAGAAGCTTATATCCCGCTACTATCCAAGAACTGATCCTAATGGGTGAGGCAGATCATTTCGGGCGAGGTTCATTGGTGATTGAAAATACAGAACAGGAAAATTCATACAAAAATGAATATAGAGCTGGTTTATGGCTATTGGAACGGGCCAGAATACTCGATGTCGAATCAAAAAAACCAACAGATCTGATTAGAGGTAGTGAGTGGATAAATTTAGGATTTAAATCAGGTATAAATATTGGGAAAATGATCGACTTGTCAAACCATTTAAGAGACGAAATGAATTTCACCCGAGAAATGGTTTTGAAGGCTGTCGAAGGTGTTAATACGGCAGAATCAGCAATTGGGAAATTAGAATCATTACTGGAAACAAATAATTTCAATAACTATTGATCTTTTTTGTCAAGAAACATAACCGTCAACGCGATATTGTCAAGAAAATCCGTTACGGTTTCTATCTCGTTTTCTGATGAGGCAATAATCTTTGTTTCATATAGGATATCCGAAAAGTCGTTTTTCATGTAATAGTACATAATATTGAAAAGGGTATCCTTTTGGTTGATATTCAGTGAGAATTTATACCGGAGAGTCTTTCCATAAAACTCCCACTTTCCATGACCCAGAACTTTGTATTTCCCCGATCTAGACTCATCTGCTGTTATCGGAACATGTCTTACTGTTCTGGCAAAAGCAGTATCAATGGAGGTTTCTTCATGAAGGTCATAAGCTGAGACACTGAATGCTCTATTTCCGAAGGGGAAACTGACTATTGCTACAAAAGCCAGTGTTTGATTCATCTCCCTCATTTCATTGAGCTCGTCAGCTGTAACTACACTATACTCTTTAGGGATATTAAAACTAAATCCAAACTTATCAGAATAATTTATATAATTCAAATTACGGTTTGTCTTTGCTGCATTCCGGCAGTTGTTATTTGAGATAGCTAAAAGAATAAGAATAACAATTAATAGACAGCTGGACACAAACTTTTTTAATGCAGTGTAATATTTCATTGGATCAGATTTTTAAATTTTACATTTACTTAAAAAAAGGCTCCAAAGGCATGTTCCTGATTTTCTTAAAATCAGCTATTGAAAAATTATATTCAATCCTAAAAACTTAAAACATTCTGAGTGGCAATGGGAAATTTGAAATAAAACAATTAATCATTTCCTTTTAGGCACTCTTGTTCAGGCTCGCACAAAGTCACAAATCTCATTGATATCCTTGTTTTTTAATGCAATACAGCCTGTTTGTTAATTTTTAATCTTACTCTGTTAATTTATGTAAATAAAATCAGAAAAGCTTATTAAATTTAGCAGACATTTTGAAAATTAATTAATCCCGCACCTAACCTATAAATCATAGAATATTTTATGGCGACTTTATTATTAAACAGGCTCATACATGGTTATGAAGAATTGGAACCTGTAATCCTGGGCCTTATGGCAATGGATAAGAGTTTTATCCTTATCGGAAGGCATGGAACAGGCAAAACCAAAATGGCAAAATGGCTTTCACATGGATTTGGAGATGGTTCTTTTGTGTTTTATGATGCAACAAAAGATGACCTGATCTCAATTGCAGGTATCCCTGATCCCGAATCAATAAAGGTGGGGAAACTAAGATTTGTCGGACACGAACGAAGTATCTGGGACAAGTCTGTAATTGTAGTCGATGAGATTACACGGGCGGCAAAAGAGAATCAAAATCTTTGGCTTGAAATTCTGGAAGAGCGTACATGTTTTGGCATCCCTTTAAAGTACCGTTCAATTATTGCGACTGCTAATCCTGAATCTTATGCGGCTGCTTTCCAGCTCGATGAGGCGCTTCTGGACAGATTCTATGCCGTGATCCCGGTTCCTGAAATGCAGTCAGCCATAGATTCATATGACATAAAAATGATGGTGGATCTTTCTTTAAGAGATGGTGAAAATGTGGGACATGACGAAATCATAAAAATTTTCGGAGAGATTAAAGATGCCCATGCTTCTTTGATAAAGGAAAAAGCCATGGACAAAGTTGCCGCATACCTTGGAGAGATAATACCTCCCATGCTGGCAATGTTCCAGGAGCAGAACAACCTCTACATGAGCCCCCGTACATACTGTCATATTTTACCGGAAGCTATAATGGCCATAGCAGCCTATTATAAAGTCATCGGATCACCCGAGCCACTTCAGGACGGCGCAGTACAGGCTTTAAGGTATTCTGTGGCCACCAAGCTGCAGACAAACCCTCTGGCAATTGAACAGCATCACAGGTCAGCAGCTGTAATACTAAAAGGAGGCAATATCCCGGGTAATGAGAAGCTGAAGCTGGACATAAATTCAATCAAAAACGTGGGAGAACTACTAAGTTATCTGGAAGTGAACTGGAGCGCCATACTTGTCGGATTTTCTGAAGATGAGATGGAAAAAACGATCAAGAAGATTTATAAGGATGTAATTAAAAATAAAAATAACCGGGATCTCCTCAGATTACAATCAACTCTGATTAATGTCGGTTATGACGGTGATACTCTTAGGCAAATCAAGGGTCAGCTTGGCACATCGGTCTTCAAGGCAAGGCGAAAACTTCTTCCTGTGATCCAGCAGTACTTGCTATCAGATAATCGGGCAAAGAAAATTTCAAATGATCTTCTTGAAAAGCTTCAGCTTTTTGAAAGCGTCCTTAAGGATTCCCAGTTTTTAACTGCAGATGCACCAGATGTAATTGAAGTTATGAGTCTGATCTTAATGATCAATGATAAATATGA
>Ga0326726_10005970_pt1 | contig 10989 bp, 12 predicted proteins | sample MHFenrmetagenome_2_FD_207603 | JGI IMG/M metagenome (GOLD analysis project Ga0326726, IMG submission 207603) | Lab enriched peat soil microbial communities from Michigan Hollow, Ithaca, NY, United States - MHF15MN | ecosystem: Environmental > Terrestrial > Soil > Wetlands > Peat | place: USA...
ATCCTCGATCTCGAACTCGCCCCCAACTCGCGTCCGATTCTGGCCGGCGCTCCGCCTGCCGACCTCGGCGCCCTCGCCATCCCGCTGCCGCGGCGCAAGACGTGCTGCGCGTGCGGGCGAGAGCGCTCATAGCCATGTCGATTGCGATCCACGATCTCGTCAAGACCTACGGCCAGTTCACGGCGGTCAACGGCGTCAGCCTCGACGTGCAGCCCGGCGAAATCCACGGCTTCCTCGGTCCCAACGGCGCCGGCAAGACGACGACGCTCCGGATGATCGCGGGCCTGCTCAAGCCGACGGCCGGCCGCATCGTCGTCAACGGCCACGACCTGGCGAACGACCCGGAGTCGGCCAAGGCCTCGCTCGGGTTCATCCCCGATCGCCCGTACATCTACGAGAAGCTCACGGGCGGCGAGTTCCTCCGCTTCCACGGCGGGCTTTTCGGCATGAACGGCGGCGGCGAGAATCCGATTGGCGATCGTGTCAGGGAAATGCTCGAGCTGTTCGAGCTGGGACGCTGGGAGAACGAGCTCGTCGAGAGCTTCTCGCACGGCATGAAGCAGCGGCTCGTCATGAGCGCCGCCTTCCTCCATCGCCCGCGCGCGGTCGTCGTCGACGAACCGATGGTCGGACTTGATCCGCGGGGCGCCAGGCTGATCAAAGACGTGTTCCGGAAGATGAGCGAGCGCGGCGTGGCGATTCTGATGAGCACCCACACGCTGGAGGTCGCCGAGGAGATGTGCGACCGCATCAGCATCATCCTCAAAGGACGCATCATCGCGCGCGGCACAGTTGACGAATTGCGCGCGCTCACGGCCGGTGACCGTCCCTCGGCTGAGGGCGCGGAAGAATTGACGTCGGTCTTTCTCAAGCTGACGGGCGGCAGCGGCCTTCAGGAGATCGACGAGATCGTCTGATGGAGGCCTCGTTCCCGTACCTCCTGCTGCCCAGCGTCTGGGCGTCGCGCAACCGCGCACGGCGGCGCCAGCGGGGCGATCTGATCCGCGGCGTGATGTTCGGCGGCGTCGGGCTGATCGTCTGTGCCGCCCTCTTTCAGGGCGCCTACTGGCTGACCGCGCAGCTCGAAAGCTACGAAGACCTCGGTGACTACCTGCTGCGCCTCGGCCTGTCGTGGTTGTTTCTCACCTTCCTTTCCTTCCTCGCATTCAGCGGCGTCGTCACGGCGCTGTCGACCTTTTTTCTGTCGGAAGACCTGCGCGTGCTCCTCGCGGCGCCTCTCCCCGTCCGGCGTCTGTTTCACGCGCGGTTCGTCCGCACCGTCGCGCAGGCGTCATGGATGGTGGTCATCTTCCTGGCGCCCGTGCTGATGGGCGTCGGCCGCGCGCGGTGCGCCGGCGCCGGGTTCTATGCGGTGGCCGTGCTGACGACGATCCCGTTCGCGGTGATTCCCGTCGCGGCCGGCACGCTCGTGACGCTGCTGCTGGTCAACACGTTTCCCGCGCGGCGGGCGCGCGACATCCTGATGCTCATGGGCCTGCTGTTCGCGGCAAGCCTCGTGGTGCTTCTGCGCTTCATCCGGCCGGAGCAGCTGATGAAGGTCGAGTCGCTGCCCGACCTCACGGACTTCTTCGCGACGCTGCAGTCGCCGATCACCCCGATGCTCCCGAGCTTCTGGGCAGGCGAAACGCTGTTCGCGAGCCTGCGGGGCGGCGTCGACTGGCTTCACTTCGCCGCGCTCTGGACGACGGCGTTCGCCGCCGTCGTCGTGGTGAGGATGGCGAACGAGCGCTGGTATTTCACGGGGTACAGCCGGGCGCAGGAGTCGCCGAAAGCCCGCTTCACACAGCTGCGGCAGCTCGAAGCCGTCGTGCGATGGCTGCCGCTTTCCACCGTTCGCCGTCAGCTGCTGATCAAGGACCTGAAGATCTTTCTCCGCGACGTCAGCCAGTGGTCGCAGCTCCTGCTCCTCATGGCGCTGGTGCTCGTGTATCTCTACAACTTCCGCGTGCTCGACCTGGAGCGCATCCCGTACATGAGCGGGGTCGTGAAGAACGTGTACGCGTTCGTCAACCTCGGGATGGCCGGCTTCGTGATGGCCACGGTGGCCGTGAGATTCGTGTTTCCGGCCGTGTCCTCCGAGGGCGCGGCGTTCTGGATCATCCGCACGTCGCCCGTTTCGCTGCGCGATTTCCTGTGGTCGAAGTTCTGGACGGGCCTTGTGCCGGTGCTCGCGCTGACCGAAGTGCTCACGATCGCGGGCAATGAGTTCCTCGGCGTCGACCCGTTCATCAAGATGATGGCGGCGCTGGCCATCGTCTTCATGAGCTTCGCCCTGGTCGGACTCGCGATCGGCCTTGGCGCCCGCTACCCGCGTTTCAACGCCGATCCCACGCAGGTGGCCGGGTCGTACGGCGGCGTCGCGTTCATGATTCAGGCGGTGCTGTTCGTGATCGTGATGATCGTCCTGCTCGGCTGGCCGGCGTCCATCTACCTGTTCCAGCGCGCGCGCCGCGTTCCGCTGACGGCCTCGCAGCAGATCCTGATGACCGGCTGCTTCGCGTCCGCCGCGGCCATCAGCATCGCGACGTGGTTGACGTCGATGCGATCGGGCGTCCGCGCCCTTCGGGCGATGGCCGATTGAGTATTGGCACGGTCCAATTCGATTTGATCGCAAGAACCGGATGGCAAGGCGTAGACGGTCACGTACGATACGCCGATGCGTTACCGCTATCTGCTCGGTGATTCCCGGCGAGAAGCGATTCGCCTTCAACGACAGGCACGACTCTGGGATCCGACCGCCCATGCGTTGTTCGATCGCCTGAACATCCGGCGCGGCTGGCGCGTGCTCGAAATCGGCCCCGGTCAGGGATCGCTGCACATGGAGCTTCGCCGGCGCGTCCGCGCCCCGGTCGACAGCGTCGAACGATCGAGCACGTTCTCCGAGGCGTTGCGGCGACGATGCGGGCGGGATGGATTTGGGGCAGGCGCGGTCTGGAAATGCGACCTCATCGACGCGCCGCTGCCGCGCAACGCCTACGATCTGATTTTCGCCCGCTGGGTGTTTCTGTTTCTCCCCGACATCGAAGCGCACCTCGGAAAGCTGGTCGCCGCGCTGAAACCCGGCGGACGTCTTGCGGTCGAAGACTATTGCCGCGGAACGCTTCGGATGGTGCCTGAGCCGCCCGAGTGGAGCGACTTCCTGCAGGCCGACCTCGCGTTCTTCGCGTCGCAGGGCGGGGACGCGAACATCGGCGCTCGCCTGCCGGCGCTCTACGGGAAAGCCGGCCTCGACGTCGTCGACGTGATGCCGGCAACGAAGGTCGGCCGGCCGGGATCGCGGGAATGGGATTGGATGTCGACGTACTTTCTCGGTGTCCTCGCCCGCTACGGAAGAATCCGTCCGTTGACGAGCGCGAAGGCGGCGGCCCTGCGGCGCCACTGGCTGGCCGCCGCACGCCGCAGGACCTCGCTCCTGATCTCTCCGACTGTCCTCGACGTCGTCGGCCGGAAACCGGCGCGCTCCTAGCGGCGGGCGTCGTGCACGCGGACATTGTGCGTCCTCGCGGCATAGTCGAGGATGCGCGCATCGCTCGTCAGCAGCGCGGCGTCGAGGTGACGCGCCGTGGCGACGAGCAGGCGATCAGCCGGATCCTCCAGTGCCGTCCGCGGGATGTGGCCGGCATCGATCGCCGCGGCAGGTGACAGCTCCGCGATGCGAATGCCCGTGGCCTCGAGCGTCTCCCGAATCCAGCGTTCGACCGGCCGCGCGAGGCGAAGACGCCCGGCAACATGAAGGGCCGTGATTTCGAACAACGTCACGGGAGAGACGGCCACGGCGCCGGCAGACTCGCCGCGGGCGAGCAGCCGCCGCGCCTGGCGGCCGATCCGGCGCTCGTCGCCCTCCACACTCCACACCAGCACGTGCGTGTCGAGCAGGAGCACGATCAGTCGGGATTGACGTCGTACGTGCCGTCGATCGGATCGAACGGGCGATCGAACCCGAGCACAGTGCCCTTCATCGAGCCGAAGAGCCGCCGCCGCTTCGTCGACGGCTTGCACGGCACGAGCCGGGCGACCGGCCGTCCGTGCTTGGTGATCGTGTACTCGGCGCCGGTCTCGCGCACGCGATCCATCAGCTCCAGGCAGCGCGCCTTGAAGTCGGCGGCGGCGAGAGACGCACTCGCTTCCCGGACTCGCGACGGCTTCGAGACCCGCCGCCTGCCTCCCGGTCGCTCTTCAGACATGACCAGAATTTTATGACCAATGGTGAAATGCCGTCAAGGCATTCGAACCGTCAACCTTGACCTTTGAGCTTTCAACTTTCTTCAGAGGGCTACGCGCGGAAGATGAAATAGACCGCGCCCATCAGGCACACGCCGGCCCACAGGAAGTCGAGCTTGATGGGCTGCCGCATGTAGAGGATCGCGAACGGCACGAACACCGCCAGCGTGATCACTTCCTGCAGAATCTTCAGCTGCGACAGGTTCAGCACGTCGGCGCCGATGCGGTTGGCCGGCACCTGCAGCAGATACTCGAAGAACGCAATGCCCCAGCTCGCCACCACCGCGACGAGCAGCGGCCTTGCACGCAGGTTCCTCAGGTGCGCATACCACGCAAACGTCATGAAGATATTCGAGCAGACCAGCAACCCCGCCGTCGTCGCCACCGTTCTCAGATTCACGCGCGCTCCACTCCTAGAGGGTTTTCGTTTGCCCACCATCGACATCAAGCAGCGCGCCGTGGCAGAAGCCGCAGCGCGTCGACGCGAGGAAGGCGACCGCGGCGGCGATCTCGGCCGGCTCGCCGAATCGAGAGACGCCGCTCGCTTTCGCCATCTCGACCTCGGCACGCGACACGTCGATGCCCTGTTCGGCGGCAAAGCTCTTGAGGCGGACGTCGAGCCGCTCGGTCTTGATCGAGCCCGGGTTGATGGCGTTGACGCGCACACCGTCCTTCACGCCGCGATCCGCCAGCGCCTTCGTGAAGAGGCGGAAGGCGGCGTTGACGCTGCCGCCAATCGCGAAGTCGGCACTGCCGGTCCGGCCGCCGACGCCGATGATGTTGACGATGGCGCCGTGGGTGGCCTGGAGATGCCTCCAGGCCGCGCGGGTCAGGCGCATGGCGCCGAAGAACTTCAACGCGAACCCGTCGTCCCAGTCGGCGTCGGTGAGCTCGAAGAAGTCGCCGCGCTTGGTGGCGCCGGCGTTGTTGACCAGCAGATCGATCCGGCCGAAGCGCGTCATGGTCGCGTCGACGACCGTGGCCGCCGCATCGGGCTTGCGGAGGTCGACGGCCTGGACGAGACAGTCTGTCTTGAGAGACTTCGCGAGGTCGTCGAGCTGATCCTTCGATCGCGCCGCGGCGGTGATCTTCATCCCCTCCGCCGCAAGCGTTTCCGCGATGGCGCGGCCGATTCCGCGGCTCGCGCCGGTGACGATCGCCACTCCTCCGGAGAGCTTCAAATCCATGGCGTGGGAGTGTAACGCAACGGAATCAGGCGTAGCGCAGGCCTTCAGGCCTGCCGTAACCGTCCTCAGCGGGGTCGCTTCAACAGGACGGCCACGCCGCCCTGACCCGACTGAAATCCCACAGCCTCCCACCCGTCGAGACCCGCGCCGGCCAGGAACCCGGCAGGATCCTTGTCGCCGGTGACGGTGATCGTGCGGTACTCCCAGGGTTGCCTCACAGCGCGTGTGGACACGACGGTCGACGGATCGATCGTCACCGGATGGGTGCCCGTCACCTGAACTCGCAGGGGGTCCAGGTTCCGCTGCACGATCACGGGGATGGCCTGTTCGGGGTAGCGGTTGTCGACTAGGACATGGGACTCGCCGATTTCGCCGGGCCGCGATTGCTGCCCGCCGCGGGCCGTGAGCATCACGGTTCCAGCCGTCAGCGCCAGGCACGTCATTGCGATCGATCCGATGGTCAGCCCTCTCATGAATCCTCCCTGCGACCTGTTTAGACCATGGTTCCAGGCACTTAGTCTCAATTGACGCGGTCAGCCGACGAGGACCACAATTGTCTTCGTGATTCCCGTAAGACGAATCGCATCCGCGCTCCTGACGATCGCCCTTGTCCTCGTGACACTGGCCTCGCGTCAGGCTACGCACGTCGACCGCCGCAGCCAGGCGGCGCATGGCTGTCAGGCCGCCGGACCCGGAGGCGCCGTCGCGACGTTCGAAGCGGCTGACGTCGCGGGCCCCGTGCATCAGGCGGCGTCAGCGGCGGGCATGTCGGCTGGCGCCCGCATTGCCGTAGCGCCCGCGGCTGACGGCCGGTCGATCCGCTCCGCGTTCACCTTCGCACGGCCGCACGATCCTCTGCACCTGCACACGTTCCCGCTGCTCATCTGATTCTCCTCCGTTCGCCTGAACACGCAACTCGTGTCGTGGTGTGTCTCGTGACGGAGGAGGTCCCTCATGCGCCGCAAGCTGCAATGGAAAATGATCGCGATCGGCGTCGTTCTCGTCGTCTTTGGAGCACTCGGCGTCTACCCGCTCGTCGCCGCCCGGCTGGGTGTGAACGCTCCGCGGTGGTTGATCGACCGCCAGCTCGCGCTCGGCCTCGATCTCAAGGGCGGCGCGCAGCTCGTTGTCCGCGTCGACACCGGCTACGCGGTCCATCTCGAACGGCAACAGCGGACGCTGTCGCCGGCGGCGGAAGCAGAGGTCCGCAACGACGCGGTGGCGCGGACGATCGAGACGATCGAACGCCGGATCAACGAGCTGGGTGTCGCGGAGCCGAACATCGCCCGGCAGGGAGCGGCCGGCGACGAAATCCTGATCCAGCTGCCGGGAATGACCAACGTGGATCGGGCAAAGGCGCTCATTCAAGCGGGAGGCACGCTCGAATTCAGGCTCGTCGAACTGGGACCGGTCGCCTCACCGGCCGAACTGAACCCGGGGCTCCGCGCGGCTCAGACGGAGGTCCTTCCCGACGATTCCAGGCGCACCGGTGAGCCGGACCGCGCCCGCTACTATCTGGTGGACACGCGTGCGGCCGTCACGGGCCGGGATCTGCGGTCGGCGCGGCCGTCGCTCGACGAGAACGGCCAGCCGGGAGTCAGTTTCACGTTGACCGGCGAAGGCGGGCGGAAGTTCGGCGAGGTCACCGCCGCCAATATCGGCCGACCGCTGGCGATCGTGCTCGACGGCAAGGTGCGATCCGTCGCCCGCATCGACAACCGCATCTCGACCGACGGCACGATCCACGGCAGCTTCACGCAGCACGAGGCACAGGACCTCGCGCTGATCCTGCGGTCGGGCGCGCTGCCGGCGCCGCTGGCGTTTCTCGCGGAAGGATCGATCAGCGCGAGCCTGGGCGCCGACTCAATCCGCCAGGGCGTGATCGCATCCACAGTAGGCCTCCTGCTGGTGGTCGGTTTCATGCTCACCTACTACCGGGCGCCAGGCGTCAATGCGACCGTGGCCCTCATCTTCAACCTCGTCATCCTGCTCGGGCTCATGGCCTATGTGGGGGTCGTCATGACGCTGCCCGGCATCGCGGGATTCGTGCTCACGATGGGCATCGGCGTCGATTCCAACGTGCTGGTGTTCGAACGCATCCGCGAAGAGCGCGAAGCCGGCAAGAGCGCGGGGGCCTCGATCGATGCGGGATTCAGCCGCGTCTTTCTGACGCTGCTCGACACGCACATCGCGGCGCTGATTTCCGCCGCATTTCTGTTTCAGTTCGGCACGGGACCGATCCGCGGTTTTGCCGTGACGCTCTCCATCGGGCTGTTATCGAACCTGTTCACCTCGACGTTCGTGTCGAAGACGCTGTTTGAGCTTGGACTGCAAATGAAAGCGCAAAGCTTAAAGCGCAAAGTGGAAAAGTAAGTTGAAAGTACGCGCGACACTTCCGCCTTACTTTGCACTTTGAGCTTTGCGCTTTGAACTTTAGAAGGGGCCGTCCTGTGCGGGCGGAGGCGTATCGGTCCACTGACGGCCGTCGAAGTACTGCAGCTTGCCGCCTTCGCTTCGCCGCACGTCGCCCTTGAGCGGCCTGGTGGCGGTTTGTGCCGCGGGCGTCCGGCGGCGGCGCGTGGAGGCGTAGCGCGCCGTGGTCACCATGGCGAGCAGCGCGATGAGCACGACCGCGACGAGGATGATCCGGCCGATCGACTGGGCAGCCGCGTTGCTCACGACATCCCTTTCATATGGCGGCCATCATATTATTCCGGCGTGTTCCGGAAGGCCGCAGCCCTCGTCGCGTTGCCGCTTGCGCCCGCGTGTGACGCGCGTGCGACGGGGTCGGCCGGCCTCGGATCCGTCAGCATCGGCATCAGCGAAGCCATGGACGCCTTCGACCTCTTCTTCGTTAATCCTGCCTCGCACAACCTGCTGCCGCTCGAGTACGCCGTGGGCGCTAACGAGCAACTTCCAGGCTCTGGAAGGGTCCGGCCGCATAGACGATCCTCCCGCCGACCATCGTCAGCAGCGACTCGGTGTTGTGGATCTGGTCGAGTGGCGCGGTCATGTAGTCCTGCGAGAGCACGGCCAGATCCGCGAGCTTCCCGGCTTCGAGCGAGCCGCGCTTCTTTTCGTCGAAGGAGAACCAGGAACTGCCGAGCGTATAGAACCGCAGTGCCGCGGCGCGATCAGGCGTCTCTTCCGCCCCGCGGATGGCGACGCCGCCCACGGTTTTCCCGTCGAGGAACCACTGAAGCGACGTAAAGGGGTTGTACGACGCAACGCGGTGCGCGTCGGTGCCGCCGCCGATCGGCACCCCGATCTTCGTGCCGGTGTTCACCGGAGGGACGCGACGCGCGGCTTCGGCGCCGGCCTGCTGCACGTAGCCTTCGCCGCCGAAGTACATCGCGTCCTGGACCGTCCAGCCGACGCCGAGCGCCTTCATGCGCGCCAGCGTCGCCGGCGACGCGTCGTTCAGATGCGCGATCGACCAGCGCAAACCGCCGATCGGCACCTCGCGGTTCACGCGCTCGAAGATCGACAGCAGCTGACCGACCGACGCGTCGTTGTTCCAGTGCATCGTCAACGACAGGCCGCGTTGCGCCGCCCATTTCACGATCTCGTAGTACTGCTCTTTGTCGGCGTCCGTCGGCCGCGGGTTGTTGTTCATGGCCGCGGTAATGCGCTCCCCGAGCCCGTTGAAGCGGAGCATGTCGTCCCCGAAGCCCTGAGGCATCAGGGCGACCAGATTCCTGATCTCGGCGAATTCGGCGCCGGGCGTCTGGCCGCACAGGGTGTACGCGACGCGCACGGTCATCTGGCCTTCGCGCCACACCTTGAAGACCGCCTGGTAATCCTCGGGCGCGAGGTTGTTGCCGCCGGGATCCACGACGCCGGTCAAGCCCAGACGGTTGAGTTCCCGGAAGAACTTCTTCGTGCCGTCGACCTGCTCGTCGAATGTCGGCTTCGGCAGCTTGTCGAAGAGCGCGATGATGGCGCCCTGGCCGCCGCTGATGGCGCCCGTTGGCCTGCCGCCCGCGTCCTTCTCGAGCCTGCCGCCGGCAGGCACGTCGGCATCGCTCGAGATGTTCAGCGCCTTCAAGGCGGACGGCGTCAGGATCGCCCACCCGTAGCCGAGCTGGACATAGACAGGGTTGTTGGGGGCCGCCGTGACGAGCTCGGCCTGCGTCGGCCGCCGATTCTCTTTGAACTGCTGCACGTTCCAGCCGCCGGCGACGATGAGCCAGGCGCCGGGCTTCATCGTGCGCGCGGCGTCGCGGATGCGGCCGAGAGCATCGGCCAGCGTCGGCGCGCCGATCCAGTTCACCTCGGTCGCAAATGTCTCGGCGGCGCGAATGGCGTGCAAGTGCGAATCGATCAAACCGGGAATGACCGTCCGGCCCTGCAGATCGATCACGCGCGACCGTGCACCGGCCAGCTTGCGCATCTCGGCGGAGCTGCCGACCGCCAGGATTTTTCCATCGCGGATCGCCAGCGCCTCACGCGTCGAGAACTGCGCGTCCACCGTCAGAATTCTCCCGTTGACCAGCACCGTGTCCGGCGCCTGCGCGAACGCAGTGGCACCGCAAAAGACGACGACCGTAGCAACCCCGACCGTAGTGCAGGCCTTCAGGCCTGCCGTCACGACCCGCTTCATGTTCACCCGCCTATGTACTGCTGTAACGCCGACCGCGTGATCCGGTACGACTCACCGATCTTCTTCGACGGCAGCTCGCCCGACTCGATGATCTTCATCACGTCGGACTCCGGCACGCCAAGCGTCCTGGCCGCGTCCGCCGGCGACAGCAGTTCCGGAAACGCCGCGGCCTCGCTGACCGCCGGGATCGATCCCAGCGCGCCGGTTTTCCCCAGCACCTGCTGCGCGACGGACAGGCCGATGGCCAGTTCAGTCGCCATGCCGCCGGAGCTGCGCGCCCTCGCCATACCCTGGGCCATCTGAAACTTCACGTAGTCGTTCATGTTGCCGATCTCGGTCATGCTGGCGCGCTTGTCGATCGCCCGCTCGACCTCCGACGGCACGGAGATGTTCTGGACCGTGAAGCTCGTGAGGCCGACGCCGTACTGCGACGTCATGACGCCGTTGACCACCGGCAGCAGGGCCTCGCCGAGCTCGCGATACCGGGTGGCCAGGTCCTCCAGCTTCAGGCGCGCGGTGGCCAGCGCGTCGGCAAACAGACTCACGAGCCGCGATTGCATGGTGGCGGAAAACTCGTCCAGCCTGAAGTCGCGGTTCGAACCGGCCACCTCGCGCAGAAACACCTTCGCGTCGACGATCCGGAAATCGAACGTCCCGAACGCCCGGAGGCGGACGATGCCGAGCGCGTCGTCGTGGACCATGATCGGATGCGTCGTGCCCCACTTGGTCCCGGCGAACAGGCGGACGTTGAGGAAATACACATCCGCCTTGAATGGCGAGGTGAAGCCGTACTTCCACGACGCGAGCCTCGTCAGCACCGGGATGTTGTTGGTAACGAGCGAATGTTTGCCGGGTCCGAACGTGTCACCGAACTTCCCCAGATACACGAACTGCGCCTGCTGCGACTCGCGTACAATCAGCTGCGCGCCGTTCTTGATCGCCTTGTCATAGTCCTCG
>Ga0326726_10005971_pt1 | contig 10988 bp, 9 predicted proteins | sample MHFenrmetagenome_2_FD_207603 | JGI IMG/M metagenome (GOLD analysis project Ga0326726, IMG submission 207603) | Lab enriched peat soil microbial communities from Michigan Hollow, Ithaca, NY, United States - MHF15MN | ecosystem: Environmental > Terrestrial > Soil > Wetlands > Peat | place: USA...
CGAGACGGTAAACAGACGAGGCATGCAAGGCAAGGTCGTCGTCATCACCGGCGGCACGTCCGGCATCGGCCAGGTCGCGGCCGAGCAGCTGGCCAGCAAGGGCGCGCGCCTGGTGCTGGTGGCGCGCGATCGCGCGCGCGGTGAGGCCACGCTGGAGCGCCTGCGGGCGCGCGGCCCGGGAGCTCACCACCGCGCGCACTACGCCGATCTCTCCCTGATCGGCGACACCCGGCGCGTGGCGGCGGAGATCGCGGCGGCCGAGCCGCGCGTCGACGTGCTGATCAACAACGCGGGGGCCATGTTCGGCACGCGGCGGGTCACCCCGGACGGCCTCGAGCGCACGTTCGCGCTCAACCACGTGTCCTACTTCCTGCTCACCCACGGTCTGCGCGACCGGCTGCGCGCGGGAGCGCCCGCACGGGTGGTCAACACCGCCTCGCGCGCCCACCGGCGCGCCCGCCTCGACTTCGAGGATCTGCAGTCGGCCCGCGACTACAGTGGGTTGATGGTCTACAGCCGCTCCAAGCTCTGCAACATTCTCTATACGCGGGAGCTGGCGCGGCGCTCGGCCGGGACCGGGGTCACCGTCAACAGCCTGCATCCGGGCTTCGTGGCCACCCGCTTCGGCGACGCCAGCGGCGGATTTTTCTCCTACGTGGTGCGCGCGGCCAAGAAGGTGTTCGCGCTCTCACCCGAGAAGGGCGCGGAGACCCTCGTCTTTCTCGCGTCCTCGCCGGAGGTGGCCACCATCAGTGGTGGCTACTTCTACCAGTGCCACCTCGCCACGCCGACCCGCGCCGCGCAGGACGACGCTGTGGCCCGCCGGCTCTGGGCGGAGACGGAGCGCCTGGCCGGGGTGCCCGCGTGACGATGCCGGGCCGGATCGGCCCGCGGGCGGCCGGCGTCCTCCTCCTCGCGGCGTTCACGCTGGGCGGGCCGGGCCATTCGCGCGGGGACGAGTGGCCGGCGCCCCAGACCCGGGAGGTCTTCGCTCCGTCGCGCGAGTACTTCGTCCGGGTGACGCCCGGCAAGGGGATCGGCGAGACCGTCGGCTTCCGCGGCGCGCCCACCGGCCCGCCGGCGACGGGCGAGCTCTACCGGCGCGCGAACGACCGCTCGTACCGGCCGGTCTGGACGGTGAGCCTCGTGAACCCGGTGGCCCCGATCGACGTTTTCCTGACCGATCGTGGCTACCTTGTGACACTCGACAACTGGCACAACATGGGCTATGGCCGGGTGGTCGCGTTCTACTCGCCCGCCGGCGTCCTGATCCGCGCCTACACCCTCGCCGACCTGTTTTCGGCCGCCGAGATCGACGCGCTGCGGAAATCGGTCTCGTCGATCTGGTGGCGGAAGCCGCTCGCCTACGTGCGACCGGACCAGCAGACCCTCCTGGTGACGGTCGACGACGCGGGCCGCGAGCTCCTGTTCGAGACCGAGACCGGCGCCTTCCAGTACTGCGAGCCGCGCGACGCCACGCGGCGGTGCCGCAGCGCCAACGAGCCGCGGCAGTGGCGCGGCTACGTCGACCCGCGGCCCCGGCCGTGAGGGCCGGCCCCCCGCGGGGTCAGGGGTGGCGGGGATCGATGGCGAGCGTTCCGATGATCTGCTCGATCACGCGGTCGTAGCCGGTGTCGCCCTGCGGCGCCTCGAGGAAGCTGCGGTGGGCGGTGAGCTCGAGCACCGCCCCGTCTCGGAGCGGTACGAGGTAGTAGAAGGCCGCGCTGCCGTAGGGCCCGGGGAAGCCCGGGAACTTCTGCACCCGGTGGGGGCCGATCGTGATCTCGGTGATGGCCGCGCCGTAGATCTTGCGTCCCAGGTCCCGCCGGGCGGCGGCGGCCGGCCCGGCCTGCGCCTCGATGCTGATCGCGGTGATCTGGCCCGCCGGCAGGGCCGCGCGGTCCCGCGACCCCAGGCGCGCCGCCTCCACCAGCACCAGCGCGTGCTCGAAGGGGAGCTGCGGGCCGGAGGCCCGCAGCGTCTTGACGAGGTCCGGCGATAGATCATTGCGGTAGGCGCCCGCGACGAAGCGCGGCGGGTAGCGCAGCGTGAAGCCCTCCCGGTCGTCGCGGTGCAGCGGCCACGACGCGTCCTGGGCGGAGGCGGTCACCGCCACGGCCAGGAGCCCGAGCGCGACGATCAAGCGAACGCGCGACGTGTGCCTCATGCGCGGGCCGGCTCCGCCTCGCGTACCGTCCGGATGAGCGCACCGCGGAGGCGTCCCGGGGTCACCCGGCCGACGGTGACGCGGTCGGCCTCGACGAAGCGCGCGAGCGAGCCGGTCGCCTCGCCGAGCCCGGCCAGCATCGCCTCCCGGTCGAGCGGGAGGCCGCCCGCGGGCGGCGCCTGGCCGCGGGCCGCCCACGGCTCGAGGTGGACGTGGCGCACCTCGAGGCGCCGGTCGCCGCGGTGGGCCTTGGCGTCGAGCCGGCCGATGAGCTGACCGTCGTGGAGGATGGGTAGCGTGTAGTAGCCGTGAACGCGCTTCGGGCCCGGCGTGTAGACCTCGATCCGGTAGTCGAAGCCGAAGAGGCGAGACACGCGTTCACGGTACCAGAGCAGCGAATCGAACGGCGAGAGGAATGTGGTGCCGTGCGAGGCCGCGGGCAGCCGCGCGGCCCGCGCCAGCGCGGGCAGGTCGCGGGTGAGCGCGAGCCAGCGCGCCGTCGACCCTTCCACCGCGATCTCGGTCACGAGACCGTCGGCCACCATCGCGCGTAGCGCGGCGCGGCGCGCGGAGGTGGCGCCGCGCGGGTAGGTGAGGTAATGGGTGAGATCGATCTCGACCGCCGCGCCCATCGCGTGGAGCGACCGCTCGATGTGCCAGCGCAGGAACGCCTCGGCCGTGACCGGCGGGGCCTCGGGACCGGGCGGGATCACCCGCTCCAGGAGGTCGAAGCGCTTCTGGAAGTGACGGCGGGAGTGGATGGTGAGCACCCCCGTCATCCAGAGGTAGTGCAGCGCGTGCTGGACCGGCCGCCAGTCCCACCACCCGCCGCGGCCGCGGGGGGGCCGCCGGCCCTCGAGCTCGGCGTGGCCCATCGGCCCGCCGGCCCGGATCAGGTCGGTCACGTTGGCGAGGAGCCGGGTGTTCTTGCGGAGCCAGCCCGACCAGCCGGTGTGCCGCACGCGGTAGTCGAGCATCGCGCGTCTCCACCAGGGGAGCATCGAGGTGGGCACGAGACAGGCCGCGTGCGCCCAGTACTCGAGGAAGAGCCGGCGGCGGTAGACGAGGCGGTCGAGCCGGGCTCGCTCGTAGGGTCCGAAGCGGCTCCAAACGGTGAGGTAGTGCGCGCGGTCGAGGACGTTGATCGAGTCCATCTGGATGCCGCCCACGTCCTCGGCAAAGCGCGTCAGCCGGCGAGGGGTCAGGCCGTGCGCGCGCGGGCGCCCCAGATGCTGCCGGTGCAGGAAGAGGGCCCGGACGGCCTGGGGCGGGAAGACACGGCGCGGCATGACGCCTGAGCGTATCATCATCACATGAAGACACTACGGGGACTCCTGATGACGAGCCTGCTCGCCAGTCTCGCCGTGGCCGCTCCCGCCCACGCGGTGGAGTACCGTCTCGAGGTCGCCAACCTCTGGGAGACCGCGCTCTACCCCTTTGCCAAGCCCGGCGAGCTGCGCGACGGCGCGTCCGGGCCCGGGCTCGAGCAGCTCGAGGCGAGCCTGGACCAGGGGTCCATGCCGCACGCGGTGCTTCTGCAGGACCGCACGCTCCGGTGGTCCAGCGAGGCAGTCGCCCGGGCCTACGGCACGGTGCGCGTGCTGGCCGAGATCAAGCCGGCGGGTGAGGGCCGGCGCTGGGACGAGGTGCGGTGGGAGGGCAAGCCGGGCGAGCGGAGCGTGTGGATGGTGCTGCCCAGCGGGAGCGGGCGGCCACAGCAGCTCTACCGGGTCCTGCTCAAGGGTGAGGGCCCGATGCGTCAATTCATGCCCTACGTGCCGGCGCGCGGCTCACGGAGCGCGGCGGTGAAGTACCCGCTGAGCTTCCTCTGGTCCTACGAGGAGCGCGGCCTGATCTGGGACCGCTACCTGCGGCAGAGCCTCGACCTGAGCGAGGGCCTGGGCGCGGTGGTGGGCGAGAACTACAACCAATCGTTCCCGGACCAGGTCTACCTGATCGTGCAGCAGGCGGCCGAGCCCACGACCTACCGGGCGGTGCTGCTCTGGCGCGATCCGCCCTACAACTTCGAGGCGCCCCGGCACCTCGGCAACCCGACCCGGTAGTCGCTCCCCGCCTCACCGCACGGACGCCGCGAAGATCCTCAGGTAGTTGCCGCCGACGATCTTCGCGCTGTCGGCGGCGGTGAAGCCGCCCCGCAGCATGGCGTCCACCAGGGCCGTGAAGTTGTCGTAGTCGGGGAAGAGCCCCGGGCTCGACGAGGCGTCGGTGCCGATGCTCACGTGGTCCACGCCGACCACGTCCGCCATCTCCTTGAGGCCCTCCACGTACCGCTCGGGCGTCGCGAAGAAGTGCCAGATCCCGACGGAGCCGCCGGTCTCGGCGATCGCCCGCGCGTGATCGGGGGTGATCTGCCGCTCCACCAGCGGCGTCTGGCCCTGGGCCTTCGAGCCGCGCAGCGCGGTGTGGGAGAGCAGCAGCGGCCGGCTCGTGGCGCGCACGGCCTGCTTCACGGTGTCGGATGTCGCGTGGGCCACGTCGACGACCACGCCCAGGCGGTTGCAGGCCCGGATGACATCGGCCCCGAACGGGGTGAGCCCGTTGTGGGTGACCGCGCCGGTCTGGAAGTCGCCGATGTCGTTCGGCGTGTAGTGGACCAGCTGCATGGTGCGCACGCCGCGCTGGTACGACTCTTCGAGGCGCTCGAGCTTGCGCTCGAGGAAGTCGAGGCCCTCGATGTCCATGATGACCGCGGGGGCGCCGGCGGCGTGCGCGGCCTTCACGTCGGCCGCGGTGAGGATGCGACGGATCCCGTGCTTGGCGCACAGCTCGTCCACCCAGCCGAGCCGCTCCAGGTGGTGCTGATAGAGGAAGCCGGGCTCGGGCTCGCGCAGGGCCCGGAGGACGTTGCTCGCGTCGCGGCCGAGGATGGGCCCGTCCGGCACGTCGGCCAGGCACAGCACCGCGATACGGCCGGCGCGCATGCTGCCGGCCAGGTCGTCGCTCGGTGGGGCGGTCCGCGAGGTGACGCCGTTCGGACCGGCGTGCGTGTGCACGTCGACCGAGACGTGCTCGCGCAGCAGCTTCTCCGCCGCCGGGTAGGGCGTCTCCGCCGCCTCCGCGGCGGGCGTCGCGGGACCGGCGCCCGCGCCGCCGGCCACCATGGCCGACGCGGTGGTGAGCAGCGTGCTCCACATCCATTCGCGGCGAGTCCAGGTGAGCGCGTGGCCGCAGCAGGTCATGACGGTCTCCTCACGGGTTGATGGCCCCGTGCTCGCGCAGGAAGGTGAGCCCCGCCCGCGCCTCCTCCAGGGACAGCTCGAGCACCCCGGGCAGCGTGGCGAAGGCGGGATGCCGCGCCACCGAGACCACGCCCATGCCGATGGTTCCGGTGCCGGGGCCGGCGTGCCGGTCCCGGTGCGCCCCGCAGGGGAGCTGGCAGTCGTTCAGGTGGAAGGCCACCACGCGCTCGAGCACGCCCTCCGCGGCGAGCGCGTCGGCCAGACGGGCGCCGCCCTCGTCGCCCGAGAGGTCGAAGCCGGCGGCGTGGAGATGGCAGGTGTCGATCAGCAGGCCGAACCGCTCGGGAGGCGCGCCCACGTCGCGGAGGAGGCGGGCCAGCTCCGGGATGGTCTGGCCGAGCTCGCTGCCCTCGCACGAGTTCTCGAGCAGCAGCCGCGGTCCCGCGGGCATGCGCGCGATCAGCTCGCCCAGCTTGCGGGTGGCGAGGACCAGCGCTTCCTCCGCGCTCGGATGGCCCTTGGCGTAGCCCACGTGGAAGCACACCGCGTCGAGGCCGACCTCCGCCGCGACCTTGAGGTCGGCGAGCAGGCTCGACACCGACGAGTTGCGGATGCGGCCCTCGGGGCTCGCCAGGTTGACGAGCAGCGACCCGTGGGCCACACCCCAGGCGCGGCGACCGGCCAGGCCCTCGACCAGCGCGGCGCGGTCCGCGGGCTCGGGCACGCCGTAGTTGCCGAACCGGCCCGGGTCGCGCAGCACCGTCTGGTAGACGTCCACGCCTTCCTGGCGGAGCAGCGCGGGAATCGCAGCGAGCGGGGGGTCGATCGAGAGGCCGACGCGCATCCCCGGTACTCTACCACCCTCGCGAGCGGCGGGTGGGGCCGGCGGCCGGCGGGGCTCCCTCCCGGGAACACGCTGCGTCGCCTCCTGGATGCGCCGTCTCGATCGGGCCACGAGATAGACCGGTTGCCAGCTTCGACGACGCGCAGAAGCCACGGTTCCCGGGAGGGAGCCCCGCCGGCCGCCGGCCCCACCCGGGGCTAGCGTGGGCCGGACGATCACGGGCAGTGGAGGTGTGGGAGGACTGCGCGGCCGAACAGCTCGACGGTGCGCACCGGATCGGCGGCGAGGCTCACCGTGAACATGAGCTGGGTGACCCCGGCCGCCTCGGCGGCGCGGACCTGGGCGAGGCAGTCCTCCGGCGTGCCCGCGATGGCCAGGCGGGCGCGCAGGTAGTCGAAGAGCCCGAGCCGGCGGGTGAGCCCGGGGTCCATCTCGCGCTGCCGGGTGGTGTAGCTGGCACGCAGCTCGCGCACCGCGGGCTGAAGCGCGGCCGGCACCCCGCGGCCCTCGGGATCCGGCCCGAGGATGTAGGCGGCCACGAAGCCCAGGATATTGCCGAGCTTGTCGAGGGCCTCCTCGCGCCGCTCCGCCACGTCGAGGCAGGCGATGGACCACACGTCGACCGCGCCGGTCGGCCGGCCCGCGGCCGCCGCGCCCTCGGCGATGAGAGCGCGGACGCGCTTCACCTCGGCCGCGCCGAGCCCGTAGTTCACGAACGCGCCGTCGGCGGTGGCGCCCACCGCGTGGAGCGCGGCCGGCCCCGACGCAGCCGCGTAGACCGGGACGGGACGTTTCACCCAGGCGAGGTGGGTGACGGCGCCCCGCCACGATGTGGGGGCGCCGGAGAGCGCGGTCTTGAGGAAGGCGATGCCCTCGCGCAGCTCGGCCGCGCGGGTGGGCGTGCCGCCCACGTTGGTGATACCGCTGTGCCCGGCGCCGATTCCCAGAATGGTTCGGCCACCCGCGGCGACGTCGACCGAGGCCGCCGCGGAGGCGGTGATGGAGGGATGGCGCGTGACCAGGTTGGTCACGCAGGTGGCCAGCCGCACCCGCGACGTGGCGGCGGCCGCGAGCGTCATGGCCACCCACGGGTCGAGGGCGTTGCCCGGGGTATCGGCGATGCCGACGAGGTCGAACCCCAGCTCCTCGCCGAGCCGGGCCATCCGCGCGGTGTACTCCGGCGTGTACGGCCAGAAGAAGAAGCCGACGCGCATCGGCGCGCTACGGCTTGGCGGGGGGAAAGTCGCGCGAGTAGGGTGGGCTCTTGAGGAACTCCTCCGGCTTGTAGGTCCAGAACTGCGAGACCGCCGGGTAGGTGTGGATCACGGTGGTGGCGAGCTTGCCGGCCACCCGGTCCACCCGCAGGACGTAGACGTTCTCGGTCGGGTTGCCCCAGTCGTCGAGCTTGATGGGCCCGCGGGGATCCGGCGTGGTCTCGATGGCCCGACGGATGGCGGCCACGAGCTTCTCGCGGTCCTCCACCTGGCCTTTCAGAGCCTCCGCGGCCTCGGCGATCCAGCGCCCGCTGCTGTACATGATCGCGTGGAAGTAGGCGGGGGTGCGCCCGAGCTTGCCCTCGGCCATCTTCATGAAGGTCTGGTTGGCCGGGGTCTGGAGCGTCGGGCTCCAGAGGAGCGTGCCGATGGTGCCGACCGCCTCGTCACCCATGCTGCGCAGCGCGCTCTCGTCGATCATGACCCCGGTGCCGATGAGCGGGGTCTTGGCCTTGAGCCCGGACTCGCCGTACTGCTTCACGAAGCGCACCGCCTGGCCGGCCACGAAGACGCCGCAGACCGCGTCGACGTCCTTGGCCACCTGGGAGAGGTACGGGGCGAAGTCGAGCGCGTTGAGCGGCACCCAGATCTTCTGGACCACCCGGCCGCCCCCGTCCTCGAACACCCGCTGGAAGCCGCCGGCCTCCTCGTGGCCGAAGCCGTTGTCCATCGCGAGGACCGCCACCCGCTTGTACTTGAGGGTCTTGGCCGCGTAGTCGCCGAGGGGATGCATGATCTGGCTGGCCGCGAAGTTGGAGCGGAGGATCCACTTGGCGATCTTGCGCTTGGTGAGGTCGTCCGGGGTGGTGAGGAAGAGCGTCGGCAGCTGGTCCTTCTCGATGAGCGGCACCAGGCCGTTGCCCACGTTGACGAGCAGCACGCCGGTGAGCACGTGGATCTTGTCGTGGCCCACCAGCTTCCGGTATTTCGCGATGGCGGTGGCCGGGTTGCCCTCGGTGTCCTCCTCGATCAGCTCGATCTTGCGCCCGCCCGCCTGGTAGTTGACCTGCTCGAGCGACATCTTGAGCCCGTCGAGCATGTCCTTGCCCGCCTGGGCGAAGATGCCGGTGAGCGGGCCGAGGAAGCCGACGCGGATGGTCTCGGCCGCCGCGGTCGGGCCGACCCCGACCGCGACGACCGCGACGAGGACGAGCGCCGCGAGGACCGCCGCCCGGCGCACTATTCGCAGAACTTGCACGGCGGGTAGTTCCGGTCGTAGGCCGGCAGCTTCAGGTACTCGTCCTGCTTGTAGGTCCAGAACTGCGAGACGTTCGGGTAGGTGTGGATGACCGTGTTCTGGAGCTTGCCGCCCACCCGCTCCACCTTGCGGATGTAGACGTTCTCGATGGGGTTGCCGAGGTCGTCCATCTTCATGGGGCCACGCGCGTCGTCCGCGATCGCCACCTTGCGGAGCGCGGCGATGAGCTTCTCCTTGTTCTCGGCTTCGCCGTTGATGGCCTTGAGCGCTTCGTAGTAGAAGCGCGCGCCGGTGTAGCCCTGCGCGGAATACAGCGAGGTCCCGCGGCCGTAACGCTTCTCGTACGCCGCCGAGAACTTCCGGTTGGCCGGCGTGTCGAGCGCGCTGCTGTAGATCAGCGAGGTGATGACGCCGAGCGCCTCGTCGCCCATGCCCTTGAGCACGTTCTCGTCGGTGAGGGTGCCGATGCCGATGAGCGGGATGCTCTTGAGGCCGGTATCGCTCCAGGTCTTCAGGAAGCGCGGCGACAGGCCGCCGGTGTGGCACGCGTAGACGCCGTCGATGTCCTTCTTCAGGGACGCCAGGTAGGGCGCGTAGTCCTGGATGGACAGCGGCGTCCAGATCCGCTGCACCACCTTGCCCCCCAGCTCCTCGAACACCCGCTGGAAGCCGGCGGTGGTCTCCCAGCCGAACGCGTAGTCCATGCTGATGGTCGCCACCCGCCGCAGCTTGAGCTGCTTGTACGCGTAGTCGCCGAGCGGATGGGTCAGCTGGCTCCCCGAGGCCGAGGTGCGCACGACCCAGCGGACCGGCTTGCGCTGCGTGATGTCGTCGGGCGCGGTCACCGGATAGAGCGTCGGGATCTTGTTCTGCTCGATGTAGGGCGCGATCGCGTAGCCGGTGGCGGCGAGCAGCCCGCCGGCCACGGTGTGGACCTTCTCCTGCTCCACCAGGCGGCGCACCTTGGTGAGCGCCCCGGTCGGCTCCGGGTCGGAGTCCTCCACGATGACCTTCACCTCGCGGCCGGCGACCTTATTGCCGACCTCTTCCCAGAAGAGGTTGAAGCCGTCGGTCATGTCCTTGCCGGTCTGCGAGAAGTTGCCGGTGAGCGGTCCGAAGTAGCCGATGCGGATCGCGTCGGCGGCGCGGGCCGGGCGGGCCACCGCGGCCGCCATCACGCCGCTCATGGCCATGAGGAACTGTCGCCTGTGCATGGACTGGCCTCCTCTTCAGCGAGGAAATGCGGGTGCCTGGGCCGTTACCTTAGGGAGCGCGCCCGGATTTGTCAACCGCGGCGGGCTTGACAGCCCCGGGGTCGTGTCGGCAGAGTCTGGCCATGCTCGATGCCACCCGGGACCTCGTCCTGCCCACGACGATCACCGGCTCCTATCCGCGCCCGCACTGGTTCACCGAGGAGCTGCGCGGCCGGAGCTTCAAGGATGCGCTCGGGGACTCGCGCTTCCGCGAGCAGTACCTGGACGCGGTGACGTGCCTCATCCGGGAGCAGGAGCTGGCCGGGCTCGACCTGGTCACCGACGGCGACTCCCGCTTCGACCTCACGGTGGGCGGCAAGTCGTGGTTCTACTATGTGATCGAGCGCCTCCGCGGCATCACCGGCGCCCAGGACCGCTCCACCGGCGGCGGCTGGAAGGCGCTGCGGCCGGGGCACATCCTCTACGAGGTGATGGAGGCCTACCAGCCCGCGGTGGTGGGCGAGCCCCTCGCCCGCGGGCCGCTCCAGTACGCGGCGCTCTTCAAGACCGCCCAGCGGCTCTCCGCGAAGCCGGTGAAGTTCGGGGCGATCACCGCCCAGTCACTGGCCAAGATGCTGGTGAACCGCCACTACGCGGGAGACCGCGACGTGATCCTGGCCCTGGCCGACATCTTCAACGCCGAGCTGAAGGAGGTCGCGGCCGCGGGTTGCCGGGTCATCCAGGTGGAGGAGCCGCAGCACCACATCGCGGGGGCGGCGGGCGCCTCGGACAAGGACCTCGAGTTCTACACCGAGTCGGTGAACCGGGAGATCGCGGGGGTCGACACCGAGATCTGGCTCCACACCTGCTGGGGCAATCCGAACCAGCAGCCGCTGCACTGGGACCGGCCGTCCTACGAGCGGTCGCTGCCGTATCTGCTCGCCACCAACGCCGACGTGCTCACGCTCGAGTGCGCGTCCACCGGCGGGCGCGACCTGCCGCTCCTGGCCCGGCACCGCACCGACAAGAAGATCGCGATCGGGGTGGTGAACCACTCCACCGCGGCCGTGGAGCCGCCGGAGGTGGTGGCCGCCCTGATCCGGCGCGCCCTC
>Ga0326726_10005972_pt1 | contig 10988 bp, 8 predicted proteins | sample MHFenrmetagenome_2_FD_207603 | JGI IMG/M metagenome (GOLD analysis project Ga0326726, IMG submission 207603) | Lab enriched peat soil microbial communities from Michigan Hollow, Ithaca, NY, United States - MHF15MN | ecosystem: Environmental > Terrestrial > Soil > Wetlands > Peat | place: USA...
TCCTATTACCGTTGTTTAAGTGTTGAATACCTGGGGCTGGTTTCGAATTCGAAGTGGCTGAATTTCGAATGGATACAATTCGAATGGGGCGGGAAAGGCGCGGCCTCCGGCCGCTTATTGGTGAATTCCTTTTTACTTTACGCTCGGATACCCAGGCCTTCCGGCCTGGGCTACGTTATGCCGCCCCCTCCTGGGCTTGCGTGTGAGTTGGGAATTGCAGATTTGAGATTTCAAATTTCAAATGGGGCGAAAGTCAAGAACGACGAAGATCGCAGAGATACGGGATATTGGGGGTCGTAGTGGAACACACCCTGTAAGATGCCGCAGCCCGTGGACTGTGCCGCGCAGTCTCGGAGAATTCGGTTTCTCGAGCACCGGCTGGTCGGGGCGTGGGATTCCTTCTGAATAGCCCGTCACCATTGCTTATCTAGTTCTTGATTGGTGTAGACTGGGCCGACTTCTGCTATGCCAGTGCCCGTCGGCACCAGACTCGGAACCTACGACGGCTGGGAGGCAAGCTTGCTCAAATTCCGAAAGTCTTCCTTCGCGTTGGCCTGTTTCTGCGTGGTGTTCGGGGCCGGAGAGCTGCGGGCACAAGATGGAAAAGTCCTCTATGGCAAGTGGTGTGCCGTCTGTCATGAGGACATTGCAGAATCCAACGCACCCGCACGAGACGTACTGGGGCGAATGTCGGCGCAGCAAATTCTGACGGTGCTGGAAAAGGGCCAGATGAAGACGCAGGCGCAGGACGCCATGATCAGCCGTGCCGAGCGGCAGGCACTGGCCGAATATCTTTCGGGAAAGACTTTGGGAAGCGCGCCGGCGAATTCGATTCCCGAGTCGGCGTTCTGCCGCGCATCTGCGGATTCGTTTCAGAAGTCGCTGGCAGGACCTCAGTGGAATGGTTGGGGCGTCACCATAACGAACACGCGCTTTCAACCTTCCGCTGCCGCGGGCGTGGCGGCCGATGACGTTCCACGGCTGAAGCTACGATGGGCCTTTGGTTTTCCCGATGCGACTTCGGCAAGTTCTCAGCCGGCGGTGGCGGGCGACCGGGTTTACGTGGGTAGTTGGGAAGGAGATTTTTACTCCCTCGATACGAAGACAGGGTGCATTCAATGGACATTCGCCGCGGAGTCCGGCGTGCGGAGCGCAGCCAGCGTGGGCAAAGCGCGTGATGGTCGTATCACGGTTTACTTCGGGGATCTTGCGGCGAACGTCTATGCCCTCGACGCGGCGACCGGAAGGCAGTTGTGGAAGGTGAAGGTGGATGGCTACCCTGCGTCACGCGTCACCGGGTCACCAACGCTGCATGAAGGACGGCTGTATGTTCCCATCTCGTCGCGCGAAGAATCGCGTGTCGAGGCGGAAAACTTCGCGTGCTGCGGGTTTCGCGGCAGCGTGGTCGCCCTGAACGCCGAAAATGGAAAACAATTGTGGAAGACCTATACAGTCTCGCGAAAGCCGCAGCCCACGCAGAAGAACCGCTCTGGAACGCAGCTTTACGGCCCTTCCGGGGTGGCGGTCTGGGTTTCGCCGACGCTCGATATCAAGCGCAACGCGCTTTATATCGGGACGGGCAACGACTACTCCTCTCCGGCGACGGACATGTCCGATTCTGTTATCGCAATGGATATGACATCGGGGAAGATTCGCTGGGTGCGCCAATTTCAGTCGAATGATATCTGGAATCGCGCTTGCGGCCAGAAGGACCGTGACCCGGCATTTTGCCCCGACCAGGACGCCCCGGACGCCGATTTCTCCGCGTCGCCCATTCTCGTGCAACTGCAAGACGGACGTCAGATATTGGCCGTGCAGGGGAAGTCAGCGGTGGTCTACGCCCTCGACCCCGACCAACACGGAAAGACTATTTGGGAGCAGAGAATTGGCAAGGGCGGCGCCGGCGCCGTCTGGGGACCCGCGGTGGAAAATGAGACGCTGTATGCCTCCGCCGAGCCCGCCGGGCTGGTAGCTGTCGACCTGCGCAGCGGAAAGACGTTGTGGTCCGTTCCCTCACCTCCCTGTGGTGAGGACAAGTCCTGCAGCCCGGTACAGAGCGCCGCGCTTACAGCAATTCCAGGCGTCGTGTTTGCGGAATCCGTGGGCGGTCATATTCGCGCTTATTCCACCAGGGATGGCAAGATCTTGTGGGATCAGCTCACCGTCGGTGACTATAAGACAGTGAACGGCGTGGCAGCGAACGGCGGGTCGATCAACAACGGTGGCGCCACCGTCGTGGGCGGAATGCTCTTCATTAATTCGGGCTACTCCCATCACGGTGCCAGGATGCCTGGCAACGTACTGCTCGCTTTTTCCATCGAGGGTACGTCGTGAATCTTTTGGAAGAACTATGAGTCGAGAATTTCAAATTGGACATTTCAGATTTCAAAGGAGAGCGAAAGTCAAGGACCGCACTCTGGAAGACCGCTGTGTTGCTCCAGTTGACGCTGGCGCGGCCGCAGGGATGCGGCACCTGCTTTGTCCGCTCCGATAAGACGGCGGACTTGCGGCATATCATGTTTACATCGGGTTGGTTTCGGGAGTAGCCTCCCGAGAGTTCGGTTGCGGGTCGGCTCGGGGGCTGGTTGATTCGTGGAGGATCTATGAAGAAGCGTGCTCGGACTTTGCTGATGGTGGCGGGTGTGCTTGCTTTGGTTTCGGCGGCGGTTGGGCAGCAGAGGGGGCTTCCGCCGAACGTTCCGCCGAATCCCAACTGGGTAGTGACGCCCTGGGGCGAGCCGCCGAACGGGAGCAGTTGGCTGGACCTGAAGACGGTCAATTCGATGACCTACGACCCTCATGGCAGTGGGTCGATCGTGGTGCTGGTGACGCCGAAGGTGGCGAGCGATCCGTCGGTGTGGGTGTTCAACTACGACGGGAAGTTGCAGAGGACGTGGGGCGCGAACATGTTCGTTCGGCCGTACGAAATGATCGTGGACCGCTTTGGCTACCTGTGGATCGTCGACGAAAATCAGAATTTTGTCGCCAAGTTCACCGAAGACGGCAAGCAGCTCATGACCATCGGCCAGAAGGGCGTGGCCGGCGATAATTCCTCGCACGACGCGTTCAACGGCCCCTGCGGCGTGGCCGTGGCCAAGAACGGCGATATCTTCGTCGCCGATGGCTACAACAATTCGCGCGTCGTGAAGTTCGACAAGAACGGGAAGTTTCTGATGATGATCGGCGGCACGAAGGGTTCGGAGATCGGCCAATTCAATTTGCCGCACCACGTCCTGATCGACTCGAAGGATGAACTGGTGATTCAGGATCGCGTGAACAAGCGCATCCAGTTCTGGACGCAGGACGGCAAATTCATCAAGCAGTGGACCGACATCGAGTTCGGCCGCCCATCGGGATTTGCCATTTTGCCGGACGACACGATTTACGTCAGCGACAGCGACGGACAGTCAATCAAGATCATCAAGGATGACAAGGTCATCGACGCCATCGGTGGGCTGGACGGCGCGCGTCCGCATGCGATTACCATCGACCGCTTCGGCGCGCTATACGTGAACGATGAGCCGTTTCGAATCGTGAAGAAGATCGTGCGCAAAGGCGGCGTGGAATCTAGGGGCGCCGCCAAACCCTGAAAACTACTCGTCGTCGGAGGATGTAGCCACTTTCAAGACGGCCAGGAAGGCTTCCTGGGGGATGTCTACCTTGCCTACGCGCTTCATGCGCTTCTTACCCTCTTTTTGCTTTTCCAGGAGTTTGCGTTTGCGGGAAATATCGCCGCCGTAGCACTTGGCGATGACGTTCTTGCGCATGGGCGCGATGGTTTCGCGGGCGATGACCCGGCTGCCGATGGCGGCCTGCAGAGGGACTTCGAACATCTGGCGCGGGATCAATTTGCGCAGGCGTGAGACGAGTTCGCGTCCGCGCTCGTAGGACTGTTCTCGGTGGCAGACCATGGTGAGCGCGTCCACCGGCTCGCCGCCAATCAGCACATCCAGTTTGACCAGGTCGCCTTCGCGGTAGCCGGAGAGGTGGTAGTCGAGTGAAGCGTAGCCGCGCGAGGCGCTTTTCAGACGATCGTAGAAGTCGAGAACAATTTCGTTGAGCGGCATCTCGTAGGTGAGCATCACGCGCGTGGGCGAGAGAAACTCGAAGCCCTTCTGGATGCCGCGCTTTTCCTCGCACAGCTGCAGGATGGCGCCGACGGATTCTTCGGCGGTGATGATCATGGCGGTGATGACCGGCTCTTCGATCTTGGTCATGACGCCGGGCGCAGGGAACTTGGTGGGGTTATCGACCTCGACGACTTGGCCGTCAGCGGTGGTGATGCGATAGCGCACGCTGGGGGCGGTGGTGATGAGGTCGATACCGAACTCGCGCTCGAGGCGTTCCTGGACGATCTCCATGTGCAACAGGCCGAGGAAGCCGCAGCGGAAGCCGAAGCCCAGGGCGACGGAGTTTTCCGGCTCGTAGAAGAAGGAGGCGTCGTTGAGCTGGAGCTTGCCGAGGGCGTCGCGGAGATTTTCGTAATCGCTGGCCTGCACGGGAAACAAGCCGGCGAAGACCATCGGTTTGATGGCTTCGAAGCCGAGCAGAGCGGGCGCGGGGCGCGCAGCGTCAACGATGGTATCGCCCATGCGGGCGTCGGCGACGCGCTTGATGTTGGCGACGACGAAGCCGACTTCGCCGGCGGCGAGTTCGTCCAGCACCACGGGCTTGGGCGTGAGCGCGCCGAGGGCTTCGACCTCGTAGACCTGATCGTTGGCGCAGAGGCGAATTTTCTGGCGCATGGTCAGGCGTCCTGCGATGACGCGCACCAGCACGACGGCGCCACGGTAGGCGTCAAACCAGGAATCGAAAATCAAGGCTTGCAGGGGCGCATCGGCCGAGCCGCGCGGCGGAGGGATTCGCTCGACGGCGGCTTCGAGGACTTTTTCGACGCCGATGCCGCTCTTGGCGCTGATGAGCAGGGCGTCGGAGGCGGGAATGGCCAGGACGTTTTCAATCTGGAATTTCACTTCTTCGGGCTGGGCGGCGGGCAGGTCAATTTTGTTGATCACCGGGATGATGACCAGATTGTGCTTGGCCGCGAGAAACGTGTTGGCCACGGTTTGCGCTTCGACGCCCTGGCTGGCGTCGACGACGAGCATGGCGCCTTCGCAGGCGGAAAGGGCGCGCGAGACTTCGTAGGAGAAGTCGACGTGACCGGGCGTGTCGATGAGGTTGAGCTGATATTCCTGGCCATCGGGGGCCTGGTAGTGGAGGCGGATGCTCTTGGCCTTGATGGTGATGCCGCGCTCGCGTTCGAGGTCCATGGAGTCGAGGACCTGGGCGGTCATTTCGCGCTGGCTGAGGGCGCCGGTGAGCTCGAGCAGGCGGTCGGCCAGGGTGGACTTACCGTGGTCGATGTGCGCGATGATGCAGAAGTTGCGTATGAAACGTGGATCCATTGTTTAGCTGTCGTTCCGATGGCGAAGTGGCCGCGTGAATTGCGGAAGCGGTGCGCGCTCGGGACGTAACAGTTTGCCACAAGCGGGGGCGAGCGGCCAGCGAAGGTGCGGAGCGGTCGTGTCCTAGTTTGCTGCCTGGCGCGCCTCAGGGCCTAAAGGCCCGGTTATTGGGCGCTGTTTTGTCGGACCTGAAGGTCCGACCCCCTAGGACCTCAAGCCGCGACATCAAATCAGGACTCCACCCGCGACGCGAGCGGACGGCAGGCCGGGGCTAAAGCCCGTTTGGGTTGTGGTTGTTCACCGGCCTGAAGGGCGGCGCTCCCACCTGAAGGCTGGTGCTCCTACCCTTGTACGGCGTGTGGCGCTGGGACAGTGGGATGCAGGTTTGGAAAGTGTCGGTGTTGAGGAGCTTTCGCGGGGTTGGGGGCGGGGGTAGATTAGTATTTTGGGGTTGTCTCGCGCAGATCGCGCTGCGCGGGGCGGCTTGGTGTGGACGGAATCAGGAAACGTCGAATGCCGGTTGACATCAACAAGCAGCTGGAAAAAGCCAAGAAATACCTCGAACGGAACAAGCTCGCCGAGGCGGCGGAAGCCTATCAATTGGTGGTAAACGACGCGCCGAGCAATCCAGAGGCGCTGCAGGGGCTGGGGGACATCTATACGCGGCTGGGCCACCCGGATCGGGCGGCGACGTACTACGGCGTGTTGTTTGACCGGCTGTGCGATTCACGGGACGAAAACAAGGCTTCGGTGCTGTACACACGCGCGCTGAAGGGGACGCAGCAACCGCCCGAGCGCATGGCGCGTTACGCGCTCCTGCTGCAAAAACAGGGGCGCACGGCGGATGCGATCGAGAACTACGTGGCCGCTTCGGAATTGCTGCTGGCGCGGGGCAAGCAGGAGCCGGCGCTGGATTGCCTGGAACGCGTGGCCCAACTGGAACCGGACAACGCCGCGCGGCAATTTGCCGCCGGCAACCTGGCCGAACAACTGGGCAAGAGCGTCATCGCCGTGCGGGCGTTTCTGCGCGCCGCGCAGCTCTCGGAGGCTTCCGGCGACGCGACGGCCGCCATAGGGTTACTGCAGCGTGCGCATGCGCTGGCGCCGGCGGATCGGAGTCCGGCGCTGCTGTACGCACAGGCGCTGCTGCGAGCCGGAGAAGCAGGGCAGGCAGTCGGCCTGCTCGAACCCCATGCAAATACGGAAGGGGACGCCGTATTCCTGAACACGCTGGCGGAAGCGCTCACGGTCACGGGAGAACTCGACCGGGCGCGCGGGGCGCTCGAACGCCTGTTGCCGCTGGATCCGGCGACGATGCCCAAGCTGTTCGATCTGGCACGGCGGTATCTGGACGGCCAGCAGGACGAGAAGGCTGTGGCGTTGCTGAAGTCACTGCAGGAATGGAGCAGGAAGGCGCGCAAAGACGGAGATTTTGCCACGCGTCTGGAGGCGTTCGCCCAGCCTTACCCGCGGTCGGCGGCGCTGGCTGAATTCTGTGCGGCGGCATATTCGGCGCTGAACCGGGAGTCGGGGTATTTCGACGCGCTGGTGCGACTCTTCGACATCTACATCGAAACAGGGGACGGGGCTCGCGCCGGGGATGCTCTGGACAAGCTGGTGGAGATCGATCCGTACGATGCCGGCAACCAGCACCGTGTGACGCGGCTGGAGGCTGTGGGCGATGCCATCCTGGTGGGCCGCATTCGATCGCGCCTGGCGCAGGTGGCCACGCATTCGGGGCAACAGACGGCTTCCGACGAGGTCGCTGAAGAGCAGGAAGCGAGCGCCCCCCCGGAGCAACAGGGGCTGGAAGACCTAATCGTGCAGGCGGAAATATTTCTGCAATACTCGCTGCAGGCCAAAGCCGTCGAGAAGCTGCAGCAGATCGCGCAACTGTTTCCAGGAGAAGAGGACCGCAACCCGCGCGTGCGGAGCTTGTACCAGATGGGCGGCTGGTGGCCCGCGGGCAAGGGCGCGGAAGCCGCGGCAAGTTCCCAGGCTGCGCTGCGGCCGGCGGCGCAGGCGGATTCGGCCGATCCATTGCGCGACCTGGCGAAGATTTCGGAGATCAGCCAGTCGTTGCACCGGCAGGCGTCGGCGCGGGCGATCCTGGCGACGGCGATTCAGGAAGTGGGGCAGTACATGCGGGCCACGCGATGTTTTGCGGTGGTCGGCGCGGCGGGGCGGCCTCCGCAAATGGCTTCGGAATACTGCGCTCCGGGCGTCGAGCCGGCGCCGGGCGCGCTGTTGATGCGGCTGCTGGCGCAACTGGAGCAGACCACGCCGGACGGGCTGGGGGGACTTCTGCTGCAGCAGCAGGCGGTGCCGCTACTGGCCGAGCTGGGGCTGGATTCGGCGCTGGGCGTGCCGGTGCTCGATCCGGAGACGAAAGCGCAGGCGGCCGTGATGGTGGCCGGTTACACGGCGTCGCATGCGTGGCGCCCGCACGAGAAATATTTCCTGCAGGCGGTGGGCGACCAGATGCTCCTGGGCGTCAGCCACACGCGACTGCGCGCGATGGCTCGCACGCTGGGCGCGGCGGATGAGAAGACGGGATTGCTGGGGCGGAGTTCGTATCAGGACTGTCTGATGCAGGAGACGCAACGCGCCAAATCGCAAGGGACGGCGCTGACGCTGGCGCTGGTGCAGATGGACGGCGGCGCTGAACTGTTGCGACAGCACGGCGAAGCGGCGCTGGAGCGGTACCTCGAGCAATTCGCGCGCACGCTCCAACCCGTGACGCGGCAGACCGATCTGGCGATCAAGTACACTTCCTGGGCCATCGCGTTCGTCTTGCCGGACACACCGCTGGCCGCCGGTGAATCGCAGGCGGAGAAGATCCGGCAGGCCGGCGCGGCGATCCGTCCTCCGTGGGAGGGCTCGCCGGTGGCGCTGAGCGCCAGCGTGTCCGAGGCGGTGACGCGGGCGGAGTATGAGAGTGAGGACATCGTGACCGAGCTCATCAATCGCGCGGAAGCCGGGTTGGACGAGGCGCGACGGCGCGGGGGCAGCACCGTGGTGAGCCTGGACGTACCCGCACTGAAAGCATAAGCAGCCTGCCAAGAAATCCCCGTAATCATGTAGAGTGTTGCGGCGAGGCGGAGCCCCGCGCGTGCCGGCGCGGGTGCGGCTCTTGCGAGGGAGGACCAGCGCGTGGCGACTCGGGAACATGTGCTGTATGCGAAGAAGGATCGCGTGGGCACGATCACGCTGAATCGTCCGGCGGTGCTCAATGCCCTCAACCAGCGTATGCTGGGTGAATTGGAAAGCGTCCTGGCGGAAGCGGCCGCCGATGCCGAGGTTAGCGCGCTGATATTGACCGGGGCGGGCGAAAAAGCGTTCGTGGCGGGCGCCGATATTCAGGAACTGGCGGGACACACGCCGGCCAGCGGGCGCGAGGCGGCGCTGTACGGGCAATCGGTATTTGGGCGGCTGGAGACGATGGGCAAGCCGTCAATCGCCGCGATCAATGGATTTGCGCTGGGTGGAGGCTGCGAACTGGCGCTGGCCTGCACAGTGCGCCTGGCGAGCCGCACGGCCAAGCTGGGGCAGCCGGAAGTGAAGCTGGGATTACTGCCCGGGTACGGCGGGACGCAGCGTCTGACGCGGCTGTGCGGTCCGGGAGTGGCGCAGGAGCTGTGCCTGAGCGGCGAGATGATTTCCGCCGAGGAGGCGCTGCGCATCGGGCTGGTGAATCACGTGTACGAGCCGCAGGAGCTATTGCCTGCGGCCGAGGCGCTGGCCCGGAAATTTGCGTGCAATGCGCCGGTGGCGGTGCGCCTGGCGATGGAAGCAATCCGGCGCGGGGCGCAGATGCCGCTCGAAGAAGGCCTGGCGCTGGAGGCGACGCTGTTCGCGATGTGCTGCGGCACAGCGGATATGGCTGAAGGGACGCGCGCGTTTCTGGAGAAGCGGCCGGCGAAGTTCCAGGGGCGATAAAGGAATGGGGGAACGGAATGAGTGAATCGTTTCGGGCGGCGGAGATCCGCGGCGGATTGGATGCCGCGGGGCTGCGATTTGGGCTGGTGGTGAGCCGCTTCAACAGTTTCATCACGGAGCGCCTGCTCGACGGGGCGCTGGAGGCGTTGTCGCAGGGCGGCGCGTCTGCGGAGCAGACGGAGATCGTGCGGGTGCCGGGCGCATTTGAGATTCCGCTGACGGCAAAGAAGATGGCGCTGGCCCGGCGGTGCGACGCCATCATCGCCATCGGCTGCGTGCTGCGGGGGGAGACGGCGCACTTCGATTACGTGGCGGGCGAAGTGGCGCGCGGCGTTCAACTGGCGCAAATGGATACCGGAGTGCCGATTATTTTTTGTGTGCTGACCTGCGACACGCTGGAACAGGCCATCGATCGAGCCGGGCTGAAGGGCGGCAACAAGGGCCGAGAGGCGGGACTGGCGGCGCTGGAAATGGCGCAACTGTCGCGGCGTTTGCGGGAGCCCGCGGCTACGGCCAAGGCGCCGCGCGCGCGGAAACGCCGGTAGCATGGCGCAACGACACAAAGCTCGCGAGTACGCGCTGCAAATGCTGTTTCAGTGGGAGATCGGGCGGCAGGCGCCCGAGCGCATCGAAGAGGGCTTCTGGCGGATGGCGCGGTCCGACAAGAACGTGCGCGCGCTGGCCAACCAGCTTTTCGAGAGCACGGTGGAAGGGCACGCGGAGCTGGATGCACTGGTGGCCGAGCACGCCCAGAACTGGCGCCTGGAACGAATGGCCGTGATCGACCGTGCCATCCTGCGGATGGCCGCGTGCGAGTTGCGCGCCGGGAAGACGCCGCCGAAAGTGGTGTTGAACGAAGCATTGGAACTGGCCAAGACATTTTCCTCGCAGGAAGCGGCGTCATTCGTGAATGGGGTGCTGGACGCGATGCTGAAGGCATTGGCGAAGAAGTAGAACGGACGCGAAGGTCACCTCCCTTAGTAAATCAGCGCGCGGGACGCCCACCGATTTTGCAGCTACGAGAAACACGGAGGGATTCCTCGCTTCGCTCGGAATGACGGCGGCAGCAGGGCGACGCCCTCGCGCAGAACGACTCGTGCCCGTTGGTACAGGTAAGGACAGGTAACTGGCGCGAAACATTTTTCAGGCATAGCGCAACTTGGGCGGCGCAAATGTGTTTTTCTAGGCGTAGGTGGAAAGAGGTCGAGAGTACGTCGCTAGAGGAGGGAACACGACGATGATCAACACTAGGAGTATTCTTCGAGCAGGCGTGAACAGCTTGGCGTTGGCGGGTTTGCTGGCAACAGGGGCATGGGCGCAGACGAGCACGACGACCACCGCTCCGGGCGAGGTGCGGAAGGATACGCACGACATCCGGCAGGATCGCCGTGACGTTCGCAGCGATACCCGCGATATCCGCAGCGACAAGCGGGATATCGTGAGCGACAAGAAAGATCTGCGGCAGGACCTGGCGACCGATGGAAAGGGCAGCGCGGCGGTGAAGGCCGACCGCAAGGACCTTCACGCGGACAAGAAAGACGTCAAGACCGACGTACGCGATCGCCGAGGCGACGTGCGCGACCTGAGCAAGGACAAGCGCGACCGCAGGCAGGACGTGCGGAACAAGTAACCGCACGCTCGATG
>Ga0326726_10005973_pt1 | contig 10987 bp, 9 predicted proteins | sample MHFenrmetagenome_2_FD_207603 | JGI IMG/M metagenome (GOLD analysis project Ga0326726, IMG submission 207603) | Lab enriched peat soil microbial communities from Michigan Hollow, Ithaca, NY, United States - MHF15MN | ecosystem: Environmental > Terrestrial > Soil > Wetlands > Peat | place: USA...
CCAACCTGCCTGTTTCACGTGAAACAATCCGGGTATGCTCCGAAGCCAATAGTGAAATGTTTCACGTGAAACAAAATTAGCTATTTTCCGATGCAGAAACGGCTGAAGATCTCTCCCAGCAAGTCGTCCGAAGTGAATTCCCCGGTGATTTCGTTTAGAGCGTGCTGCGCCAGACGCAACTCCTCCGCGAACAACTCCGCTTGGGTCAATATTGTGCTTGCCTGGGTCAGGTGGATCTGTGCCTGGGCCAGGGAACGCAAATGGCGTTCCCTGGCGATGAATACGCCGCCCTCTTGGTCGCGCCAGCCCACTGCTTCCAGCAACTTGCTGCGCAACTCTTCGATTCCCTCGCCAGTTTTGGCTGACACCCCTACAGATTTCTCGATCCCCTGCAAATCTGGAGTGTTTCCCAGCAAAAGGTCGGTCTTGTTCAGTACCAGCAACCGCGGTATATCAGCGGGCAAATCCTCGACTATCGCCTTATCTTGTACCGTCATCCCCTGGCTTGCATCCAATAGCAGCAGAATCAAATCGGCGCGGCGTAATGTCTGGTGGGTAAGTGCGATACCCATGTTCTCTATCTCATCACCGGATACGCGCAAGCCAGCTGTGTCCATGATATGCATTGGTACCCCGCGGATCTGGATGGACTGGCGTATAACATCCCGGGTGGTGCCCGGAATGGTACTGACCAAAGCCACTTCTTCACCGGCCAACCTGTTCAACAGGCTGGACTTGCCGACATTTGGCTGCCCTGCAATAACCACCTGTGCTCCTTGACAGAGCAGGCTGCCCTGTTTTGCGGTTTCCAGTGTGTGTTGCAATTCCAATCGAAGATTGTTCAGCAGCATATGTCGTCGTTCTATGTCGTCAACCGCCGCTTCCTCTTCAGGAAAATCCAGCATTGCTTCAACCAGCATGCGCAGATGGATCAATTCATCAACCAGTGTATGCACGGAGGTAGAAAACTCTCCCAGAAGTGAGCGCATCGCACTGCGCGCCGCCTCGGTGCTATTTGCCTCGATCAGGTCTGCAACGCTTTCCGCCTGGGCCAGATCCAGCTTGCCATTCAGAAAAGCACGGCGCGTGAATTCTCCGGGTTGTGCCAAACGTGCCCCCAGGTCGAGACAGCGCTGCAACAGCATTTGCAGCACGGCGGGTCCTCCGTGACCCTGCAACTCAAGCACATTTTCGCCGGTGTATGAATGCGGAGCGGGAAAATACAGGGCGATACCTTGATCAATGATATCGCCATTCTCGTCCAGAAAGTTGCTATATGAGGCGTGCCTTGCTGAGGGAAGCTTGCCGAGAATCTTGCGAATCAGCACCTCGATATCGCTTCCAGACACACGTATCACTCCTACCCCCCCTCGCCCCTGTGCAGAAGCGACGGCGGCGATAGTGTCAACGTTTGGCAGCGGCACCTTTGTTCTCGACTTCTGCTGCCCGGGTGATGAACCACTGCTGAGTGATTGACAGAACGTTGTTCACGATCGAATACAACACCAGGCCTGCGGGAAAAAAGAAGAACATCAAGCTGAAGGCGATCGGCATGATTTGCATCACTTTGGCTTGCAAAGGATCCGGCGGCTTCGGGTTAAGGCGCATCTGGATTATCATGCTTGTACCCATGATAACCGGCAGGATGTAATAAGGATCAGGCGCAGATAAGTCGGTTATCCAGCCAAAAAATGGTGCATAGCGCAATTCTACGCTGGCCAGAATGGCCCAATACAACGCAATAAACACCGGGATTTGCACCAGCACCGGCAAACACCCCCCCAAGGGGTTGATTTTTTCTGTCTTGTACAAGTCCATCATCGCGCGATTCAACTGTTCGCGGTCATCGGCGTACTGCTGCTTGATTTTCTCCAGTTTAGGTGCAACCAAGCGCATTTTTGCCATGGAACGGTAACTGGCCGCCGAAAGCGGGAAAAACAGCATCTTGATCAATATCGTTAGCAATATGATGGAAATGCCCCAATTCCCCATCCAACCATAAAAAAGTGACATTACCCAGAACAATGGGGTGGAAATTATGGTCAACCAACCATAATCGACAGTCAAACCCAAGCCAGAGGCGATCTTGTCAAGATTGGTTCGGGCAGGGCCGGCATAGAGAGAAGTGCCCTCAACTGCTTTCTGTCCGGGGTTGATAGTTATCGCTGGCAAGATCACCCCCACCGAATATGAGTCTCCTTCCAGCTTGCGCGTAAAGTACTCACGGCCGGATTTTTCCTTGGGTAACCAAGCAACAACGAAATAATGCTGCAATATCCCTATCCAGCCGTTGTCAGCTTGTTTGGGATATTCGGTTTTGCCCTTTTCAATCGCAGAGAACTGGACTTTTTGGAACTTTTCTTTATCCGTATAGACTGCCGCGCCGGTATAGGTAGGCAAAAACTTCATACTGCCTTTTGGCGGCAGACTGTCCCGAACCAACTGAAAATAGCCACTAGCCGACACCGCTTGTTTGCCGATATTTTCCAGTTCATAGGATATGTCGATCAAATAACTACCTTTATGGAAAGTAATTATCTTGGTAGCCTTCAGCGATGAGTTATCCGCCACTTTCAAACGTACCTGGACCTGATCGGCATTTCCGGAAAGTTCGTACCGGTCTTGTTCAAAAGCAAACTGGGTATTATGGTTCGGTAACCCCGCTCCCAGCAGGCCACTTTGCGCTACGTAATTATGTGTGCCTTCACCGCGATGAAACAGCACAAGTGGTTTGCTCTTATCCTCAACATCGGGTTGCTTAAGCAACGCAAGGCGAATGATATCGCCACCGATGGTACTGATATCCGCTTCTAAAAGGTCCGTCTTGACGAATATTGTTTTTCCTGTCGGATGACTGATAGGCTGCTGTGCTATTGTTTCCTGCCCCAAGCCAGGTGGGACAACTTGTCCGGTACCGGCAGGAAGTATTGTCTGCGGGGCAGGCAAACCCTTGTTATCTGCTTCGCTTTGCTGAACAAAGCGTTCCGGATGCTGATAACGTTGCCATCCATCCCAAACCAGCACAAGGGAAAATGAAAAGATCAAAAATAAAAACAATCGCTGTAAATCCATTATCGAGCCTAAAGGTTAGGGTGCGGGATCATATCCGCCGGGATTCCAAGGGTTGCAGCGCAGCAATCTCCTGACGCTGAGCCAACCCCCCTTTATTACACCGTGTTTCGCCAGGGCTTGGCAGGCATAATCTGAACAACTAGGGATAAATCTGCACGTCGGGGGGCTAAGAGGACTAATCAGATACTGATAGCCATGTATCAGCTTGATCACTAGCTTGCGCATTTATCCTCTATTCGACTGAACAGCGATTTCAATTCTTCGCTTTGCGAGGCTTTTGTATCAATGCCTCTTACCATCACAACCAAATCAATCTGTTGAAACTTGATGCTGTGCTGACGAAACGACTCTTTAATCATTCTTTTGACGCGATTTCTCTGCACAGCCCCGGGTATTATTCTTTTGCTTGCAATTATTCCAAGCCTTGAGTTTTTTTTTCCATTTCGCACAAAGAAGATCTTGTAGAATTTGCCGGTAACATTTTCAGCGTGAACAACATGTTCGAATCCGTCGGCGCGCAATAATCGATATGCAACAGTAAATTCAGCCGAAATAGCAGTGCTAAACAGCGAGTCTCGCACGGCCTCTGGCGCGCCGGGCCCTAATAACGGCGCGGCCTCCACGTGTTTTCATGCGCACCAAAAAGCCATGGGTGCGTTTTCTTTTGGTTACTGATGGTTGGTAAGTGCGTTTCATGTTTCGATCCTCAGTGATTCGTAAAGCGCGCTATTACAAAGCGTCAAAGCAACACTGTCAAGTTTATTTTACAGTATTTGCCTGTGGATAAGTTTGAATTTGCATTGTAGAATGTCAGAACTATTACAGCCGTTGATTCAACCTCTCCCCCACGCAACCATGCAGGACATAACTTTTTGGGATTCATGCCTACGCTCGTTCGAAAAGAGCCTGCCACCGCAACAATACAATTCCTGGATTAAGCCATTGTTGCTCAAGATAGAGAACGGGTCGCTGATTCTCACCGCTCCCAACAGTTTCACTTTGAAACTCGTCCAGGAAAGATTCTTACCCGAAATTAGCAGGCAAGCGGAGTTGGCCTATTCTCGTGTTCCTCCGTTTGAGTTTCGTGTGCTTGAAAGCACGCCCGCAAACAAACCTGCCGAGTCTAAACCCACTGCACAAAATGTATCTCCGGTAGAGAACAAGCCTAAAGTGGAAACCTCCTTTCGAGGTTATGGGAAGCTGAATCCTAATCTTACCTTCGGCAATTTTGTTATCGGTAAGGCGAACCAACTGGCATTTGCAGCCGCAACACAAGTTGCTGAATTGCCAGGGGTTTCTTACAACCCATTGTTCGTTTATGGTGGTGTTGGCTTGGGTAAGACACACTTGCTGCAAGCGATAGGCAATCAAGTCCGACTCAACAATGCACAAATGAAGATTTGCTACATGCACGCCGAAAGATATGTCGCTGATGTAGTACGCGCATACCAAACGAATAAATTCGAGGAATTTAAACAGTTCTACCATTCGCTCGATGTATTGCTAATTGATGATATACAATTTTTTGCCGGCAAGGCTAAAACACAGGAAGAATTCTTTTACGCGTTCAATTCCTTGGTCGACTCACACAAACAGGTTATTCTGACCAGTGACACGTTCCCCAAGGAGATTGCTGGCTTGGAAAGTCGTTTGGTTTCGCGTTTTGGATGGGGTTTGACTGTAGCAATTGAGCCTCCAGAGTTGGAAATGCGCGTAGCCATACTACTTAAAAAAGCTTCGCTGGGCGGTTACTCGCTTGATGATACTGTCGCTTTTTTTGTAGCAAAGCATGTAAGCTCCAATGTTCGTGAACTTGAAGGTGCTTTAAAACGTGTTGAAGCCTACGCCAAATTCCACAAACGCAATATCTCCGTAGATACAGCAAAGGAAGCTTTAAAAGATATTCTGGTAGCACAAAACAGACAGATATCGATCGAAAATATCCAGAAAACCGTTGCTGACTATTTTCGTATCAAGATGGTGGATTTGCTCTCAAAAAAACGCACCCGAAATTTGACTCGCCCCAGACAAATGGCAATGGCACTTGCGCGAGAAATAACCCCAATGAGTTTACCAGAGATAGGAAATGCCTTTGGAGGCAAGGATCATTCAACAGTAATTCACGCATGTAAAACAATGGCTGATCTTAGATCAGGCAACACCACTATCGATGCTGACTATAAAATATTGCTTCAGACTTTAAGGGGATAAAGCTGTGCAATATTTGTGCAGTAAATGTTAATAAACACGATGTTTTAATGAATTGAAAAGTTATACACAATCACGCTTTCTTTTATTAACACCCGGATGCCATTAGTTATTTTCCCGTATCAAATTGATATTAAACAAGTTATCAGCCTTATCAACGTTAGCTATACGCATTATTAGTCTTATTAGGAATTTATATTATGTTTATTGAGAAAACAGATAAAGAAACCATATTGAAGCCACTGCAAGTGGTGATTGGAATTGTTGAACGTAAACAAACCCTGCCAATATTATCCAACGTGCTTATCGAAAAGGAACCTGGAAAAATACGTTTTACGGCAACAGATCTTGAAATTCAAATCACTACAAGCATAGAGAGTAAATCCACTGATGGTGAAACGTCAGCGATTACTGTTGGCGGCAAAAAAATTCAGGAAATTCTTCGGGTACTTCCCGATCAGAGCAAAATTTCTATCGAGACCAAGGAAAATAAGGCACAGATTAAATCCAACAAGAGCAGATTTAGCTTGCAAACTCTCCCGGCACAGGATTTTCCAAAACTCAGCAACCAATTGGAAGGAGCAAAAAAAATCTCGCTAGGCCAATCGGCTCTAAAATCATTACTGCTCTCGGTTCAATACGCTATGGCACAGCAAGATGTTCGGTATTATCTTAACGGCGTATTACTTATTGTTGAAGGCAATAAATTAAAAGCGGTTGCAACAGATGGACATAGGTTGGCCTTCAATGCTGGAATTATTCAAGGCAAACATGAAAAACAGGAAATCATTTTGCCTCGGAAGGCAGTGTTGGAATTATGCAAGCTACTTGATGATAGTGATGAATTTATTGAATTGGAATTTTCTCAACAACAAGTAAAAGCCGGCTTTTCAGGGATTAGCTTGATAACTAAGGTTATTGAAGGAAAATTCCCCGATTACGAGCGGGTCATACCAAAATATGATAATCATCTGGAAATGAACAGGGTAGCTATTCAGCAAGCCCTGCAACGCGCAGCAATCTTGTCCAACGAGAAATTCCGCGGCGTACGGTTTGTATTGACTGAGAAGAATCTCAGTATCATTAGTAGCAATAGCGAGCAGGAAGAAGCGCAGGAGGAGATAGAAACCGATTATCATGGTGAGGCAATCGATATCGGGTTTAACGTCAATTATCTTATGGATGGACTAAACAATATCAGTAGTGAAACCGCGATCTTTTCCTTTGGGGATCCTAATAGTAGCATCCTTATAACCACACCGGATAACCAAGAGTTTCGCTATGTAGTAATGCCAATGCGAATCTGATCATTATCAACATGTTCCACGTGGAACTGACAAACACCAGGAAAGAATCATATGAGCGAATACAATTCCAGCAGCATCAAAGTATTAAAAGGATTAGAGGCGGTCCGCAAACGCCCGGGCATGTATATCGGGGACACCAATGATGGCACCGGCCTGCACCACATGGTCTTTGAAGCAGTGGATAATGCCGTTGATGAAGCTCTTGCGGGACATTGTGACGAGATAAACGTAATCATTCATGCCGATAATTCAATTAGCGTTAGCGATAATGGCCGGGGAATTCCGACCGATATTCACAAGGAGGAAAACCGTTCAGCCGCAGAAGTGATCATGACCATTTTGCATGCTGGGGGAAAATTCGACAGCAATTCTTACAAAGTATCGGGTGGTTTGCATGGCGTGGGAGTGTCGGTTGTAAACGCCCTGTCGGAATGGTTGAAGCTGACCATCTATCGTGATGGGAAGGAACACTTCATGGAATTCCGTCACGGAGATCCTGTCGCCCCGCTTAAAGTGGTTGGTCCTTCAAGCAAGAAAGGCACAATAGTCCATTTTTTGGCGGCCAAAGAAACATTTGGGCTGGTTGAGTACCATTTCGATATATTGGCAAAGCGGCTGCGCGAATTGTCATTCCTGAACAACGGCGTGAAGATCGCACTGATTGATCAACGCAACGGAAAAGAAGAAAACTTTGCGTTCACTGGCGGCATCAAGGGGTTTGTCGAGTATATGAACCGCAACAAATCACCATTGCATCCAACGGTGTTTTATGCGATAGGTGAAAAGGACGGTATCACGGCCGAGATCGCCATGCAGTGGAACGACTCCTATCAGGAGGCTGTGCAATGTTTCACCAATAACATCCCGCAACGTGATGGCGGCACACACTTAACCGCCTTGCGAGCAGCTATGACACGCACGTTGAACCAATACATCGAAACCGAGCAGTTGGCGAAAAAAGCCAAGGTTGATACCACTGGGGATGATATGCGCGAGGGCCTGACAGCGGTATTGTCGGTGAAATTACCCGACCCCAAATTTTCGTCACAGACCAAAGACAAGCTGGTTTCTTCAGAAGTCCGTTCTGTGATTGAAGATTTAATCGGTCAGCAGATGAGTGCATTTTTGCTGGAAAAACCGAATGACGCGAAAATCATCGTCAATAAAATCATCGATGCTGCACGGGCACGTGAAGCGGCACGCAAAGCGCGCGAACTGACGAGACGCAAGGGTGTGCTGGACGGCATGGGCTTGCCAGGCAAACTGGCAGACTGTCAGGAAAAAGACCCGGCTTTGTCCGAGATATATCTGGTCGAAGGTGACTCGGCGGGCGGATCGGCCAAGCAAGGACGCGATCGCAAGTTCCAGGCGATATTGCCGCTCAAGGGCAAGATATTGAATGTGGAAAAAGCCCGCTTTGAAAAACTCATCGCATCACAGGAAATAGCCACGCTGATTACTGTGTTGGGAACCGGTATAGGCAAGGAAGAATATAGCCCCGACAAGCTTCGCTATCACCGCATTATAATCATGACTGATGCGGACGTTGATGGTTCGCACATTCGCACCCTGCTGCTGACTTTCTTCTACAGGCAAATGCCCGAGTTGGTCGAGCGCGGCCATATCTATATTGCTCAACCACCGCTATACAAGATCAAACAAGGCAAGGAAGAGCGCTATCTCAAAGACGATCAGGAGATGAAAATCTATATGCTCAAGGCCGCGCTGAATAATGCGGCGCTGTTTCCAGCTACAGATGCAAACCCGATCCAGGGTGAAGCGCTTGAGCAAATTGCCAAGCAATACTTTCTGGCCGAAGCTGTCATTGAACGCCTTTCACGCTTTACAGCGCCTGAAGCCAGTCACGCGCTGCTGATTCTGCCAACACTTTCGCTGGATGACGAAAAACAGGCACAATCCAGTGCAAAACAACTTGAAACAGCTTGCGGTGGCAACATCAAGGTCGTTGTGGAAACAGATGAAGCCGGCGAACATCGGTTACGCCTGGAAAAACTTTACCACGGCAACTACTCAGTCAGCTATATGGATAGAGACTTTCTTAAAGGCAGCGACTACGTGCAAATTCGGCAGACTGCAGAAGTTTTGAACGGACTTATCACTGCGAGTGCTTATATTGCTCGAGGTGAGCAAAAACGCGGCGTATCAAGTTTCAAAAAAGCTATAGAATGGCTGCTTGAAGAAGCCAAGCACGGCGTCAACATTCAGCGATACAAAGGCTTGGGCGAGATGAACCCTGAGCAACTGTGGGAAACCACCATGGACGTGAAGAATCGCATCCTCCTCAAAGTACGTATCGAAGACGCAATTTCCGCTGATGAGATTTTTACTACTCTGATGGGTGATATCGTGGAGCCGCGCCGCGCGTTTATCGAGAAGAATGCACTCGGAGTGAAGAATCTGGATGTATAAGAATTAATATCATCTTTTTTCATTTTAAAAGCAAACATTTTTTCAACCACCACAGGGAGTAAATCATGGCAACAAAAAGCAAAGCAACAAAGAAACCTACCACCAAGACCGAAATGCTTACACTCATTGCTGAGAAGACCGACATGAAACGCAAGGACGTGAGTGCCGTGTTCGACGAACTGGCAGGCATAATCAAGCGTGATCTCAAAAGCGGCCCCGGTGTATTTAATTTTTACGGCTTGATGAAAGTCAAACTGGTACGTAAGCCCGCCACTGCCGCCCGCAAAGGTATAAACCCATTCACCAAAGAAGAGGTCATGTTCAAGGCCAAACCAGCCCGTAATGTAGTCAAGGTGCTTCCGCTGAAAGCCCTTAAGGACATGGTTTGACCTGACCGAGGTTATGAAAGTCATGACCCAGCTTCCCAGGAAGGGAATCATCCTTGCTGGGGGCTCCGGTACGCGTTTGCATCCAGTGACCCTGGCGGTATCCAAGCAGCTGTTGCCGATTTACGACAAGCCGATGATTTACTATCCTATGTCCACGCTGATGCTGGCCGGGATAAGAGATATTTTGATCATTTCCACACCGCAGGACACCCCGCGTTTTCAGCAGTTATTGGGTGATGGCAGCGCATGGGGCTTGAATCTGCAATACGCGGTGCAGCCTTCGCCAGAAGGACTGGCACAAGCGTTCATCATAGGCCGAAATTTCATTGGCAATCATCCCTCTGCTTTGGTGCTGGGCGACAATATTTTCTACGGACACACTTTCCAGAAGCAATTGGAAAATGCGGCACAACGCAGTCGGGGAGCGACGGTGTTTGCCTATCATGTGCGCGACCCGGAACGTTACGGGGTAGTGGAGTTTGATGCTGACGGACGTGCAGTTTCGCTGGAAGAAAAACCAGCGCAGCCCAAGTCCAGCTACGCGGTCACCGGACTTTATTTCTACGATAATCAAGTGGCGGATATTGCTGCCAACCTCAAACCATCCAAACGCGGCGAACTGGAAATCACGGATGTCAATCGCATCTACCTGGAGCGTTCCGGATTGTCAGTAGAAATCATGGGGCGCGGCTATGCCTGGCTGGATACCGGCACACATGAATCACTACTGGAAGCCAGCCAATTCATACAGACAATAGAGCGTCGCCAGGGGCTCAAGATTGCCTGTCCGGAAGAGATTGCGTATCGCATGGGGTTTGTTGATGCGGCGCAACTGGAAAAACTTGCTGTGCCATTGTTGAAAAGCGGGTATGGCGATTATCTGATGCAGGTTCTCGGGGAAAAGAGTGTGGTTGAATGAAAGCGATTCAAACGGCCATTCCGGACTTGTTGATCATAGAGCCCAAAGTATTTGGTGACGACCGTGGCTTCTTCTTTGAAAGTTTCAATCGGCGCAGGTTTGCCGAGCTGATTGGGCGAGATGTTGATTTCGTGCAGGACAATCATTCGCGCTCGGTTAAAAACGTGCTGCGCGGGCTGCACTATCAGATACAACACCCCCAAGGCAAATTAGTTCGAGTGACGCAAGGGGCAGTACTCGATATTGCGGTAGATATTCGCAAAAGCTCCCGAACCTCAGGAAAATATGTAGCAATGGAACTATCCGCCGACAACAAGCGTATGCTCTGGATCCCTGAAGGTTTTGCACATGGATTTGTGGTCTTATCCGACTCAGCGGAATTTCTGTACAAGACTACGGATTACTGGTTCCCGGAACATGAGCGTTGTATCCGTTGGGATGACCCGACCCTGGCTATAGATTGGGGGCTGCAAACTCCCCCTGCCCTTTCGGCCAAAGATGCACAGGGTAAATGGTTGTCAGATGCAGAGTTGTTTTCATGAAGCCAACCAATATCCTGGGGAATCAGTCACCGTCAGATCAGCGGTTATTGAGTATATTCCTAACGATCTGTACTGATCTGTCTGTCGCCCCGCGATTGGATTTCACAAACCCATCACATT
>Ga0326726_10005975_pt1 | contig 10986 bp, 13 predicted proteins | sample MHFenrmetagenome_2_FD_207603 | JGI IMG/M metagenome (GOLD analysis project Ga0326726, IMG submission 207603) | Lab enriched peat soil microbial communities from Michigan Hollow, Ithaca, NY, United States - MHF15MN | ecosystem: Environmental > Terrestrial > Soil > Wetlands > Peat | place: USA...
TGGAGGATCATCCATTCACCCTTCGGTCAAACCATCATCTCCATGCGCGAGAATGCTGAAAGGACCGAATTTCTGGGTATTAATATAGCCAGATACCAACTGATCACCTTTGTCATCGCTGCAGCGTTTGCCGGGCTTGCAGGAGCGATCTGGGTCCCCTTCTATCGCTCCGTGGCTCCCTCCTACCTGACCTGGATCAAATCCGGCGAGCCGGTGATGGCGGCTATTCTCGGAGGCCCCTCACTTTTCTTCGGACCTATCTTGGGGATGTTCATCATGACCTTCTTCCATGCCTGGGTCCTTGGCTTCACGGTTTACTGGCCTGTGGTCATGGGAGCTCTGATCTTGACTGTTATCTTTTTTCTACCTGGCGGAATCCTCGGCTTTATTCAGGAAAAGTTGAATCAAAGAAGGGAAATCAGAAACAGAGAATAATGGAATGATGGAATAGGATGGACATGTTTCTTCAAACGCAGGCAATAACAAAAGAATTTGGAAAACTGAGGGCTGTCAACGGAGTAAGCCTCGAAATCATCAAAGGGGACATTCACGCAATCATCGGTCCGAATGGTGCTGGCAAGTCCACCTACTTTAATCTTGTGACAGGTTATCATCGAGCGACCTCTGGAAAGGTTTTATTCAAAGGCAGAGAGATCACCCATCTTCCCACCTACAGCCGATGCAACCTTGGGATTACTCGATCTTTTCAAATCACCAGCATCTATCCCAAACTCACGGTTTATGAAAGTGTGCTCATGGGTCTGCTCTCCCATCGTAAGGTCACCCTCAATTTCTTTTCATCTGCAAAGAAATTTTTTAAAGAAGATGTCTGGCGAATACTGGAGGATGTGGGACTTGCAGATCAGGCCAATACGTTGGGAGATTCCATCTCCCATGGAGATAAGAAGCGATTGGAGCTGGCCATCACCCTTGGGACCGAACCTGAGCTACTCTGCCTCGACGAGCCCACCTGCGGAATGTCTCCTGAAGAGACGGACGTCGCAATGAGTCTTGTTAAGAAATTTTCCGAAGAAAGGGGATTAACCATTCTCTTCACCGAACATGATATGAGTGTGGTCTTTGGCATCGCCAAACGAATTTCCGTACTCCATCAAGGAACCCTGATTGCGGACGGCTCCCCACAAGATGTAAGAAATAGTGAAGAGGTCCAGAAGGTCTACCTGGGTCACACAGCATGATGCTTGAGATAAAAGAAATCCACACCTATTACGGAACGAGTCATATTCTCTTTGGGATCTCGCTCGATGTGAAACAAGGGGAAGCCGTTTGCCTTCTTGGGAGGAACGGGGCTGGCAAAACGACCACCTTTCGAAGCATCATTGGCTTGACCCCACCCAAAAAAGGAAGCATCAAATTCAAGGGCCAGGAGATCATCGGAAAGCCCTCTTATCGCATTGCTCAAATGGGGATTGGCTTTGTCCCGGATACTCGGAGGATCTTTCCTGATCTAACGGTTCGTCAAAATATCATGGTCGCTCGTAGAGAGCGAGAAAAAGCCATCTGGAATCTCGAGACCATTTACGCCCTCTACCCAAAATTAAGAGAGTTAGATAGTCATATGGGAACCCAGCTCAGCGGAGGAGAGCAACAAATGCTCACCGTGGCTCGGACCCTAATGACCAACCCAGAGCTTTTGCTCCTGGATGAACCCGGTGAGGGATTAGCTCCTCTGGTCATTCAAGCCATGAAAGTCCAACTTGGCGAGATCAAGAAATTAGGCACGACGATGCTCATCTGTGAACACAATGTCGGTCTCGCCACCGCCTTGAGTGATCGCGGGTATGTCATTGATAAGGGAGCAATCCGTTATCAAGGTACCATCGAGGAATTGCAGAAGAACGAAGAGGTGAGAAAGAAATACTTGATGGTATAAAATCCCTTCTATCGTCACACAAATCAAGCCGTCTTCCGACACCCTCATAATGGAATGAAATGGAACTTTCTCAAATAAAAAATATAGCTGTTGTTGGGTCTGGAATCATGGGACATGGTATTGCTCAGACCTTTGCCTTAGGGGGATATGAAGTAACGCTGAACGATATCAACGATGACTTATTAAACAGGGCTGTTCAGCAGATCCGCTCCAACCTGAATACTTTTGTCGAGTTTGGAATCACCACATCCGAAGGTGCAAGGAAAGCCCTGTCCAGAATCAAAACAAGCAAGAATCTGAAGGAAGCCGCCAGAGAATCCGATTTTGTGCTTGAAGCCCTGCCCGAAGTGATGGAGCTTAAAAAACGTGTCGTTAAAGAACTGGATGAGACCTGTCCCTCCCATGCCATCATTGCCAGTAACACCTCCGGGTTAAGTCTGACGGAGATGGTCTCTGACATCGGACGCCGGGATCGGTCGATCATCGCCCATTGGTATAACCCCCCTCATATCATTCCGGTGGTAGAGATCGTGAAGGGTCAGTACACTTCAGATCAAACCGTTGATCTGGTCTATCGACTTCTCATGGCCATTGGAAAGAAACCGGTCAAGATCTTAAAAGAGGTGCCGGGTTTTTTGGGAAACCGGCTCCAGTTCGCTCTTTACCGGGAGGCTTTGTATTGTCTCAAGGAGGGGATTGCTTCAGCAGAGGATATTGATCTAGCTGTGAAAGGGTCCTATGGCTTTCGACTGCCAACGCTCGGTCCCTTGGAGACAAGCGATTTTGGGGGCCTGGATACGTATCTTCATATTGCCGAATACCTTTTTAAGGAGATTGATCGCTCCACCGAGCCTCCTGAATTTCTCAGAGAAAAGGTGAGACAGGGGAAACTCGGAGTAAAAACCGGAGAGGGCTTCTTCCGCTACACGCCGGAAGAAGCAGAGAAAAAGATTAAGGAGCGTGATCGTCAATTCCTTCAAAGACTGAAATGTCTCTACCATAGAAAATCTGAACAGGGGAATCGATGAAAACGCGGAGTTTTGAAAATTCTTTAAGAGCGAGGGGGTTTCTTGATTATGGCCGAAGGAAAATCGATTGGCGAACTAAAAATCGGTGATTCAGCTCAAATCGTTAAAACGATTACAGAAGAAGATATAGAACTCTTCGCCAGGGCGACGGGAGATTTCAATCCGGTCCATCTCGACGCGACTTATGCGGAGAAAACCATGTTCAAGGGAAGGATCGCCCATGGTCTCCTCTCCGTCGGTTTTTTTTCCACCCTCCTCGGGAATATTCTTCCGGGACATGGAACCATTTACCTGTCTCAAGATGTCAAATTCCTCGCCCCGGTGAGAATTGGAGATACGATCACCGCCAAAGTGGATGTTCTTGAATTGATCCCGGAGAAAAATCGAGCCAGATTTAGGACGAGCTGCGTGAATCAGGATGGGAAATTAGTGGTCGATGGAATCGCCTGGTCAATGCCTCCGAAAAAGGAATAATTGCGAGACTTTTTCTGTGGACACTTGCTATAAAAAGTGATAGTCCATTCATATCTTAGAATAACGAAAGGAGGGCGCCACCATGATGTTGAAAAGAGGATTGAAAGCTATCATTCCGGTTGTTCTGATCATGACCCTTATGGCAGGTTGGGCTTGGGGAGCGGAGCCACCCATAAAAATTGGTATTGTCCAGGGCTTTTCAGGGGCTTTGGAAGCTTACGCCAAACAGATGCTTACCGGATTTAAGATGGGCCTGGAGTACGGGACAAAGGCAAAGAACGAAATCATGGGGAGGAAGGTTGAATTGATCGTCGAGGATGACCAATTAAAACCCGATGTGGCGAAAAGATTGATCACGAAACTGTACGCAGATGACAAGGTGGACTTCGTTGTCGGAACGACGAGTAGTGCTGCGGCTCTGGCCATGCTACCGGTAGCCCTGGAGTTCAAGAAGATTTTGCTTGTCGAACCCGCGGTGGCCGATTCCATCACCGGGAGTGCCTGGAATCGGTATATCTTCAGAACCGGGAGGAATTCGGGGCAGGATGCCATCGCCAATGCGAAAGCCGTTGCGAAGCCGGGTGTTTTCCTCGCAGCGATTGGTCAGGATTATGCGTTTGGAAGAGATGGCGTTGCCGCGTACAAGGAGGCTGCTGAGAAATTGGGCGCCAAAATGATTCATGAAGAATATTGCCCCATGGCTCAAACGGACCATACTTCCTCAGTCCAGAGGATTATCGATGCGCTAAAGGACAAGCAGGGCGAAAAATATGTCTTTGTCGTGTGGGCGGGAAAGAACCCACCGATCGAGCAGATGGCTGCCATGAAGATAGAGAAGTACGGAATCAAGATCACCACCGGTGGCAACATTCTTCCCGTATTAAAGGCCACGCTTCCGATTTTGAAAGCCTTTGACAGCCTCAAAGGAATGATGGGAGGAGCCTATTATTATTACGAACTTCCCAAGAACCCGATTAACGATTGGTTCGTAAAAGAGCATCAGGCAAGGTTCAAAGAACCACCTGACTTTTTTACGTGCGGAGGATTTGCCGCGGCCATGGCGACCATTGCCGGTATCGAAAAGGCAAAATCGACCGATACGGAAAAGCTGATCACTGCCATGGAAGGGATGTCCTTCATGACTCCGAAAGGAAGAATGTTTTTCCGCAAAGAAGATCATCAAGCCATGCAGTCCATGTATATCTTTCGTTTAGAGGCAAAGCCGGACAGAGACTGGGCCGTCCCCGTTCTCGTCAGAGAAATTTCCCCGGAGGAAGGAGCACCACCTATTTTAGTGAAGAAATAACTATCAAAAGATTGTTTACTGCGAACTTTACAATCAAAACCTCCCCTCCCCTATCAACGGGGGAGGGGATGGTTTTATAGCAAGATGACCCAATCCCCTATCATTGAAACAAAAGATCTCACTATTCGCTTCGGCGGTCATGTCGCTGTAGATCACGTCAATCTTCAAATCCCTCCTTACACATTCAAGTCCATTATCGGCCCGAATGGAGCAGGAAAGACCACCTTCTTTAATATGGTCTCCGGGCAATATCGCCCCACCGAGGGGAGCGTGCTTTTTAAGGGAAACGACATCACTGCGCTTTCTCCTGCCCTTCGAACCAAGCTGGGTATTGGAAGGTCCTTCCAGCTGACGAATGTTTTTCTCTCTCTCACCGTGCTGGAAAATGTGCGGCTGGCCGTTCAATCTCAAAAAAATATTGGTTTTAACTTTTGGAAGAGCTATCTCCGCTTTTCTGAACTGGAAGACCGGGCCTATGAAATATTGAAAACGGTCTTATTAGATACGAAATGGAATGTTCCTGCGAGTAGCCTCACCCATGGAGAACAGCGAAAGTTAGAAATCGCCATTTTACTCGCTTTGGAGACAGAAGTACTCCTCCTGGATGAGCCCACTGCGGGCATGGCCTTGGAGGAAGTTCCTTCTATTCTGGAATTATTAAAGCAGATCAAGATTCGGAGAGATAAAACGATCCTTCTTGTTGAACACAAAATGGATGTCCTGATGGCACTTTCTGATTCCATTACCGTCCTTCACGAGGGGAAATTGATTGCGGATGATACGCCCGAGTCGATCAGTAAGAACAAAGAGGTCCAGGAGGCCTACTTTGGAGGAGGTCGGTCCCGTGGCTGAGCCGATCCTCAAAGCAGAGGGAATTCACGCCTTCATCGGAAAACACCATATCCTCCAGGGGGTCTCCTTTGAGGTCCACCCCGGGAAGGTGACCGTGTTCTTAGGTAGAAACGGAGCTGGAAAGAGCACTACCTTACGTACGATCATGGGATTGCTCTCTCCTTCTCAGGGAACCGTTCTTTTTAAGAATCGAGCCCTCCAACACCTGAAACCCTATGAGATATCTCGTTTGGGCATCGGCTTCGTACCCGAGGACCGAGGGATATTCAACCTTCTCACCGTAGAGGAAAACTTTCGCGTGGCCATGCTTCAGGAGGGCGGGAAGAGCCGTGAGATGATGGAAACCATCTTCGAAATCTTCCCCGATCTCAAAAAATTCTGGAAGGCAAAAGCAGGCATTCTCAGCGGCGGACAAAAACAGATGTTAGCCATCGCCCGGCCTCTGGTAAACCGGAATGAGCTCCTATTGATCGATGAACCCTCGAAAGGGTTGGCACCGATCGTCATCGACCATCTGATCGACTCCATCAACAAACTGAAAGAATATAGCGTGATTATTCTGGTAGAGCAGAATTTCTACATGGCCAGCAATCTGGGTGACGATTTTTACCTCTTCGATGACGGGAAGACCGTTCACAAAGGTGAAATGAAGGAACTGGTTCAAGATGAAGAGTTGAAGAAGAGGTATTTGGGGATTTCAAGTACAAACTAATAGAAATGCATTTAATGTTTTGACAAGAGACGCCCCTCACCCTCCCCTCTCCCCGCCGGGGAGAGGGGAGGGTGAGGGGTGACGCCCTTGCGTGTAATAAGACTTATTGCGTTTGTATTAAGAGGAGAATCGTTGTGAATGCACCTTGGAGAAGATGGCTTCCCGTTTGGATTGTGGTGGCCATCTTCCTTTCACCTCTTTTACTGATCAACCCCAAAACTTATATCACCCTGACCGTCTCCGGTCTGGCTATGGGGATGCTCCTCTTTCTGGTCTCCTCCGGGTTTTCTCTCATCTTTGGATTTCTCAGCGTTCTCAATTTAGCCCATGGAGCCCTTTTTGCCTGGGGGGCTTACATCGGGTTCTCAGCTTTCTCCTTTATCAACAAATGGACCGGATGGGGAGGATCGAATTCAATCGTCTCAAATATGCTTATCTTTCTCTTAGCGCTTGTTGCGGCGGGGATCGGCGTTGCGATCTTGGGAATCATCACCGAAAGGTTAGTGATCCGCCCTGTTTACGGAAGCCATCTTTTTCAGATCTTCATTACCGTCGGCGCGATGATTGTAATGGAAGAGTTGATTCGAATTGTATGGGGACCGAATGATGAGGTGATGCCGGTTCCTATTAGCTTTATAGGCTCTTGGGACATCTTTGACGTCGTGGTTTCAAAGTATCCTCTCATTGCCATTGCGATGGGATTAATCCTCTATTTCATCATTTTCACCATCCTGAGAAAGACGAAATTAGGAACCATTGTACGGGCAGGCGTGGAAAATCCTGAGATGGTTCAGGTGATGGGCCACAATATCTATCGATATTTCACGGGGGTTTTTGCGGCAGGCTCTGCCCTTGCCGCTATCGGAGGTGGCATGTGGGCTACCTTTGTCAAATCGATTCACCCGGCCATGGGAGGAGAAGTAATTGTGTTCGCCTTAATCGTAGCGATCATTGGCGGCCTCGGAAGTATGACCGGTTCCGTGGTGGGGGCGCTGTTGGTCGGGCTTTCCTATAATTACGTCGCCTATCTCATCCCCAAGGGAGCACTTGGAATTACGATGCTGCTTCTTGTGATCGTTCTCTCCTTCCGTCCGACAGGACTATTTTCGGAGGGAACCTGATCGAAATTGCGGAATGCGGATTGTAGATTGCCGATTGAAGAGAAAAGAAAAACCTTTCGATATTCAGAATCTGATAGGCCGGACATTCCTGTCCGGCAACTCAATTTTCGCCGAGACGGAAAGTCTCGGCTATTGGGAAAGATTTTTGACAAAAACATTGCTCATTGATCATTGATAATCGACCATTGAAAGTTTTCTTATGAATCCTGTTCAGACATCTCGGATGAGAGAGAAAGAGGATCGTTTTAAAAATCCCTATTTCTTCCTAAAGATTCTCTTGCTCGCCTTTTTCCTTTTCACCCCCTTTCTTTTTCGCTCATTTGAAATTCTCGACGTTGTATTAAAAATCATCATCTTTTCAGCTTTGGTAGCAAGCTACGATATCATCCTCGGTTACACGGGGATCGTTTCCCTGGGACACGTTCTATATTTCGGAATCGGCTCTTACTTCGTCGGCATCTTCATGGGAAAACTCGGATGGACCTCCTACGGCCATTTGGCCCTCGCCTTTTTGATTTCCATCGTGATTTCTGGAATTCTCTCGGTGTTGATCGGCCTGTTCTCTCTCCGCATCCGCGCGATCTTCTTTGCCATGGTCACACTTGCTTTCATGGAGTTTACCTTTATCCTTTCAAGCCAGTTGCGATCCATTACAGGAGGGGAGGACGGCATCAGTTTCAAGCTTCCTGGTATTCTGGCAATCGACTTTAGTTGCGGAAAATTTTTTGGCGTTGAATTTACAGGGAGGCTTATCAGTTATTATTTGATCCTTATCGTTTCCCTTATTCTATTCCTCTTAATGCTTCGATTCGTCCACTCACCGGTGGGTCGCGTTCTCCAATCGATTCGGGACAATGAGCAACGATCCATCGCTTTGGGTTACAGGACCTATCTCTTCCAGGTCATTGCCTCGTCCTTTGCCAGTTGCGTGGCTGCTGTGACGGGCGGATGTTTTGCCATGTGGGTCTGTTATGTGAGTCCGGATTCAAGTTTGAGCGTACCCATCATGCTCGATGTTCTCTTGATGGTTATCGTGGGAGGCATGGGGACGATTTACGGAGGAATTTTTGGAGCGGCTTTTTTGATGATCACCCGGGCCTTCCTTCCAAAATTACAGGTCCTCATTGCATCGCTTCTACCGGGCGTCCCATTCGCAATCCGGTTATCAGAGCGCTGGCTATTCTATTTCGGGCTCCTTTTCATCTTAATCGTCTACTTCTTTCCAAAAGGGGTTGTAGGCACCGCTCAGGAAATCATCTCGAGGAGAAAACCTGAGTAACACCAACCAACAGAAGGGGGAACGATGTCATGTCTGAACCAAGAATGGTAAAAGCTAAAGGAGATGGCATTAATATTCAACTAGCAATCTGGGAAGGAAAGGGAAAACAGATTCTCTGCGCTCATGGCATTACAGCCAACAGTCGATTCTGGGATTGCCTTGCTTCTGCTCTCTCTCCTCATCACAGGGTGATAGCAATGGATCTTCGAGGGAGAGGACTCTCGGACAAACCTGCCACAGGCTATTCTATTGAGAACCACTGCAAAGATATCCTGGCCTTGATGAAGGATCAAGGCTTAAAGCGACCCGTGCTGATGGGCCATTCCCTGGGAGCATTTATTTCCCTTGTCTTTGCTGCCCAGAATCCTAAAACAATTGATCGCCTGATCCTGGTTGACGGCGGCGGAAAACTTTCTGAGGATCAGATGGCCAAGGTCTTTGCTGGAATCAAGCCCTCTCTGGACCGCTTAGGACAGGTCTTCCCTTCCTTGGATGCCTATCTCACTCAGATGAAGCAAGCCCCTTATTTGCAACCCTGGAATCCATACATGGAGACTTACTTTCGATACGAGGTTGAAGATGTGGAAGGAGGCGTACGCTCACGCGTTCATCCGGAACATATCGATGAAGAAGCCAAGAATTTACGGAGAGGGGATTCAAAAGAGCTCTATAAGAGAGTGAAGGCTCCAACCCTCATTTTGCGGGCCACTAAGGGCATGCTTGCCGAGGATGATCTCTTGCTTCCCGAGGATGTGGTGGAACGGATGGTTCGGGAGATACCGAATGCTAAGAGAGTAGATATCGAAGGTACCAATCACTACTCCATCTTATTTCACCCAAATCAGAAGCGCGACCAGGCGATCCTTGAATTCTTAAAATAAGACTTTTGACTTTCACGGTTATTCGTGCTACACGTAGATATGTGAAGATCGCATCGTGCGAAGGAGGCTGTTTATGAAACAGAACGTTACTCTTGCCTTGGACAAAGAGCTACTCAAAAAGGTAAAGGTCCTTGCCGCGAAAAAGGACACTTCGATAACCCAGCTGCTTACCAAGCAGTTAGCCAGGATTGTGTCCGAAGAGGACCATTATGAGTCCTCAAAGAAAAGGGCTTTGACAAGGTTAAGAAAAGGGTATCATTTGGGAGGTCGGATTCTCGCCAAAAGGGAAGAACTTCATGAACGAGGATAAAATCTTTGTAGATACCAATGTTCTTGTTTACGGTCATGATGCCGATTCAGGTCAGAAGCATGCAGTGGCACGGGGTATTCTGGAAGAACTTTGGAATCAACATGCGGGGGTTTTAAGTGTTCAAGTCTTGCAAGAATTTTATGTAACCATGACTCGGAAGGTATTGCATCCGTTACCGCCTAACAAGGTCCGAAATATTATCCAGGATTATTTTAGCTGGCATATAGAAGTGAATGATCCGCTGTCAGTGCTTGTGGCATCCCGAATTGAAGGGAATTACAGGATTTCATTTTGGGATGCCCTCATCGTGACCGCTGCATCAAGAGCAAAGGCGGCAAAAATCTTCACCGAGGACCTGCAGGCAGGACAGATAATCGAAGGAATACTAATCGAAAATCCATTCAAAAAAACCTGATCCATGGTAACGCTTTCTTTCTTGACCGATGAAAATCTTTATGTCATTTTACCACTGCGGGGATACATGATCCATCCAAAGGGAAAAGCATGACGAGTTCCCGTAAACAATTTCTTCACTTCAGCCCAGCCTTGCGCCAGGCGTTAACGATTTTATCTGTTTCCGATTGATCCTTAAATAGAGACCGCTTTGCTGCAGAATCTACTGAAAACTTCGGATTTATCCTGAGAACTTCTGCTGCTTCAGCACGGGCGTCCTTCATACGACCCATCATACTGTAAGTAGCCGCCAGGCCAACATGGGGAAAAATGCTATCAGGATTAAGCTGCCTTGCTTTCTTATGTGCCGAAACCGCCTCTTCAAACCGCCCCGTCATCCGAAGTGCCACGCCGAAATTATTATACATCCATAATGGGCCATAAGGGCTGAGTCGGATTGCTTTTCGGAAGAACGGAATTGCTTCCTCTGGCCTGCCTGCATAGGCTAAGCAACTGGCATAAACAAAATGGGCAGCATGCCCACCGGGGTTGAGGGCCAGAGCCCGTTCCGTCTCAGCAATCGCTTTATCGTACTCCCTTTTTTGAAGATAGAGCGAACCCAACGCGGTGTGGTGAGCGGGTAAGGAATCATCTATTGCAAGGGCTTTTTGGGCAAGTTCTATACCTTTATCAAGAGTCTCCTGAGGGGACCTCGTGTTGCCCAGGACATAATCAA
>Ga0326726_10005976_pt1 | contig 10984 bp, 6 predicted proteins | sample MHFenrmetagenome_2_FD_207603 | JGI IMG/M metagenome (GOLD analysis project Ga0326726, IMG submission 207603) | Lab enriched peat soil microbial communities from Michigan Hollow, Ithaca, NY, United States - MHF15MN | ecosystem: Environmental > Terrestrial > Soil > Wetlands > Peat | place: USA...
CCCAGCGCCGTGATCTTGGCGAGGAGATCTTTCTCGTCGACCGGTTTCACTACGTAGTTCTTCGCGCCCTGGCGCATGCCCCAGACCCGGTCAGTTTCGTGGCTCTTGCTCGTGCACAGAATCACCGGAATGTGCTTGGTCGCCTCGTCGCGCGCGATCACACGCGTTGCCTGGAAGCCATCCATATCGGGCATAACCACGTCCATCAGGATGAGATCCGGCTTTTCGGCTTTCGCTTTGTCGATCGCTTCCCTGGCGGTCTCGGCCAATATGCACCGGTAGCCGTGCCTTGCCAATATCTGGAAAAGAGCATGGCGGGCGGTGGACGAATCATCGGCTATAAGGATCTTCCTTACCGCCATTGCGAGCTCTCCTTCCTCAATCGCTTCCCGCACGAGCATACGTTGTGCCAGAGCAGTAGTCCGAAAAATTCAATTAGCCGACGGCTCGGCACGAGCGAAAACAGTCAGGCAAACCCTACATAACGTGTCAGGGAATCCCCGGGCAACGTGATTCATAAGGAGACGAGCGCCTTGCGCGGGCATAGTGATTCTTGCAACGTCCAGCACGGGGGACTGGAGGCGGATGGCGTCCCGGTCGGCATAGCGCTCCTATGGGCAGGAGTCGCGTTGGCAGTCCTCTGGAAAATCAAAACGCGTCCCGCGCCGAGTCAAGACTCCCCGCCCCTCTCTACGGGGCGGAGCTAGCGATCCAGACAGAAAGATCGGCAACCTGAAGGCGTTGTAAGTGTAAAACCGGGGTCTAGGCGGGAACGGAGTTCAGTTTTGGTCTGACAACGCCACTTGCAAGAGCAAGCTTCCCCGATGGCGACGCGTTCTCTGGCTCGTCGGTGTGGGAATTACCCGGACATTTCCCATAGGGGTTAACCCGAGGGAGCTGCATTGCGGGGCGACCTAAGCACTCAATGTCCCCTTTCGACCCAAAGCGGACATTCGGGCGAATCGCAACTCGAGCGTTTTCTCTTCGGCAGCGACTACCCATTCGTCCCCATACCACAGACAACGGTGGGACTTACGAAGCTCGGCATCGCGGCAGCCGATTTGCAGGCGATCGAGCGCGGCAATGCCCAGGCTTTGTTGCCACGCTGGAAAGGTAAGCTCTAGCTAGACAATCCGACCGCAACTCTAATAGGCAACACTGTTAGGGCCGCCTTTGCGGGTAGTCTCTATGCAGACTTCGTCCTCGCCTACCACGCCCAAGGCGCCACTGGCTGAGAGCGAGGTCCGGCGTTCCCGAATGACCGCTTTTGGCCGATTGCGGACGCTTGAGCTACTGCACATGGGTACGCCATGCTGGCCCAGTGAGGGCCGAACCGAGCGTCGGATGTCCTAGGTACTCAAACTCGATCGGCCTGGACCGGTCGAAATTTCTTGTGGTCGGTTGCGTCCGTTTTCAGAGTCGGCCTCGTAAGTGCCAGTAGACACCACCGACGGTGTCACTCCCACTCAACCACGAGGATCAACTTATGAAGACCACTATCACCCGCTTCCTGACCACCAGCGCGCTGTTGCTCGCGACGGGCCACAGCTTTGCCGCCGACAGCGCGCCCAGCGGGCCGCCGCCCGCGCCCGACAAACTGGCCACCGTAGAGAAGTCGGTTCCGCAAGGCAGCCTCGAAGGGTTCGGTTCCGTCGGCTTGCCCGGGTTAGGGGAAATGACAAGTACCGTGCTACCCAGCACTCCCGTGTTATCCCAACACGGACTTGTTATCCGAACAAAATGACTTTGCTATCCCAACAGAAACGAGCCATGAAATCACTCAGCGTTTTCACTTATGCCCTCACAGCATCAATCCTAGCCGGGAGCGGATGCGCTACAGTTCCAGCCACCGCTCTACCGGATGTACCTGCGACCTTGCGTCCTCCTGCTGGGCAGGTTGTCTACCTCGAGGCACTCGCAACCGGAGTTCAAATCTACGAGTGCACATCCAAACCCGACAAACCGTCAACGTACGAATGGGCCTTCCGTGCGCCTGAGGCCACGCTCGTTGATCGCTCGGGCCGTTCGCTCGGGAAGCACTACGCCGGGCCAACGTGGGAGTCCGTGGACGGAAGTACAGTGGTTGGAGAGACCAAGGCACGTGATCCAGGCCCAACACAATCTGCCATTCCCTGGCTCCTTCTCGGTGCCAAGGCAACCACCGGTGGGGGCACATTTGGTCAGGCCAAGAGCGTCCAGCGCTTGCAAACGGTAGGCGGAGTTGCACCTTCGGAGCCTTGCAGCGCCATAAATGCCAAGCAGGTGGCCCGAGTTCCGTACACGGCTAGCTACTACTTCTATCGCGCAGTCCCGTAGTTGGCCAACCGATCGATATTGTCTGCTCCCCGCGTGATCTCGTCTTCATCGCGAGGTGAGGATGACCATCGAGCATATCGTCTGCAGCGCAGCTAGGTGCTCTTCCGCTTCTTTTCCTAACCCACACTCCCCGCACTTCCCCGAGAATGCTGGTGGCCGTTGCCTAGGCCAGCGGGGCGCTTTGACTCCACGGTGATCCATTTCCCCCCCCTACAAATGCTCCCGTCGACACGGAACCGGCGGGAGCAGGGAAGGGAAATGGGCGCAGATCATTTCCTCCGACCGCCATTATGCTTGGGCGGCTAGCCGATGATCGGCGCGAGGGCCTTGCCGATGCGCTGCATCTGCGCATCGGTGATCATGCCGCCCAGGAGCTTCTGGAAGCGCTCGTTCTGCACGCCCGATACGATGTACTGCCACCGGTAGGCGCGCAGCATCACGTCGCGAAGCTTCGTGACCTGCGCCTTGTCGAAGGTCCTGCCGCACACCCGCAGGAAGTAGTCGACGTCCGCGGCCGATTGCATTTGCAGGATCCCGTCCACCGCGCCGACGAGCTCGATCAGATCCGTGACCGCTAGGTCGCGCTGGCCGGCGTCGAGCTTCGCGTTTTCGCGCTCCCACTCCAGCTCGTCCAGGATGGCGTGCTGCGATTCCTCCTTCCAGTGGAACAGAAACACGTCCTTCCACAACGCCGACAGATCGGCGTCGGCCTCGATGCTCTGGCGATAGTGCACCTGGGTGAAGAGCTCGATATGGCAGGTGAGCGCGAGCACCGCCCAGGTGGACTTGCTCAACACCGCCTTGGCCACGTCGTTCGGCTGAGGCAGGAAGGAGTAGCCAGCAGGCATGCCCTCGGCGATCATCGCCTCGACGCGGCGGAACAGCTCTTGGTGCTTCAGTTCCTCGTCGGTAAACCGCACAAGCGCTTCGAGCGCGACCTGATCGCCGAGCCAGTGTTCGCGGCTGATCTCCAGCATCTTGGCCCCGATATAGCGCTCGACTAGGCCGAAGATATTGGCGTAGCTGCGGCCCTGGATCTGGCTCACCAGGCGCTTCTCTTCGGTCCCGAGGAAATCGATCTCGCCAATCTTGGAAAGCCCGTCGGGCAGGAATTTCTTGGAATGATCGAACTTGCGGCCGCGGATCACGTCGCGATCGATTTCCCATCGAATGCGCTTGGAAACTTCGACGACTTTCGCGTAGCGTTCGCTTGCTTGAATCTGTTGCATGGATGTCATGGCTGTCTCCTGGTTGGACTGCGTAAACGAAGTCGAGGCGCGTACTCGTCGCCGATCGATCGCTCTTGCGTGGCCGCCTCCGGAGCGCCGAATCCGTTCGATCCGGCGGAGCGTCGCACCACGGCATCGAGTTCGCCGTCTGCTCCGGGACTCTCCCGGTGCAGCCTGCGATCGATCCAGCGGTACAAGAGCGACAAAACCGTCTCCCGGTGAAACCTCAACAAGTCGGCAGTCTCCGCGCCGAGCGTCATCGCACCGTGAATTGCGGGCCGGCCGGCGTAAAAAGTGCGTCAAAAGCGTCCGGGTCGGACTTCGGAGAGCGGGTGGGGTAAGCTTTCCCTCCCAACGGCGCTCCCGCAACCAACCTCGTTATGACCCGGCTCGCGATCGCAGTCCTCGGCGGTCTGGACATTCATCCGGGCGACGGCGGCGCGACGCTCGACCTGCCGACGCGCAAGAGCCGGGCATTCCTCGCCTACCTTGCCCTGTCGCCCGGCATGCGCCGGTCCCGCGAGCACCTCGCGGCCACCTTGTGGGAGCGCAGTGCGGAGGAGCAGGCCCGCGCCAGCCTGCGCCAGACCCTTTCGAGCCTGCGCCGGGCTGTGTCGGGTGCGAGCGAGTGGATCGACGCCGACTCCGATTCCGTGTGGCTCGATGCGCAAGCAGTGGAAGTCGACGCCTTGCTTTTCGAACGGCACGCGGCGCAGGGATCGCCGCAAGCCCTGGAGCAGGCAGTCGCCCTCTATCGCGGTGAGCTGCTCAGCGGCTTCAGCCTGCGCGAGGAGCGCTTCGAGCAATGGATGACGGCCGAGCGGCGGCGGCTTCAGGAGCGCGCGGTGCGGGTTTTCTCCGACCTGGTCAGCCACTACACCGCGGCCGACCTGCCCGATCGCGGCATCGCCGTCGCAACCGCGATGCTGGCGCTCGATCCCTCGCTCGAATGGGCTCACCGCGCGCTGATGAGCCTGTACTTGCGCACGGGGCGGCGGGAAGCCGCCTTCCGGCAGTATCAGGAATGCACCCGCATCCTGAGCGAGGAGCTCGGTGTTGCGCCGGCCGAAGAAACGCGCCGGCTTGCCGCGGACATCGGACGCGACGCCTCCGCTCCGGTGATCGCGCGTCCATCGCCGGAGCACACGGCCACCGCGATGCCGGCCGCGGAGCTCGCTCCCTCGCTGCCCGCGGAGCGCAAGCAGCTCAGCGTGCTGTGCTCGCGCATTCGCGATCCGATCGACAGCCCGGATCCCGAGGCGGCGCTCGAGCACGATCCGGTCCTTGAGGCCATGGTGAGCGCGGCGCAGCGCTTCGGCGGCACCATCAGCCATATACGGGACGACGGCGTGACGGCGCTGTTCGGCGCGCCCGTTGCGCATGAGGACCACGCGGTCCGCGCCTGCTATGCCGCGCTCGCGATGATGCAGACGCTTCCGGCCTCACACCGGCCGCTCGACGTGCGCATCGGCATCCACTCGGCCGAGGCGGTGGTGCGCACCATCGGCAACGAACGCTCGCGACACTACGACGCCGTAGGTGCGGTGTCGCGGATTGCAATGCGTATCGATGCCGCGCTCGCTCCCGGCGAAATCGGCCTTACCGCGGACACGGCCCGACGCGCCGAAGGATTCCTCGAGCTCGAGCCTCTCGGCGAGAAGCGGCTCGAGGGTTCGCCGCAGCCGGTTCCCCTGTTCGCGCTGCGAGCGAAGGCGTCGCTGTTTCTGCGCTGGGATGCGCGAAGGACGCGGGAGCTCACGCAGTTCGTCGGGCGCGAGGCCGAGATCGCCCGTCTGGGCGAGTTGCTAGGGCGCGCCGCGCGCGGCTCGGGGCAGGTCGTAGCGATCGCGGGCGAACCAGGCATGGGAAAGTCGCGCCTCGTGCACGAGTTCATCAATTCCCCGCTTGCAGCCGGCTGGACCGTGCTCAAGACCGGCGCGGAATCGCACGAACTCGGCGCCACCTACCTGCCGATCGCGAACCTAGTGCGAGCCTGGTCGAAGATAGGGGAGCACGACACGAAAGGAGAGGCGGCTGCGAAGCTGCGGGCGAGCGTGGACACCCTCGGCGCTGCGCTTGCGCCCGTGCTCGCTCCTTTGTCTGCGCTGCTAGATCTCCGGCCGGAAGACTCCCAATGGGCAACGCTGGAGCCGCGGCAGCGGCGACAACGTACCCTGGACGCGGTGAAGGTGATCGTAATGCGCGAGAGCGAGTTGCGGCCCCTGATCCTCGTCGTGGAGGATCTGCATTGGGTCGACGCGGGCACGCAGGAGATGCTGGACTATCTGGTCGACGGTCTCGCCTCCTCCCGCGTCCTGCTTCTTTTCACCCACCGGCCCGAATACCGGCATGCGTGGCTGCCGCGGAGCTATTTCACCCAGCTGCGCGCCGATCCACTCCGCGAGGAGAACGCTGACCGGCTCCTGCGCGCAGTGCTGGGAGACGACGGTGGTCTCGCCGATCTCCGCAGGCAATTGATCGAGCGCACCGGAGGGACGCCGCTGTTTCTGGAAGAGTCGGTCCGCACGCTGGTGGATGCCGGCACGCTGACCGGCAATGCCGGCAACTATCGGGCCGCGGGGCCGATCATGACATTGCAGATTCCCGCGACGGTGCACGCGGTTCTAGCGGCCCGGATAGACCGGCTATCGGCGGAGCAGAAGAGTCTCCTGCAGACTGCCTCGATGATCGGCGAGGAGGTCCCGGCGGAGCTGCTGCAGCCGATTGCTGGGCTTCCTTGGGAGCGGCTCAACACAGTGCTGGCCGAGCTGCAGGCGGCCGAGTTCCTGTACCAGACGCGGTTGCTGCCGCAGCCCCAGTACACTTTCAAGCACGCGCTCACCCGACAGGTGGTGTACGAAAGCGTGCTGACGGAGCGTCGGCGGGCGGTGCACCAGAAAATCGTCGAGCTCGGCGAGACGCTCTATGCCGATCGCATCGACGAGCACGTAGAGCGGCTGGCGCACCACGCACTCGCGGGCGAGCAGTGGTCCAAAGCCGTCGACTACCTTTACCGGTCGGCGAGCAGGGCGATGCAACGGTCCGCGCACCAGAACGCGATCCAATATCTCGAGAAGGGGCTGGAAGCCCTCGAAAAGCTCCCCGATTCGGCCGAGCGCATGCGCAGGGAGCTCGACTACCGGAAGGCCCTGGGCGTGACCATGATGGCTGCGAAGGGCTGGGCCGCGAGAGAGGTCCTCGATGCCTACACCCGCGCCCGGGAATTGTGCGAGAAGCTGGACGACGAGCGCGAGCTATTCATCGTCCTGCGGGGAGAGGGGCAATACCGCATGATCCGCGGAGAGTCGCGGATCGCGAGCGAGCTGGGCGAGCGCTGCGTCGCCCTTGCGGCAAGGTCCCGCGACACCGGCGTCAACATAGAGACGCACCATATGTCTTGGACCAACAGCTTTTTCATGGGCGAATACGCGCAAGCGGATTTCCACTCCGCCAAGGGAATTTCGCTCTATGAGAAGACCCGGGATCACGGACTGACCTATATCTATTCAGGGCACGACCCGGGCGTCTGCTGCCGCAGTTTCTCCGCGCTAATCCATTGCCTCGACGGGCGCCCGGACCGGTCTCTCGCAATCTGCGGGGAGGCGCTCGAGCTAGCACGGCAGGTCGAGCATCCGCTGACGACGGCGGTCGCGCAATGGGCATACTGCCTCGTGCATATCCTACGCCGCGAACCGGAACCCGCGAAACGCTGGGCGGAGCGCGAGATCGCCATCGGCGAGGAGTATCTGCTGCCTTTGATCCGGGCCCAGGGGACCTTCCAGCTCGGGTGGGCGCTCGCCGATCTCGGCGATCTCGACGAAGGAATCGAGCTGATGAAGAGCGGCCTCGCTGCAGCCAGTGCGACGGGCGCTCAAATGGAATCGCTTTATTTCATCGCACTTCTCGGCGAGGCGCTGGGCAAGGCGGGCAGGCCCGACGCGGGGCTGGTGGAAATCGAAAGGGCGCTGTCCGCGGTCAAGCTGCACGGCGCGCGCTTCCAGCTCTCGGAGATCCTGCGCCTGAAGGGCGAGCTCCTCTTGATGCGCTCGAAGACCCGGACTCGCGAAGCGGAAGCCTGCTTTCGCGAATCAATCGAGATCGCGGACCGGCAGGGTGCGAAGCTGCCTAAACTGCGCTCCGCCACGAGTCTGGCGCGGCGGCTCGCCGACAGGGGCGACGTCAGGGGATCGCTGTCCCTGTTGCGGCCTGCTTACGATGCGATCAGCGGGGGCCGCGATCTCGCGGATCTTAGGGCCGCAGCTGCTCTGCTCGCGGAGTTGCTTAACGAGTAGCCCTCGGTTCCTGGCTTCTATTTCAGGCGGCGCGTCCAGTGGGCCCCACCCGAGCTGAAGAAATTCCAGGTGCGATCCTGCGCGGTTCTTCGATCGATGCCCTTGGCAAGGTTTCGGAACGCGGCTACGACCCGCGCCCTCAAGATGCGCAGGACGCGCTTTTCGGCTATTGCCGATTTGTCTCCATCCAATATGGTGCTGTTGCGGGCCATCGTGACGTCTCCTTTACCAATCTGGGCAAGCAACCCCAGGGGTTGCGGAGCTTGCAGTGTCCAAGAGAGGCATCAACGGTTCGTGAATTGTCGGGCGCGTTGCGTAAAAAAGGCGCAAAAAAACGCGACGCGAGGCCGGCCGTTTGCGATGGGTTTGGGCGTTACGGCTGACGCGAGGTAGAGCTGTTGCCGGCACGCAGGGTTGGAGCCCGATCGGACAGTGGCGAGGATAGACTGAGTGTGTCCAAAACGTGCCGTACTGCGGCTGGAAATGCATTTGGCAAGCGCTGCAAGTAGCTGATTTAACGGTAATCCAATTGCAGAAATCGCACTACGAACCAGGGGGTCGTGGGTTCAAATCCTGCCGGGCGCGCCAAAATTCAAAGGGTTAGCGAAAGCTGGCCCTCCTATTTCCCTCCGGGCTAGCACCGGGCTAGCGCCTCTCGGAAGATGCGTCGGGACGCCGCTGCAGGCTCCCGGGTGAGAGGTGCAGGGGGAACGCGCAGTGGGCCACGCCCTACACGGAGATGAGACCAAATGCCAGATGCTCTGAAGCTCGAAGCCCAGTTCAACAGGGTAAATATCTCCAGGAAAGACTTCACCGAGGCGGAAGATTACTTGCGCGCATACGGCGATGAGCTTTCTGGAACGCTGAGGCGCGCCCTTCTAGTCGCGGCGATCGTGGCCTACGCGAGGCCGTTCACGTCGAATGAGGGCGGCACCAAACGACTCGCGACCGTCCGATTGACGGGAAACCCGAAGCGCATACTCAGCAGCGAGGAGTTCAGGCTGCACGAACAAATTCTTGGTTTGCGAAATGAGGCGGTCGCGCACTCTGATTACGACCGAAAAGCGACGTGGTTTATCGAGAGGCTCTGGACGGGTTCTCGGACCAAGAGCAAGCCGTTTGACGTCCTATCCGAGACCATCCCCATCGACACCTTCCTCGCAATGTGCACGAAGATGTGGAGCCACTGCACAGGGAGGCTTCAGCGTTTGAGTCGCGAACTTCCGCCCAGAGGTGGGTGAGCTCTAGTCCGCGCGTACTGCTGGCGCTGCGGACGCGACGTCCCGGTGCTCTCGGACGATGAGTGGATACTCATGCACCAGCGTGTGGCTGAGCACATTAAGCAGCTACGAGCGGCCGTACCTGAGGGCGAGGACAGATCCGATACCCGATTCATCTGATCGCCAGTGTTCCGGAACGACACACCGGAAACCTGCGCGCCGGAATGCATAGTTTTCCCCTTCCAATCTCCACGCCCGAGGTCACGGTTTCATTGCTCTGGCACCCGCGGCTGCATGCCGATCTAGCGCATCGCTGGCTGCGCGGGTGCGTTCGGAATGCTTGCGCGGAGCAACCATAAGCGCCGAACTGGCAGGACATAAGGCTGAAAACTCTCGATTGATTCTCCTATCCGCGCTAACGCCGTTCTGTCGTCAACTTCGCGCTGAAGCCCGTTGTATGCCACAACCATGCGAGCGACAGAAAGAACAGCGTGAAAATCAAAGCCCCGTTCCACTCCAGCGCATTGCCGACTCGATCCCGGGTCTGCTCGTCCGGGGAATATAGCGGCGAGAACGCGCTCGCCAGTCCGACCCCGAGCAGCACTACGCACAGACCGACGAGCACACGATCGAAGCGCATCGGCAGCGAGATCGAGCCGGGCCCTGCGAGGCGGAACAGATGACCGGCCGAAATCACCATGCAGATGCATGTGAACCCAAAGTAGAACACTACGCCGTAGCGACGCATCCAGCGGTAGACCTGGCCCTCGGTGCCGAGAAAGGTCCCATACAGCACAAGAAAGAGCGCCGCGAGCAAGCCCAGCCACGGTAGTGCCCGAAGCGGGCGATCCGGACTGGCCCCAAGGCCCTTGAGCCAGCCGATGCACAGCATCCAGGTCAGCCCCTGTAGTGCGGCCGCCGGCAGCACGAGCGCCCGAAAGATGTGATTCGACAGGTCGTGCCGAGCCGCCCGGCTGATCGAAACGCAGCCTTCGATAAGCGGATTGCAGGCCGGTATGAGCTCCAGCCGTACCGAAAGGTACAGCGCGACAAGCGCCGCCACCGCCGGCAGTAGACCAGCAGTCAGCGGAATTGCCCAGAGGGGGCGAGGACGGTCCGGACCTCGTTGCACGGGTTGATGGTAGCGCAGTCGCCCCTTCCCGGACCGTGATCAATAGGGACATTCACCTTCGCCGATACCAGCCGAGGTGATCGGGCTTTGGATGCGTTTTGGTCTTGTTGTGCTGTCTAACGTTGCATTCACCAGCGCGGGCGGCTTTTGCACGCGTCCGGTGCAATGCGTAGTTCGGCATCAATCATAATTGGTCGTCATCCGAAGTAATGCGGGAAGTTGACAATACAGCTCCACGCCTACGCCGCTCGCGGACGGCGTAGCAGCACTCTACGTGCTCGCCGTCCTCCGCTAGACGTAGCTCTTGTAGCGCGGCTCGAACATCTGCGAACGCACGTGCGCTCCCAGGTCTGCGGGCCGCGGTGCCTCGGCGACGCCCTGGCGATACGCGGCATCGGCGACCGCCGTAGCAATCGCCGCGGAGACTTCGCGGATCCGTGGCAACGCAGGATAAAGGCTTCCCTGGGCAAGGTCGGGGGGCGAGACCTGTTGCGCGAGCGTGTGCGCCGCAGCCATGAACATCTCGTCCTTGACGCGGCGCGCCCGGCTTACGATCACGCCCAGGCCAACGCCCGGGAAGATATAGGAGTTGTTCCCTTGGCGGGGAACGTAAGTCTTTCCGTTCAGGGTCACCGGGTCGAACGGGCTGCCGCAGGCGAAGAGCGCGCGCCCGCCGGTATGGCGGTAAGCCTCAGCGGCTGTGCATTCGGCCTTCGAAGTCGGATTGGAGAGGGCGAAGACGATCGGCTGCCGGTTGATGCGCGCCATGTCCGAGAGGACCTCCTCGGTGAAGGT
>Ga0326726_10005977_pt1 | contig 10984 bp, 6 predicted proteins | sample MHFenrmetagenome_2_FD_207603 | JGI IMG/M metagenome (GOLD analysis project Ga0326726, IMG submission 207603) | Lab enriched peat soil microbial communities from Michigan Hollow, Ithaca, NY, United States - MHF15MN | ecosystem: Environmental > Terrestrial > Soil > Wetlands > Peat | place: USA...
GAGCTGGCGGGTCATGCCGGTGACCCAGATCCGGCCCTTGGCGTCGACGGCGACGCCGCTGGCGCAGCGGTTGAGATGGGGCCCGCGCACGGTCATATTCCCCCCGTCCCGCTTGACCTCGCCCTTGTCCTTGATCTCCATCGAGTAGGGGAGCTCGCGGTCGGCGCGCCAAAGGAGGCGGCCGTCGGCCGCGTACTTCTCGATCCGGTTCTGGACGGGGAAGACGAGATAGACCTGACCGGCGGCGTCGACCGTCATGATCGTCTCGTTCGCGCTGCTGTTCACTAGCTCGTTCTTGAAGTCGACGGGCTCGCCGAACGCGCGCAGGGGCTTGCCGTCGCGGTCGAGGACCTTGACCAGCTTCGGGAGGGACTCGGGCTTCTTCTCTTCGGGATTCATGACGAAGCGCATCCACCGCGGCGAGCCCGTCACGAGCTCTCCGGACTTCCCCAGGAAGACGGGGCCCGCGCCCTGATCTAAACCCTTGATGGTCTTGTGGTCCTTGCCGTCGGCGGCCAGGACCTCGATCCGCTGATTATTGGGGTCGGTGACGTAGAGGAAGCCCGTGTCGTCGATGGCCAGCCAGGCCGGATAGTAGAACTCGCCCGGGCCCTGGCCCTGCCGGCCGAAGGTCGCCAGATATTTTCCGTCCGGGCCGAACTTCTGGATGCGGTGGTTCCCGGTGTCGAGGACGAAGAGGTTGCCGGCGCCGTCGACGGCGATCATCGACGGCATGTAAAAGGCCACGTTCTCGTCGGCGGTGTCGACGTCGCCGAGGACGCGGACGAGCTCGAGAGCCACCCGGGGCGTCTTGCCCCAGGCGCCGGGCCCCGAGTTATGGACGACCTTGACGCCGTCGACGGTCTCGATCTTCTGGCCCGCGGCGAGCGTCGGGGCGAGGAAGATGAGGGCGGATATCAGGACGGTCCTTGTTCTCATGCGCTTTTCTCCTCAATTGGGTAACCGATGATATGCGAAAGCCGTTGCCGTTGAAAGCCGATCTCTCGCCGTCTCGGGCCCCGGCGGCGGCGGCGCCGACGGTCCACGAGCGGGCCGGGCGGATTGAACGGAACTCGAGAATCCCTTATAGTGACGCCGAAGACGCGCAGAGAGGAGCGATAGGATGGACGATCAAGGGATCCTCGATCTCCTACAGGCCATGGTCCGGGCCCCGAGCCACCCCGCCGTGCCGCGGCAGGAAGAGGCGACGGTCCGGGCGCTCGAGGCCTATCTCCGCCGGCACGGCGTGGACGTCGAGCTCGTCGACGTGCGCGAGGGCCGGCCGAACCTCCTGGCGACGCTCGCCGGCAGGAAACCCGGGCCGCATCTCCTCCTTTGCGGTCACACCGATACCGTCCCGCCCAACGCGGACTCCGGCGCGGACTTCTTCTCGGCCGCCGTTGAGAACGGCCGCATGTTCGGGCGCGGCACCGTGGACATGAAAGGCGCCCTGGCGGCCATGGCCGGCGCCCTCGTCGATATCCGCGGATCGGGCGGGCTCGGCTCCGGCCGCGTCACCCTGGCCGCCGTCATCGGCGAGGAGCTGGAGAGCTTCGGGGCCGAAGCGTTGATCCGCGGCGGCTTCAGCGCGGACGGCGCCATCGTCGGCGAGGCCACCGGGAACCGCGTCGCGATCGGACACAAGGGGCTCGAGTGGCTCGAGGTCCGGTTCATCGGGAAGGCGGTCCACGGCAGCGTGCGCGAACAGGGCATCGACGCCATCTCCGCCGCGGCCCATTTCATCTCGCTCGTCGAGAAGGAGCTTATCCCGGGGTTCGAGCGGAGGCGCGATCCCGTCCTCGGCCTCCCGGCCATCAATCTGGGAACGATCCACGGCGGCCAGCAGCCGAGCATGGTCGCCGCCGAATGCCGTGTCCAGGTCGACCGGCGCTGGGTGACGACGGAGACGATCGACCAGGTCTTCGGCGACATCGAGGAGCTCCTGGCTAAGGTCCGCGCGGCCCGCCCGGGCCTGAAGACGGAATTGGCGAGGATGCCGGAGGGCATGGCCATCATGCTCCACGGCCCGCTCGTCATCGACGCCCGCCATCCGCTGGTCCTCGCCGCCCTCGACGGCGCGGGCGGTGCCGGCTTGCCGCTTGCCGTCTTCCCGGCCTGGACCGACGGCGCGCTCATCTCCCGCGAGGCCGGCATCCCGACGATCATATGGGGACCGGGAGAGCTCCATCTGGCCCATTCGGCGGAGGAAAGCATCGCCGTCGCGGACGTCCTCCTTGCCGCGCGTCTCTACGCGGCAGCGGCCCGGCGCTTCACGGCGGCGCCATAAAACCGCGATGAAGGTCCGCGTTCCCCACACGTATGTTCTTCTCGCCGGGCTCATCACCTTGGCGGCCGCCGCGACGTGGATCATCCCGGCCGGCCGCTATGACCGCGTTGTCGAGCAGGGCAGGGAAGTCGTCGATCCGCAGTCTTATCGTCCTGTCGAAGCCCGGCCGGCCGGACCCGCGGACCTCTTCCTGGCGTTCCCACGAGGTCTCCTCGAGATCGCCCCGATCGTCTTCTACATCTTCATCATCGGCGGCGCTTTCGGTGTCCTCAACAGGACCGGCATCATCCAAGCCGGAGTCCGCTCGCTCGTCCGGCGGCTCGGCGGGCGCAAGGCGCTCATCGTGCCTCTGCTCGCGGTCGTCTTCGCCGTCGGGGGCGGGACGATCGGCATCGCCGAGGAGACGCTCGTCTTCCTGCCGGCGCTCCTCCTGCTCGCTCGTTCGCTCGGCTACGATTCCCTCACGGCCGGCGGCATCGCCCTCGTCGGGGCCAACGCGGGTTTCGCCGCCGCCTTCATGAATCCGTTCACGGTCGGGGTCGCCCAGGGCATCGTCGGACTGCCGCTCTTTTCCGGCATGGGCTTCCGGCTCGGACTGTGGGCCGTCATGACGACCGTCACCGCCGTCTTTCTCGCTCGTTATGCCCGGCGCGTCGCCGCCAAGCCTGAGATGAGCTTGATGCACGAGCTCGACAAGTCGCGCGAGCCCTTGCCCGCCGCGGACGGCGCGGAGCGTTTCTCCGCGCGGCATTCCCTGGTCCTTGGGCTCGTCGTCGCCGCCCTTATCCTGCTGGTCGTCGGCGCTCTCCGCTGGCGCTGGGGCATCCTCGAGCTGTCCGGTCTCTTTTTCGGCCTGGCTCTCATCTCAGGGCCTCTGGGCGGGCTCTCCCTCGACGACTCCGTCAAGGCCTTCATCCAGGGCGCCTCCGACATCACCTATGCGGCTCTCATCGTCGGGCTGGCTCGCGGAACGCTCGTCGTCCTGCGCGATGCCAACGTCATCGATACGATCACCCACGGCTTGGCGGCGACCCTTCGGGGCCTGCCGTCGACGCTGAGCGCCGTCGGCATCTACATCGCTCAGAACCTCCTTCACTTTATCGTGCCGTCCGGCAGCGGCCAAGCCGCCGTCTCCATGCCCGTCCTCGCGCCGCTCGGCGACCTCGTCGGCGTCACCCGCCAAACCAACGTCCTGGCCTATCAGCTTGGCAACGGCCTGACCAACGTCTTCATTCCCACCCAGGGGTATTTCATGGCCGCGCTGGGCATCCTGCGCATCCCCTGGACGAAGTGGGTCCGCTGGCTCCTGCCGCTCCTCGCCATCTGGCTGGCCATCGGCTGCGGGGCTGTCATCCTGGCCAGCCTCATCCGCCTCGGCCCGTTCTAGCGGGGAACTCGCATGACACCGGCGGGCCGATTTGGGGCGCACTAAGCAGTTGACAACGGCATGCCGGTATATTATCCTTCCGGCCCAGGAAATCCTCGATCGAGGATCTCCAATTTAATTTTCTGGGGGTATTATTATGAGAAAAGCGTTCCTCCTGTTCTCGGCGGTCCTGTTGCTCGTGGCTCTCGCGCCCCGGCCTGTCGCGGCAGCGGTCAACTTCAACTTCGGGGTCAAGGCCGGCCTTTCTCTGGCCAACAATGCGTGGAGCGACGATGACGGCACCGAAAAGTTGCTTGCTAGACCGACGTTCGGCGCTTTCGTCGTCTTCAACCTCACGCCGATGATCGCTATCCAGCCCGAGATCAACTACCTCGTGACGGGCGAGTGGTGGACGATCACGGAAGGAAAGGACATCGAGGCGTTCACCTATGTTCACATACCCGTGTTGCTCAAGGTCCGGCTCATGAAAGAGGGCAAGATCATTCCGGTCGCGTTCGCGGGTCCGGCCGTAGGCTTCCTGCTGAGAGCCAGAGACCAAGGAGAAGACGTCAAAGTGTTCTTCAGAGACACCGACTTCGGAATGGACCTAGGCTTGGGCGCGGAGTTCAAGTTCGGCACGACGAAAGCCTTCCTCGACGCGCGCTATTATCTCGGCCTGTCCAATGTTTGGAGAGGTCCGAGCTTCAGCATGAAGAACAGGGCCTTCATCCTTACGGCGGGTCTTCTGTTCTAAGAACGCCCGGCTCAAAGCGGATCTTTTCCCGGGCCGTGATACAATTGTCCCGGGCCGGACGCGCCGGCCCGGGAGCCCGTATGAAGTATTCTGCCCGAGTCCTCCCCCTCTTCGTCGCCCTGGCCGGCTTGGCCGGCCCGTCCAGCTGCGGCCGCGGTGACCGCCGGACCGAGATCGCCAAGTGGCAGGACGCCAAGGCGGCGGCCATCTCGCTGACCTACGATGACGGGAGCGCCAACCAGTTCCGCGTTGCCGTCCCGCTCATGGCCCGCTTCGGCTTCCCGGCCACGTTTCATATCATCACAGGCGAGGTCGGGGGATCGCGCTACCACGGGACGTTCGTCGGCCGCCCCGTTGAAGAGATCATCCGCGAAACGGCCGGCATCAGGACCGGCCCGGACAATTTTTTCGAACGGGCCTCGGCGATCGGCCGCCTCGATCTTCGGGGAGGCTTCGCGTATCACCTCCGCGCCGGGGAGATGTTCGAGGACGGCAAGACCGACGCCGCGTACCGGCTGATCGATGAGGCCTTCGCCAAGGTCCGCCGGGGACTTCTCGAGAAGGAACTGCCTCGGCCGCCGGGCGGTGAAGCTCCCACCTTGACGTGGGAACAGCTGACATCGTTGGCCGCGCGGGGGCACGAGGTCTCGAGTCATACGATCACGCACCCCCGTCTGGCCGTCCTCGACGAGGCCAACCTCGTCTACGAGCTCGAGAAGAGCCGGGAGGATATACTCAACCACCTCGGCCCCAAGCACACCTTCACGATCGAGTGTCCCTTCGGTACCGAAGACGAGCGGGTGGTCCGCTATGCTCTGGCCCGCTATCCTGCGTCGCGCAACCGCTTGCCCGAGCCCTACCTCGAGGAGCTCGACCGTTGGAACGAGAAGGACCCCGCCTCGTCCCCTAAAGAATATGTCCAGTGGCAGAGGGGCGCTCTGACGGCGACACCCATGAGCCAAATGACTGGCTGGGTGGATACCATCGCCGGCCGTGACAATATCTGGCTGGTGCTCGTCTTCCACGGCATCGACGGCATCGGCTGGGAGCCGAAGACCGGGGCAGAGCTCGAGGAATTTTTTCGTTTCATCAAATCGCGAGAAGACCGCCTCTGGGTGGCGACCTTCCAGGACGTTGTAAAATACATGCGGGAACGGATGAGCGGCCGGGTGATGACCGTCAGGCGAGGGCGGACGATCGAGGTCGACCTCCACCACGACCTACCGGGGGGCGCCTATGATCTCCCGCTGACTCTGAAGACGTCTGTGCCATCCGGCTGGCGGGCCGTCGAGGTCAGGCAGGGAGCCAAGTCCGCGCGCGCCTTGGCGGTCCGGGTTGGCAAGGGGGCGTACGTCATGTATCAGGCCGTCCCGAACGCCGGCCCTGTGACCCTCAGCGAGGGCAAGGGCGGGCCGGCTTGAGCGTCCAGAGCTGAAGCTTGGTGAATGCGACGATCCGGAACATGTCGAGGTCGGGCTTGTGGACCGGCCAGGTCTTATAGCCCTTGGCCTCCCCGATGATCTTGGCTTCGTTCGTCCGGGGATAGGGCTCGAATGAGGGGATGGCGTATTCCGGCCGCGGCTTTCCCGAGTCCGCGTCGAGAAAAACGGCGCTGAATACGGCGAAGAGAGAGCCCGTTCCGACGCGGGCGTTCCCGACCTGCAGAGCCGAAGGCAGGGCGCCGGTCCTTCCGACGGTATCGGCCGCCGCTCGGGCCAGTTCATAGACGCCTTCGAGCTTGATACGCCCGATCTCGGGCTCATCCGGCGGCATTTCCTTCGGCCCCAAAGCGTGGATCGCCGGCAGGTTCCGGGGCAGGGTGCCGTTCTGCCGGTACGCCGCGATCGCCCGGGCCAGCCCAGAAAACGCTTCGGCCGGCGAGAACTCTTCGCTCGGGGCGAGCGCCCGCACCGCGAGGGTACTGGCCGCGATAGCCCTGAGCTCATCCCGGGTCACGATCTCCTTTTGGCAGGAGTAAAGATCCATCAGGGCCCGATAGGTCGTGATCTCGATATCGTCCCGGCCCTTCAACCAGCGCATCATCCGGCGGAAGTTCTTCTGTGCCGTGACCATCGTCTCCTGCGGCCGCAGTCGCGGGATCCTCCATTCGCCGGGAGGCGTGTTGATGCCGTTGTAGAAGTTCAGGTCCCAGAACTCCTCGGCCCGGATCTTGGTCGGGTGCCCGGCGAAGAGGGCCAGCACCTGGGCCGTCTTTAGCCGTTCCGGCAATTCCGCCTTGAGCTTGTCGAAGACCGGCTCGAAAAGATCGTCCCGGTAGTACGCGTCGTCGAACCCGGCATACTGGGCGCTGAAATTCAAGGCGTTGCAGAACCAGACGACGTCGTGCCCGGGCAAGCTCGCCGGGGACCCCTGATAGCCCGCCTTGAGGCCGGCCAGGGCGGCCACGAGCTGCGGCCCATAGGAGCCGCCGTGGCGGGCCAGTGTGGTCACGGGCACGCCGAAGATGCGCTCCAGCTCCCCGATGCCCGCCGATTCCTGGTCGCGCATGAGCCTCACGCCGTCGTCCCAGCCGGCCTTTTCCAATTCTTCGGTGACCGTGGGGTGGATCGAGCCGAAGTTGGTGTGACTGCCGATGTCGTGCTTGGCCATGGCCGTGATGACGTCGCGGCGGCCCCGCTTCTCGAGCGAGCGGGCCTTTTCGCCGATGACGAAGAACGTTCCGGTGACGCCCTCCTCGGTCATCGTTTCGGCCAGCCATTTGGGGATGTCGTCGATGTGTTCGGACTCGGGCGTGATGTAGTCCTCGGTGTCGAAGGTGACGACGACGAAGGGCTTGGCTTCGGCCCGGGCAAGGGCCTGGTCGATCCGGGCCTGGGCGGCCTCCCTGTCAGGATCGCCCAGGACTAGAACCGCGACGGTCCCGGCACTCTCGAACAGGAACCAGCGGCCGGCTTCGTTCCGGCCTTCGAGGAGGCCGCCTTGGACGCGGACATCCTTGAGGTACTGCTTGAATAAGCCCAAGACGCCTTCGGCGAGAGATCCCGTGGTAACCCCCCGGCCGAGCTTGATGACGACGAGCTTGGAGATCGCGGGGTAAGCGCCGTACTTGGCCGAAAAGGCCTCGCTTGTATTCCGGGCTTCCCCGGTCCCGGGCCCTTCCTGAACGCCGAAACCCCAAAAGGCTCCGTCCAAGAACGGCGATTCGTTCTGGGCGGCGAGCGGACCCTTGATGTAGCGCCCGCTTCCCGCAACCATGCCTGCCCGCGGCAGCCGATCCATGCCTGCGGGCCTCGCCGTCCCCCCGCCCGGGATCTTCGGCTCGAGGGCGGCCGCGAACTCGCCGATCTCTCGGTCCGAGCATTCCAGGGCCAATATATTCACCAGATACTCCCCCTTGACGAGGTTCGCCTGGCCCTGCCCGACCCAGTTGTCGGGCGTGATGCCCGGCCAGCCTTTTTCATCGCCCTCGAGCTTGCTTGAGTAGAACCCGAAGGCGGCGTCGCCCGAGGCCATGCGATAGATCTCTAGGGCGACCTCTTTCGTGCCGCCAGAAACCTTCGTCGGCTTGAACTTGAAGACCGAGAGATCGCGGAAGCCGTATTCGAGAACGATCTCGGCCCCGCCGTCGATGTAGCCGTAGAGGGCATCCTTATTGAAATGCTCGGGAGGTCCGGTCCTTTCCCAGCCCGGGATCCCGTCCACTGTCTGCATGATCGCCGGCTTGTCCTCAGCGGCAGGGGAGATCGGGCTGCCGGCGCGCCGGTCGGCGCTCCCGTCCGAACATGCCGCCGCGGCAAGGACAGCGATGGCCATGAAGAACGGCTTATATAATTTCATTGGCTTATCCTGGGATCGAGTATATTCCCGGGCTTTCACCCTTGGCAAGCCGGTTGAGTGACTCTTGACGCTTTCTTGATGAAAAGTTGACACCTCCAGACCTCAGGGTCACTATATTGAAGGCGGCAGAGAGAGGTCCCATAGGGACGAACTCCGGAGGCGGAAGATGACAACGACGAAGAAAGGCACCCGGGCCATCGCCTGGCTGACCTTGACCGTCCTCTTCGCGTCCTGTACCGTCTACAAGATCAAAGAGCTGTCTCCCAAGGCCATCGCCGCCAAGGGCGGGAAGGCCAACATCATCGCCGTCCAGACGAGATCCGAGAAGCTCACGTTCAGCGGGGAGGAGCCGGCCCGGATCGTCGACGGCGCGGTCGTCGGCAAATTCCAGGTCTCCGTCGGGATCGATCCCTACGAGATCGCCGAGGCCACGCGGATCAAAAAGCGGGCCCAGGTCGTCATGAAGGACGGAACCCGCTATGAGGTCGTGGCGAGCCGGCCCTCCGGAGAGCATCTTGTTTGCGATGCCCTTGTCCCGGTCTGCATCCCGCTCGACGACGTTCTCCGCGCCGAGACCCGGGTCACCGACGCCGGCCTGACCGTCCTAAGCACGATCGGCGGCGTCGTCATCCTTCCGATCCTTCTCATCCAGGCCATAAAGGACGAAGACAGCCTCGGCGGCGCGATCGCGGACGAAATGATGTCCTCGCTTTTCGATGCCTTGATCGATCCGCCCTTCGATCCAACTCCCCGAAGGTCGAGAGGATCGCATCTCGCCGCGAAGGAACCGCTCCACGTGGCCGAGGGAACGGAGTTTTGGATCATGGAATGGGCGGCCGTCGCGGCCGCGCCCGACGAGCACGGGAAGGTCCGGGTCCGGCTCGATAATCCGTCGGGCGCGCCGCGGGACGTCGACGCCGCCAAGCTCGTCGTCGTCGACCATCCGCCGGGCGCCGGCGTCGCCCCGGACGCCCTAGGGATCGTACGCGCGCTCGCCGGCCCCGTGGCCCCGGCCAGGGCCGTGGACCGGACGGGGCGGGACATCCTGCCGCTCGTGGTCCAAAAGGACGCCAGCTTCTGGCGGAGCCCGGGCGGAGATCCCGCTCCGGGGACGGCGGCTTCAGCACGGGACGAGCTCACCTTCGAATTCCCCAGGCCGGCCGGCGCGCGCAGGGCTCGGCTCCTCGTCAACGCCGTGAACGCCATGTGGCCGGCCGAGTTCGCCCGTGAGATCCCCGTGCGAGGCGAAGGCGCCGGTCCGGGCAAAGTCCCGAAGCCGGCATATCGAGAAGACGAGTTCATCAAGCTCAGCGTCCGTTTAGAAACGGTCTTCGGCTGGCAGACCGGACAGGTCATATTCGCCGGCGGGCCACTACCGGCGGAGACCATCGCCTATGGCTTGGATCTCCGTGACGTCAAGGGCGCGACGGTCAGGATCAAGCTCGAGCCGCCGGCCGGCTTCTGGATCATCGACTATCTAGCGTTCGATTTCGGGCCCGACGCGGCCCCGGACGCGGCCGTCGTCGACGTGGATAATGTGGAGAACGTGGACGGCCCCGCCGTCGCGGGGATCCTCCATGCCCTTTCAGAGGAGGACGGCGCGGACCTCTTTCTTTTGGATCCCGGCGCGGAGTCCGTGCTGACCTTCACCGCCCCGCCTCCAAAGGCCGGGATGGAGCGAACCTTCTTCCTGAAGACGGTCAGCCGCTACGAGATGCCGCCCCGCGGCTCCGTTCCGGCCGTCTCGGCCCGCCCCCCGCGCTGATCCCTACCGTTCGATCGCGCCGATGTCGCCCGTCGCCCCGCGCGGCCGGGCGTTGCCCAGCTGGTCTTCGCCCTCCAGGCTGAATTGCCGGGTGAAGCGATCGACCGTGATGTGGACATGCTCGCCGAGCGGCCCCGTCGTGAAGGTCCCCCAGAAATCGTCGCCGAGAACGGCCATGCCGAGCCGGTTGCCGATGGCCGTATCAAGGTTGTGCCAGAAGGCGATCCAAGGGGCGTTCTGGGCGTTCGTCGGCCAGGTCACGGCGGGTCCGTACCACGTCGTCCCGGTCAGATCGCCGAACTCCGTGCCGAAATCGGTGCCCAAGATCGCGCCGTACCGGTTCCTGAGCTGAAGGATGACGTAGTTCAGAAAATCGTCCGTGGCCACGCCGAACCCGCTGTAGCCCGCATTGACGTAGGTGACGCTGTAGTCCTGGTTGGGGATCTTGTCCACGGCCAGGTCGGCCGGGGGATACCACAGGATGGCCGGCCCGCCGGCGTCCGTGCCCGCCGAGATGGCCGTGGGGTGGTACTGGACGCCGGCCACGTTCAGGGCCTGCAAGAGGGTCACGCCGTCCGTGTCTCCCGTCTTGGGCCAGCGCCTGCGGCTGGACATCATCCAGTCGGGCACGGGCACGAGGATCCAGCTGAAGTTGACGACGCCGACGAGGTTATAGCCCTGGCTGTAAAAATCGAGGATGGACCCGGGGAACCAGTCCTCGGCCCCGCCGTTGAGCGTGTTGCCGACGACGATCGAGTTCTTGAGCCAGACCGTCTCGACGGTGTGGGCGTTGCCGATCGTAGCGCAAACGCCCCCGCCGCCCATATTCGGCTTGCCGCTGATAATGGCCAGCTGGCCATTGACCGCGTTCTCGGCGACGGTGCATGCGGACATCCAGAGCGACCCGCCGCCCATGTAGACGCCGCCGCCGCGATCGTACCATTGCCCGGTGTTGGCGTAGTCCGTATTGTCCTCGACGAGGTTCCGGGCGATGGTGCAGTTCGCCAGGAACAT
>Ga0326726_10005978_pt1 | contig 10984 bp, 12 predicted proteins | sample MHFenrmetagenome_2_FD_207603 | JGI IMG/M metagenome (GOLD analysis project Ga0326726, IMG submission 207603) | Lab enriched peat soil microbial communities from Michigan Hollow, Ithaca, NY, United States - MHF15MN | ecosystem: Environmental > Terrestrial > Soil > Wetlands > Peat | place: USA...
TTCTCTACCGTCCACATTGATTTAAAAATTGGTACGAGTGCCATATCCCGGTATAACAGCGGTTCACTCTGTTTCGACATCCAGGTGACGATCGGGTGATCGGAACGAAATCCTGAAGGGAAATGCCTTACTCCCCCATTTCGTGCAATGACTTGAAAGTCCCCTTTCTCCACATATTTAATCAGGAGTGCACCATGCTCAATGTGTAGGGTATTGCTGATTTCAGACAATATCAGGTGTGCGATTTTTTCAACGTCGAGCAGGGTGGCGGTGGTTTGACTCAGCCGCTGGAGCATCAACTCGGCATTATATTTCTCCCGGTAGAAAACCCGGTCGATCCAGGATTGAGCCAGCGTTCGCAGTGGGTTAAGCAGGACCGCGGTCGCTGCTCCCACCAGGATCGAGACAAAAAAGACACCCTTTCCGGTAAATATCTGGAAAATATTTAATAGCAGGGAAATGCTCAAATAATAGATCCCACCGAAGAGTGCCGTGGTGATCGAATATACCAACCCGACCCGGATAATTACCCGGATTTCCAGTAATTTGTGGCGGAGGATTGCATAAGCGATCAGGATCGCGGTCACGCAATTTGCCGCGATATCGACGGGGTACTGGCCCAGCTTGGTTAAGTCTGTCAGGGTAGCTAAAATGGTAATTGAGAACGCGATCAATAAATATCGGATCAGGTTGCGTTGGTGCGCGTCGCGCGTCTGGTTGTATCCCCGGACCAGGTCTCTCACGCAGATAATGAACAGGGTATACCCTGGCGCGGCCACCAGGATAAATACCAGGCCCAGATCATATATGAGCCTCCCCGCTTGGTCCAGGGAAGCATCTTGGATCACCAGGTTGGTAAAGATCGTGGTTGGGATGACCAGGATTCCATATACAATGGCTAGGGGAGCCCACTTGCGGCGAAAACCAAAAAAGGATTGGACAAAGAAAAAGAAGGCCAGCAGCATCGCCATCGTTGACGCGGTCATCACCCTGAACCAGGGTAATACAATCACCAGGCCGGAAAGCGTTATAAATGCACTTACCGACCATACGATCATGGTCAATAGGTACAGCCCAAAGATTTCCTTTAACCTGGTTCGCGGTCTGGAAAGGGACACCAACGTAAAAATTACCCCGTAGTTTATCGTCGCGAAGAGCGGGATCAACGTGCTGATGGTCCAGCGCATTTGTCTGTTTTTATTCTTTCGAAACGGTCATTAACACCTTCAGGATTTCATCGGAGGGCATCATGTGCGGAGGTTTCAGATGACCAAGGTCGGCTCCGGATTCCATTTTAAATTTTATATAAGCCGAAAATGAGCCCTTCGGTAAAAGGGTGACCATGACTGGTTCAACTCGCAGCATTTCCTTCATATCGTTATAATCTGTGAAATGGTCGGAAAAAGATTGTCGGATCATCTCCTGGACTTTCCCTTCGGAAGGGTTTACTGAACCAGCCAATTCGATATATAGATGAAGGGTGGGGTTTTCCTCAGCGACGTGTTTCCGGGCAACCCAGTCATTGTATTGCAGTCCGGTATCCTCGATTGTTTTCCAGACTTCTCTTTCTGTGAGTCTGAGGAAACTTCCCAGGTCGATCAGGTCATCTGAGCGTGAGTAGAATTTCATTTGAGGAAGTTCAGATCCGATCTCCTCGTCTTTATTGGCGATCACTTCGAATATATCCCCCATCCGGTAACGCACCAGCGCTCCTCCGTAGAAACTGGATATCACCAGTTCATAGAATCCCAGGTCCAGCTCATCATATAAAAGCGTTTTTGGTTGATAAGCGGGATCATTCTTATTCTTTTCGACTTCATCAAAGGGTATGAATTCCAGGAAAGCAATATCGGCAGAAAACACCATCCCTTTGAAATCCCACGCCTGCATGGCCAGGTTTCCGGCTTCAGTACAGGCATACCCTTCCAGCGGTTTCCTCCCCCAGAAATGTTCGATCTTATCCTTGTATATTTCGATATCTGTGCCGCCCGACATGATCCCCTTGAGATGCCAGATGTCTTTGGGCAGGATGTTTCGCTTCTGGAATTTGGAGACTACCACAGCCTTCAACAGCCTCCACAAGGTCGGGATATTTAACAGTTCCTTGGATGGTTTTGTACTGCTGGATTGTTGTTCGAATTGCTCCCCCATCCTCGCCAGGACCACCGATAGACCCATAAAATAGTCCAGGCCCTCCCGCATGGCCAGTTTAAAACCCGTGGCAACCCGCTCCCCGTAAGGCATCTTCTCTCCGACCTCAAGGCTTGGGAGGAACCTTGACGCCAGGCTTTCCTTGGTGGAACGTGCGATGTGACCGGATGTATACGGGGGCGGTGCCGTAGCCAATAAGAACTTGTCCCCCCGTTCAAGCCTTACATCCCCCGGCTGGGAACATGAACTCATCAGCATCGCTCCGACCACTGCATCGCTCAGGTGTTCATACATGGCTTTCGAATACGGGATCCATTTGGGTCCCATGCTGGAGCTGTGACCTGAAGTGCGCGCCCAGACATACGGTTTCACCGGGAGACCTTCTTCCTCGTTTTCCTTTAGGATCCCTAAATAATCAACGTAGGTTGTAAGGGGCGTTATCTGGCGGTACTCCTCCAGGCTGGCTGGTGTTTTCCCGCCCATGAAGTTTTTCCCGATTTTCGAAGGACCAAGCAGGGCCATTTGTTCGAGCATGAGTCTTTTCTGGATATCCCTGAACTCCTTCCTGCTGAGGCTGAGAAACCCGCAATACCTGGTCCATAACTCGCCTTTCCTGCCCTCTTCGATCAATTTGTATGCGTATTCCATTTTGGCTCCTTCTTTACTTTTCAGCTTTTATCAGTAAGGGTGCCGGTACCCAAAAATATCTGGATGAAAGTTTCTGGATGACAATATTCCGGAATCCGGAATTAAGGAGAACGAGACCCCAATCTTCCTTGGTAAGAACGTTGGATACTGCGCTTGATTCTGCCCATGCCCGGGATTTATTTTCGACCAGGTAGAAATAGACAAAGCCTGCAATCCGGAGCAGTATCTTTACACCCGGAATTTTCCAAAAGGCTGAACCTCCCACATCTGCAATGGTGAGTTTTCCTCCGCTTTGCAGGATGGAATACGATTCAAGGATCAGTTTTTTAACGTCCATGTGATGGGTTGCCAGGCCGCAAATGACCTGTGAAAAGCTGGAGTTTGCATAGGGCATTTCCATCGCCGAGGCACACACGAGATTCTGGTTACCCCGGCCATCCTGGTCCCCCAGTCGGCTCTTGGCGCGCTTGAGCATGGCCAGGGTGATGTCCAGCCCATGGATCTGGTTGTGAGGATGTCCGGCCTTTTCAAGAAGAGAGGGGATGACCCCTGTTCCGGTGGCGATATCCAAGATGATGTCTTCCGGTTGTATGGTCGTCGCTGCAATTAATACATTAATGAATCCCCTGTAGCTCCATCCCCAAAATCGGTTCAATTCCGAATTAACGACCTGTTCATACCTGGGCGCCAGCTCGGAAAAAGCTTCGATGATGTTCGCTTTATCTTCCATCTTGGATTGGCGGTGTCCTCGATACTATTCCTCCCTCCAATAATACCGTATATCCACGAAATAAGATATGGAATTAAAAGGAGTGATGAATTGGCAAATAGCATGCGGTGCCGAACCCGTCAGGGAAATAAAATATATTCCCCATGACTGGAGAATATATTTGATTCGAACGCGCCCTTAATAGGAAAAAGACCGTTTTTTTAAATACCGGAAAGAACGGTCATAAAGACGGACGGGAATTTTTCCAGAAATAGGCTCGTTAGTTACCTGATCAAGAGAACCAGGGCGATTAACACTCCGATTGTCCCGATAAGCAGGCTGACCTTGGGGAATAGCAGCTTGTCCAAAAATCCGGTATTCTGTTTCAGTTCTTTGACCAGCGAATCAATGGGATCATAAAGTTCAGACATAATAAATCTCCTTTCCTTGATTTACAGTATAAGGGAAAGGAATATGCGTGACATTTACAGATTTGTTAGAAGGATTAGGATGGCTGTAAGGACCCCCCATATATGGGGGGTCATGTTTTTCGGCCCCCATCTGTAAAAATTGATAGAACGAAGCTAAGGGAAAGGATGAGATCGGTTCCAAAAAATAACCAGCCAAGCTGGTTCATCGCGCCGGTTATTAATCCATCCAGGTCGATCACGACCAGAATGCCCAAAGTGGTCAGCATTCCGTATGATACCAGCCGGCGGACTTCCGGGTATTGAATATCCCTTGCCAGCCAGGTGATCACTGCCAGGCCAAGCGCACAGGCACCAAAAAAACGGGTATACATGATCCCGGTGAGGTTGGTATCCCGTCCCAGCATGGACAGGCTGAAGGTCGGGGCAAGCAGCATAAAAACACCATTTAGGAATGATAGTATGGCTGCTGCTGAAGTGACTATTTTATATCTCATGGCCAGCTTTACCCTCCCCGGATGACTGCAGTCTCATCTTGCGAATTTATAGTTACTTGGATTATACATGAGGCCGTTTGAGATAAGCGTTCACCTGCTCCAAGGACTGGAATAGTTTTGAAACATTTAGCCGATCTCGATCAAAATCTTCTGCTCTTTATCCGATTTAATTGTGAATATTATCATCATCGGGTATAATCATCCCGTCGAGTTGTTGGGTGCCCCCCTCACCCAGCGGCTCGACGATTTTTTATCTGTCTCATCCATTTGGCGGTTTGCCCTTTCTTAAATAATTATTCCCCTGCGAGGGGAATAATTGACCTGATTTTTCGCTGGAGCAGGCGGGGCAACCGCGCTCCAGCCCTTGGGCTTGGAACCGGTGGATGCCTCACCCCTCGCCACGCGGATATTTCAATACCGCCCGGCCGGGAGCGCCGCCCGTCATATCCCCGCAGAGCTCAGGGAATCAAGCAGGCTCGAGATCAAAGTGGTCAGGTGAGGGTGGGTGATCTCGAATTCAGTGACAGCCAATTCCAGCCGCTGGGTTATGGATGGATGCACCTGTACCGGTGTTTCCTGCGACCGTTCGAGCAGTGTGCGGATATCCCCCTCCAGGTCGCGCAGCAGCTCGCTGCCCTTATCGTCGATCGATCGCGTTTTCTGGATTTCATCGTGAACTTTACGAAGAAGTTTGTCTAGCTCTTTGTTGTCCATGGGGACGCGCCTCCTAGATTTGGTAGATATTTTATTCTAGCACTTAAATGGTTTCCCATGAAATGCAGCCCGGTAAAGTATTTGAGAGGAGCCAAACCCCACTGCAAAACACACGGGCGCCACTTGTAAACAACGCCACCCAAATGAAATTGAACCGCCCACCCCAAATGTTATAATTCTTTTATGGGTTTCAGGAGTGGCATATGGACGAGCTAAAACCGGTAAACGTTGGTGGAAGCCTGCAACGCTTGCGGGAAGAACGGGGGTTGTCGATGCGTGCCCTGGCAAAATCCAGCGGACTTTCTGCCAACGCCCTGAGCATGATCGAGCGCGGGCGGACCTCCCCGTCCGTCAGCACGCTGTATAAACTTGCCGACGCCCTTAACGTTCCGGTCACGGCGTTCTTTGGTGCTCCCGAGGAACGCCGGCAGGTGATCCACCTGCGCGCCTCCGATCGTGCCCGGGTCCCGATCGTACGCGGCACCTGGGAGGGGTTGGGCGGGGAAAAATTCACCGGGCGGGTGGAGCCGTTCGTGTTGAACCTCGAGGTCGGTGGCGATAGCGGTCCTGCGCCGATGGCACATACCGGCCATGAGTTCGTCTTCTGCCTGGCGGGGAACATTGAGTACCTGGTGGAGGAGAACCTTTACCCTCTCTCTCCAGGTGACAGCCTCCTGTTTGCCGCCCACCTGATCCATCGCTGGCGCAATTCCGGGCTGGAACCGGCTGCCGTATTGATCGTCCTGTCCGGTTTTTCCGAGGTCGACCACCCCCTGGCGACGCATGTCTCCAGGCAGACATCTTAGCGCTGCAGTATTTAACTCCATTCATATTTCTTTTTTGCAGGTAAAACCGGCATAAACCGTTTTCGGGGAAATTGTTCTCCATAACCTGCACAAAAAACTATGCGTACTGTGCGCCGGTTGACACTGATCCGGCACTATCCCCCGGAAAATAAGCAACACCCCCGCCATTAGTATTGATCACTGAATTTAGAAAGCCGGTGTATCTGGGACCGGTAGCACTAAAACCGCCCATAGTCCACGTGACAGATGAGCAAATAATGGATGATAAAACTCCAATATAGACAAAAGTACCGAAAGCAAGCGTAGCTTGGAAAGTAACAGTAACGCCGGCAAGTTCAACCAGACTGGTCGAATAGCTGCAGATATGGGCATAGGCGGCGCCAATGATTTTATAAGATGTGCTGCAGCCGATATGTCCATAGGCAGCAGCTTGCATGTGAAAACCTGCGCAAGCACCAAAAACAATATTATTGATCGTGGCAAAGGCATCACTTACAAAAATGCCAGCGGCTGCACTGGAAGTAACTTTCATATGCTCGATCAGCCACATGGCAGTAATGCTATTGGCCATAATGCAATTCCCGGCTGCACTGATCACGACATTCTCGGGGTTTGAAATACTGAAGCCCCGAACATGCAATGCTCCTGGTCCCCAGTAACCCACCACATCACGCAGGACAAATCCGGAATAAGTGCCGGCATGAACCATAACGGTAAGAACGAAATGATTTAAATCAAGGGTTGAAGCGACATCACATGCCTTCTGGATAGTGAGGAATGCTCCCCCGGCACTGTCAACCAGTCCGGTATTGGCATCATTCCCATCCGTGCGCACGTGATAGGTACGGTCAGCGACAAGGGTTTCGCGCTCGACCGTGGTGAGTAACTGGTAATAAGCATCATTGACGATCTTCAATTCTGCCTTGATATCGGACCACTGGATATTTCTTACCAGGTGCGTACCTGTGTCACTATCCACCAGGGCAAACAGATCCGCATTGTCAGGGACGGCCTTGGCGCTATCGGCATAGATGGCGGGACCGCAATCGAGTTCATCGACCTTATCCGCCAAAGCTTGCAAATTATTGTTGCTGCCATTGAGGTTTTTATTGAAGTTGGTCACATTGAGCGGCGTATATGGTGCCGCGGCTTCGATGCTGGACGGAATCGCTCCGCCTTCCGTGTTGCCAAAAATATCGAGATATCTGGCCTGCCACTGCCAGGATGGAGTTAGTTTCTTGTCGAATACTTCCCTGACCTTGGCCGGATAGAGTGCAATGCTGCCGATATCGAACGTACAATCCAGAGCATCGAAGTCGAAATATTTCAGGTTGGGGGGAATGTCACGGATTATCCAGTCGTTGGTGTCGTAGAAAAAATCACGATCTGGATGGTCTGCCGTGGAAGGAAGGAAGCCCAGGTTATGTATTGGACTGTCAGGGTCGCCGGACGTGTGAGTAGTGTTATTCTCGTCCCTGGACAGAAAAGATTTAAGTTTATAACTGCCAACACCGGCGAACGCTTGAAGTCCTGGAGATATTGGCGTGTACCCCGCAGGATAAGCAGGGGGTGTAGCTTTTGCCTGGTAAAAGTAGAGAATATCATTGGCATACTCCGCGGCGAAAATCAAATATTTCTGTCGAAGGATGGTGAAGAACTGCTGCGCATTATTGAGCGTGAATGTTCGACCATCCGGATAGAACTGGTAATCCAGCCAGTCCGCTCCCCCATCCTCGAACGTATGCAGCAGCCCGAACTCCGTGCACAGGGTTTCGATGATCTCGGCGTAGGTTACGTCCCCTGGTGTGGAAAAGAACACGGCTGGGAACACGTGGCCATCTAGAGATCTGATCCGCTTTTCATGACGGTCGATGGATGGGTAAAACTGGCAAGACTTGAGGTACGTCTTTACACCTGAAAGAACTGCCCCTCGGAAAATCCTGAACGTGGCGTAGTTGGTGAAGAAGGCAGGGTCATGGAATTCAACCTTTGCAGTGAGCCCGTCAATCACGAAGCCGGTAACTTCTTCGGTCTCAAAGACAACGGTCGACCTGTCATCATCCATCAGCTGCACCTTGAAGCACGGTGTAAATGCACCGGCGTTCATGGCAGCGAGCAAGCCCGCGTCAATGCTGCGTGTCATTAGTACTCCATGTGTCCGGGACGATCGCCGGGGAAATCAGCCACATAGGCTTGGGGACCGGGTTCGCTTGTGAGCAGGGCGGAGAACGTGGTCAGGTATTGAATAGCCTGGTCCCTGTACGTTTTTACGACATCAGGGTTCATGTTGATGGTTTCGACGCGGTTGAGAGCGCGCATCTGGGCGGCATGGCCTGCCGCGCCGATCTCGAGTAGGGTTTCATCGGCGTCGGGCACGGTGGTGCCGGCCGCGCTATCCAGCCCATCCACCTGGTGCCCGTCGCTGTAACTGATCTGGAGCACTTCGCCCACTTCGACGAAGTTGCGCGTGTTGATCATCCACTGCTCGTCAAGCTTGAACGCATAGAAGGACAGGTCGACGATACTGTCCGGGTCTGCGTTATAGAGTTGCACGCGCGTGATGTGGCGGGTGATAAAGTCTGCGGGTAGCTGATGCATCGAAGTAGACACGTCCACGCTGAACTGATAGGTACGGATGAGCGGGCGCCTGTACGAGTACTCCGCCAGCGCCCAGCGCAGAGCCTGGTCCACATCGTTATTGGTGAAGATAACGAGGGTGGGGTCAGCCAACAATGCCAGGATGGCGGTCCTATAAGCTGCGATAGCACTCATGTTCTAATCCTTTCGACGATAACCCTGCCAGGTTTACCATCCTGGCAGGGTTTGGATATTACTTTCTGCGCGAGCGCGCCGGGATCTTCATCACTTCCGGAGCAATGGTGGGTTTTGATTTAAAAGTATAGGGCAGAGGGAAGAAATGTTTTTGACCGTTCATGAAAACGATCTTAACTTGATCCTCTGTAACCAACCACGACCAGGGAACCTGTCCCTGATCTTCGCAAATTTGTTGTACGATCTTGGGGACTTCGGGAAGTTTGTCTGGCATGGCTTTACCCGATGGGTTGGTCAGTAAAGAACACGCGCCAGACCAAAGTCAGTGCTCCGCTTACGAGCGTGGCGACGGCGGCGATGGTGGTTATCGAATTGGGGGCGATTGTGCGGGCGAATTCAAGCCCGAGGGGCACGATCCCTATCAGCATGGTAACCACGGACGCCCAGAAGATTTTTGACTGGTACCACTTCTTGTACTGGATCATTATTCTCCTTTTCTACGGTTACACCCTGAGGGTGAAATTGACGACGGCGGCAAAGATATCAACGGTGACGGCTCCACCAAACACGAACGAGAACTCACACAAATAATAATCGTCGTTGTCAATCCACGCGGGTGTGGAAAGAGTGACGACCAGCTTGTGTGTATCCTCGGTCTCAGCCCCTGCGGCTGCGACAAGAGATTGAGTGATAGTGGGATGGGAGGCGACAGCCACGGCGCCCTCGATGCCCCGGACAACCTTATGGAGCACAGCCGTGACGCTGGTCGCCGCTGCAGCCGCGAGCTCGTAGTCGAGCTCGATGCTGGTCAGTTTGGCTCCCTGGAGGGCTATGCTGTTGCTGGGGATCTGGACGGGCACGGTCACGACGGCGGTTTCTGCGCCGGCTGCTTTATGCTTGGCGATCATGCCGGCAACGGTTCCGGCTGTCATGGTCCACGTGCCTGTAACGTAATGAATTTCAGTGCAGGGAATGACCTGCGCCATGTGGGTATTGTGCAACATGGTTACACCCTCAGGGTGAAGTTGGCAACAGCGCCGAGGAAGTGCTCGGTATTGTTAGCCGCGCCGGCGATGAGTGAAATTTCAAGCAGGTAGTACACATCATTGTCAACCCATTCGGGTGTAGTGATCGTGATCACCTGCTTGTGTTCGTCGACGGCATGACTATCCGCTGCAGCGATCGTGTCAGTCTTGGTAATGGCATCCACGCTTGCGACGGATCCCTCCACGCCACGCGTGACCTTGTTGAGTGTCCACGTGAGTGAAGTGGGCTCACCGGTCTTGACAACGTAATCCACTTCGATCGAGACCAGCTTGGCACCTTGCAAGGCGACGGAGTTGGACGGAATCATGATCGGGATCGTGATCACACTGGTCTCGTTAGCATTGGCGCGGTTGATTGCGATCGTACCGGAAACCGTGCCTGCCACACTGGTAAATGTCCCTGTGACGAAATGCCAGAGGGTGGGCGGAATGTACTGCGACATATGGGTATTGTGAATCATTTTATTTTCTCCTGGCAGGGGGGCATTGGACTTCGCCCCCCCGCTGATAATTTGAAAGGATATTCTTTTACTCGGTAAAAGATACTCTTTTACACATTGCTCTTATGGAGCGGGCGGAAATCACCGACGCACACGGCCAGGAACTGCCTGATCTTGAGGCGGTGTTCGTCGTTCATGAACACTGCCGGATCGGTCTCATTGCCGGCGATATAAACTTCCGGCACGAGGCCGAAGCGTTCGCCCAGGATGATGCTGGGGGCGATGGCCGGATCTGCGACGGCTGCCCAATCTGTAGCATCCGTCCACTCGGGGACACAAATGGGAATCACCATGCCGCCATAAGTTGGTCCGCCTGCGGTTGCAATGGCTTCAACTGCGGAAGCCCAGCGGGGCAGGAAGAGCGCGTCTGCTGCCGGTTTGAGGGCGCGAGGAACCAAACAATACTTGGGTTCGATCGCCATTTTCTTACCGGCTCCATAGTAGCCAACCGCATTGCGAACAAGAAGAGGCTGGTTCCACATGGCAGTAGCGACGGCTGTCCAGGCCGTGTAATCAGCGCCGATGGCTGTGGTGAGCAGGTTGGCATGTCCGCCCGCCGTTGTTACGGCGGTATTGTTGAACAGGGGTTGGCCATCTGCCATGGTCGGACCTACGCCGGCAGTCTGGCTAAAGATATAAGCAATCTGCTCGCTGATATTGCGCATGGCGGCATTACCTAACTCGATGGCGTACTGTCTCAGCTTGCGGGTTTC
>Ga0326726_10005979_pt1 | contig 10983 bp, 8 predicted proteins | sample MHFenrmetagenome_2_FD_207603 | JGI IMG/M metagenome (GOLD analysis project Ga0326726, IMG submission 207603) | Lab enriched peat soil microbial communities from Michigan Hollow, Ithaca, NY, United States - MHF15MN | ecosystem: Environmental > Terrestrial > Soil > Wetlands > Peat | place: USA...
ACGGGCATTGTCCACCAGGTGAACCTGGAGTACCTGGCGCCGGTGGTGCAGCTCAGGGACCAGCACGGCGCGCTGACGGCCTACCCGGATACCTGCGTCGGCACCGACTCCCACACCACCATGATCAACGGTCTCGGCGTGCTGGGCTGGGGTGTGGGCGGCATCGAGGCGGAGGCGGTGATGCTGGGCCAGCCGTACTTCATGCTCATCCCCGAGGTGATCGGCATGAAGCTGGTCGGAGAGCTGCCCCTCGGCACCACCGCCACCGACCTGGTGCTCACCGCCACCCAGATGCTCCGGAAGAAGGGCGTGGTCGACAAGTTCGTGGAGTTCTACGGACCGGGTCTCTCCAACCTGGGCCTCGCGGACCGGGCCACCATCGCCAACATGGCTCCCGAGTACGGCGCCACCATGGGATTCTTCCCGGTGGACGCCGAGACGCTCCGGTACCTCGAGCGCACCGGCCGCGACCCGAAGGTGGTCGAGCGGGTGGAGCGCTACGCCAAGGAGCAGGGCCTGTTCCGCACCGACGCCACGCCGGACCCGGAGTTCACCAGCACACTGACGCTGGACCTCTCCACCGTGGTGCCGAGCCTCGCGGGCCCCAAGCGGCCGCAGGACCTGGTGCCGCTCAAGGAGCTCAAGCGGAACTTCCAGGTGTCCCTGCCGGAGCTGATGACTCCCTCGGTGCCGGCGGCCCGGCGCGAGATCGCCCAGGCCAACTACTCCCGCTGGGTCAACGAGGGCGGTTCCGGCACCATGGTCACCGTGGCCGAGCATCCGCCGGTAGCCAAGCCGGTGCTCGACGGCGAGGCCTGTGAGCTGCGCGACGGCTCGGTGGTGATCGCCGCGATCACCAGCTGCACCAACACCTCCAACCCATCCGTGATGATCGGCGCTGGGCTCCTGGCCAAGAAAGCGGTCGAGAAGGGGCTCAAGACCAAGCCGTGGGTCAAGACCAGCCTGGCTCCCGGTTCCCGGGTGGTCACCGAATACCTCAAGGGGTCAGGCCTGCTGCCGTACCTGGAACAGCTCCGCTTCAACGTGGTGGGCTACGGCTGTACCACCTGCATCGGCAACAGCGGCCCGCTGGCAGAGCCGATCGGCCAGGCGATCGAGGAGCATGCCCTGGTCACGGCCGCGGTGCTCTCGGGAAACCGCAATTTCGAGGCGAGGGTTCACCCGCTGGTGCGGGCCAACTACCTCGCCTCCCCCTTGCTGGTGGTGGCCTTCGCGCTGGCCGGCCGAGTGGACCTGGACCTCGACACCGAGCCGCTCGGCGCCGGCAAGGACGGGAAGCCGGTCTACCTGCGGGACATCTGGCCTTCGCCCAGGGAGATCGCCGACGCCATGGCGATGTCGCTCAAGCCGGCACTCTTCCGGGAACGCTACGCCTCGGTATTCGACGGCGACGAGGTGTGGCAGGCGCTGCCGGTACCCCAGGGAAGCCGCTACGCCTGGGATCCGAAGAGCACCTACGTCGCCGAGCCGCCGTTCTTCCAGAACCTCCCGGTGGAGCCGCCGCCGTTCAAGGACATCGGTGACGCGCGGGTGCTCGCCGTCCTCGGCGACTCGGTCACCACCGATCATATCTCCCCCGCCGGGTCAATCCCCAAGAACGGCCCGGCGGCCAGGTACCTGCTCGAGCACGGAGTACAACAGGTGGACTGGAACACCTTCGGGGCGCGGCGCGGCCATCACGAGGTGATGATGCGCGGCACCTTCGGCAACGTCCGGATCAAGAACGCCCTCACCCCGGACAAGGAAGGCAACTGGACGGTCCACATCCCCAGCGGCGAGGTGATGTCCATCTTCGACGCGGCGATGAAGTATCAGAAGGACGGGACCCCGCTGGTCATCCTCACCGGCAAGGAATACGGCACCGGCTCCAGCCGCGACTGGGCAGCCAAGGGTCCGGCACTGCAAGGGGTGAAAGCGGTCATCGCCGAGAGCTACGAGCGGATCCACCGCAGCAACCTGGTGGGCATGGGGGTGTTGCCGCTGCAGTACGAGCCGGGCGCCACCCGGCAGTCGCTCGGCCTTACCGGGCGGGAGCGAGTCAGCATTACCGGCATCGCCCAGGGGCTCACTCCTGGCGGCCGCGTTACCGTCACCGCCACGGCTGATGACGGGAGGCAGACGGTGTTTCCCGCGGTCGTCCGGCTCAACTCGCAGGTGGAGCTGGACTACTATCGCAACGGCGGGATCCTGCAGCGGGTGCTGCGGATGTTTGCGAGGGGGGAGGCTTAGCAGGCCTTTGGCCATTGGCCATTGGCCGTTGGCCGTTGGCCGTTGGGCCGTGAGCCGTGAGCCGTGAGCCGTGAGCCGTGAGCCGTGAGCCACCCGAAACGAAGCGACCCTCCACGTGAAACACGAGGAGGGTCGTTCTGCATCGGCACAGCCAATGGCCAACGGCCAGTACCGGACTCGCCTACGCGACCAGATCCTTCAGCTTCTGCCCCTGCTCCCCTTCGCGCAGCCGGCTGAGCGCGCGGTCGCGCAGCTGGCGGATCCGCTCGCGGGTGACTCCCATCATGCGGCCGATTTCCTCGAGCGTGCGGCTGTTGCCATCATCGAGGCCGAAGTAGAGCCTGAGCACCTTGGCGTCGCGCGGCGGTAGGGTCGCCAGGGCCGCCTCGATGTCCGAGGTCTGGCTGTTGGCGATGGCCGGCGCGTCGGTGCCTTCCTGGTCCAGCGCGGCGAACCGCTCCATCCGCTCGCTGTTGTCGCCATCCCGGGTCGGGTGGTCGAGCCGGACGGCCTCGGTATTGAGCGCCCCGAGACTGCGGACCGCCTCCACCGTGAGCCCAGTTGCGCGGGCCAGCTCCTCGGTGGTGGGCATCCGGCCCAGCTTGTCCTTGAGCAGAGTGGTGGTGCGGCCCAGCCGGCTCAGGTCGGCCGTGCGGTTGAGCGGCACCCGCACGGGACGGCCGTGGCGGGCGATGGCCGCCTGCACCGCCTGGCGAATCCACCACACAGCGTACGAGATGAACTTGACCCCGCGGTCAGGATCGAACTTCCGCGCGGCGGTCATCAGGCCAAGGTTGCCCTCGCCGATGAGGTCCACCAGCGGGACGCCGCGGTTCTGGAACTTCTTGGCGACGGAAACGACGAATCGGACATTGTGGCGGGCCAGGCGCTCCTGGGCCGCGACGTTGCCACGAAAGGCCCTGCGGGCCAGTTCCATTTCTTCCTCGCGCGTAAGCAGCGGAACCTTGCTGATCTCGTCGAGGTACAGGTCGAGGCTTTCACGGCCCTCGTCAATCGCCTTGGCGATCTGGGCCGGCCGCACGGTGCGCCGCTTCCGGCGTGGCTGCATGGTCACTCGCGCCCCTCCTTGGGCTTGGGATGAAGCGTCAGAGGGCGGTCAGACAACCGCGAAATATATGTTGCGACACCCCGAAAAGAAATCAATCAGATAAGTCATTTGCATTCATAAACATACAGAGCCGACACCGAACATACACCGACAAAACACCATGACGGCGGGCTCACAAACGCCGCCCCAGGACGCTCCAGAGCCGGTTCCAGGCTGGAGATCACCGACCGGGGGACGCCCGGAGCGACGGCGCTTGCACCCCGGTATTATCACTACGCGCCGGCAGGGCACGCATTACACTTCCTGCGCATGAAAACCGACGATACCTACGAACTGCTGCGGCAGTTCGCCTCTCCGGTGGTCGCCGTCACCTCTGCCTGGCGGGGACGCACCAACGGGATGATTTCGGACGGCGCCATGCGCGCGTCGATCTCCCCGAACGTCCCGCGGCTCTCGGTGTACATCCACAAGTGGCATTTCAGCCACGACCTGATCTGGAACAGCGGGCGGCTGTGCATTCACCTGCTGCACACCGGGCAGATGGACCTGGTGCACCGGCTCGGGTTCGTGAGCGGGCGGGACGAGGACAAGCTGGCGCGGGTTCCCCACCGCGAGGGGGAGACCGGCGTACCGGTGCTGGAAGACTGTTACGCCGCCTTCGAGCTCCGGGTGATCAACACCATGGACGCCGGCTACGCGACCCACTTTCTGGGTCATGTGGATGCCACTCATCGCGGGCCGGGCACCGAGCTGCTCACCGCGCCGTGGTTCCGGGCCCATATCCCGGAATCGTGGCAACCGGAATGGCTGGCCAACTACCGCCGGGCGCAGGACGAAATCGAAAAGCACTCGGCGATCCAGGATCGCCACTGGACCGGGCCCGTCCCGGCCTGACCCCCCCACTCCTCGAGGAATGCGTATGCGAATGATGATCGCCGCCACCCGCGTGGCCGCCCTGCTGGCGGTTTCCGCGCTCTGTACCGTCCCGGCCGCGGCCCAGTTCGAAGGAAGCGTGACCTGGGCCGTCGGCAAGAAGCAGACGCCGATGACCCAGACCTACAAGGGAGCCATGGTGCGCAGCGACATGACCGGCGAGCGGGGCCGCTCGGGCGCCATGATCATTGACGGCGCCGCCAAGACCATGACGATGATGATGCCGGACCAGAAGATGTACATGAAGTGGGACATGCAGCAGATGGGTGAGCAGATGCGGGACGAGCACGCCACCCACAAGACCCCCAAGATCACCGACACGGGCAAGACCGAGACCATCGCGGGCAAGAGCTGCCAGGTCTATCGCTACGCTGAGGACACGGGCAAGCCCGACAACATGGAGATGTGTGTCGCCAAGGGCATGGGGAATTTCATGTTTGGGCGGAGCCCCATGGGAGGGGGTCGGGGTCAGGGAGACGGGGACGACGTCGGCGAGATGGCCAACAATTCGGAATTCCTGAAGTTTTATAAGGACGGTTTCTTCCCGCTCCGCATCAGCCGGATCAAGGGCGACAGCGTCACCACCCAGATGATCGCGACGAAGATCGAACCCAAGTCGGTGGATGCCTCACTGTTCCAGGTCCCGTCGGATTTCCAGGAGATGAAGATGCCCGCGGGCATGGGGCCACCGCAGCGGCCGTAAGGGCCATTGGCCGTTAGCCGTTGGCCATTAGCAGTTGGTGAACAAACGACCCTCCGTGCGATGAGCGCGGAGGGTCGCTTCACGAGGAGAAGCTAACGGCCAACGGCTACCGGCCAATGGCCGACGGCTAATGCCCGCTCCCCCCCGCCAGCTGCTTCACCAGCTCCCCGATCACGTTCTTGGCGTCGCCGAACAGCATCCAGGTGCGGTCCGAGAAATACAGCTCGTTGTCGATGCCGGCGAAGCCGGGGTTCTTGCTCCGCTTGATGGCGAAGATGGTGCGGGCCTTGTCGGCGTCGATGATCGGCATACCGTAGATCGGGCTGGCCTTGTCGAAGCGCGCGGCCGGGTTGACCACGTCGTTGGCCCCGACCACCAGCGCCACATCGCACTGGGGCATGTCGGGGTTGATCGCGTCCATTTCCACCAGGTCGGTGTAGGGGATGTCCGCCTCCGCCAGCAGCACGTTCATGTGCCCGGGCATGCGGCCGGCCACCGGGTGGATGGCGAACTTGACCGTGATGCCCCGCTTCTTGAGCTGGTCGTAGAGCTCCCGGACCTTGTGCTGGGCCTGGGCTACCGCCATGCCGTAGCCGGGAATGATCACCACCAGGCTGGACTGCTCCAGTACCTGGGCCGCCCCCTCCGGGGTCTCCGGCTTGTAGACCTTCAGCTCTCCGCCGGCCTTGAGCTGCTGTACCTGCCCGAAGGCACCGAACAGCACGTTGGTGAACGAGCGGTTCATCGCCTTGCACATGATGATGGCGAGGATCAGGCCGCTGGATCCGTCCAGAGCGCCGGCGGTGATCAGCAGCTTGTTATCCAGCACGAAGCCCATCGCCACGGCCGACAGGCCGGCGTAGGCATTCAGGATGGCGATCACGGTCGGCATGTCGGCCCCGCCGATCGGAATGATCAGCAGCACGCCGAACAGCAGTGCCATCCCCGCCACCACGGGGAAGAGCATCGGCGCCCAGGGAGCAGTCGGGTGCAGGGCCAGCGCCGCACCCAGACCGGCCGCTACCAGGAACAGGCCGAGATTGATGAAGTTCTGCCCGGGGTAGGTCACCGGCCGCTGGGGGATCCACTTCACTTCCTGCAGCTTGCCGGCGGCCATGAGGCTGCCGGTGAAGGTGAGGAAGCCGAGCAGGATCTCCAGGATGATCGCCACCATCCGGAAGGTGGTGAGATTCTCCGGCCCTTCGGAGAGCCACAGATAGTACTTCGCGGTTCCCACCAACCCCGCCGCCAGGCCGCCGAAGGCGTGGGAGAGGGCGGTCCGCTGGGGCACCGCGGTGAGCGGCACATTCGCAAGCGGTATTCCGACCGCGGTTCCCGCGAGCATGGCCACCACGATCCAGCCGTGGTGTATCACCCCGGGCTGCACCCAGGTGACCAGGATGGCGATGGTCATGGCCGCCACGCCGGCGTACACCCCCTTGCGGGCGGTGGCCGGCGTGTTCATCCAGTGCAGCGCGAAGATGAACAGCGCCGTGGCGATGATGTAGGCCAGCTGCTGGATGGCGTGCGTCATGCGTGGCCCCCCTCACCCCGCTTCTCCTCCGTCTTGAACATCTTGAGCATGCGGTCGGTGATGAGGAATCCGCTGACGATGTTGGTCATCGAGGCAAACAGGGCGACACCGCCCATGGCCCTGATTTCGGGCGGATAGTCCCCGCCGGTCACGATGATCGAGCCGACCACGGCGATGGCCGAGATCGCGTTGGTGATCGACATCAGCGGAGTATGCAGCAGCCGGGAGACCCGGCGGATGACGCCCAGGCCGATGAACGAGGCCAGCACGAAGACGAACAGGAGCGACCAGAAGTCGACGTCGGTCGCGGGGTGGGCCGCGACGGTCGAGTCGGCCGCCTGTCCGGCCCACAGGGCGGGAGCCCAGGCCAGGGCAAGCGCCAGGCACCCGGCGCGGATGATGGGCGATCGCGACATCCTCCGGTCACTCCTTTCCACCCGAGACGGCTCGGGGAACGGGGAGGGGCGGTACGGGCTCATGACTTCCCCTTCTGCAGGGCTTCCCGCGTCCGGGCGTGCTTCACTTCGCCGTCGTGGGTGATGACCGCGCCCTGTTGAATGTCGTCGCTGAAATCGAGCTGGAAGGCCTTGTCCTTGGTGAATGCCTGCAGGAAGGCCACCAGGTTGCGGGAGAACAGCAGACTGCCGTGCAACGGCATCGTGGCCGGAAGGTTGAGCGGCGCCATGATGGTCACGCCGCCGACCACCGTGGTCTCGCCCAGCCGCGACAGCTCGCAGTTGCCGCCGCCGTCGGCGCCCAGGTCGACGATCACCGAGCCCGGCTTCATCGTCTTGACCGTCGCCGCGGTGATGAGCCGCGGAGCGAACACCCCGCCGATCAGCGCGGTGGTGACGACCACGTCCGACTGGGCGCACTGGTCGATCAGCATCTGCCGCTGCCGCTCCTGGTCCTCGGCGGACAGCTCCTTGGCGTACCCGCCGCCCGCGGTGGCGCTCTCCTTGAGCTCGATTCCGACGTACTTCGCGCCCACGCTCTCGATCTGTTCCTTCACTTCGGGCCGGACGTCGGTGGCGAGCACATTGGCACCCAGCCGGCGCGCGGTCGCGATCGCCTGCAGGCCGGCCACCCCCGCCCCGATCACGAATACCTTGGCGGGAAAGACCATGCCCGCCGCGGTGGTCAGCATCGGGAAGTAGCGGTTGAGCTCCGCCGCCGCGAGCAGCACCCCCTTGTAGCCGGAGATGTTGGCCATGGAGGAGAGGGTGTCCATGGCCTGGGCGCGGGTGGTCCGGGGAATGGCGTCGGTGGAAAACGCGGTGACCTTCCGGGCCTGAAGGGCGGCCACCGCATCCAGATTGCGGAGCGGCATCAGCGAGCCGAGGTATATCGAGCCGGGCCGCATCCACCCGACCTCGTCTCGCGGGCTGCCGAAGGCAGGAGGACCCACCTTGAGGACCAGGTCGGCCGCGGCGATCAGCGCGGCCGCGTCCGTCTCCAGAGTCGCGCCGACCTCACGATAGGCCTGGTTTCCGAAGCCAGCCTCGTCTCCGGCGCCTGCCTCGATGGCGATCTCGTAGCCGGCCTGGACCAGCTTCTTGCAGGATTCGGGAACCAGCGCTACCCGCCGCTCGCGGGGAGCGGTTTCCTTGGGAACGGCTATGCGCATCGGGCCTCTCAAGTGCTGGGCAAGGTCGGCCAATCTACCAGATTCTGTCGCAAGCGCGAGGGGAAGGGCCCAAACTACCCGGGGGGGATGAAATTACCATGAACCGAGGATGGGTTTGGATCACACGAACGGCGACCTGCCGAAGGCGAGGAGGGCGTCGAAAAATGTTTGAACGATCAGGTCGGCACCAACCTGCGACCCCCGACGCGGCTCACAGCTTGGGCAGCTTGAGCCCGCCAGTGGCGGAGCCGGCAAGCCGCTTGAGCTGAGTCTCCAGCTGCTGCTGCACGCCGTCGAGCTGGCTGCGCTCCACGGGAAGACGCGCCAGCGCCTGGCTCTGCAGCTCGTCCACCTTGGTCTGCAGCGCCGCGACCTGCTGATTGACCAGCTGGTCCACCGCCGCGCGCGCCTTCTGCTCCGCCTTGCCGAGTTCCTCGCCGACCAGCGCCTTGAGCCGGGCAGCGATCGCGTCATCCAGGTTGGAGCGCACCTTGATCGTGGGGCTGTCGATGGTGCCGCCGAGTTCCGCCCGGACCTGCAGCTCGGACAATCCGGAGATGACCCGCCAGACCGTGCTCTCCACCAGCGAGGCCGACTGGAGCCGGGTGGAATCCGCCGTCCAGCTCGCCTGGTTGGAGTTGATCTCCCACGAGCCCGCCAGCCGGTCTCCCGCCAGGCTGAAGCCGAAGCCCATCGTGCTCTTCCCAGGGTTGACCGAGAACGGGAGCCCGGGAAACGGAATGGCCGGCAGGCTCACTCCCGCGACCCGGGCCTGGAGCGAGTCCTTGGGCGAGGAGCCGAAGTGCCGCGACAGGGCGGAGAGGTCGATGGAGACGGGACTGTCTCCACCCAGCCGGCCACTGGCGACCAGGGTCGCGGGCCGGCCCAGCAGCGCGGGTTGCGAGGTAATCCCGGCGAAGCTGGCCTTGAAGGTGTTCTGGTCGGCGCTTCCCGTGGCCAGGTCGATGTCGCCCTGCCGCAGGAGAAACCGGGGGTACTCCTTCTCCTTGGGAAACTCCACAGTGGTGCCGGCCAGCCGGGTGCGCTTCGGCCCGGGACGGTTCCATGGCTGCAGCCCGGGTGGTACGTACTTCTGCGCGATCTTCGCGTAGTACAGCGCCTGCTGGAAGTAGTCGGTGCTCTGCTCGCCGAACAGCGAGGCCCCGATGTCGGGGGCATCGAAGCTGGGGAGCTGGAGCAGGCCCCTGGCGAAACCGTAGTCCTTGAGCCGGGCGGCGTTCACGTCCTGCAGACCCTTCTGCAGCTCGCCCAGGGAGCTCTTTGCGGTCTGCTCCAGCGTCAGCAGCCGGCCCTTGGCCTGCTTGATCCGGTCGATGGCTTGCTGTACCGAGGTGATCGTGTTCTTCACTCCGGCCAGACCGAGCGTCTTCGGGTCGGTCTTGGCCAGCTGGCTGGCAAGCGCCGTGGAGGAATCGACCAGCGGCTTGAGCTGCAGCGCGGCCAGGCCCTGCTCGAAGGCTGTGCGGGTGGAATCGACCTTGCCGAGCAGCGTCTTGGCGGCCTTGACCGTACCCAGCTGCTCGGGGTTGAGCACCAGGCTCTTCACCGTGTCGATCCGGCTCAGCGCCAGCTTGGGGAACTGGAACTTGTCCTTGGCCCATTGCCGGGTTTCGCTGAGCAGCTTTCCGGCGGGACTGTTGGGATCGGCCGGCCGGGCCGGAGTCTTGCGCCCGGTGAGGAACCGGAGCCCGGAAAGGCGCACTTGGTCGATGACGATCTTCTTCTCGGCCAGCGGGACGGGGTCCACATCGACCGTGATCGTTCCCGCCTCGAACAGGTTGCGCATCCGGTCGCGGGGATCGGCGATGGCGAGTCCGCCGATATCCACCGCCGCGTCCGTCTCACGGATCCGGAGACTGGCGATGTCGACCTCGGTCCCGAGAGTCTCGGACAGATTCGACTCGGCCTGCTTCCGCGCGATCCGGTCCGCGAACAGGATCCACAGGACCACCAGGATCACGAAGAACAGGAGCAGCGGACCCACCGCCTTCCAGCGGAAGATCCTGAAGCGCTTCTGGCTCATTCGGGCCGGAACCAGCTGTAGATGTTGTAGACCGTCGAAGCCTTGAGGCCCTTCATGAACTTCGAGTTCATCACCCGCTGGCCGTAGGTTGCGCGATACCGGGCGATGGCCCACTTCGCCAGGAAGTAGAGCGGTACCGTCGCGACCAGCCAGAAGACCAGGCTCCCGAGCGTCACGCTGTTGTTGAAGTTGGTGTACGGCAGGAGCGGGATGTTGTACCAGCCGGTCCACAGCACCCGGAGCCCGGGGGCGTTGAGCAGCGCCAGGCCGATCCGGTCGAACACCGGGTCGAGAACGAACCCCAGCGGAGTGAACAGCGCCATCCCCAGCATCCCTCCGCCGAAGGACACATTGAGCAGGACGATGGCGGCGAACAGCACCAGATTGTGGGCCGACAGGAGCGGCGTGAGCCCGATCCCTGCCCCCAGCACAATCCCGGCAGCAACCTGACCGGGCGTCCCTTCCGAGTGCAGGGTCTTGAACAGGGACTGGAGGAGTTTCAGCAGGGTCAGCATGACAACAACTATAGGCTGGAGGGCGGGAAGGCGGGAAGGCGGGAAACCCGTTCCGAGTTCCGAGTTCCGAGTTCCGAGTTCGAAGTACCCGTCGCAACCAGCCTGGCATGCGACCACTCGGCACTCGGAACTCGGAACTGGAAGCTCCGTTGGCCGGAGCTTCCGAGGTCTGTTGGGGCGTTGTATCGTTCGCCGCCTATGCCCCGCCCTGCCCCCGCTCCCGAGGTCCACAAGTTCGGTGGCGCGTCGCTCGCGGATCCCGCGGCCGTCCGTCATGCCGTCGGCATCATCCAGGCCCGCCCCTTCCC
>Ga0326726_10005980_pt1 | contig 10983 bp, 11 predicted proteins | sample MHFenrmetagenome_2_FD_207603 | JGI IMG/M metagenome (GOLD analysis project Ga0326726, IMG submission 207603) | Lab enriched peat soil microbial communities from Michigan Hollow, Ithaca, NY, United States - MHF15MN | ecosystem: Environmental > Terrestrial > Soil > Wetlands > Peat | place: USA...
GCCTCGCGCTTGCCGCCCCGCGCACGGGTCGCCATCCTCGCGTCGGACGGGGAGAGTGAATGGAGCGCGCGCGCACCTGGATCGAGACCGCTCGCAGTCGCGCGCTCGCCGAGCTCGGCTCGATCCCCGGCGGCGGCGGCGCGCGCCGCTACTACCGCGCGCGCTTCACCGACGGCACGAGCGCGATGCTGATGCACGCCCTGCCCGAAGACCCCGAGATCCTCCCGCCCGCGCTGCGCGCGCAGAGCGGCTCGATCCCGTTCCTCGAAGTGAGCGAGTTTCTCGCCCGTCACCGCATTCCGGTGCCCGAGATCTACGCCGTCGAACGCGGCGAACGCTGGGTGCTGCTCGAGGATCTCGGCGACGTGCGCTTGCTGGACCTCGCGAAGCCGGAGCGAGCCGCGCGTCTGCGCGAGGCAATCGATCTGCTCGCGCGAGTCCACGGGCTCGCGCGCGAGGATGCACTTCCGTTCCGGCGCGCGTTCGACGCGGAGTGGGTGCGCTTCGAGCTGCGCACGTTCGCGGAGCACGGCCTGCCGGAGCGCTTTCATCGGGCTCTGGCGCCCGAGCTCGACGCGCTGGCGCGCGCCGTCGCCGCGCTGCCGCGCGTGCTGTGTCTGCGCGACTACCAGAGTCAGAACCTGATGATCGATGCGCGCGGGCGATTGCGCGTGCTCGACTATCAGGATGCGCTCTGCGCACCACCCGAGCTCGACCTCGCAGCGCTGGTTCACGACTCCTACATCGAGATCGAGCCCAGCGAGCAGCGCGAGCTCGTGTCTCGCTACTGGCGCGCGCGCGAGGCGAGCGCCGATCCCGCGGCCTTCGCGCTTCTGACCGTACAGAGAAAGTGCAAGGATTACGGGCGCTATCGGCTGCTCGTGGAACGAAGAGGTGAGCTTCACTACCGGCCGTTCATCGCGCGCGCGGTGGCCGCGGTGCTCGGCGCGCTGCCCGCGTTGCCGCCCGAGCAGCAGCGACTCGCCGACCTGCTGCAGAGCGCGCTGCGCGAGATGCAGCCATGAAGGCAATGGTGCTGGCGGCCGGGCTCGGGACGCGCATGGCTCCCCTGGCCCGAGACTGCGCGAAGCCGGCGCTGCCCGTGCTCGACGTACCTGTGATCGCGCGCCTGGTGCGCGCGCTGGCCGCGAGCGGGGTCGAGTGCGCGATCGTCAACACGCATGCGCACCCGGACAGCTTGCACGCCGCGCTGCGCGACTCACCGCTTCCCATCGACTGGCTGAGCGAGCCCGCGCCGCGCGGCAGCGGCGGCGGCATTCTCGGCGCGCGCGATCTGCTCGAGGACGACACGCCGTTCCTGGTCGTCAACGGCGACATGTGCCTGGAGCTCGACGTCGCGGCGCTCGTCGCCCGGCACGGAGAGAGCGGAGCGCTGGCCACGCTCGCCTTGCGCGACGATTTTCGAAAGCGCGACTTCGGCTCGATCGGCTACGATCGCGACGGTCATGTGTGCCGAATCACAGATCGAATCGATCTCGGAAGCGAGAAGGCAAGCGGTCTGTTCATCGGGGTACAAGTGATGTCGCCAGCGATCTTCGCGCGCATGCCATCACGCGACGCCTTCGAGATCATTCCGGAGGTGTACGTGCCCGCGCTGCGCGACGGCGCGTCCATCGCGACCTGGATCCAGCCCGCGGGGGCTGCCTGGTGGCCGGTCGGTACCCCTCGCGAGCTGCTCGACGCCAACCTCGCCGCGCTCGCGCGCGAGACCGTAGCTGAGTCGCCGAGCGTGGCCGCCAGCGCCCGCGTCGCCGGAGACGTGGTCGGCCCGGCGTGGATCGGCGCGGGAGCGCGGGTCGAAGCGGGAGCCCGGGTCGGCCCGCACGCGGTCGTGAGTCGCGGCGCCGTCATCCGCGCGAACGCGCGGCTCGAGCGCGCCGTCGCCCTGCCCGGCTCCGAGGTCGCGGCCGGAGAGTCACTCGCGCGCGCGATCGCGCACGGCCGCGAGGTCTGGCGCGATGCCTGAGATCGTCTTCGTCGGCACTGGCGACGCGTTCGGGAGCGGCGGCCGCCGCAACAGCGCGATCCTGGTGCGCGAGGCGGGCCGGACCCTGCTGCTCGACTGCGGCCCCACGACGTTGGCCGGCCTGAAGGCCATGGGCATCGATCCGCTCGAGATCGACGCCATCGCGCTCTCGCACTTCCACGGCGACCACATCGCCGGCGTGCCGTTCCTGCTGCTCGACTACGTCTACGCGAACACGCGGGATCGGCCGCTCGAGATTCTCGGTCCCCCGGGCGTCCAGGAGCGCCTCGCGAACCTGACGCGCGCGTATCACTACGACCGCGAGCAGCCCGCGCGCTACCCGATCCGCTTCGCGGAGTTCTCGCTCGACAAGCCGATCGACGTGGCTGGCTTCCGCATCACGCCGATGCCCGCCGTCCACCAGGAGTACACCTGCCCGCACATGCTGCGCATCGACACGCGCGCGCGCTCGCTGGTCTTCTCCGGCGACACGGGCTGGCACGAGTCGCTGCCCGAGAAGGTGGGCGACGTCGACCTGTTCATCTCCGAGTGCGTGTTCTTCGACGAGGAGTTCGCGTTCCACCTGTCGCACAAGCGCTTGCTGCGCGAGCGCGCGCGCTTCCAGTGCGGCGCGATCCGACTCACACACCTGGGCCAACAGGTGCTCGAGAACCAGTCGCGCGTCGCGTTCGACACGGCGCACGACGGCCTCGTGCTGTCACTCTGAAGCGCTGAATCCGTTCGGCGGATTCGCGACCCCCAGACAGACCGCGCGGGCCGCGCCCGTCGCCGCGGGCAGGTTCGAGGGCTGACCGATGCTCGAGCAGTGACCCAGCACAGCAAAGGCGATCGCCTCGAGCGCGTCGCTCGGCACGCCGTGCGCGTCGGTCGTGTCGAGCGTCGCGGGCGCGAGCCGTGCGCGCAGCGCTGAGAGCAGCGCCGGGTTCCTGGCGCCGCCGCCGCAAACCAGCCAGCGCTCCGCGGGCTTCGCGAAGAACTGCTCGGCCGAGCGCGCCACGCTCTCGACGGTGAGCCGCGCGAGGCAGGCGAACACGTCGTCCGCCGTGCCGCCGCGCGCCAGCACCGCTTGGCGCGCGTGCGCGAAGAACGCCTCCCCGAACAGCTCGTGCCCGGTGCTCTTGGGCGGGCGGCGGGCGAAGTAGGGCTCGCGCAGCCACTCCTCGACGAGCTCCGGCATGACACTGCCCCGTGTCGCGCGCGCGCCGTCGCGGTCGAAGCGCTCGCGCCCGCCGCTCGCCCAACGCGCGGCGCGGTCGAGCAGCGCGTTGCCGGGGCCCGGATCGTAGGCCAGCACGTGCGACGGATCGCGATCCGGCAGATAAGTCACGTTCGTGAAGCCGCCGATGTTGAGCACGGCGCGGCGCTCGTGCGCCACCGCGAAGCGGTGGAAGTGGAAGAACGGCGTGAGCGGCGCGCCCTGCCCGCCCGCTGCGATGTCCGCGCGCCGGAAGTCGGAGACGACGGGGCGGCCCGTGCGGGCGTGGATCACGGCCGCCGAGCCGACCTGCAGCGTCCCGCGCACCTCCGCCTCCGGGTAGTGACCTATGGTCTGGCCGTGCGACGCGATGCCGCGGATTCGCTCGAGCGGCACGCCGCCCGCGCGCGCGGCGCCGACGGCGGCGTCGGCGAAGCGCTCGCCCAACAGACGGTCGAGCTGCACGAGCTCGCGCAGCGCGACCGGCCCCGTCACCACGTCGTGTATGCGCGCGCGCAGCGCCTCGTCGAGCGGCTCGGAGTGCAGAGCGAGCAGCTCGACGTCGCCAGGCCCCCCGATGCGCACGAGCGCGGCGTCGATGGCGTCCGCCGCCGTGCCCGACATGAGACCGATCCAGAGCACCTCGCACCCCCCGTGTCCGGCTATACCGCGCGATGGCGGCGGGTTCAACCGGGCGAGCGGCGTTCCGTTCGGATCAGCGGCTGGATGTCCGCGGCCATCCGCAGACTGGGCGTGCTGCAGAGGGTCTGCAGCAGACTTCGGTCCGAGGGCCGCATGCCGAGAAAGTGCATGCCCATCCCGGCGGACGGGGCGCGCTTGCCGCCGTAGCGGCGCACCCAACGCACTTCGGCGTCGGAGCAGATCGGCTCGGAGCCCGAGCGTGTCAGGTGAATCACCAGGCGCAGGCGAGTGCCCGGCGGACGAGGCGCGAGCGACTGGATGAACACCCCCGTCTCGGACAGATCCGCGCCGTAGCCGAGAAAGTGATTCGGCCGGCCCGCCGACCGCGCACACTCGATGCGCATCGGCGGCTTGAAGCTACGGCGCTTGGCCGGCGGGTGGGCCATCGTGCCATCCATCGGTGCGCCGCGCGCGGCGCTTGACTGCGCTGTCCTCGGTCCGTGGTCCGTGTCACAACGCGTCGCTCGGCGGCGCTTTTCGGCGGCTCTCTGATAAGCTGCCGCGCGATGAGCTCCGCAGCGGACGAGCGCTCGCGCATTCTCGGTGGACTGGTGGCCCTGTCCGCGATCGCGGCCGGGGCGCTCTTCATCGGCGGCGTGCTCGCGCAGAACTGGTGGGCGCTCGCGATTCCGGTCGCGGCCGGGGTCCTGTTCGTGCTGGGGCTCGTGACCTGGATCGGCTGGACGATCGCGACCGTGCAAGTCGAGGCCGAGGGCGAAAAGCTCTCGGGTACTGGCGGCGCGGGCGGCGCCGCGAGCCCGGGCGACGCGCCCAAAGAGAACCCCCGAGGCGTCCGCTAGCCGCGATGCGCATCGCCCTCCTCACGTATCGCGGGAACATGTTCTGCGGCGGCCAGGGCGTGTACACGGCCGCGCTCGCGAACGCGCTGTTCGAGCTCGGCCACGACGTGCACGTGATCTCGGGGCCACCGCTGCCGGAGCTCGCGCCCGGCATTCCGCTGCACGTGATTCCGAACGAGATGTTCTTCGCGCTGCCCATGGCGCAGGCGCTGCCCAAGGACAACCGCTTCCGCGCGCTCTCGCCGGGAAATCTGTGGGAGCTCGGGCTGACACGCTTCGGTGTATTCCCCGAGATGACCGCATTCGGGATCCGCCTGCTGCTGCGCTGGGGCGAGCTGCAGCGCAGACACCGCTTCGACGTCGTGCTCGACAATCAGTCGCTCTCCTGGGGCTTGCTGGCGCTGCAGGCGCTGGGCACGCCGGTCGCGGCCATGGTCCATCATCCGCTGCACATCGACCGCCTCGCGGACTTCGAGATCGACCCGCGCTTCCGGCGCAAATGGAAGCGCACGCTCTATTTCCCGCTGCTGATGCAGCAGATGGTCGTGCCGCGGCTCGCGCGCGTCCTCACGGTGTCGAACGCGTCCGCGCGCGAAATCGAACGCTACTTCCGCGTCCCCGAGAAGGACGTGTCGGTCGTCTACAACGGCACGGACACGAGCGTCTTCCGCCCGCTCGAGCGCGCGCGCGAGACGGACCTGATCTTCGTCGGGCGCACCGAGGACCGGAAGAAGGGCATCCCTTATCTGCTCGAGGCGCTCGCGCGCGCGCCCGAGCACGTGACTCTGAAGATCGTCGACGGGCGCATTCCGGCGGACGGACTCGTGCGGCGCAAGCTGCGCGAGCTCGGGCTCGAGAAGCGAGTGACCTTGGTGGAGCGCCTGCTCACGGTCGAAGAGTTGGTCGAGCAGTACGCGACCGCGCGCATCGCGCTCGTGCCGTCGTTCTTCGAGGGCTTCGGCTTCCCGGCGTCGGAGGCGATGGCCTGCGGTCTGCCCGTGATCGCCACCTCGGCCGGCGCGCTGCCCGAGGTCGTGGGAACCAGCGGCGAGACGGGTCGCGTGGTGCCGTTCCGCGATCCCGACGCGCTGGCCGACGCCATCACCGAACTGTGTAGCCTGCCGCCCGAGCGCCTCGACGAGATGGGGCGCGCGGCGCGCCGGCGCGTCGAGCGCGTGTTCTCGTGGCGCGAGGCCGCGGCACGCACCGCCGACGTGCTGGCCGAAGTCGTCCGTGCTCACCGTCGACCTCGGTAGGCTCGGGCTCGCGCGCGGCGACTGGCTGCTCGACGCGGGCTGCGGCGGGGGCCGCCACTGCTTCGGCGCGCTCGACCGCGGCGCGAACGTCGTCGGGCTGGATCTCGACGTTCCCTCGCTGCGCATCGCGCGCGCGGGCATCCACGAGCGCCGCGGCCGCGCCACCGACAAGCTGCACGGCGGCGTGCTGCAGGGAGACGTGTTTCATCTGCCGTTCCCCGACGGCGCCTTCGATCGCGTGATCTGCTCCGAGGTGATGGAGCACGTCCACGACTACGGCGCGGCGGCGCGCGAGCTCGCGCGCGTGCTGCGGCCCGGCGGTACGCTCGGCGTGACGATCCCGACGGCGATCACCGAGTGGCTGTATCTCGCCGCGACGCGCCGCTACTTCGAGAGCCCCGGGGGACACATTCGTGTGTTCCGGCCGCGCGACCTCGCGCACGCGCTCGCGCGCGCGGGGGTGCGCGTCGACGGCGTGGGCTTCGCGCACGCGTTCCATTCGCCGTACTGGCTGGTGCGCGCGCTCATCGGTCTGGACGACGAACGCGCCGCGCCCACGCGCGCGTTCCGCGCCTTCCTGGTGCGCGCCGCCTTCTCGCGCCGCTGGTCGCGGATCGAGCGCCTGTTCGACTGGGTCTGGCCCAAGAGCCTCGTGCTCTACGGGACGCGCGTCGCGACCGGACGCCTGGAGGCGGCGGCGTGCGCGTAGCCTTTCTCTGCTATCGCGGGAACATGAAGAGCGGCGGGCAAGGCGTGTATCTGCACGCACTCACGCGCGAGCTCGCAGCGCTCGGCTGTGAGATCGACGTGTTCGTCGGGCCGCCCTACCCGAGCGAGCTGCCCTGGGCACGCGTGTTTCCCATCGAGAATCAGATGTTCTGGGGCAAGCGCTTCGACAAGCGCAAGGGCGCCTTCCTCGACCGCGCGCGACCGTGGACGATCTTCCGCCCGCTCGACTTCTACGAGTTCGCAGTGACTCGCTTCGGATTCCTGCCCGAGCCGTTCGCGTTCAGCGCGCGCGCGGCGCGCGCGCTCGTGCGCGAGCTGCGCGCGGGACGCCGCTACGATCTGGTGCACGACGTGCAGTCGGTCGGCTACGGACTCCTGGGGCTGCAGGCGCTCGGACTGCCGGTGGTGACGACGATTCACCACCCGCTCTCGATCGACCTGCGCTCGAGCCTCGCGCGCGACCGGACGTTCGCCGAGCGGAAGGGCTCGCTCACGTTCTATCCCGTTCGCTCGCAGGCGCGCGTCGCGCGCCGGCTGGCTGCGGTATTGACTTCGAGCGAGGCGTCGAAGCACGCGATCGCCCGGGACTTCGACGTGCGGCCGGAGCGCATCCACGACGTGCGCAACGGCGTCGAGCTCAAAGCAGCCGGCACACGGCGCGCCCGGCCCTCGCGCCACGAGCTGCTCTTCGTGGGGCGCTGCGGCGATCCGAACAAGGGACTCGAGTTCCTGCTGCACGCGCTCGCGCTGCTTCCCGCGGACGTCCAGCTGCGCGTGCTCGACGACTTCCCCGGCTTCACGCCGCTCGAGAAGACACTGCGCGCGCTGCAGCTCGAGTCACGCGTGCGCTTCTCGGGCAAGGTTTCCAGCGAAGAGCTCGAGCGCGCCTACCGCGGCGCGAGCGTCGTGGTGCTGCCCTCGCTGTTCGAGGGCTTCGGTCTGCCGGCGATCGAGGCGCTGGCCGCGGGGACGCCCGTGGTCGCCGCGCGCGCCGGCGCCCTCCCCGAGGTCATCGGCGACGCGCGCGCCGGCCTGCTGGTTCCGCCGCGCGATCCGCCGGCGCTGGCGAAGGGCATCGCGGAGACACTCGAGCGCTGGGACGACGCCCACGCCGAGGCGCTGGCCGCGCACCCCCGTCTCGAGTCACTCTTCGGCTGGCGGCCCACCGCCGAGCGCACCCTGAGGGTGTACGAGCAGGTCCAGCGCCAATGGCGAGGCAGCCCTTGAGAGCGGTCGATTTGGACCGCGACATGACGCACGTCATCCCGACCGGGACCACGCGCGACTCGGAGTTCCTGTTCCGGCGCATGGAGGCGCTGACGTTCGAGGCGACCCTGCGCGCGCCGGGGGAGCGCGTCCTCGACTCGGCCGCGGGTCTCGGCCAGGACAGCCGCGCGCTCGCGCGCAGCGGCGCGCGCAGCGTGTGCGCGGAGCCCTCGCGGCGCATGATCGAGCTCGCGAAGCTGGTCGCGGCGAAGGAGCCCGCGGCGACACCGGGGAGCGTCACCTGGGCGCGCGCGTGGTCGGAGTCGCTGCCGTTTCGCAGCGGCAGCTTCGACGCCGCGTTCTGCAAGGGCGCGCTCGATCACTTCGATGACCCGGAGCGCTGCATCGCGGAGCTGGCGCGAGTCACCCGCGCCGGCGGGCGCGTCGTGCTGGCGGTCGCGAACTTCGAGTCTCTCGGCTGTCGGCTCCAGCGGCTCGCGGAGCGCTTGCGCTGGCGCGCGCCGCGGCCCGGTCGGCGCACCTATCACGTCCCCTCCGATCACTTCACGCGCTACGACGCCTCGGTCCTGCGCGAGCAGGTCGAGCGCTACGTCGCGGTGGAGAGCGTCGCGGGTACGTCGCTCTTCTGGGGCGTGAGGCGCTGGGCGCGCTTGCTCGCGCTTCTCCCGGAGTCCTGGGCCCGTCTCCTGCTGCGCGGCGCCGACCGGATCGCCGCGCGCTTCCCCTCGCTCGCGGACGTGATCGTGATCGCCGGCGCGCCCAGGGCGCGCGACTCACTTTAGGCGCGGCCCGAGCCTGATTCGCCGCGCCCGCCGCCTTCGGGCGCGCTCGAGCCCGGGCGCTCGAGCTTCCGGTAGAACGTGCTGCGGCCGATGCCCAGCAGCTTCGCGGCCGCGCGCACGTCGCCCTGGCAGCGGCGCAGCGCCTCCTCGAGACAGGCGCGCTCGTACGACGCGAGCGAGAGCTCGATGTGCTCCGGCGGCTTCGCGCGCGGCTCGTCGAAGCTCGAGAGTCGCAGGTCCGCGGCGGTGATGCGCGTCCCCTGGGCGAGCGCGACCGCGGCTTCGATCGTGTTCTCGAGCTCGCGCACGTTTCCGTCCCAGCGGTGCACGATCAAGCGCTCGAGCGCTTCCGGCTCGAGCCCCGTCACCTTCGTGCCCTGCGCCGCGCGTTCGACGAAGTGACTCGCGAGCACGGCGACGTCCTCGGGCCGCTCGCGCAGCGGCGGCAGCGCCAGAGACACGACGCGCAGCCGGTAGAACAGGTCGGCGCGGAAGCGACCCGCGCGCACTTCGCCGGCGAGGTCCCGGTTCGTCGCCGCGACCAGGCGCACGTCGATCGCCTGCGCCTCGGTCGCGCCGAGCGGCCGGACTTCGCGCTCCTGGATCGCGCGCAACAGCTTCGACTGGAGCGCGAGCGGCAGCTCGCCGATCTCGTCGAGGAACAAGGTGCCGCCGTGCGCCGCGCGGAACAGCCCCTCGGAGTCGCGCACCGCGCCGGTGAACGCGCCGCGCAGATAGCCGAAAAGCTCGCCCTCGATCATGCCCTCGGGCAGCGCGCCGCAATCGACCGGCACGAACGGCCCCCGACTCCGCGGCGACGTCTCGTGGATGGCGCGCGCGATCAGCTCCTTGCCCGTGCCGCTCTCGGCCTCGATCAGCACGTTGCTCTCGTTCGTCGCCAGATCGCGCACGGTCTGCAGGACGCGCTTCATGGAGGCCGACTGCGCCACCACGCGTTCCAGCGCCGAGCGGCGCCCGAGCTCGCCCTCGAGCTCCCGGTTGCGGACGCGCAGCCGGCGGCGCTCGAGCGCGCGCGCCAGGGTCTGCAGCACGCGGTGCGGGTCGGCGAACGGCTTCTCGAGATAGTCGAACGCGCCGGCGCGCATGCACGCCACGGCGGAGTCGATGCTGGCGTAGCCCGTCATGACGATGATCTCGGTGTCGGGCCGACGCTCGCGCAGCTCGCCGAGCAGCTCCAGGCCGGAAGTGACTCCGAGCCGGAGGTCGAGCAGCACGACTTCCGGCTCTTGCGCCAGCTGTGCGCGGACCAGCGCGACGTCGCTCGCCTCGAGCACCGCGTAGCCGCCGCGCTCGAGCTGGCGGCGCAGGCCGCGCACGAGCCCCGGCTCGTCGTCGGCGACGAGCACGCGCGGAACGGGGCTGGCGCAGATGTCGCTCGGAGAGTCGGGGGGCATCCGCGACGAGATCGGAGCGCGACCCGACACGCTTGAGTGACGCAGCCTTGAGTGACGCGGAACCCTCGCCTACACTGCGCCCCACCTAGGGGTGGGGATGAATCGCGGCTCGGTACTGGTCGTGGACGACGATGCGCTGTTCCGCGCCGCGCTCGTGCGGTACTTGGAAGCAGAGGGCTTCGCGGTCGTGGCCGAAGGTGACCCGAGCGCCGCGCTCGAGCGCATCGAGCAGCGTCCCTTCGACCTCGTGCTCACTGACCTGCGAATGCCCGGTCTCGACGGCATCGCGTTCGTGCGGCGCGTGCGCGCGCTCGATCCCGAGGCCGTCTGTCTCGTGATCACCGGCTTCGGCAGTCCCGAGCGCTCGATCGAAGCGCTGCAGGCGGGCGCGTTCTGGTTCATCGAGAAGCACTACGAGCGCATCGCGTGTCTGGGTCCGCTCGTCGAGAAGGCGCTCGAGTTCCGTCGCCTGCACGGCGCGAACCGCCAGCTGCAGAGGCAGCTCGAGACTCGCTACGGCTTCGACAACATCGTCGGCGAGAGCGAGGCCCTGCGCGCCACCCTCGACGTCGTGCGCAAGGTCGCCGACTCCGAAGCCACCGCGCTCGTGCTCGGCGAGAGTGGCGTCGGCAAGGAGCTGGTCGCGCGCGCTCTCCATTACAACAGCGCGCGCTCCGCGCGGCCGTTCGTGGCGGTGAACTGCGCCGCGATTCCCGAGCACCTCCTCGAGTGCGAGCTGTTCGGGCACGTCAACGGCGCCTTCACCGACGCGCGCGGGGCGCGCCGCGGCCTCGTCCTCGAGGCCGACGGCGGGACCATCTTGTTCGATGAGGTCGCCGACCTGCCGCTCGCCATGCAGTCCAAGCTCC
>Ga0326726_10005981_pt1 | contig 10982 bp, 10 predicted proteins | sample MHFenrmetagenome_2_FD_207603 | JGI IMG/M metagenome (GOLD analysis project Ga0326726, IMG submission 207603) | Lab enriched peat soil microbial communities from Michigan Hollow, Ithaca, NY, United States - MHF15MN | ecosystem: Environmental > Terrestrial > Soil > Wetlands > Peat | place: USA...
GCGACCTCGATCTCAAGATCCGCTGCATCGAGTACCTGGATCAGCGTCTGGTGGGGGTGATCCTCGCCGGTCTCGAGGCTCGCGGGATCACGGCCACCATCGCCGTTCTCCCCGATCATCCCACGCCCGTCGCCACCGGTCAGCACGGCCGCGATCCCGTGCCCGTGGCCATTCTCCGTCCCGGCGACGCCCCCGACTCGACGGAATGCTACGACGAGGAGCAGGGGAAGCGTGGGTCTCTGGGGATGATGACGGGTAAGCAGTTCATGCGCCGGATGACGGAACGGCCTTAGCGCTCGGTTGGACCTCCGGGATGCGGCGCCGTTCGATCCAACGTCATGTCCTCCCAGGAAGCGGGATCATCCAGCGATTCGAGATGCGTTGTGACCGTGCAATTGGGCAGTACGCTTCGGATGTCCGCTTCCAAACGTTCCAGCAGCCGGTGGCCGCGGTGGACCGTCCAGTCGCCCGGAACGAGCACATGGAGGGACACAAATCGCCGTGCCGCGGCTTGACGGGTCCGGAGTGCATGGCACTGCACGCCGTCGCGGGCGTACCGCTCGAGGGTGCGCTGCAGCACCTGCTGCTCCTCGACCGGAAGCATGCGATCCATGAGCCCGCCCGCCGACCGTCGCACAATTCGTACGCCCGTTCGGACGATGTTGGCGGCGACGATGAACGCGACGATCGGGTCGAGTCGCTGCCAGCCGGTCAGACCCACGGCGCCGACTCCGATCAGCACACCCGCCGACGTCCAGACGTCGGTCAGCAGATGGTTGCCGTCGGCGACGAGGCTGATCGAGTTGTGCTTGTTGCCCGCCCGCAGCAGCACGAGGGCGACAACGAGGTTGCCCAGCGACGCGACGAACGAGATCAACAGGCCGATGCTCAGCCGTTCCAGCGCTCGAGGGCTGATGAGGCGGTGGACCGCAGCCACAGTGATGCCGACGGCAGCCACCAGCAGCAGCGTGCCTTCGACGCCGCTCGAGAAGTACTCAGCTTTGCTGTACCCGTAGGCGTGGTCCTCGTCCGGCGGGCGTGCGGCTACCGTCAGCATGGCCAGCACCAGCAGCGCGGCGACGAGGTTCACGACTGATTCCATGGCGTCCGAAAGGAGGCCGACGGAGCCGGTGAACAGATAGGCGGTAGCCCGGAGCGCGATGGTGAGCAGGGCCGCACCCACAGACAGCCAGGCGAAACGCGTCAGGAATGCGCGATCCATGGTGCCTTGTCTGGTCCTGATCAGCGCGACCAAGGGCCGAGGGGAGAATGATGCCTCAAGCTGTGGCTTGACGGGGAGTCGGGCAAGGTGTCGAGGCGAAGAGCCGACCCGACTTCCGCGCCGGAACCCTTGCTGGGGAGCGGCTCTGTCATCCTCCTGACAGCTTGACCATGTATGTTCAGGCCTCGGAACCTCATTGGAGAGCCACCATGCGTCGCGTCCAGCTTTCGGTATTCGCCGCATTCGCTTTCGCAGCGCTCGCCGCATCGAGTCTCGCCGCGCAGACCCCGAACTACCACGTCGTCAAGCGAACCGTCCTGGGGCGCCAGCGGGCCGACTACATCATCGTGGATCCGGCGGGCCGGCGTCTGTACGGACTGGGCAACACGGTCATCAACGTGGACGACGACACCGTGATCGGCACCGTCGACAGCGGGGGCGGCGGGTACGTCATCGCCCACGACCAGAACCGCGGCCTCGTCCGCAACGGCGTCGTATTCGATCTGACGACGCTCGCGGTCACCGGGCACCTCGACATCCGGGGCGACGGCGTCCGGTACGAGCCGGTGACGCACCGCGGGTTCGTGTGGCGGGGGAAGGACGCGTGGGTGGTGGACATGCGGACCGGGCAGCTCATCACGAAGGGCAACATCGGCGACGGGCTCGAGTCGGGCGCCGCCGACGGGAGAGGGAAGCTCTTCCTGAACGTCGAGGACTCGGGCTTCGTGACGAAGGTTGACGCCGCGACCCTCGCGACCGAGGCTACGTTCAAGGTCCCGGGGTGCGGGCGGGCGCAGGGGCTCACGATGGACAACACCACGCGCCGGCTGTTCATGGCGTGTGATACGGAGATGGTGGTTCTGAACGCCGACAACGGCGCCATCCTGACGCGCATCCGGGTGCCGAGCCGCGCCGACCAGAACTGCTTCGACCCGGTGACCAGGCTCGCGTTCAATCCCAATCGGCTGGACAGCACGATGACCGTCGTGCACGAGGACTCGCCGAACGCGTTCTCGGTGGTCGCGAAGGTCCCCACCGGGGGCGGGGCGCGGACCTGTGCGGTGGATGAGCGGACCCACAAGGTCTACGTTTTCTACTATGAGGGCGCGACGCGCGAGACCGCGCAGCTCGTCATGGCGGTTCTGGCACCGTAGGCCTCGCGGCCGCCGCGCCGCCAGCTTCCGCCAACAGTCACCCGGGCGCCACCATGAATACCAGCGACCACGCACCCCTGATCGCCATCGCCATGCTCGCGGCCCGCGCCGACGGCTCGACCGACAGCGCGGAGCAGGCGGCGGTGGATGCCGTCGTTACCCGCATGGGCTCTCCTGACGTCAGCCGGCTTGCCCAACAGGTGGCCGGCGGCCAGCTGCGGGCCGCCGATCTCGCCACCAGACTCTCGGACGACGAAGCCCGCGGGACGGCGTACCAGGGCGCGCTCGCCATCTGCAACGCCGACGGGCCGGCCAACCCCGCCGAGCTGGCCTTTCTCGAAGAGCTGCGCGACGCCCTGGGCATCGACGCGCCGGTGGCTGAGGTGCATACCGGTGCGCCGCCCGCCGGCCCGCTCGACGACTTCATCCTCCAGCAGGCGATCCTCACGGGCGCGCTGGAAATCCTCCCCGATCAGCTGGCCAACATCGCCATCTTGCCGCTGCAGCTCCGCCTGGTCTATCAGATCGGCCAGCGGCACGGCCAGAAGCTCGACGTCAATCAGGTGAAGGACCTGGCGGCGACGCTGGGTCTTGGGGTCGCAGCGCAGAGTCTGGAGGGCGTGGTGATGAACCTAGTCGGCGGACTCGCCCGGGGCCTGCTCGGCGGTCTGGCCGCGGGCGCGACTCGGGTGGCCACGGGCGCGGCCATCTCCTTCACTGCGACCTACGCCCTCGGCCACGTGGCCGACCAGTACTACGCGCAGGGCCGCCGCCTGAGCCGCAACGATCTGCTCGCTCTGTTCGATCGTTTCAAGCAGGAAGCCGGGACGATCTATCCCCGGGTGCAGAGCCAGGTCCAGACCAGGTCGGGGACGCTCAACCTTCAGAGCCTGCTCGCCGGACTGCGCGGGGCCTGAGTCGCCAACGCGCGGCACGGAAACTTTCCTGTTGCCCATGCGTCAATAGGCTCATGCCCCGTGCAGGAGCGCTCTTAAGGCCTGTCGGCATTGGTCTGGCCGTAACAGTTGGTGTCGCAATCCCGTGGTCCGCCCTTGCCGTACTCAACCTGCGCCTTTCACCGCGCGTGCCCTGGGCAATACCAGCGGGCATCGCGTACGTGTTCCTGGCGATGGCCTATCTGAACGGCAGCGGGTGGCCCACTTCAACCGCTGCCTCGCGCAAGCGCTACTTCCGGGCTCAACCCCTGTCCTCGGCGGAGCTCGCCTGGGCTCTCCTCGCCGGCTTCACGGCCGTCGCCTCGCTCTGGCTTGTCTACGCGGCCTGCGGCTATCTCTCCGCACAACCGCGGAGCGGCGCTCAGCCCGACTGGTCTCCGATTGTCCTCGTGGGTGCGATCACCGTCGGCGCGGCGGTAACAGCAATCGCGGAGGAAGGCGGCCTTCGGGGCTTCATGCAGGCGCCGCTTGAACGTCTCATAGGCCCCACCCCTGCCATCGCCATCACGTCACTGCTCTTTGTCTTGATCCACCTGTCCCACGGTCTTACCGCCCTCGCTCGCAACGGTCCGTTCTATCTGGCCGCAGGCTGCGTGTACGGCCTGCTCGCCTGGCTTACGCAGTCCATCCTCCCCTCGCTGCTTCTTCACTTCGTTGGCGACATCCTCGCGTATGCGCTCGGATCGTCACTCGTGCATCTCACGATCCCCCGCGGAGTCGGTGCGGGGGCGGTCCTGGGACTGGGCGCGCTTCTCGTCGCTTGTGTCTCCTGGGCAGCATTTGTCAGGCTCGGGCGTCTTACCGCAAGCAAACGAACGGGCTCGAGCGCCCGGGTTGCGGCCGTCTAACCTGCGCCTGCTCGGGCTGTGACCGGTCGGAGCTTCCGAGATTCTTCCGGATGCTGGGCCCCGCACCTTCCGCTCAGTACCCCGCCATGACCTCGTCGGGATAGCACCACAGCCAGCGCTCACCGGGCTCCGCCGACGCGACGACCGGATGCCCGCTGGCGCGCGCATGCTTCGAAGCGTGGCGATTGGGAGAGCTGTCACAGCAGAGCGTGACGCCGCACTCCTGACAGGTGCGCAGGTGCACCCAAGGCGAGCCGATCTTCACACACTCTTCGCACTCGCGGCGCTTGGCGCCTCGCACCGCGTGAATCGCCTTGAGATGAACGCAGGGGTCCGAGGCCATATCGCTCCTACGCCGTCCGGCCGGGCGCCAGCGGCAGCTTGACGGTGAACACGGTGCGCCCCGGCCGCGACTCCACGTCGATCGCGCCGTTCTGCCGTGACACGAGGCGCCGCACGATGTCGAGGCCGAGGCCGGTGCCCTCGCCGACCGGCTTGGTCGTGAAGAACGGATCGAAGATGCGCTCGCGGATGGCCGCCGGAATGCCGGGCCCGTCGTCCGCGATCCGGACCGCCACGCCCCCGCCTTCGCGCTTCGCGCTCACGTGCAGGCGCCCGTCCTGGCCGATGGCGTCGAGCGCGTTCTCGATCAGGTTGAGCCACACCTGGTTCAGCTCGCCGCCGTAGCCCGGCACGGCCGGCAGGTCCGGCTCCACCTCGACCTCGACCGTGGCCGACTTCTTCCTGACCTTGTTGCGCAGCACCGTCAGCGTGTCCGCGAGGCCCCGGCCCACGTCCAGCGGCTGCGCCACCGTCTCGCGGTCCATCTGCGTGAAGCCCTTCACGGCCGCCACGATGTCGTGGATGCGCCCGGCCGCCGACTCGATCTCCCCCGCCAGCGAGCGCGCGGCGCAGCCATGGGCCACCCAGCGCAGCGCGGCGCTCAGGACCTCGCCGTGCAGGGACTCCGCGAGTTGATCCAGGGCGGGCAGCGTGACGGCGGTGTCGGCGAGGGGCCCGGCCGCCGCGACGTCGGCGCCGTGCGCCTCCAGCCAGGCGGTGATGGCGTCCACGCGATCCGCCTCCTCGATCGGTGAGTGCGCGCCGGACTTGCGCGTGGCCAGGCACGCGTCCCGCACCGCGTCCACCGCGGCGCGATGCGCGGCGGTGAGCCCCGCCGCGCCCAGCGCCCGCGACGCGGCCTCGGCCGCGATGAGACCCTCCGACAGCGACTTGGCCGACCGGATCACCGCCGACGCCGGGTTGTTCAGCTCGTGCGCCAGCCCCGCCGCCAGCCGGCCGAGCGAGCGCATCTTCTCGTCGTGCAGATCGGCCGAGGTGAACTGGCGTGCGCGATCCACCATCACATGCACCAGGCTCGCCGTGACGGTCGGGCACTCCCGGATCAGCTCGGGGAAGTGCTCCTTGAGGACCGTGAACACCTCCGTCGGCTCCTCGAACACCACGTCGCCCGGGCTGACCCGCATCCGGGAGAAGGGCAGGAAGCCCGACACGTCGCCGGCGCGCCACTCCAGCACCTTATGCCGCCCCTCCCCGCGATCCACGTAGATCGCGAGGTGCCCGGAGAGGACGATGTGAAACCCCTCCACCGGGATGGTGCTCGAGTCCGCCGTCTTCCCCGACGAGATGAGCACGTCCCCCTGCTTGAACCGGCGGAAGAAGCCGTGAGCGGCCACCCAGGCCAGCTCGTTGTCGGGGGCCTGCCCGAGCGTCCGGTGCGCCTTGAGGCGCGGCACCATCTCCGCCGCCGTCCCGCCCGTCTCCGCGGCGCCGCCGCGATCTCGGCTCATACGGTCTCCAGGTACTTGTGCACCATGCCGACGGCCGAGGAGCCCTCGCCGACGGCCGACGCCACGCGCTTGCTCGAGCCGTGGCGCACGTCGCCCGCGGCGAAGATACCGGGCACGCTGGTCTCGAGGAGGAACGGGTCCCGTTCGAGTTGCCACGACCGTGGCAGCTTGCCGCCGGTCCTGAGGTCGGGACCGGTGAGGATGAAGCCGCCGGGGTCCCGCTCGACCAGGCCGGCCGCCACTTCGGATCGGGGGGTTGCACCGATGAAGATGAACATCGCCGCCGCCTCGATCCGGCGAATGTCCCGCGCTTCCCCGGAGGCGACGTCCGCCGCCTCCAAGTGGCCCGAGCCGTGCGCCGCCACGACCTCCGCCCCCGTGAGCACCTCGATGTTCGGCGTGTCCTTGATGCGGTCCACGAGGTAGGAGGACATGCTCTCGGCGAGAGCGGCCCCGCGCACCAGCATCGTGACCTTGTGCGCGTAGCGCGCGAAGCTGAGCGTGGCCTGGCCCGCCGAGTTCGCGCCGCCGACGATCAGCACGTCCTTGCCGCGGCACGCCGCGGCTTCGGTGAGCGCCGCGCCGTAGAACACGCCCGCGCCGGTGAGGGTCTCGATGCCCGGCACCTCCAGGCGCCGCACCTGCATCCCGCACGAGAGCAGCAGCGCGTAGCACGCCAGCTCGGTGCCGTCGTCGAGCGTCGCCATGCGGTAGGGGGCTTCGACGCGGACCTTCGCGACCTCGCGCGCGGTCAGCACCTCCGCGCCGAAGCGCTTGGCCTGCGCCGTCGCCCGCCGCGCCAGGTCCGCCCCCGAGACCCCGCTCGGGAAGCCGAGGTAGTTCTCGATCGCGGCACTCGTGCCCGCCTGCCCGCCGGTGGTCTCGCGCTCGACGATCACCGTCCGCAGCCCCTCGGAACCGGCGTACACGGCGGCCGCGAGCCCCGTCGGGCCGCCGCCCACGATCACCAGGTCGTAGAAGGGCTTGGTCGCCGTGGTCTGCAGCCCGAGCTTCTCGGCCAGCGCGCGGCCGCTCGGCTCCAGCAGCGTCGTGCCGTCTGGAAAGAACACCACTGGCAGCCGGGTGAGGCCCGGGCTCGCCGCCTCTGCCTCGGCGCGCACGGCCGCGTCCTGCTCCACGTCCACCCACTGGTAGGGCGTCAGGTTCCGGGACAGGAAGTCCTTCACGTCGTGACTCTTCGGCGACCACGGCGAGCCGGCGACGCGGATGCCTTCGAAGGGCGGACGGAACGAAGCCGACCAGTCGCCGAGCAGGTCGTCGAGGACCGGGTAGAGGCGCTCGGCCGGGGGGTCCCACGGCTTCATGAGGTAGTGGTCGAGCTGGACCTGGTTGATGCCCGCGATCGCCACATCGGTGTCGGCGTACGCCGTCAACAGCACCTTGCGCGCGTCGGGGAAGATCTTCCGCGCCTCGACCAGGAACTCGGTGCCGCTCATCTGCGGCATCCGTGCGTCCACCAGGAACAGGGCCAGGGCGGCGTTGCGCTGCTTGAGCTGGCGCACCGCCTCCAGCGCCTGGGCACCCGAACCGGCCTTCACGATCCGGTAGTCGGCGGCGAACCGCTTGCGGAGGTCGCGCTCCACCGCGTTCAGGACCTCCGGCTCGTCGTCCACGGTCATGATGACGGGCTTGATCATCGCGACGAACCCCGTGCGACGCACCGGAACTTGGCGAAGACGTACGGATAGTGCGGCTGGAACCAGTTGCGGAAGCTGCGCCGCACCAGTGCCGCGTCCGTGGCCCACGATGCGCCGAGCATCACATGGTGCTTGCCGTCGAAGAAGTCCGCCGAGTAACCGGGATACGTGCGCACGTACGCTGCGAAGCCGGGATACGGCTCGAACACGCTCGACGTCCACTCCCACCCGTTGCCGACCAGCTCGTGCACACCCCAGGCGCTCGCGCCCGCGGGGTGGGAGCCGACCGGCGTCGGCGCCCAGTGGCGGAAGTCGAAGCTGCCGTGCTGCGGGCAGGCGGCTTCGTCGCCCCACGGGTGCGCCCGCGGCGTCCCATCGGGTGCGCCGTACGCCGCGCGGTGGAACTCCGCCTCGGTCGGCAGCTCGAGTCCCCTCCACCGGGCGTATGCACGGGCCTCGGCGAGGCTCACATAGACGGGCCAGTCTCCGACGTCCTCCAGCGGCAACGCGTCAAACAACGTTCCGTATAGCCAGCCGTCGCCTTCGCGCGTCCAGTTAGCCGGGTGCCGCACACCGGTGCTCGCCTTCCACTCCCAGTCGTCGTCAGACCATGCGTCGCGCCGATCGTAGCCCCCCGCCTCGACGAACTCGAGGTATTCGCGGTTGCGCACCGCCGTGGCGTCCATGGTGAACGGCGCCACCTCGACCTCGTGCTCCGGGAACTCGTTGTCCCAGCCGAAGGCCAGCCCCTCGCGCGATGCGCCCAGCGTGACCCGCGCACTCGGGATACCGATCGCCTTCGGGGGTGCCGCGCCACCGGTCACGAGCTGAGGCAACCATCCGGGCCGCGACTTGTGACTCCCGGCGAGCTGCCGGACCATGTAGAGCAGCGTCTCGTGGTGCATCAGCTCGTGCTCGATCGCCACCTGGTAGATCCGGCCGCGATCCGCCAGCGCGTCCTTCCCCTGCAATGCCAGGACGTCGTCGAAGGACCCGCGGAGCGCATCGCGCACCCGGTCGCGGTAGGACAGGATTTCTCCTTCCGGCGGCCACGCGACGCTGGTTGGCTGATAGTCTCCCACCGGGTCAATGCCCCGCTCGAACAGCCGGTCGAACTCCGGGTTGAACGACGGCCGGCCGAGCACGCCGCGCCACACCTGGTTCCACGCGAACGCGGGCAGATGGCCCAGATAGAAGATGAAGGGTTGGCGCAGCGCGATCGGGCGTTCCAGCCACGCGCCGCGCTTGAGCAGGGTGAAGATCCGGTCGGACCGCTCCCAGGCCGCTTCGAGGCGGCCCAAGAGGTCGGCAGGGAACTCGCTCATCGAGGCGTCCCATCGTCGGATGTGCGGCGTCGCAGCAGGGCCAGCGCGAACAGGTTCTCGGGGTCCGTGTACCAGTGCTCCAGCTCGAGTCCGGTCTGGGGCAGGAGAGCCTCGAACGACGTGCGGGTGTACTTGCAGCTGATCTCGGTGCGGATCTCGTCTCCCGGCTCGAAGGCAAGGTCGAGGCAGGCCGCCGGAATCCGCACCCGCTGGGGCCGCAACGCCCTGAGGCGCATCTCGATCCAGGCATTGGCTGCGTCGTAGAACGCCACGTGCTCGAAGGCTTCGGGATCGAAATCGGCGCCGAGCCGTTCGTTCACCGCACGGAGGATGTTCCGGTTGAACTCCGCGGTCACTCCGGCGCCATCGTTGTAGGCGGCCTCGAGCCGGCTGACGTCCTTCACCAGGTCGAGTCCCACCAGGAAGCCGTCGCGTGGCGCGAGCTGCGCCGCCATCCGGGTGAGGAACGCCGGAACCTGGGCGGGGTGCAGGTTGCCGATCGTGCCGGCGAAGAAGACGGCCAGCCTGCCCCCTCCCGGGCCGAGCAGGGCCAGGTCGTCGAGAAAGTCGCCCACCACGCCGCGCACCGAGAGGCCGGGGAAATCCGTGGCGAGCGAGCGCGCGGACCCGGTCAGGAAGTGCGGGTTGATGTCCAGCAGCACGCACGAGCCCAGCCGTCCGGCGCGCGCCATGGCCGCGAGGAGAAGGCGGATCTTGCGGCCGGCCCCGGAACCGAGCTCCACCAGCTCCGCCGGCCGCACCCGGTCCACGACGTCGGCGGCGATGGTCGCGAGGAGCCGCTCCTCGGTACGGGTCTGGTAGTACTCCGGAAGCGCGGTGATGTCCTCGAACAGCCGGCTGCCGCGGTCGTCGTAGAAGTACTTGAAGGGCAGCCAGCGTGGCTGTGACGACAGGCTCTCGCGGATCTCTTCCGCCACGCGCGCCGGCTCGCCCTCTCCTCTCGCCGACTCGATCCGATAGAGTGCGCCCGGCATCCGGCCCACCTCCGCAGGTTTCAGGCGACGCGGCGTACGAGAATGGCAGATTCTGGGATGAAAGGTAATCCGCCGTCGCCCGCCGAGGTTCCCGATCAGCCGCCCTGGATCCGCTTCGTCAGGGCGGGCACGATGCCCATGAGGCGCTGATAGGTAGCGAGCTGGCCCCGGTGATACTCCTCCTGTGCGATGCCGTGGTGCCACCAGGCATACTTGGTGCCCTGCTTGCCGTCGAACCGCGTGTGGAACTGGAACAGCGCCAGCTCGCCCGCGGCGCGGAACCTCCGCTCGGCGTCCTGCATCTGGGACTTGAGGAGCTTCAGCAGCTGCGCCTTCGTCGTCGCGCGGTAGGCCGGGCCCGCGTAGCGGCGGAGCAGCTGGGGCCACGGCGCTCTGCGCAGGTTGGTGTCCGGCCTGGTCAGCTCTCCCGTCATCATCATCGCGATCTCGAGGATGTGCTGCACCATCTCGCGGACGCTCCGCACCTGCGGCACGGGGCGGAAGCCGAACTTGGCGGCGGGGATGTTGTTGACCTCGGCGATGAGGCCGTTGCGGACGTCCCACCATCCCTCGATGGTCTCGTCGAGCAGGGAAACGAACTCCGGCATGGCGGTCTCCTGGTGCGCGGGCGTGACGCGGCTCCGCTCGCCGTCACGGCGAGCCGCATCCCTGACTCGACGCGTCAGGGCGCGCCCGGGTTGGTCTTGAGGGAAATCCGCCCGAGGCGGACCGTCGTGCCCGCGTCCACCGTGATGAGGGTGTCGAGCGGCAGGTAGCCGGGAGCCGTGATCCGCAGCTGCCGCTGCCCGGCATCCACTTCAAAGCCCGCGAGCGCCCCGACGCCGATGCGCTGACCATCCAGGAAGATCTCCGCCTCGGACGGCTCGACGCTGAGCTGCAACCGCCCCGTCGTCGCGGCGGGTGCGGCCTCCTCGGCGCTCGAGGCGACCAGGGAGATGTCGAGTGCCAGCGAGTCACCCCCGCGCACGGTGACGACCGTATCGAGAGTCACG